>Ga0080006_1148631_pt1 | contig 21764 bp, 20 predicted proteins | sample RS3BMetagenome_FD_69209 | JGI IMG/M metagenome (GOLD analysis project Ga0080006, IMG submission 69209) | Ferric oxide microbial mat and aquatic microbial communities from Rainbow Spring, Yellowstone National Park, USA - RS3B (SPADES... ...
ATACAATATTTTTATTGGATTTCAATTGTTCTTTTCTGTTCATACATAATTATACTACACATAGCTATAATTTATCGCCTTATATCCCCATGCCTGAAGGCAGGGGCATTACGGCGATGGATGGTAAAGGCAAAAAGAGTAGACTTTTTGAAAATTATGGAGAGACCGCCGGCTGATAACAATTTTTCAGTTCACAATCAATTTTTAGAGTTTGTCGGCTGACTGTATCCAATAAATACAAAGAGCCATGTGATTCATAAACAAGATGGCGTGAATTTGGAGTCCATGATGGATCTTCTCCCCCTTGCGTTGTAAGAATCGACGCTTCCTGTTTGTTTAAATCATAAACTCCAATCTGAAACTGACCTCCAATCCTTGCACTAAAAGCAATTTTTTTCCCATCCCTTGACCAGTCTGGCTCTGAACTGTAGGTGTTGCCTGTAATCAGTCGTCTTGGGGTTCCTCCTTCTGATGGAATTATGAAAAGCTGAATACTTCCTCTTTCATCAGAGGTATAAACGATCTGACTCCCATCTGGAGACCAGCAGGGGGATGTGTTTGTGGCTCTATTCCGAGTAAGTTGTCTTGGAGTACCTCCCTCTATGGACATGATATAAATTTCTGGATTGCCATCTTTGCTCAGGGTTAAAGCCAAATTTTTATCATCTGGGGAAAAGGAAGCACCGGAATTGACTCCAGGGAAAAAGGCGAATCGAACCCTGGAATGCTTAGAAAGTTTGATTAAGTAGACGTCAGGATAACCGCTTTTATAGGAAGTATAGGCGATCATCGTACGATCATGACTCCATCGCGGATGAGCGCTAATGGTTTTATCAGAGGTTAGCCGCTGTAGACTTGCTCCATCCATGTCCATCAAGTAGAGCTCTTTAAATCCAGTATCAGATGATATAAAGGCTATTTTACAGTTAGCAAAGCCTTTAACCCCGGTTAATGCTTCTAAAATGGAATCTGAGAATAGATGGGAAGATTGCCTAATATCTCCTCCAGCAAAAGTTTTATGAATGAGTTCCTCTTTTTTGGTTCTATCTAGAAGGATGCCTTCAAGAACATTACCAGAAATTCTCCCTGAAACTATATAGCGTTCGTTACCCGCAGTACTAACATCTATAAGCATGGTCTGAAGCAGGTCTTTTGAGATTATTTTTTGACAGGCTTCAGCCTCTTTCCCAACGAATGATCCCAAGGATAGTTTAACTTTGCCACCGGTTACTTCAACCTGCGCATAGAGCTTACCAAAAAGGATAATAAAAAAATAAAAAATTAAAAAAAGTGGGGTCATTTTTAAAAAAAGATCCTTATTTTTATGTGGCCTAAAATAGGCTTTCCATTGCCTAAACCCTTTGTTCTTTCGTATGCTTATCATGGATTGATAGGCTGTTGTCTATAGAGTTGGGAGTTGATTCTCTTTCTTGGAAAGGTATGCCTTCCAAAGATGTTTGATTCGATAAGAAAAATCCCTTCTGCTTGAGTTTGAAAAAACACTCTTGGCAGTATAGAACAATTTCTACAATCATGCACTAAGTCTTGTCCTCTAATTGGAGGAATGCGTTTTCTTTTAGACATTTCCACTTTAAGAAATCGGTAGAAAAGGAGAAAGAACTGAGTGTTTATTAATGTCAAGTGTTGACTGATACCCTGAATAGCTTTCTTTAGTTTTTTTATATCCTCCTTCCAGTTTGTCAAGCGCATTTCACCTATCCTATGTAGGATGAGACGATAGGCGATGAGCCCCAAGTAAGGAAAAGATTCATTCTGCCATTTGGAATTTGACAGTGATTACTTCTGGTATAGAAGAGGGCCTTGGTTCGCCTATGCTTTCGAGTTTTTTTACTGCCTCTAGGGCGCTTTGATCAAATTTTTCGTTTCCGGAACTTTGAAGAAGCTTAAACTGTCGAACCTTCCCATTGCTCTCCACTATCATTTCAATAGTAGCAGAAAGTCCAAGTCCCAAAAACTCTACTGGTTGGTCCCATAGAGAATATAATTTTTCACGAATAAGCAAATAATATCGTTCATAATCCCCTGATTCGGAGCCGGGCGTTACCGATTCATTATTAGCTAAATTCTGGTTTTTGTTTCCTTTTTCTTCCAGTGAACTAGTTTTAGGATGGGTTGGGATTTTTCTCGTGACTTCGGTTAGATCGGGCACAACTGTATGCTTCAGTTGAGGCAAAGAATCGGATCTTTTTAATTCTTTGTCGGCAACGGAATGTTTCCGTTGAGAACTTTTGATAGGGTTTCTGTTAGATGAAAATTTGGAATGACTCTCTTCTGCGATTCCAAAAGAAGAAGCGTTGGTTTTTTCTGCTTTTTTAGTCATTTCTTTTGGGATATTGTCTGCATGCAATTTTACATCTGAGGGCTCATGGGAAGAAGAAGAAGGCATGAATTGGAAATAGGAAGTTTTTGGTTGAGTAGGTTTTTTAAAAGCATGGAGTAAAAAAAAACAAAAAATGATAGCAAGATGAAGACTAGCAACTAGGAGAAATATTTTCCAAAAATGGTGTCTTTTGTGCAAATTTTTATTTTTTTGACTATGCGTTACATACATAGGCTATTAGGTAAAGAAACAAAAGAGAGCAATGTATAAGACTACAATATAGGCCAACAGAGTAGAACCCAAATGGTAGTTTTTTTCTCTACTATCGGATTGTTTACTTTTCATCGACATTGTGAACAAGGCCTATTCTTTTTATTCCAGCTTTTTCAAGTATTTCTACAAAAGGCAAAAATTCTTCATACTTTAGATCCTTGTCCATTTTAAGAGATACAGTCAACTCAGGATCTTTTTGTATTCTTTCCAAAAGTATCTTCTCTAGATTATGCTTATCCACTGGGATATTATCACATACTATTTTCCCATTTTTGTTTATTTCTAAAACTAAGGGATTTTTAGAAAAAGTGGATTCTTTTTTGGAGTTGAGAGATGGCAGAGAAATGTCGAGATTTTGTTCGAGTAACGGAGTAGTAATAAGAAAGATAATCATTAAGGTAAAGGCAAAATCAAGCATTGGGGTAACATTCAGTTCTGAAAATCCAGTATAGCGCCATTTACTTGAGAATTTTTTCATCTTATCTGGCTCTCTTACAAGATCAGATGGAGTCCTCCGCCACAAATCTTTTTTCTATTTCACTTAAGACTTCCGTTCCGAAATTTTCCAAATCGATAGTCAGGGCTTTGATAGTAGCGACAATGAAGTTATATCCGAAAAGTGCAGGGATAGCAACTAAAAGACCCATTACAGTAGACAATAGAGAGCCTGAAACCCCAGGAGCCATCGTAGCCAAAGTGGCTTTCCCAGAAAGAGCTAGATCGCCGAACGCGTCCATTACTCCCCACACTGTTCCTAATAAGCCTATAAAGGGGGCCCCACTGGCTGCAGTAGCAAGTAGAATCATTTGGTCTTCTAACTGGAGTAGCTGATTGCCAATTTCTCTTTCAATAGCTCCTTGAATTAATTTGAGAGATTTTTCTGGAATTTTTATTTTTAAAAGAGATTTTTCAGAATATCCCTCTATGGGATCAGATAGTCCATGGTATAGGTTAAACAATTCTTTACATCCACTCATATATATGGCGTGATGGGGAGAGCCTGGATAACTTTCTTTACTTAAAAAAATGCCTAGCCATTTTGAGGAGACTTTCAACTTACGCAAAAATTTTCGACTCTGTTTTTTGGCCGAGTGGATTTGCCAAAGTTTTATTAAAAGTACGGTCCAGCTAATAGAGGAAACACCCAAAAGGAATAGGAGAATGAGCTTAGTTGCTATGGTTGCTTTTTCAAAAGCAAAAACCAAACCAGAGGTTTGAAAAAAAACCGCGTTCATTCTTTTTGTTGCAAGTGGGTAGTCAAAGAGAGAAAGGTTTTTAAAAAATAAAGCAAAGATCCTTCTTTTCTCAAGACATGAATTACTTTGGCAGATTTTTAATTGTTTGATTGCTTTTTTTTTAAAACATTTTAATCTTTTTGCCTCGGAGATTGTTTTAAATCTCCTTTGATGAAAGGGAAAAAACCAATCATTTATCCATTCTACCATCTGAGTGTAAATAAAAATAAAGGCTCTTTTTCTCTTGTTGCTATAGACGACCAAAATATCAGGCAAAATTGGCAAATCAGATATTTGTATCTCCAGAAAGAACTGGAGACTGTCCAAAGCAAACTGCAAAAGTTTCTATCTGTTGAGAAGCCCCAATATACCATTTGGCTAGAGTCGACCTTTCCCAAAGAAACAGCCAAATTAAAAGATATCGAACTAAAAATAAATGACTTAAAACAATTTATATTTGAAGTGGAACTGGATAGTTTGTTGCATAACCGCAGTGTAGCTATTTCGTATCATTTTCTTTTGCAGAAAAAAAATAAGAAATTACCCAATATAGTCTCACATGTTGCTTGTGCAGATAGTCTTCCAAACAACGAAAAAACAGATGAGATCCCAGACAATAATTGGAAAAGAAATTCTCACGACTCCAAGATTAAAGCAGCATTTAGGACGATAGCTCGGCTTCTTCATCCTGACGCTAACAACTCCGTTTCTCCAGAGAAAATGGAAAGGTGGTATGCTGCTCAGATGGCCTACAAAGCAAAAGATTTAGAATTACTAGAATCTCTCTGTTACTTGGAAGAAAAGCAACCCGAGGCTCTCCCAATCGCTATCATTCAAAAAAGAATTGTCGTATTGGATAAAACGCTTCAAAAAAAAAAGAAAGAATTGGAAGGATGTTTGGGCCATCCAGCTTGGGGATTTTCTCTGTGCCAAATCGACAGGCAGTATATTCGAAAAATAAAAATTTGGATCAATGAAAAGATAAAGGAAAAGAACAAAGAATTTAACAGATTGAATGATAAAATGAGGGGTTGGAAGTTAGAAGCCAATCGCCTCCTTCTTAAAAATAAAACAAAGAAGAAGCGTAGTAAGAAAAAACTCTCAAAGAAAAAATAAAGATTAGCTCGTTATTTTCTGGACATTTTGGTTCTAATTATTCAAATTAAATCACTTGGTGGTTTCCTAAGTAAACAGAAAGAAACAGGTCAAAACTCTTAGAAAACTGTTTTTTCAATGTGGTTTCATTATTAAATGGCTGTATTAAATAGAGTTCCTATCGAAATAGAAAAAAGGCTTTTACTTGCTTCTATTTTAGGATTTTTCTGGGGTTCTGCCATTGGCACATTTTGTTGGGTAGGGCTCTTCAATGCTATAGAAGAAAAGATTGTTCATTTAGAGGAATACTTACCCACTCCTGCCAAAGACGCACAGTTCGTTTTAGTAGAAATTGATAGAATTCCCGTTGATCGGCCTTGGCCATGGCCTCGATTAGAATATTCTCTTTTTTTAAGAAGTTTGATTCCTCAAATGCCTCAAAGTGTGGTTTTGGATGTTTTATTTACAGATCGAGGGCCAAGACTTGATAGTTTTGACGAAACATTCCGGTCATTAATCAACAGGTTAAATAGGGTATGTTTTGCAGGGGCTGCCCTTAAAACAGAGTCATTGGCGCCTCAACAGTTTCTCTTTGAAAAATTTTTGGTTCGTGGAAATCCAAGCCTCTTACCGAAGTATGGATCGGCATTCTGGCCCTCGACTGATCTGACTGAAGGCAATCCAGTAGGAATCAATAACCTAGGAGTTGGCGCAAAACGCAAAATCAGAGCTGTGCCTCTTTTTTTTCAGCTCAAGGACAACTTAGTTCCTTCTCTGACTTTAGTTGCTGCTGCTTCTTACATGCAAGCATCCATAGGAAATTCAGAAGCAAGGTTGAATAAAGCTTTTCTTTTGCGCAACTCCACAGGAAACATTTTAAGGAGAATTCCATTAGATTCGGAGGGACGAATGCAGTTGAGATATAAGCGTTTCCCCTCTGGAATCATTCGAATCAAATATGATGATTTTTTGCTTTATGCTGATCAAATGGCTAGAGGGATTAAACCGGCTTTTGATCTTAATTTGCTTCATGGAAAGCAGATATGGCTTGGGGTGACTGATCCTGCTGTTATCAACTGGGTGGAGACGGATATGGGGAAGATGAGTCCTGTGGAAATCAAATTAGAAGCTGCAAGACAGATAGTCCAAGGAGATTTCTTAAGAAGAACACCTAAAGGAGTGGCCTTTGTGTTCCTTTTTTTATTTTCTGTTTTAGCTCCAAGGTTATTTGTACGCTTTTCCTTTCTAAAAGCTTTAGGCTTATTTTTGGTGTTATTTGGAACTGTTGTGGGCACTTCCGTTGCAGGATTTATACTATTTAACCTAGTATTCCCTTTAGCTTCTTTTCTTTTTGTGTCTTTAGGGGTTATATTATGTGGACTCTCAGCTCGTTTTTGGAAATTCCATGTGATTTCCTTAAAATCTCCTCATTTGGAAAGAGTAGAAGCTGCCTTAGAAAGAATAGAGAAAAAGTTCTTGCATGATGGATCAAAATTTAATCAATGAACAACCCTATCATAAGCGTTCAGGATGTATCCAAATGTTATTGGAACGGAGAAGTACAAACCATGGCTTTGAGGAAAGCAAATCTAGAAGTTTATCCTGGACAATCTATCGCTCTTGTTGGGCCTAGTGGCTGTGGCAAGAGCACTTTGCTACACTTAATTGCCGGAATTGATACTCCAACCCAAGGGGAGATTTATGTTGATGGCTATCCCTTTCATTTGTTAAAGGAAGAAAAATTGGCCAAGTTGCGAGGCAGTATCCTTGGTATTGTATTCCAATTCTTTAATCTGCTTCCTACTCTTACTGCCCTTGATAATGTTATGCTTCCTGCCCTCTTGCAGGGAGTCTCTCCTGTGGAAGCCTCCTCTAGGGCTAAAGAGCTATTGGAACAAGTAGGCCTTTCTCATAGATCCCATCATTACCCTCATCAGCTCTCTGGGGGAGAGATGCAACGAGTTGCTTTGGCTCGGGCTTTGGTGATGAAACCAAAAATTGTATTGGCTGACGAGCCTACAGGTAATTTAGATTCAGAAGCGAGCCAAAAAGTCTTATATCTTCTTAGAAAACTCGTAGAAGAATATCACCTGACCCTACTTATGGTTACCCATAGTATGGAAGTGGCAAAAGCCACTGACAGAATCTTGCAGATGAAAGACGGCTATCTGATCTCTTAATACCAGATACGGAGTTTAAAATAATGGGTTTATTGAAGATTTTTTTTCATCATAGCTTTCGGTATTTCATAAGCCATCCTTATCTTTTTTTATTGAACTTATTTTGTATTGCCTTGGGGGTAGCAAATTTCGTAGCCATTCAGGTGATCAACCACTCGGCATTGGAATCATTCAAGTCCTCGATCGATCTTGTTGCGGGTAAAGCCAACCTAGAAATTGTTGCTGAGAGTTATCCTTTTGATGAGAAGATCTTAACTGATGTTCTGAAAAAACCATATGTCGAAGTGGCTACCCCCATTCTCGAACAGGTGTCCCTGTTGGACAAATATCCTGGAGAATATCTTGATGTGGTAGGAGTGGATTTTCTCACTGATCAACCTATTAGGAATTTTGAGTTGGCATCGGCTGTAAACAAAAAAGAGGATATTCTCGATTTTTTGAAAGATTCTAGAGCTGTAGGAATAAACAAAAACTTGGGGCAAAGACTTAGTATAAAGCTAGGGGATACCATACAACTTCGGACTCCCGAAGGGATTGTGAGATTAAAGGTGCATTCATTCTTGGAGATGGAATCAGGGGCAATCGGTTCTGACGAACATCTTGCGGTGATGGACATTGCGAATGCCCAGGAACTGTTCCATATGCCTAACAAATTGACACGAATCAGCTGTCTCGTCAGATCCCAAAGCAATCGTATGGAAATCGCCCGAGCTCTTCAAGAGGAGCTCCCCTCCTCGGTAATTGTACAGACTCCCGAGAAAAGAACCTTAAAGGTTGAAAAAATGCTTGGTTCTTTCCAGCTTAATTTAACGGCCCTTTCTTTAATTTCCTTGTTTGTTGGAATGTTTATAATTTATAATACTGTTCTTGTAGGGGTCGTCAGGAGAAGGTCTGAAATAGCCTTATTGCGTTGCCTGGGTGTTGGACCAAAAGCAATCATCATCGCATGTCTTGGAGAATCATTGCTAATAGGGCTGTTTGGTATTGCTATTGGTATAGCGGCTGGCTACATCCTTTCCACTAAGCTTATTAGATGGGTCTCTTCCAGTCTTACTTCTCTTTATCTTTTATCTAGTATTGAGCATATCTTTATTTCTCCCATCCAGTTTATTCTTGCAGTAGGAATGGGGCTATTAGCTGTAGGAGTCGCTTCCCTTTTCCCTTCGATGGAAGCTTCTAAAATTCCTCCTTCTCATGCCTTTTCTGTAGCTACTTTGGAAGAAAAAGTACATAGATTTGGATTTTTTTGGTTCGTAGGCGTTGGCCTCTCCCTGTTGCTTGCGTTTCTCTTGTCTTATTTTAGTTTTAAAGATAACCTTTCGGTTCTTAGTTTTGGAGCTGCGCTATTTACCATACTTTCTTTTGCTTTCCTCTCTCCTTTGGTTTGTCAACTCATCGTTCGGTTGTCGCAACCTAAGCATATTGTCTTGAAGCTGATCGTGTCGCATTTTAGTAGATCTTTGCATCGAAATGTTTTGACCGTTGCTGCTCTTCTTACTGCTCTTGCGATGGTCATCAGCGTTTCCATCATGATAAAAAGCTTTCGTTACACAGTTGATGGATGGTTAAAGCAAAGCGTTAGAGCCGATTTGTTTGTTACAACTGCAGCGAATCTGGTTAGTGGTATCCATCAATCTCTTTCAAAGGAGGCGGAAGCACTGATCGAAAAAGATAACCGAATAGAAACCGTGGACCGGTATTATGAATTTAGATCTGAATTTAGGAATTCTCCCATAAAAATTTCCTCGATTTCTTTTCCTGTGGCTGCAGAAAAAAACAATCTAGAGTTTAGAAGAGGAAACCCTAAAGAACTTTTTAGACAAGCAGCTGGATCCAATCGAATATTCATCAATGAAAGTTTGTCGAGAAAATTTGGTCTTAAAGAAGGAGATATGATAACTCTTAAGACAGGTTTAGGAATGATCAACTTTGAAATTTTTGGCGTTTTTAAGGATTTTACGACCGAATTTGGCCTTGTGCTGCTCGATCGACAAACCTTAATTAGATTTTGGAATATCAATAGCAGCAATAGTTTAGCTTTGTATTTGAAAAATCCAAAGGAAGCACAAGCAGTAAAAAAAGACTTAGATAAAAAGCTTCAAGTAGTTGGAGATTACATCGTGTATTCTAATGAGCAACTAAGAACTGAAATATTTCGGATCTTCGACCAAACTTTTTCTATCACCAATCTACTAAAGATTACCAGCTTACTGGTCTCGGCGGCGGGAATATTTTTTAATTTATTAATTCTTTCTTCCGAAAGAAGTCGAGAAATAGCAGTCATGCGTTCGATTGGTGCTTCTAAATCGATGGTTTTTACACTGGTAATTGGTGAATCTGGTCTTGTGGGCATGATTGCTGCTTTTCTTGGGGTCATAGCTGGATTTGCCCTAGCCGTTGTGTTGACTTATGTGATTAACAGGGCATTTTTTGGTTGGACTATCGACTGGTCAACTCCTTGGGCCATTATCTTCTGGTTACCTTTTGCCGTTCTTATCATTGCTATCATGGCTTCTCTTCTGCCTGCCTATCAGTTATCCAAGGACAACATTGCAAAAAATCTGAGGATGGAATAAATGTCTAGTTTTCAAAAATATTTTTTTCTTTTTTTCTTGCCTATTATAGCCTTCTGCTGCTCGGATTTTTGGAATCCAGGAGCCTTTCTATATGCCCAAGGAGAATGGAAAATAGTGGATCAACCATGGGCATGGGTTTTCCCAAGAGATCATGGAGCCCATCCCGAATTTAAAACAGAGTGGTGGTATTTTACTGGGAACCTCTATGGAGAAAACAGAGAGCCTTTTGGATTTCAATGGACATTATTCAGGCAAGGTATTTTTAGTTCTCCCCCCCAAAAAATAAGTAAGTGGGGGCTCAGAGATATTTATTTTGCTCATTTTGCTTTGAGTGATATTCGGAAAAAGAAGTTTTATGCTTATGAAAGAGCTGATCGAGGAGCTTTGGAACTTGCAGGCGTCCTAGAAGGAAGCATGGGTGGATGGATTAGAGGATGGGAACTGCGAACTATAGACAACACAAAAGATAAGTTTCATATCCATGCTAAGGAGGGCGAGATTGCCATTGATCTTAATCTAGAAGCTTGCAAACCTCCAGTTTTACATGGTGAAAATGGACTGAGTAAAAAAGCCGATCAAAAAGGATGTGCTTCCTATTACTATTCCTTTACTAGGCTCATGACCAATGGATCAATTCGGATCTCAAACAAAGAATGGCTCGTTCATGGGACGAGTTGGTTTGATCATGAATTTACTACAAATTCACTGGGAAATAACGAAGTGGGTTGGGATTGGTTTGCCATACAGCTGGATACGAATGAAGAACTTATGCTTTATTGTTTGCGGACAAAAGAAGGAGTTTTCGACTCGAATTCCGGAGGAACATGGGTAGGGAAAAATAATGTTCGAATTCTCAAAAAAGAAGATTTTAGCGTTGAGCGAACTGCTTTTTGGAAAAGTCCCCACACCAAAGCAACGTATCCAGCTAGTTGGAAGATTAAATTATTTGATCCTCCGATTGAAATTACAGTTACACCCAAAATGACTTCCCAAGAGCTTGTTCTGCACCAATTAGGTTTTCTTGCTTATTGGGAGGGAGCCGTAAGCGTTGAAGGAAAAAAAGAGGGCATGCCTGTCCATGGAGAAGGGTATGTCGAACTGACAGGATATGCTTCCCCCTTGCAAGAAGCTTTTGGTTATTCTTTACAAACCCAAACGGAGCCTCAATAAGATCTCGACTGCCCTTTAAAAATTGTCCTTTATAGATAAAAAGTCAGCCCACGGCTATTCAGTTTTTATGCAACATGAGGAACGGATATAGTGAAAAAAATCAGAGAGCCTTTTAATACCTATTCGCATATTTTTGGGGCCATACTTTCTGTCATAGGCGTTGAAGTTCTTTTCTTTAAAGATTTGCGCAACGCTATCAATCCACTGGATAATCTGATTTACGGACTCAGTTTGACCTTTATGTTTGTCTCCAGTAGCCTCTACCATTCTTTAGATATTACTTCTAAAATGCTTCCCTCCTTTAGAAAACTAGATCATTGTTCGATTTATATTCTCATTGCGGCTACTTATACTCCTGTTATTGTAAAAGCTGCCGATAAGGAATATAGGATTATGCTACTTGCCCTTATGTGGTCAATAGCGATAACTGGGATTCTTATTAAAATTTTTTTCCCCTATCCTTCTAGATGGTTATATACAGGATTTTATCTGGGAATGGGTTGGGTAGGGATTTTGTTTTTACCGAGAATCCATCTTTCAAAAGTTTCTTTAGATTATGCATTAAGTGGGGGAATAGTTTATACAATGGGTGCATTCAGTTACATTCTCAAATGGCCTCAAAGCCGGAATTTTAATTTCCATAATCTTTGGCATCTAATGGTTCTCCTCGGAAGCTTTTTTATGTATCTGATGGTCTACTCATTAGTTCCTTCATAACAGATGGCATTTTTTATAACCGGTGAAACATTGCCATATATGGGTGAAGGCATTGGAAAAAGATTCAGGTTCCGTTGCTAATTTGAAGTTGATCCAGGAAAAGGAATAAAAGTTACCTTCTGCAATTTCTTGAGGATTCAGTTGAAAGGGACCGTTTGAAAACCCTAAATAAACCCAAATAAATTCATTTCCTGTCTTAGTATCCGCAGATAATTTGAAAAGTTTAATTAATGGTTGATCAAGTTGTAAACCAAGTTCTTCAGTTAACTCCCTGTGAGCTGCCGTATCGTAATCTTCTCCCGAAAGCACATGACCACTGCAAGAGGAATCCCAACAATTAGGATTTACATCCTTCAGAGGAGATCTTTTTTGAAGAAAAACTTCATTGTTTTGATTCTGTAAAAGAATATGAACAGCACGGTGCTTAAGTTTTTTCAAATGCACATTCTGCCGAGTGTCTTTCCCAATGATCTTATCTTTGTCATCAACGATATCAAAATATTCTTCCATAGTAATAAATAGCTTCTTGATGCTGGAATTAAAACTGCTTAATAAATTTATTGAAATGAGCCCAAAAATCACTCACATAACCGAAAAAGATATTGAAATTCTAGCACAAAAACTTGGGAAAAACCAAAAAGAAAAGATAGCTTTAATCCATCTCCTCAAGCAAGAACCTGAGAAGATTGACCAGATTTTGGATTTTGAGTCCATAAAAAGATATATCCTTGAAGCTCCGAGTCCTATCCCCATATCTGCTCAACTCTATTTTCACTATTTAGGTAAACTTGCTTTGGGTAAAAGAGGATTGAAAAATCAAGAATTAATTTCCTATATTACAAAACTTCTTATGCGATTTTTGAAAATGGACTCGTTCGTCCCTTTCTCCCGACTAGGGAGTCGAAGAAATTTTCTGAGAATGTCTGATTTGCTTTTATCTTTGGAGAAAACGGCAGATTCCATGCAGGCCTATCAACTCCATCATTTTATCGCCGATTATTCTCTATTTGTTTGTGGGCTATTTAAAGAAAATATAGAACGATGCTGGAATGGATCGCCTGGCATGGAATTTTATGAAGGCCTTGGCATGAGGAGTTATGCCCTAGCGGCAAGTTATCCGGAAGCCCAAAAAAATAGCTTGCAAGGTATCTTTTCCTTTCTTTCTTCTGCCTTTAAAGAAGTGCGATTTGCTTTGAATGAAATTCAGGAGCAGTTTTTTCACTTTTCTGATATATCTCCTTAACCCTACGATTTATAGAAAGAGTTCCTTTTTTTTTCCTTAGTTCTCTTTGGATATTACCATGTGATTCCAAGGGAAGAACCTTTCTTGTTGTTGGAATTATGATTTTTTTGACATTCCCTCCATATGGACTTATCCGCAATTATCCCCTTGCTTCTTGTAGAGGCTTCCTGTTAAAGGGATAATCATGGGCTCAGACGGTGAGTATAGGGCTAAGGTTTTGTGGATTGGTGTATTTTTTGTTCTCCTCCTCATTGTAAACGGCTGTCGTTCTGTGCGAATATCTCCCCAGCAACCCAAGCTTTATGATGTTAATGTTTCTGTAAATGTAAAAAGCCCACCTATTCAGCAACCTTTTTATTCTTATCATTCCATTCAGGAAAGGAGAAGAATGAGAATGGGTGAAGTTCAAACATTGAAAAACAACAGAATGATCGGAGAAGGAAAAGACGGCTATCTTCACGTAGTGAAGAGCACCGAAGATGAAGAATACAGAAATTATATTCAAAAAATCGTTGACGAAGAGAATCGTGACAGACAAATCCTCTATAATTTAGAAGCAAAAAGAAGTGGCAAGGAGATATCACAAATAGAAAAAGAATATGGGCAAAAATGGCGATCTAGAGCCTTCAAGGGAGAAATGATTGAAGAGGAAGAAGGATGGAAGACAAAAACAGAAGACCTCTTCTAAAAACAACTCTTTGGTATGGAGATAAAAATAATTAATAATATTTGCGGTTAGGCAGAAGCTAGCTATGATAAGTTTCCAAATACTATGAAAACCGATGAGATGGGCATTTGGCTTTCTTTTTTTTTCTTGTTTTGTTATTTGAGCAATCTTGTTGCCCAAGAAAGCACCGATCAGGGAAAAAGTGTTTTGGATAAATGGTTGCAAAATCTCACCACGAAGTATGTAGTGGCTGAAGAGCCTTCGTTTTATAGAGAAAAAGAACAAAAGGAATTTATTCGTGGTCAGGAACTATTCAGCCGGAGTTGTATTGGTTGCCATCAACAAAGTGGACAAGGATTAGTCGGATCTTATCCCCCTCTTGTGGGACATGTGCTAAATATTGTCAACTCAAAAAATGGTAAAGAATATCTTATCGATGTCGTTCTCTATGGTCTTGAAGGTCCCATTCAAGTCGGTACTCAACAATACGACGGATCAATGCCTGGTTGGGGAAAAGCATTCGATGATCAACAGCTAGCTGATGTCCTCAACTATGTTTTATCTGCCTGGGGCAACAAAGAAAAACTGGCTTTCGATAAGTCATTCATTAGCCTGGATGATATCAAGAAAGAAAGAAAAAAAGTGTTGAGTCCTTCAGCGGTATTAGCTTTAAGGCCTCCCAACCTTTCTAGTTCCTACGTCAATAAGCCAGAAGAAGATCTCAAAGAGCTAATAAAAAATTATAATGCCTCCCATCCAGGGAAAGGAATTCATGCACAGTATTGGGAACCGATCCCAATTGAAATGTATTGGAATCCAAAAAACTTTTATCATCCGCCTCAAAGTATCAGAGGCGAAGTCAGTCGGTCAGATTGTTTGGCCTGCCATAAAACCGTAACCCCAGGAGTATTTCATGCTTGGGAAAAAAGTATACATGGAAATCTAGAGGCCATAAGAAAACTCTCTGATCAGGACCCTAAAGCTTATAAAAAGAAGGAACTAGCTGAGGTAGAAAAACAGCTTCACTCTCAAGGAATACTCAAAAATCATGAACAGCTTAAAGAGGTCTCTTGCATCGACTGTCATGGATCCATAGGCGCACAGAAAATACGCCATGATGTTGATCTTCATATGCCTGATAGACTGACATGTGGTAGTTGTCATGTGCGACAATTTGCTGAATCAGAATCGGAACGTAAACAAATGTGGCCTCATAATGAATGGCCTCAAGGTCATCCATCTCATGCCGTAGATTGGGAAGCAAATGTGAACTTGGCAGCTTGGGCAGCTATGCCCGAAAGAGCCGTAGCTCAAGGCTGCGATATGTGTCATTATCAACAGAATCGCTGTGATGGATGCCACACACGGCATAGTTTTTCAGCTGCAGAGGCCCGTAATCCTCTTTCATGTGCAACCTGTCATAATGGAGTTGACCATAATGAATTTGAAAATTATATGCTTTCAAAGCATGGGATCATTTTTCAGGCTCAAAGCAAGAATTGGAATTTTGATGTTCCTTTAAAAGATGCTATCTCCAAGGGTGGTTATACCGCTCCAACCTGTGCCAGTTGCCATTTCGAATATCATGGGGAGTATAGCCACAATCTGGTAAGAAAAGTCCGTTGGGCCTTTAATCCCACCCCTGAAATTGCCCAGGGGATTAAGGAAAAACAGCCTTGGTACCAACAAAAGAAAGAAGATTGGATAGCCACTTGTTCGGCTTGCCATTCTGCTAGGTTTGCAGGGGAATGGTTAGAGACAGCCGATCAGGCGATCTTCGATGGATTGAAAGTTCAGGAAGAAGCAAAAAAAGTTATCGAAGCTCTTTATAAGGATGGACTGTTGGTTGGACAAAAAACGAACCGTCCTGCCCCTCCCCCTCCAGAAAAGGACGCTCCTGGTGCTTTTTTCCAGCTTTTTTGGGCTAAGGGAAACAATCCAAGTCATGTTGAACGAGTGTATGCTAATATGTGGGAACATGACATGATTCAACACTATAAGGGAGTCATGCATGCCAATCCCGGAGGTTTTACTTATTCGGCAGGTTGGGGAGTGTTGCTTGAAAGATATACGGAGATTATGGATGAAAATACAAGGTTAAGAAATAAACCCCATGAATCTGAGTTTTCAACAGGAGATCATTCCTCTCTTTTATCTGGTAAAGTAAAACTCCTTTTTGGTATTATTGGATCGAGTGCTGGGGCTATCCTTTTAAGTTCATCTTTTGGGAAAAGCTTAGGGAATAAAAGGAAAAAAGAGTAATTATAAATTTTATTTTTTTTGATTCGAGAAAATTGTCTACAGAAGAAGCCAAAAATTTTTTTCTAAAAAAAAAGGGACCAGTTTTTTTGGGATTGATCCTCTTTGCTAGTGGTATTGTGTTAATTCTCCAAAGCTTTTGGAGCAATCACGAAAAAAAGCGTGAACCCTTGATTAAAATTGAAACGAAGGACTCCCAATTTTTATCCTTGCCTACATTTTTCCCAGTCCAAAAATATTGGCATTATACTTTTGGAAATAAAGGCCATTTTTGGATCGCACAATATCTTGACTCGCAAAATACGAACTGTTTTGCTAGGGTTTTCCCTCCAAAACCAATTGGTTCGGAAATAGACGATGTGCTCAATCGAATATGGATAGAGGCAATGCGATCGGTTAACGCCCATGCTCCATCCAATGCCCTTTTCATAGGGTGGTGGGATCTCTCACAAAGGTTAAAACTCTTTACAGGAAAAGAAATATGGATTGAAAGCTATGATGCGACAGTAATCCCAAAAGATGGATTGAAGTGGCTTGAAGAAATGTTTGGAGCTCCAAAAGAAACAAATCGATTGAGCATTTTAGCAAAATCCTATGCTGCCAATGCTTTGGAAGGATTGGAAATTTTGAAAAAAGCCTTACCAGCGGGTCGTCCCCTATATCTAGGCATCACTACAGAAGATATTTCTAATCTGGCTTTGGCTTTTGGCCAATCCCCTCAATCAATGGGATACGATTGGCGGGTTTTTCCAAGGGCCGGAACAGACATTCATGGATTAATTCCTATGGTTATGAAATGGGTCAATGAGAAGGAATCTGCTGGATATATGCTCCAAGAACTACCTTCGCATGACATATTGGTTTGGAGGGCGGACAAAAAAGCTAAAGAAACCTTACTTGGAAGACTTTTGCCTTTAACTACCTCCATTGCCAACCCCCTTCCTGGAGTAAAACTTCTGTATCAATCTCCATGGGGAGGCTATCTACAATTTTATGCATTGGAATAGCCTAAGGCCGGCCTCTATTGTTGATTCACCAATCGATTTTGAGCCCGCAGCGTTATAGGGTGAGCGTTTGATAGAAAGTTTACTGGACTTTTCTCCTAGGATTCCATTCTTCGGGGATGTGAGCAAATCGAGAAGGAGGGCCCGGCTTCCTTGTTAAAGGTTTTGCTGGACCAATGGGTTCGATCATTTCCGGAACAAATACTTCTAGTAACTCATTTGTATGCGGATCATACACTTTATAATCGGCAATGTAGCCTTTCATCCGATATTCGAAATTATCATCGGCAGTCTTTTTTTTAAGCTTTCTCCAAGGAGCGACAATGCCACCAGGCGTTTCTTTTAGAGCGATCCAATGAGCCTCTTTCCAGTCTTCGTTTGGTTTTTTAACCCAACCCCATCCGCTCCCATGCTTGTCAACAGCTCTATGCCCTATATAGTCTTCAACAATAATGCCAGGAGGCGGTTTTAAAGGCTCTTTTGCGTATTGTGCTGGAGGAAAGATCAGTTTTTCTTTTTCACGGTTTGAGTTTGTTCCATTGACATTGGGCTGTTGTTCTTCTTGATAACCAGGAGGAGAAGGGATTGGAAGATGTGGTATTTGTGGTTCGGCGGTCTCTTCTCCATAAAAGGGGGCCTTAATCAAAAAGAAAAACAGACTAAAAAATAAAAAGGCTAGGAGTCTTCTCATTGGGTCCATCGACCGGTTTTTGACAAAAAAGGCAAACTAGCACTTGTATAATCTGTTTTGCCCACGGCACCCACCATTGGTATGCCAAACCTTTTTTTCCATCTTTGAGAAAAAAATTCTCCAGAATGACAGCCCCAGCTTTTTATAGTCGCTTTTTTTGTAAAAATTTTCTTTTCAATTAAAGACAATTCTTTCTCATGAAGGAATTCTTGAGAAAGATTATCAAATTGCGAACTATAATCGAACATAAAACAAGCTTTGTTAGAATGCCCAAAATAATCAAAATTTCCAATCGGTTCACGTTTTCTGTCTTTCCCAAAATTCAGATAATTTACAAGTTCCTCTTTTGTATCAAACCAAAACAGTTGCACTCCAAGAGCATCAGCTTGAGCTATAATCTGTGAAAGAATATCAAGTTTTTCTTCTTGAGCCCTTCTCAGATAGGCGGGACGAAAAACAAGCCAGCTAATTTCTACGTTCTTAGGTTGGGATAATTGGAGTTGCTCAATGCGTGCGACAGAGGCTCGAATAAAATTCCCCCAGTACTTGTCATGAGAATCTGCTTTACCATGCTCAAAAAAACGTAAAGCAGGTCCACCGCTGACGACAATCCATTCTTCGGGTTTGTCTTCATTGGAGCCACCATAGGCATTAGGAAAAAGCAAAAAGAAAGCATAACTGCCAGCCATGAACAAAAAGCCCAATCTCAGTAGATGATTCAAGCAGCTGATTATTAGCTTTTGTACCCTCTGCCCTACCATCTTAACACACAACCTTATTTTTCCTCGGATGAATCTATTAATTCTTTTGGAATTAAATGTCCAAGCTTATCTACTTTTGTTCGAAGGTAATTTCTGTTATGATCATTGGCTTTGACATGCAAGGGGATTCTTTCCACAATTTCTAGTCCAAAACCTTCCAAACCGATTCGTTTGACTGGATTGTTTGTCAAAAGTCGAATTCTATGAATTCCCAAAGAACGCAAAATCTGACAACCAATGCCATAATCTCTATTGTCGGCAGCAAATGCCAAAGCCAAATTGGCCTCTACAGTATCCATTCCGGCATCTTGAAGCCTATAAGCCTTAAGTTTATTTAAAAGTCCGATTCCCCTCCCCTCTTGCTTTAAGTAGACAATCGCCCCTTTACCTTCTTTTTCTATCGCTGCCATCGCCATTTCCAGTTGCTGCCTGCAGTCACATCGTAAAGAATGGAAAATTTCTCCAGTCAGGCACTGTGAATGAACTCTAACCAAAACGGGTTCTTGGGGATCCCATTTTCCTTTGATTAAGGCCAAATGCTCTTCATTCGTTAGAACGTTTCTAAAAGCTAACAGTTGAAAGTCGCCAAATTCCGTGGGGAGATTCACGGAAATGACTTTTTCTACAAGCGATTCTGTTTGGGTACGATAGGCTATGAGGTCTTTGATCGTAATTAAAGGCAAGTTATAAGTTCTAGCGATTTTTTTTAAGTCTTCTAGCCTGGCCATCGTGCCATCATCCTTCATAATTTCAACAAGAACGCCAGCAGGGTTTAAACCACTGAGTCTGGCTAAATCGACTGCAGCTTCAGTATGGCCTGCGCGCATCAAGACTCCCCCCGGAGAAGAACGCAGTGGAAAAATATGTCCTGGCCTTCTGAAATCTGTAGACAGAGAGTGGGGATGCGATAAAGCTCGAATCGTTTTTGCTCTGTCATCGGCCGAAATACCGGTCGTCGTTCCTTTTATATAATCGACTGATATCGTAAAAGGAGTGCCATAGAGGGCAGTGTTATCTTTAGGTTGCACCATTAAAGGCAAGTTGAGTCTATCGGCTTGCTCTTGTGTTATAGCCACACAAATAAGGCCACGGCCGACTTTTGTCATGAAATTAACCATTTCTGCATGACAAAGCTCAGCAGCTCCAATAAAATCGCCTTCGTTTTCTCTATCTTCATCATCGACTACGATGACCAATTTGCCTTGTCTGATGTTTTCCAAAGCTTCTGGAATGGAGCTAAGGTTGTTATGATATTCTGACATCTTTTGAGAGTAGATAAAATAATTTTATAGACTACACAAAGTAAAAATATTTTGTTGTTTTCAACTTTTTATTTGATGTTTGAAATGTCAAATATAAATTTTCTTTCCTCTTTGTTGCCAAGATAAGAAAGAATTGGCTTTGTATCAAGATGCATTCTCCTATTCACTAAAGGCAATAGGCTCGTAGTTAACTCCCCTAAGCTCTTGACTGTGGTCAAAGAAACCCCCCATCCTTTCCAGTGTGATAGGGCGTGAGAGCTCTTTTCTCTCTAGAACACTTTGCCCCTCCTCTATAAAAAGAGAAGAAGAGGATTATAATTTTTGTTTTACTATTCACTCTCAATTACTATCTTTTTACTATCATGATCAATCGAAGTGGTCTAAGGATTTTTCTTATCATTTTATGCATAATTCTTCCCTCAACCCTCCTAGGGAAAGAACTGAATCAATTTTCTCAAATAGCCATTCAGCATGGAGGAAGAAAAAAGCCTTTAACAGTTTTTGCGCGTGAAATTTTACTTTCTCTTAGTGGCAGAGACTCAATTAAAACTCTTGAAGGGGAAAAAGTAGGCAGTACCGATTTTGTTTTATCCTTGTGGTTTCATCCTGAAGGCTGGGAAAGACAGCCCGTTATCCTTGTAGACAATCCCTTGTTAAGAAAAGATATTGGAATAGATCCAGCAAAAAAACTCTTCTCTTTTCAACAGCTTAAAGAAAACAATCTTTTCAAAGACTTTGTAGTGAAACATCTTCATAGGCCTGAAGCCGAAGGTTCCTCATTGAATTCAGAAGAAAAAGAGGCGATGGCTGTATCCGGCAGATTGAAATTATTTGAGGAGTTGTATTCAGGAGAAATTTTCCATGTTATCCCCAATCCTTTGGATCCAAATAAAAAATGGGTTACTATAGAAAATGCAACTCAGTATTATCCTCAAGGACTTTCCGAATCACTCCTTGTCATCTTCGATTCCATGAAAAGAGCCTATCTTCAAGGAAATTTTAGTAAAGCCCAAGAAGAAGCTTCTTTTTTTTCTAAACAACTTAAGGATTATGCTCCTAGGGTATATCCTCCTAATGATTCTCTTCTTTTCGAACATGCTTATACGGTTTTGAATCCCTGGAAATGGACGTTGATTTGCTATGGGATAGCCTCTCTTATTTTTCTTTTATCTCGAGGCTGGCAGCCAGAATTAGGATATAGAATTGGCTGGGGATTTGCCGTCTTCGGTTTCTTGTTTCATGTATATGGGTTTGTCTGCAGAATCCTCATTGCAGGTCGTCCACCCGTGAGCAATATGTATGAATCGGTTGTATGGGTTTCTTTTGGAGTGATATTCTTTGCTCTTGTTTTTGAAACAATTTATCATTCCAGATTCTTTCTCATGGCTGCCTGTCCTTTTGCAGCAATCTGCATGATGCTTGTAGATTCTCAGCCTTTAATCTTTGATCCCACTATCCAACCCCTTGTTCCTGTTTTAAGGAATAATTTTTGGCTTACTATCCATGTGTTAACAATCACTTTAAGCTATGCAGCTTTTGCTCTTGCTCTTGGATTAAGTCATATTTATTTGTGGAATACCTCTAAAAATGCAGCCATGGGAGGATTCCAAAAAGGGCTATTAGCAAAATATATTTACAGGTCTCTTCAAATAGGCGTTTTTTTGTTGGCTGCTGGAACAATATTAGGAGGCGTCTGGGCCAATTATTCTTGGGGGAGATTCTGGGATTGGGATCCAAAAGAAACCTGGGCCTTAATTACTCTTCTTTGTTACTTAGCCGTACTACATGGTCGGATTGCCCATTGGTGGGGAGAGTTTGGACTGGCGGTAGGCTCTGTCCTTTGCTTCCTTAGCGTGTTGATGGCATGGTATGGAGTGAATTTTGTTCTGGGCAAGGGTTTGCATAGCTATGGGTTTGGTAGCGGAGGGCTAGGCTATGTCCTGCTCTACGTCTTTCTTGAAATCAGTTTTGTTGCTTACTGTTTGTTGAAATATCGATTGAGGAAAAAAGAACAACAAAATCCTCCCCCTTCTCCCATCCAGGTTTGAATACTCTCTTCAATTAGAGAACCTATCAGACTGAATTTATTTTTTTATTTTTACCATCCATCGCCGTAATGCCCCTGCCTTCAGGCATGGGGATATAAGGCGATAAATTATAGCTATGTGTAGTATAATTATGTATGAACAGAAAAGAACAATTGAAATCCTATAAAAATATTGTATATTTCTGCAATTACCATATTGTATGGTGTCCGAAGTACAGGCGTCCTGTTCTTGTTGGCGATATT
>Ga0080006_1123779_pt1 | contig 21758 bp, 23 predicted proteins | sample RS3BMetagenome_FD_69209 | JGI IMG/M metagenome (GOLD analysis project Ga0080006, IMG submission 69209) | Ferric oxide microbial mat and aquatic microbial communities from Rainbow Spring, Yellowstone National Park, USA - RS3B (SPADES... ...
CCTTCAACCGTCCCGAGGGGGAACCTCCTCCGGGACGCCCGCCGCCCGGCTGGATCGAACGCCCGTACGTACCGGTAGGGGATCCGTCCGTGAGACTGGGCGATCGATGGCCTTCACAGGCGCCGGGTGCGGAGCACGCCGGTGAGCATCGGGAGGGTGAACTCGCCACGGCTGGTCTCGGGTCTGCCCGCGAGGAAGCTGCGGATGCGGTCGAGCGTGATTTGCTGGTCCCGCTCAGCCATGACCAGCAGGCCAGCCCTCGTTGCAAGCGTGGCGACGAGCGAGTCGGCGGTGCGGCGCTGTACGTGGGGGAACTCCGCCTGCTCCGACGAGCCGAACCTGGCCGGGTTGCTTTTCTGGGGAAGGTGCAGGTCGGCGGTCTCGACGCGCCAGCTGGCGGGCGTGTCCCGAGGGCCGATCGCCGCGCTGCCGCTGATCCGTGCGAGTTCCGCTACCCACTCGACATGGTCATCGAGCAAGTTCCACAGGCCAGCCAGAATGCCGCCGGGCGCGAGAACCCTGGCAATCTCGGGTCCCGCGACGTCCATGTCGAACCAGTGCATGGCGTTGCCGGACAGGACGGCGTCGACGGACGCGTCCGGCAGCGGTATCGCTTCCGCGCTGCCCGGCAAAGCAGGGACAGTCGGTAGCGCGCGACGCAACTGCGCCAGCATCTCCAGGTCCGGCTCGACCGCGGTGACGTCGGCGCCTAGCGCGAGAAGCGTGGCGGTTAGCTTGCCGGTGCCGGCACCAAGGTCCAGGATCCGCAGGCCAGGCGCCGGCTTGAGTGCCCAGCGCACCGCGTCCTGCGCGTAGTCCGGTCGGTGCTCGGCGTACGCCGCCGCCGCTGCGCCAAACGACGAACTCAGAGCCGGCTCCATGCAGTGACTGTACCTATCGGCGTCGTGGCGCCCGCTGCCACTCCTTACGACGAAGCTCGATTCCACACGCCGAACCCGTTGCGGCACAAGAACAGGCGGCTACCGCTGGGCCGGCGCCATCGTCAGATGGGGATCGGCGTGTGCGACGCCCGAGAGCTCCAGGTAGATCTTTTTCAGCTACGTGGGGTCTGGTCATCCAGCTCGCGGTGGACGCGCCGGTGCGGCACGACGACGTTCATGACCCTGACGCGCCTCGTTCCCGCTGGTCGCTTCCCGCGCCGTGAGCGCCGCCGGTAGGGTTCGAGCACTGCTTGGAGCGCGTCGGCCACTTCTTGCATCTCCTTGGCGGTCAGCCAGAGGTCGGCGTTGTTCAAGGCTCCGTCCCGCCACTCTTCGGGCTCGGCGTGCGCGAGTTCGGTGAACTCGACAGCGATTGCCCGGGTCGTATCGAAGTAGGCCGCCGCGACGGAGGCCGCGGCCGCGGCCCCTGCCGGCGTAGAGGTGTCCAGTTCGACCGACGTTCGGCGTCCGGTTGCTCGCCACGGCCGCTCCCGGCGATCTGGCCGCAAAGGCGCCGACTCTGCGAATCCATAGCGTTCGAGGAAGGTGAGGTGGTACGCAGTGGCGCTCGGGCTGAGCCCGGTCAGCTCCGCGCACTGCGTGGCGGTCAGCTCTTCACCCGTCGCGAGCGCGTTGATGATGGCGATGCGGGCTGGATGTGCCAGGGCCCGAATGTTGCGGGGTTCCGCGACGCGGACTGCGGGGGCCTCCTGCGGTGGTGGCGGCTGGCGATGGGTCTTGGGCATCGACCATCGATGATAGCGCTTGACAACGGGATGTTCAGCGAATACTGTTCAGTATATGTTGAACGTTGGCCCGGGCCGGAGAGACCTGCTCATCGCCTTGGTTGGGCGGATGACCTCGACGTTCGGCGACGAGGTGGCGTTGGTCGCCCTCACCCTCCGCCTCCAGGCTGACGGCGCCCGTCCCTATGAGGTCGCTGTGCTGCTCGCAGCCGGGATCCTCCCGCTGCTCGTCCTCGCCCGCCCGGTGGGCCGCTTGGTCGACTCGCACGACTCTCGTCGCCTCCTCGTCGGCTCCGGCGCGAGCGCCGCCGCCTGCACGGCTCCGCTCATCGTCGTGCACTCGTTCGTGGGCATCGTGGTGCTGGTAGCCCTCCTCGGCACGGCCGCGTCGGTGAGCGGCGCGACCTGGTCGGCGCTCATCCCCCGGATAGTCGGAGAGGACCATGTGGCCGAGGCGGTGTCGGCCCAGCAGTCCTTGAACGCTCTCGTGCTCGTTGGCGCGCCGGCGGTGGGCGGCCTGTTGGCGGGGGCGTTCGGCGCTGGCCTGCCCTTGGCCGTGGACGCGGCCACCTTCGTCGTGCTCACCGGGGCGGCGGTGCTGGTCCGCACCCGGCGGCGACCGGCTGGGCTCGAGCTGGGCGATCGCTCGGCGCGAGTCCGGGGCGGATTCGAGGTCTTGCTGGGCGACCAGGTCCTGGCTCCACTTACGATCGGGGTGGGCCTGGTCGTCCTTTTGGTCGGGATGGTCGACGTGGTGCTCGTCTTCTTGGTCCGGGCCACGCTGCATGCGGGAGCCGTCTGGTACGGTGCCGCGGAGGCGGCGTGGGTGGCCGGAATGGTCGTCGGATCGGTCGGCGCCGGACTGCTTGTGACCGAGCGGGTCCAGACCTGGGCGACCATCGCCGGTGCTGGCGTCGCGTGCGCTGCCCTCGCCCCCTTCGCCGTGGTGCCGACGGTTTGGATGCTGCTGCCGTTGTCGGTCCTCGGCGGGATCGGCAACGGGTACGCCGGGGCGTGCTTCTCCGCCCTGCTCGTCAGCTGCACGCCCGACGCCGAGCGGGGACGCGTGTCGGCCGCTGCCAACGGCGCCCTTGGAGGCGCCCAGGGCGTCTCGTTGCTGATCGGCGGGGCGGTCGCCGCTGCGCTGAGCCCTCGGGCGATCTACGCCATGGCCGGTGCCCTGGGCGTCGCCGTCGCCATCGGCGTGGCTCTGGCCAATGCCAGCCGGCCAAATCGAACAGTCCGACTACCCGACACCCACACACCGTTGGAGGAGAGTGCATCGTGAGTCTCGTAGAGCAGGTGAAGAGCCGGGTCCTCGAACCGGCGGTACTTCGCGTCTACCAGTGGCGTGGCGATCCGGTCGCCAGGGTGCTGAGACCCGAGACCAAGCTCGACCCCTACCCGCTGTGGGCCGATCTCCGCTGCCGCGGGCCCCTTTTCCGCAGCCCGCTCGGCGTCTGGGCGACGTCGAGTCACGCCATTGCGACCAAGGTGCTCCGCGACCAGCGGTTCAGCTCCTCGCCCGTCCACCAGAGCGGGTACAAACCGCCCGTCTACCCGCCAGACGATCCCCGCGCCGGGCTCCCCGCCGCTGACCTGCTCACCTTGGACCCTCCCGACCACACCCGTCTGCGCCGGCTCGTCTCCAAGGCATTCAGCCCCAAAGTGATCGCCGATCTCGAACCGTGGATCCGCGAGGTTGCCGACCGGCTCCTCGCCGGCATCGACGTATCGGCGGGCTTCGACCTCATCGAGACATTCGCCCTGCCGCTTCCCATCGCGGTCATTTGCCACCTCCTCGGCATCCCGATCGAGGACCAGGCAAAGGTCCGCTTCTGGGGCCACGACATAGCCGCCACCCTCGAGCCGCAAACCGACGTCGCCGCCAAGAGCCGCACGCGCGCATCGGAGCTCGCCCTCACCGCCTACCTGCGGGATCTGGTGGAAAAGCGCCGGACCGAGCCCGACGACAGCCTCCTCTCCTCCCTCGTGGCGGCCGAAGAGGAGGGCGACCGGCTCAGCTCCGGCGAGCTCGTCGCCACGGCGGCGCTGCTCCTCGTCGCCGGCTTCGAGACCACCGTGAACCTGATCGGCAACGCCACGGTCGCCCTCCTCGGTGAGCCCGACCAGTGGAGCCGCCTCGGTGAGGAGCCGGCACTCGTCCCTGCAGCCGTCGAAGAGCTGCTCCGCTACGACAGCCCTGTCCAGATGACCTCTCGGATCGCCACCGACGACATCGAGCTCGACGGCGCCACCCTCCCAAAGGGCGCCGCAATCCTCGTGGCCATCGGCGGCGCCAACCGTGATCCCGACGTCTTCGACCATCCCGACCAGCTCCGCATCGACCGGCCAGAGGCGTCGCGACACCTGGCGTTCTCGTTGGGGATCCACCACTGCCTCGGGGCGGCCCTCGCCCGAATCGAAGGCGGCATCGCCATCGGCGAGCTCACGCGCCGGTACCCGAAACTGGAGGTGGTCGGCATCCCTACCCGGCGACGACTGCTCGTGCTGCGCGGCTACGAGCACGTTCCTGTCCGCGCCCCAAGGTCGTCCAGGATCTCGCTGGCCTTGGCCAGTCCGGAGTTTCGAGAGCCGTCGGTGTCGATGGGCGAGCAGCAGCGCTCCAACCGCACTTCGGTCCCGCCTCGCGCCGAGCGGAGCGTGTGAAGATGACACCTCCCGCGACGAGCGTGCGCGAGGCCGGGGTCGGTGAGCTGGAACAACTGAGCGCGACGCTCGCGGACGCGTTCGCCACCGATCCGATCCTCTCGTGGCTGATCCCGGGCCAACGGAGAAGGGACGCACGCCTAGGGAAGCTGCTCGAGCTCGAGCTCGAGCACTACGTGTTCCCAACTGGCCGAGTGCTCACGACCGACGACCTCCGTGGCGCCAACCTCGAGCTGCCGCCCGGCAAGTGGACCATGACCATGCCGCTCCCGGCCGCAATCAGCTTTGTGCGCTTGTTTGGCATGCACCTGCCTCGGGCGGCCCGCACGCAGCGCCTCTTCGAGCGCTGCCACCTTCAAGAGTCGCACTACTACGTCCGCTATGTGGGCGTGGCCACGCGCTTCCAGGGTCAGGGACTCGGCACGGCGTTGCTCGGGCCCACGCTCGACCGCTGCGACCGGGAGGGCCTGCCCGCATACCTCGAAGCCAGCAGCAAGCGCAGCGCTGCGCTCTACGAACGGCTCGGGTTCGCGCACCTCGGCGAACTACGGATCCCCGACGGACCGCCGTTCTGGCCAATGCGACGGCCGCCGGCATCGCCTTAGCCAAGCCCGGGCTCGGGAGCCTCCTCCTACAGGACCTCTGAGCGACAGACCGGCTCCAACTTCAACAAGTCGCCGCGTCGCAAGCCGATCGTCTACCGGAGCTCACCCGGCAAGGCGCTCCACGAACCGATCGACGAACTGCGCCGCCTCCGCCGGGTCGCTGGCCGACTCGGCGTCCAGGTGGTCGACGTCGGCGATGCCGGCGTCCTCGAGTCGCCGGTCGCGGGAACGGTCCGCGGCGGCCCGGGCCGCGTGGGTTGCGCCGTCCACCTCGAGGTTGGTGTCGACCACGCCGGCTGCGATGGCCCTGGTGACGGTGGCGGCCACGTCGCCGTAGTCGGCCTCCAAGTCAGCGGTGACCGGCAGGTCGGTTGCCTCGACGATCCGGGCGGTCATGTCCAGCACGCGGTCGAGGGAGATGTGCTCCCCGCCGGGGTAGCCGAAGGAGACGGCGATGGCTGCGCTCGCGGTGGCGAGAGCCTTGCAGCCGGGTTGGGCGGCGACAACGCGGGCGGAGGCCACATCCCAGACGTTGACCAGCACGAGCAGTTCAGGGTCGGTGTGCAGTCTCAGCAGCTCGGCCGCCCTGTCGGTGGCGCTCATCGGCGGTCGCAGTGGCCGCGCCAGGTGTGGCGCATCAATCGAAGACCGGCTCGCGGGTGCGGGTGCGCTTGAGCTTGAAGAAGCCGTCGGTGCCAGCGACGAGGAGCACCCCGTCCCAGAGTCGCCCAGCGGCGTCGCCTTTGGGAGCTGGGATGACGACGGGGCCGAAGAAGGCCACCGTGTCGCCGTCGGGGCCTGTTGCGTGGATCACCGGGCCCGACCCTACGACCACCACCATCCGGCTGTCGGTGATGGGCAAGGCCAGAAGCACCACCCCATCCTCCCTGCCGACTCTGTGCGCCGTGCGCGTCACCGTCCTCCTCGGATCGGCGAGCGCAGATCAACTGATCTGGTCGCACGGCAAGCGACAACGAACGAGCGTTCTTATGGGATCCCAAGGTCGTGGGTGCGGGCGACGGACTGCCGCTCGTCGTCATTCAGCATGGACATCAAGACCGGCGTGACGAGGCTCCAGTGCCGACCGGCCGGACAGAACTGGAGACGCCACCACCCGAGGCGAAGCGCCTTGACCGACGCGCCGGGTATCCACCAGGTGGTGAAGAGGTGACCGCTGCGGCACCGCACGACCGTGTCGAGAACCAGGAGGGACGGCCAGTTCAAAATCCACGCCGATGGAACAACCTCCTCCTAGTTGCAGCAGCAGATCTGCGACCTACTCGGGCTGCCGAGTATCACCTACACGACCAAGCGAACGAGCGCCGCATAATCCACGAGAAATCTGGAGATCGACCTGCGGAAAGAGAGCCCGATCGGTGGGCAGTACCGCTCCGTGAGGGTGTGACCCAGCTCCGACGCCGACAACGATCGGCCGGTGACCTGGTGCTCCCAGTTCCGCATCAGCCGCTGAGCCCAGTGACGGGGTGCGCGACAGATTTGTGGGTAGGCAGGGTCAGGCAACGGTGGTCTGTAAGGGGAGCCACTTCCAGACCTCCTCCCAGCGGTGGCTGGATGCCTGGCAGCGAAGAGTGACGATGGCGGCGGCGCCACGCACGGACCAACGCATGCCGGAGAGTTTCATGCGCTGAGCCACCACGGCCCGACATCCTGCCTCCACTGCTCCTGAGCCGACGAATAGGCCCATCTCCCGGAAACGGGCGTAGCGCATCCGCAGCAGGTTGGTCTGGAAGTAGCCCATGGCCTTGTCGATTTCCTTCATCTGAGTGTCCGAGACACGCAGACGGCGAGCCGCGGCCAGCAACTTCTCGACCTCGCCGCAGTCCAGTTCGGCGAGGCGGGCTGCCAGCCAGCAGCGTGACTCATCGGTGATCAGGGGAAAGGCCAGACGGGCCAGGTCGTACAGATGCTCCCGGCTGTGGAACAGGTCAACGACTTGAATAGCGCTGGGGAAATGCTCGCTGGCGAGGTTCCAGATCCAGGGTGCTCCATCGCCGAGAGCGATCACCTGCTCGGCACGGCCGAGGCCTCGCCCCTGGGCCTCAGAGTAGACCAAGCCTCCGAAGCCGGCGGCGGTATCCATGGTCGCCACGTAGCTGGAGGAGAGGGGATCTCGAACCGGGTGGCCCTTCTCATCCAGAGTCGTCTGGGTGAAGAGACACCCCAGCTTGACCTCCCGAGTGTGAGCACGGCCATCGGCTGACTTGCCAGGGTGCCCCAAGGTGTCGGCAGGCACGGCGGGAACCCCGGTGCCGTCCATGGCCACGTATAGCTTGGGGATGGGGGCGGAGCCGAGCAGAGGGATCACCTTGCCCGCGAGCACCGCCTGGGCCTGCTCCTCGATGGCGGTCTGGATCCTGGCTCCGTCAGCTTCGGAGCTGCGCTCCACGCGCTTGCTGGTGAGATGGACTCCGGCCAATTCTTCGAGGTCCCGACTGCCTTGGCCGAAGGGCTCCTGGCTGCCCACTCTGGCCACCATCCGCCGCAACCCGGGACTGAGCGAGCCGTCGGCAACTCCCAGTTCCTCGTCCCTGGGGAAGCGCCCATGACCACACTCGGTGCAGTGGTAGTAGGCTCGGCGGAGGCGGACGGGCCCGAGGACGGTGTCGATGGTCTTGGCCCGGTAGTCGCAGAACTCTGCCAGATGGCCCGCACCACAGTCGACGCGGGTGCCACGATGCCCTAAGTCGAGCTCGAGCAGCCCCTCCAGCAGGCTGCCTCCGAGCCTGGTAACGGCAGTGCGGATCGCCAGCTCGACGGTCTCCAGTCCTTTCCCCGAGGGATCGCTGAGCTGGTTGGCTGCCAGCTGGCTGAGCCGCTCTACCTCGGCGGAGAACTCTGCCTGGAGCTCCGCGAAGAGCCCCTTTTTTTGGACCCCTCCTGGGGCAGGGTCCCGGCCAGTGCCGAGACTGGCCGAGCTTCACAGATCTTCTCGTTGACTTCCACAATCTGGTCAACCACCGCCTTGAACTGCTTGTAGTGGGCCACCTCCTGCTGCACCTTGGCCAGAGTGGGTCCATCTGGGACCGCCCTGGTGACGGTCTTGCCGTCTACCGACTTGGTTAAGAGGCTGATGGGCCCGTGCCCAGGATGGTCAGGGTCGGAGCAAGCGCAATAGCTCTTTCCACAGCGCCGATAGGTGCTGACCAGACTGCCCCGCCGGAAGTCACCCACGCTGGCCAGTTGCCCGTGCAACCTGGTCCTCTGGGTCTCGAGCCCCGCCAGATCTCGGTCTTCGGAATCAGTCACGGTCAACTGCCCTCATGCTGTAAGCGCCGACGCTTACAGCATACCCCGCCTTTGATCTCTACGTCAATCGGGACCTACAACCTTGTCCCACACCCATTCGGTAACGTCCCCTTGCGGCCGAGACTCTAAGCAACTAAGCTCCTGCTTACCCCGCTCGCGTTCCAAGGAGGAGCACAATGAGGCACGAGCTCGCGGAACTCATCCTCGAGTCCTCAAGCGACAAAGATATCGAACACCGACTGGCCAAGCTTGAAGACGAAGGGAGGGTCCGTAGTGATCTGCAGCTCACCTTGGCTTTGGCAGGCGTGATTACATTGGGCGCTTACGTCCCGGTGGCCTTGCACGCGGGGCCGAGTCCCGAGCATGGTGCAGTGCTCACATTTGTCAATCGTGTGGTAGCCCTTGGCCCATTTGGCTTCTTTGTAGCCTTCGTAGGCACCATGTTCTCGAACCGAATCGTGACGTATCGCTGGACCCTAGCTCTAGCGGTCGTCGGAGTCTGCCTGGTGTTGTTTGTTGCGGCATTTTCGGGCGAGCCGCAGCAGAGCGCGACCGACACTATGCTGGGCATGTGGTTCTCTATGTGGCTGCTACCCCCCGCTGCACTGATCATCTGGATCGGCGATGCACGTGCGTCCGCCTATATCCGAAGGGCGATGGCCGGACATCTGCGCCAGGCCGCTATATCCGCCTACGGAGGAGCCTTGGTCGGGTTTGCACTGATGCGCAGCTCCGAGATCGTACTATCTACCGCCGCAGGTGCTTTCGTGGCCCTGGTACTGGGGTTAGCGTTTTGGCGATTCTCGCGGCGGCCGGCCACCGGCACTCCGGCACGTCCCGCCCCGGGGACGGGCTGAGGAACGTTCATGTGATGAGATTGGGCTGACTTGGCGCCGGGGTACCTCTTGGTCAGGATGCCTCTGTAGTGGCGAGGTACTGGCCACAGTACTACTTCGCTACTACCGACCTGCCGCGTGAGCCGTCTGCCCCCGCCCCCCCTCCCGCCGTCCCAGATCACTTGCGGCGGGTGGGGAGGGGAGGGGTCCCGACGGTCAGCTGACCGCGTGCGCTGCCTGCACCAGGACATCGTCGCGACGGCACGCGAATCCATGCTCTTCAAATGCAGCGACGAGCTCGGCTATCTGGTCGAGTTCGAAAAAGAGCGCCGGGCCGCTGGTCATTGAGATCCCTGACTCGCCCAGCAGCGCTATCTCCTTGGGCACCCAATCGAGCATCTCAGCCGCTGCCCATGGTGGCCAGTCGCCATCTTGTGTGTACGAGTTCTTCTGTTCATCAGTCAGCGGCTCGTCATCGGAGGGGTAGTCGTCGAGGTACCCAAAATAGGCCAGCATTTCGTCAGCTAGCCCGTAAGACTCGATGCGAGTGCGAAATTCGCCCCAGGTCGATGAGTTCCACCAGGCGTCGACGACCGCGGCTAGCTGTCTTGCCCGTGGCTCTGGGATGAACACTAGCCCGCCGGCGTGCTCTCCATAGACGAGGTCTCGATCTCCCTGATCGCGGCTGGCGCTCTCCAGAACGCGAGCCAGTTCACGCCTTGCGTCCGCGCTTGAGAGCAGCATGACGTGTGCTGCATACTGGGCTGGATCCACTGAGAGCCGCTTCGCCGCGGCCTCAACGTCGGATGGCGATGGAAACTCCTCATGCACCGTCGATGGGACGTCTACTTCTCCCCTGGCCAGTCCCCCAACCAGCCTATTATCCCGCGACATGCTCGCCGTCCTTGTTTACGTTCGCAATTGCTCAGCTGGCCGGGTGACCGCACGCCGGGGAGTCCCGGGAGAGCACGCCGGTCTGAATCCTTGCGGGTATCATCTTCCCGCGGGGGAATGCCCCCGCACGACAGTGGGGTCCACGCGAAGAAGAAGTTGAAAGGGCCGCTCGGCTCAAGAGCGAAGATCCTCAATGATGGCACGTACAGTGGACGCCGAAGTGGTGGGCGTTGCGGACCCATGGCCCCCGCTCGAGTTCTCTCGGAGGATCGCTAGCCGTGTGGGTGTTTCGACCCGGACCCAGGCCCTAGACTTGGCCAACACCGCGCTCTCTCAGGCACTACTCTGGGGCGCGGAAACCGGTGCATGCGCGCCCGGGAAATCGATGTGGAGTCGGTATGTTACCCACTGAATATCATCGGCCGCCCCACTCGACTCGAATGCGGTCACCGCGGTCGCAGATGGTGGGCCCGTGACGAGCACCCCGCGAACCTGGTATCCACCCAGGTCGTACTGGCGCAGCTCCGTTATGTACTCGAATAGTTGCTGCCACCCCTGGTGGCCGGGATCTCCGCGCTTCAGCTCGACCGCAACGTATTCGCTCTCCGATTCGTTCTTCAGCAGGATATCGATTCGCTTTCCGCTCGGAAGCCTAAACTCCGCATCGGCGATGGGCGGCCTGCCAACCGTCAATCCGGCAAATGGCGCCGACATGTAGGTCACGTAGTTGACCAGGAACCGCTTGAATTCCTGTTCGGTGGCAAATGTAAACCGGGGGCTGGGTCCTGGGTAGCGACTGAAGGTGATGTTCGTACTGTGCTTCAGCCTGGGGGTTGCAAGCGGTGGGTTGGCGTAGACTCCAACCGCTGCCAACTCAGTGGTCAGCCTATCGAGTCGGGCTCTACTCAGATGCTTGAAGCCACAGATATCCATAATCCGACTGACGTGGTGGCGTTTTACCGCCGGGGCATCGAGCCGACCGCCCGGTTTGCCAATCGAGCGATCGAGTTCGATGGCGAATCGCCGCATTTGGTCGCGCTCGTCCCGAGAGACCACGAGCGTAGGGTACCCACTCTAGGCGCCACACGCAACTTCCCGGCGGGGTGTCTCTTTTCGCGTGCCCGGCCGTCGCTTCGTCGGCCTCGCCACCGATTCCTCCGGCCCGGCACTCGAGCGTACACCGGAGGGCCGACCCAGTGGTGGCCGTACTTGGGGAACGTGCGCGTCACACCGGGCCCCCAGTCCGACCGCAGGGACGGTGCCGGAGCGAGGCCAGCCGGGGCCGCCGAGGCGCTCTTTGGTACGGCGAGTCGAGGATTGGAGCGCTCCGGCAGCTAGCGGCTCTGTATCGAGATAGCCTCACTTAATCAGGATTAGCGGTGCCCCTGGTCCTGTGGCAGCTGCAAACGCGACAGCAAAGGTGCAGTTGTGCGTTCTCATGTAGCGGCTGAGCCAGCCCGCGGCTTGAATGGGGACGCGCCCTCGGTGGGCCTCCCACCAATCATGAACTGTGTTGTAGGCCAGGTCATCGACTCTGCAGTCGTGGCCCTCGGGCAGGACCGCTTGCCACGGCTCTACGGTCGGTGGCGAGCCGTGCTCTCTGGAGATAGAATGACCTCCCTTCGAGTGAGTCCCGCTTCGGCCAGGACTTTGTCCCGACTTGGGCGCTTCCGCCGCTCGCTCGGCGCGACCGGTGGGATACCCGTTCACTCTGATCTCGACTGGGAACTCCTCAGGCACGTCGTAGGCGGCCGCGAAGATGGATAGAGTGAGCTGGGCGAGCGACACTGGCTCGGGCGGAAGGTCGTCCCTCAGATAATTGCGGTGGGCTGGGGTCTTGATGAAGCCCATGGCAGACAACCGCACCACGGCTTCGGAGGCCAGCGGCCTCTGGTCCGATCCCCATTCGCGGGATCCCACCTCGGCATGGAAGAGATGGTTGTGCAGGTAGAACTGCACATACTCGTCGGCTCGGTCCGCTCTGGCGAAGACCACGAAGGAAGAGTCCTGGCCGGACTCCACCACCTGGCGCAGCGCTTCCTCCCAGGCGTCCACCTGGTTTCGGCTTTCGTGACCGACTCGGCCGTCTGGCATGATCGCCCCTCCATTGAGGGATCTGGGCCCACAACCCGGGATCCCGCTCCTGCCCGCTGCCTCACGCAGTCGGGCCAAGTCTTCTCCCAGGGGCACCTTGCGCGGGGCGAGGTTGCCGAGACAGCCAGCTGGGAGGCTTATCGCTGCCCTCTCTTGACCTACCCCGATCCTAGGCCCGCGCTGCCCGGAGCGTCAAGCGCCGACCGTCAGTTCCTGAGTTCGAAGGCCAGGTGGCCCGGAGGGTACCCGCCACGGGGCGCCGGCCGGCTCCCGACGTCAATCCCAACCGCGCCGTCAAGAAAGATGGGGGCGGCGGCGGGTCTGGAACCGCTCGCTTGCGTGGGCACCTCATCCAATGCTGGTCTGGCGGCCTGGCGCAGCGCTCAGTCGCTGGGGCAGGCCTCGTGCGATTGGGTGCCGTCGGGGTAAACCACCACCGTCCTGGTCGATAAAGGCCCCTTCTCGACCATGAGCCGGGGCCCGACCGGGTGCGGCAGCCCCGCCGGAAGCATGGGCGGGTCATCTACCGCGGCCATGGTCGGCGCCGTTGCTGATCGTGATTCGCCACCTTGATCGGTCGCCATCTCGGTTCCCATACCCCAAATGTACCTCTGCCTGCAGCCTACGCCAACCAGTTGGTGATGACCAGGGTGGTGGCGCCGACCAGGATGGCAGTAACCAGCGCCACTTCTCCCCGAGCCAGCAGGTGCGCCTGCCAGCACAGGGCGTTCCGATTGAACGAGACCGCGTCCTGGAGCGTGCCCAGGACGTACCGATATGCCTCCAGTTCGGAGAGGGGGCGGATCCCGTCATAGAGGACATCGAGCGGCTGACCGGTGTCGAGGCGGTTGTTCCCCCAGGTCAGGAGGGGCCACCCCCACCTGCCACCGGTTGCGCTGGAACTCCGGCCAGCGGAAGTCCGTGACGGCGCGGCCCTCGGATGCTCGCCTGGAAGCAGAGCGCGAAACAGGAGGATTGCGCTGAAGACCAGTCCGCCCACTGGAATGAACCACCAGCTGAGGCTGGAATCGGCTAGCCGGTAAGCACCGACCGCGGTCAGGAGCGCCACCGACAGAGCGAGCATGGCGAGGGGCCGGTTGACCAGGCCATCCGCCTCCCCTAACTGGGCCATGATTTGACCTTGGGCCAAGGGGAGCAGGATGGCGACCTTCTGCGCTCCCGGGTCAGAGCTCGGCGGTATTCGACCGGGCGGGGCCTGTTGAATGATCTCTCCCTTGGTGGCTGGGCGCTCGAGGACCTGCTATGGGACCTCGCCAGAGATGTCCGTTCTGAACGGCATCTGCGGAGGGTCCCCACCCCGGGGCAGGGGCCAGTTCCTGGGCCCACAGGGTCGGCCCTGGCCCTTGGTGCCTCCACGCCGGTGGTGGCCACCGGCACTCCATCTTCCCTTGGCTCCTTGCCCAGGATCCCTTGGCGGTTCCTGTCGTGGTCGGTCGCCAGAGCTGCGGAGCCCAGGTCTTGGTCGGGGCTGGTTGGGCTTGCCTGCGGATTGAGCAGCCGTCGCCCTGAGGGTCACCCCAGGAGCAGCTAGGGGGACAGATATCGCCTACCGGCAACCGATGCCTGCGGAGGCTTGCCTACCAGGGCGGGTACCGTTCCATGTCCCGGCTGATGGTCGCTGGCTCTGCCGCGAACTGGGCAGCGAGATCGGACGCAACCCGTTCGATGACTGGCCGCGCTTCCAGGTCTCGGAGCCACTCCCCAGGCAGGGCCGCGAGACCCAGGGTGGCTCCCAGCAGGTTCCCCACCATCGACCCAGTGCTGTCACTGTCACCGCTGTGGTTGACCGCCAGTAGAACGCCCTCGCGAAATTCCGGAGCCACGATCGCGCAGTACAGGGTGATCGCCAGCGCCTCTTCGGCGACCCAACCTCCGCCCAGGGTCTCGACCAGCTCGGGAGATGGATCTCGCCCGCTGGCGGCAAGAGCGAGCGCCTTTCGGACCGCTTTGACGGTCTCCTCGTGGCCTGGGTGCCCGCGCAGGGTGTCCATTGATCGGTCTATGGCCGTGCTCAGCGGCTCTCCGCGGGTGACTCCCGCCACTACGGCGGCGAACATGCCCGCGGCGAGGTATCCGGATGGATGGCCATGGGTCAGCGCCGTAGCCGCGCAGCCGAGATCGAATGGATCGTCGGCGACCAGCCCGATCGGAGCCACCCGCATCACCCCACCGCAACCCTTGCTGTTGTTGAGCGGGGCCCCGATGGAGCCTGGTGTTCCGGAGCGGAGAGCGGCGAGACAGGTCGTGCCAGGTGCGCGCTGGGCATGCAAAACCGGCTCATCCACGAGCCAACCGCTGTGGATTGATGAGTCGTCGGCTTCTGGGCGAGCCCGGGGGTCCTGGGTTTCAAGCCAGCGCCGGTAGGCACCCCAGATTACCAGTGGAACATCCTGAAGGCCGCGGTCGCGCCTTCGATTGTCGGCACGAATGAGCCCTTCGGCGGTGAAGAGCGTCATCTGAGTGTCATCGGTGAAGGCACCGGGGCCCCAATGTCCGGGGACGTATCCCGTCACCCCGGCGGGGCCGTGGGCCTTCCTGATGTCGTGGAGGTTCGGGAACTCGATCGGCGCCCCCAGGGTATCCCCGATTGCACCGCCAAGCAGGGACCCCAGGATTCGACTGACCCGATCGGGAGGGAGAGAGGGAGTGGTGGGTAGAGGTGCTTCGGCACCGTTGTCGGTTAGGTCCATCGGCAGTGTGCCCCCACCCGTCGGACTGTCAGCGGCCAGCGATGGACCAGCCAAGTCCAGGAGAGAGTAGGCCAGGGACCGCAACCCCTGGGCATATCCGAGCTCATCGAGCCACGCGGCCTGGAAGGATCTCTCCCTCGGTAATCCACGTCTTCCATAAGAACCAAGCCGGCCGGCCTGTCGGCGCAGGAATCGCCTTGGGGGGCAGTAGGGATCGATTGTCGATTGGAGCAGGTGGGTCGTGTGCCATTGGCCGCTCCTTCCTATTTGCCCGACGCGTTAACTGCAACCGTCGACACTGTACGGCGCGAGACCCAGCCGCGTCGCCGCTCGCCTTCTGATCAGCTTGGCACCACTGACCAAACCATCGAGCGCTGATGGCACGGAGACGGAGTCGGCCGGCGGTTGGCACGCCGCCTGGCTGGGTGGCAGCACCAACGTGGTTTAGGCGGAAGTTACGGGGGGTTGCCACTGGATAGTGATCGCCTGGAACTTGGAAATCGGGTTCAGGCGGAAGGCTGTCGTGACGACATGATGCTCAGGGGGATCGGGAGTTGAAGCAGGTCGAAGGCCCGGCGCTGGGTGGGGGTGGGCTGCAATAGTTTCTCGATGGTGATCGCGGTGCCCGGCACCTGGCAGGTATTGCGGGTGAGGGTTCCCAGGTGGTCGAGCAGCCCCTGGAACGGGCGCAAGGCCGTCCCGTCAGGCTGTGATCGCCAGGCGGCCTTGGCGGCTGCTGTCGCGGAGCGCTCGGCTGGGGCAACCGGGTCGGGCCTTGGCGGTGGCGTCTCATCGCGGAAGGTGAGCGGTGTCCATTCCCGGCGCAGGTACCAGACCAGGTGAGCCGCCAGCAGGCAGACCAAGGCATGTGCCCGTACCCGATCACTGAGGCGGTGGCGGATGGGGCGGATATGCACATCCACAGTCTTAATGGTGCGAAAGTCCCGCTCCAAGTTGGCCAGGGACTTGTAGGTGACGACTGTCTCAGCAGCCGAAAGGACTCCGGTGTCCACCGAAGTCCGGATCACGTAGATCCCATCCAGGGCCGCCTCGGCGTCAATGGACTCCTGCTTGCGGGAGAAGGCGAACTTCCCTTCAGCCATGTCCAGGCTGAAGTGCTTTTCCATCTTATGGCGCCCGGCCACCTTGCCCACTCTCTGCCCGATCTTTGCCGGGTCCTTGAGCCGGCCCGCCTCTACCGCCGCCCTCACCCGGGCGAGATCGTCCTCGGTAGCATCGAGCAAGGCTTTGCGCTTGCGGGCCCGCTCAGTGGCGAGGGTCGGATTGCGGCAGACCACCAGCCGTTCACCGGGATAGTCGGGGTGGGAGGCGATCTCCGCCAAGTTGGCCTGGTCGAACAGTGAAGGCTGGATCGAATAGTCTTCCACCAGCGCCTTGATCTGAGGTGCGCGCAGCGCCGTCAGCCAGCCCAACCCAGGCACCTGGCGCAGAGCGTCGATGCGGGCCTGGGTGATCATGCCCCGGTCGCCCACGAAGACCATGTTCTGCAACTGGAAGCGGCCTCGCACCGCCTCCACCACCTGCACGAATGAGGCTGGGTCCGAGGTGTTGCCAGGGAACACCTCGATGGCCAAGGGCAGACCTTCCTTGGTGGCGACTACGCCGTATTCGATCTGGCGCTTGCCACGCTTACCCTCCTTGGAGTGACCGAAGGCCGCCAGCGGGCAGTGGGAGCCCTCCACCCACGAGCTTGACAGGTCGTAGCAGACCAGCGAACCGTCTCTCAGATGACGGGCCACCAAGGCGGACTCGATCTTGTCCTTGCGGGCATACAGCCAGTCCATCGCCTGGTAGGCCACATCCGTATGGGCACCAGCCAGGCCGAGATCGACGCCCATGGTGTTGTCCGCCCACCAGGTGCTGTAGGCGGCCTTGGATGCGGGCTCGACCACCTGGGAGACGACAAGGGCCAGAGCCGCGTCCCGCTCGGGGCAGGCCGGTCCGAGGAGCTCGGTCAGCCCGGTGCGCTTGGCCAGTCCCCACACTGCTGCGACCGCCCCGTGGGGCAGCGAACGGATGACCTCGAAGTCTGAGCCGAATGGGGTGAGCGTCTGGCCCTTGAGCACCGCCCGCACCGCCTCGATGGCTGGATCGGGGAGGGCAGAGAGATTGGCCAGGGTCTCGTTCTTGACCCTGCCGTCTTCGCGGTAGGAACGCCGCAGCAGATGGGCGGTGTAGACGCGGTCCTTGTACTGACGACGGGTGGTCACCACGTGCATAGCGCCTGATTTCCGGCTCACACAGCCATGGTGGCACACGGTCAGGCAGATGTCAAGTAGTTTAGTGACTACTTACAACCCTTCCTGATGCTACAAAACCTCGATCACTACACCCAAAATGTCCATTGCCCGTCCGTAACTTCCGTTTAGTCTGGCGATTACACCAGCGGAGCCTTGTGAGTCCCGGAAGTGGCGCGCTACCTCACACGGCCTCCACGCCGCCGAGTTCCCCCTTTCCAAGTGCCCGGGCCGAGCGAAGGCCTACTGTTGGAACTGCTTGGTAGTGGCGAGAGCCTCGACGAACAGGGTGATCGCCTCAATGCGCTGTTGTTGCTCTGCCCATCCACTCACTCGGGGACCATAGCCGCCCTGCTCTGAGGATTCGATAGGCACCTGAACCAGCCCCTGGGAGGACCGAACCGGATTGCGGTTGACCGTGAGTTCGCGCCACCTGGCCGGCCAGGACAGAGTGAGCGCCAAGAGCGCGGGTCACTTGGGAGCCGCCTCAGATCGAAAGGGTGGCCACTCTCGCCTCAAGCCACAACCCGCCCCTCAGCTCGGAAAGAGCCGGTAACCCCGATTCCCGGCTGCGGTCCGGAGGTCCTGGTCCCAACAGGCGAACGAGTCGACCACCTCGGGTGGTCCCAACCGGATCAGGGCAGCAAGGTGGACTGCGTCGTAGCCGCGAAGCTCATCCTCCTCCGCCAGGTCGCCGGCCCGCTGGATCAAGGTGGCGTCGACACCAAGCCGTGATGTGGCAGCCCAGACCCTCTCCACCTGGTTCTTCGCCGCGGCAAACTCCGGTGGCGAGAGGCGCCGATCCCGGTACGCCGCCGCGAGCGCTGAGCGCAATTCGACATAGGCGATGCCGGCACTCACCAGCACAGTGGCGCGCGCCTCCAGATCCGTCATGTCGGCTGAGCCGGGCTCAAGGAGAACCAGCTTCACCAGGGCACTGGTGTCAGCGTAGACGATCAGCGGCGCTGCTCCCTGACGTAGTCGGCGGCCGACTTAGGGCCGGTCAACTCCGCTACGGGGACCAGCCCCTGGTGGGGGCCGACGCGAACCTCCAGTCGGCCGGCGGCAACCAAGTCCGCGATATTGCGGGGGAGTGGGGGCTCAGGGTAGGCGACGATCCTGGCCACGGGACGACCATGGTCCGTGATCACAATCTCCTCCCCGTGGCTCGCCTGTTTGACCGCCCGGCTGAGACTGCCGTCCTTAAGCTCACGGATCCCGTATCGCATAGTGGCTCCATTCTACCACTTTGTGGCCTCATTGACCGTTTGCCAGAGGCAGCGACTACAGGCAAAGGAGAGCGCCCTTGGCTCGGAAGGGCACTCTGCCTCGGCGCACGAAGGGGGAGCTCGACCAGCTCCATCCGCGGCCCGAGGCGCTGCTGCCCCAATCGATCGCAACGGTCTGGCCCGCGGATTGTGAGCTCGCGACGGGAGGCCGTTCATTGCTCTCGATCCCGGCTAGGCGGCTCTGGTCTCCCCTTGCCGTCATGACAGGGTCCAGAATGCAGGTGGGGGTCTCACCTCGCGCTATGGGTCCAGAGGCCGTCGCCTGCGGTCACCTCCCAAGTTGTCGACCCATCTCCCGATGATTCCCACTTGATGGGGGCATCCTCATATTGGCAGCCCAGTTCCGCTGGTCAAAGGCGCCGCACCGCCTCCCGGATGGCTGCCGACCGCGAGGGGAGACCGTGCGACCGGGCCCAGGCGCCAAGCCATGGGAGAGCCTGTCTGGCACGCTCAAGGTCAGCTTCACAATCGGACGCTAGAGTCGCTGTCCTGGGGTGGCAACCGCCGACTGTGCCATCTTGGTCCCCCGAGCGAAGAGCGGATCACGGAAGGGGGGCCCTGGGCCACAACGCCCCTTCGGCCTCTGCGCCCCTCCCCCAGCCCGCGGAGGAGATCGGAGGCGGAAGAGGGGCAGCCGGGCTGCCCCTGATCTCGGAACATGCGGGCGGTGGGGGGCGGGATCGGAGGGTAGTCAATCTGCGACCTGCCGACCGCGCTGTACCGGGGTCGCGGCGGCAGCGAGGAACTTTACGGGAATCCACAGACCCCAGTGCGTTTCACCCGCGTAGAGGATAAGCTTTCGCCATGTGGCGTGTGACCGGAACTGACGAGGGTGGTGGTGAGGTTGCGGCGACCATGGCTCAGGTCGAAGGACGCCCAATCGACGTCCAGCAAGTAGCGGCACTCGTTGAGCAACTCCAACTCCCGTCGCGAGGCACGCCGAGGGTTTTTGCTGCGGAATGGGAGCGTTTAAGCTCTGGACAGGTCGAGTGCGGATTACTCAGCATAGACACTTCGGGGCCGCTAGCTGTGCAGGCCTCGGCCGGACAACTCCGATTCGAAGAGGGAAGACTCGCATGGATTCCGGATCAGTCTGAAGGCGTGGTCCGCGGATGGGCATGGCACGACTACTCCGCCGTAGCCGTACTGGTGCGTCCTGGGACGGAAAAGCTGCAGTTCAGCTACTCTCCGGAAGCTGTTGATCGTGCGCGGAGTGGGTACGGTCAGCGGTATTATCCGTGGGAGGACGACCGGCGGGGCCAATGGCCCCGGAACAAGATTCGGACCATCTTGAATTGGCGCCTCTACGCACCAGAGAGCGACCACGTCATCGACGGTGACGCAATCTTTCGACGTAAGGGACCGGACTTTTTTGTTACGAACCTAAGTGACATCGGACTTACCGCCCTGCGAAGCCCCGCGCTTCTGATCGGTAAGGTCTGCCGCTCGACGGGGCCCCTGAACGCGGCCTGCGCGACTGATCCTGTATGGGAGGCGCGCCTAGAGAGCCATGAGCGCAGGGGCTTCGTCCTTGCCCGGAGATACCCGCGCCTCCAACTGGGTCTCAAACCCGCCCCGGCTCCCAAGGTGATGATTGTGGTCCACGGGACCCGTTCGACGACTTTGCCTGCACTCAGTCTGCTCGACGCGCAGTGTGCGCTTGCGTACCCCACTTTCCGATTTGAGCATGACACCTACCGTCCTGTGACGGAGAACGCCCTGGAGCTGGAGGAGCTAGTTTGCGCCTGTTGGTCAAACTGCGTTCCTCCCCCCGAGATCGTGTTGCTCGGGCACTCCCGCGGGGGCTTGGTGGCACGATCGGCTCGTGCCAAACTTCTGCGCAGGCGCGGTGCGGGGTTCGGGTTGCAGGGGCCGGGAGCGATTGAGGTGCTGACCCTCGGTTCTCCGCACCAGGGAACCCCGTTGGTGGGAAGGGCCCTGGAAGCGGTCTGGCCGTTCGCCAGCTATTGGGGAGTTGGCAAGAGGGTTCTGAACATGGATCAACTGGCGCGCCAGGGCGGAACCCTGATGGAGGATGCGATTGATCTCGCACACACGATTTTTCGGGGGCGTTGCTTGCCTGAAGGAATACGGGACATGGCGCCCGGTGGCAGCTTCTTGGGAGCTCTTAACGACAACCCAAATGCGAGCCATTACACGGCTGTCGGGGGCGACTATCGGCCGGCCAGCTCACACGGAACGGTGAAGGCAAGCTTTGCGAAGGGGCTGTTCGGGGGCGAGCCGAATGACGCAATAGTGGGGCTTGGGTCCAGCACTCACGGTCCCGCCGAGCGGAACCACACAGCACAGTGTTCACACTTCAGATATTTCGATGACCGGGATGTGCTTAAGGTCCTTCGCGCGTTTTAGCATGCGGCGCTACGTGGAGCTACAGCGACCGTCCGAAGGAAGCACCGGCAGGTGGCAATCGGAGAGACAACCCGTAGCCCCGAAGAGACACGGGACTATGTGCGGGGTAAGCCTCTGCTCGATCCTCGCGGTCAGCCGGCAGTCGAATGCGAAGTGGGACCGGGGCAGGGAACGTCGGGCGGATCGGGACTCCTTGAGGAGGGACCAGTTGAAGTGCTCCGCCTTCCCGTGCACGCATAGCGGTGGTATTGCACGGTCCAGCTAGTGTAGTGTCCCGCTTTTGGCCGACGGTTGCTTGAGGCACAATTCAGCTTGGAATGGGCCGTTTCGGCATACCGTGACTCTTGCTATTTACGCGACACTACACTAGCGGGAGTTCCCAAAGCTAATGGCGGTGGCTGGGCTCAGGGCAGAGGGTGGGGAGTTCAGCGGCGAGGTTAACCGGAGTGTTCATGGCTAGTACCTAGTACATGTGCCGCCGCACTTCGAGGAGGGCTTGACAGGTTCGCGCATTGCCTGTATTGCTAGTACCTATTAATGCACCTGCGCACGAACCGGATCGGCAGCCAGCCCTACCTCTATGCGGTGGACACCTGCTGGAACGCCGGCAACCCGAAGGAGGTGCACTGCTCGAGCAGCGGTGAGCCGCAGGTCTGGTCCGCCCTGCGCACCTGCGCCACCCTGTACCTGGAGAGGGTACCGGCCGCGTCGCCGGCTCCAGTCGTGGTCGGAGCCCTGGCCAAGTTCGCCTTCGCGGAGTACCTGCACCACGATGTCCGAGACCACCTCCTGGGCCCGGTGGAAGTGGCGGGGAGGGACGGCCTTCTGGTCTTTGTCCGCCACCCCAACAGCCGCGGCGGGGTGAAGTCGTTCCAGGGCCAGCCGTCAGATGCCCAGCTCGAGCCGGTCAAGGAGGCCCTGCCCGCCACCACCTCGTGAGCGGGCCAACCCGGCCCACCCGCAGTCCCCGATAAGGTGCGGCGGGTTGGGGAGGGGGAGGCTAGAGCGCCAGGTGAGCGGGGCCTCTTGATAACCCTCGAGTCCGCGGGATTGACCCGCAAGGGCATGGCGCGATCC
>Ga0080006_1124917_pt1 | contig 21756 bp, 14 predicted proteins | sample RS3BMetagenome_FD_69209 | JGI IMG/M metagenome (GOLD analysis project Ga0080006, IMG submission 69209) | Ferric oxide microbial mat and aquatic microbial communities from Rainbow Spring, Yellowstone National Park, USA - RS3B (SPADES... ...
GCTCACCATCCGCTACGAGCGCAAGCTCGACATCCATCACGCCTTTACCTCGCTCGCGTGCTCGCTCATTTGCCTGCGCGCTCTGCAAGGGTGGTTTTGAAAGGCGTTCTAAGGCCCGGCGAGATCCTGGCCCTGGTCGGCGAGAACGGCGCCGGCAAGTCCACCTTGATGAACATCCTCTACGGGCTGCTGCCGCGCGACAGCGGCGAGATCTCGATCGATGGACGCTTGGTGCAGTTTTCCGGCGCGTCGGAGGCGATCCGCGCCGGGGTCGGCATGGTGCCGCAGCACCTCAAGCTCGGCCGGTCGTTCAGCGTTGCCGAGAACATCGTGCTCGGCGCCGAACCTGTCGACGCACTTGGCCGGCTCGACAGGCAGGCCGCGCGGCGCGAGACGTCGGCGATCAGCCATCGTTTTGGCTTCGGACTGGATCCTGACGTCTCGGTCGGCAGCCTGCCGGTCGGCTCCCAGCAGAAGGTGGAGATCCTCAAGGCACTCTACCGCGAGGCGAGGATCCTCATCCTTGATGAGCCGACCGCAGTTCTGACGCCGATCGAAACGCGTGCGCTGTTCGCGACGATCCGCCGGCTCGCCGAGTCCGGCCGGTCGGTGATCTTCATCACCCACAAGCTCCGCGAGGTGCTCGCCGTCTCTGACCGGATCGCGGTCATGCGGCAGGGTCGTGTCGTCGCCCAGATCGATAACGCCGGCGTGGATGCCGGAGCGCTCGCCGCCCTGATGATCGAACGTGACCTCGCGCCGGCGCGGAATCGCGGCGCCCCGCGACCGGCTGGCCGGTCGCTGCTGGCCGTTGAAGGGCTGTGCTGCCTCGGCGAGCGCGGCGAGACAGCCATCGACGGTCTCTCGCTGCAGGCACGCGCCGGCGAGATCGTCGGCGTGGCGGGCGTGCAGGGCAACGGCCAGGACGAGCTTGCGCAATGCATCGCCGGCCTGCGCCACCCGGTGCGGGGCATGGTCGCGATCGACGGTCAGCAGGTCGCAGGCGGCCCGCGCGAGCGGCGGCGGGCCGGCCTCGCCTATATCCCAGCCGACCGGCAGGGTCTCGGCCTGTCACTGGGCAGCCCGCTCTGGGAGAACATGCTGGCCGGGCATCCTGGCCGCTTCGGCAAGGCTGGTTTTCTTGATCTACCGGCTGCACGGCGCTGGGCGGCTTCGCTCATCCAGCAACACGACATCCGCGGCGCCGATCCGGACAAGCCGGCGGGGTCGCTGTCGGGCGGTAACGCCCAGAAGGTCCAGCTGGCACGTGAACTCTCGCGCGACGTCTGCGTGGTGGTGGCCGAACAGCCGTCGCAAGGCGTCGATGTCGGCGCGGTGGAGGCGATCCACCGCACTCTCGTCGCCCTCCGCGACGAGGGTCGCGCGGTGCTGGTCATCTCGTCGGATCTCGATGAGATCTTCGCGATCTGTGACCGGATCCTGGTCATGTATCGCGGCCGGATCGCCGCCGACCGGCGGCGCGAGGAGACCGATATCGACGAGATCGGTCGCTTCATCGGCGGCGTGTTCGCCTCCCACCCCGAGACGCAGGACGGCGTCGAGGCAACGCATGTCGGGTGATCTTGCCACCTCCCCCGTCGGGTCCTGGGCGAGACCAATCGCCGCCAGAGTGCTGCCGAGGCTGGCAGAGCCGCTGGCCGCGGTGATGATCGCCTTCGTCCTTGGCGGGTTGCTGGTGTTGTTGCTCGGCTACAATCCTCTGCTCGTCTACGCCACCCTGCTCAGGGGCTCCCTCATCGGATGGCCCAACGTCCTGGCCACCCTCCAGATGATGAGCCCGCTGCTGTTCACCGGCCTTGCCGTGTCGCTGTCGCTACGGGCGGGACTGATCAATGTCGGTGCGGAGGGGCAGATGCTGATCGGTGGGCTCTGTGCCGGTGTCGTGGGTTATGCGGTGCGGCTGCCAGCTCCCCTCGCCGCTCCGACCTGCCTGGTCGCCGCCATGCTTGGCGGAGCCTTGTGGGCGGCACTGCCTGCCTGGCTGCGGGTCTCGTACAGCGTCAGCGAACTCGTCGTCTGCCTGATGATGAACCCGATTGCCAAGCTCCTGACCAGCTATCTCGCAACCCGCCCACTGAAGGCGCCGGGGCCTACGAACAAGCTGCCCGACATCTCGGCTGCGGCCGGACTGACCAACTTTTCGATCTTCGCCCAGGTCAATACCGGCCTGCTGATCGGCCTGCTGCTGTGCGGCGCGTTCGCGGTGGTCAATCTGCGCACCCGTCCAGGCCTCGAATGGAAGCTGATGGGCCTCAATGCGCGCTTTGCACACTATAGCGGGATCCAGGTGCGGCGGCGGGCCGTCGCGATCATGCTGATCAGCGGCGCGGTTGCCGGGCTCGCCGGCGCCGAGCAGGTGCTGGGTGAATACCACGCCTTCTACGACAGCTTCTCGCCGGGCTACGGGTTCGATGGCATCGCGGTGGCGATGCTCGCCAAGCTCAACCCGATCGGTGTGATCTTTGCGGCCTTCCTGTTCGGCGCGCTGAACAGCGGCGGCGATGTCCTGCAGATGCTCACCGGTGTCGACAAGGACCTCGTACGGGTCCTGCAATTCATCATCGTCCTCGTCCTGTCGGCCCGCCCCTCCTGGCGCTGGTACAAGGCATGGCGCGAGGCTTCGCGCCCGTGAACCTGCACGCCCTGCTGCTCGCCGCCATCCGGCTTTCGACGCCGCTGCTGTTCGCGGCCATGGGCGGCGCACTCACCTATCAGGCCGGCATGCTGAATATCGCGCTGGACGGCTTCATGATCGTCGCCGCCTTTTTTGGCGTGGCGACCGCCGCCGCCACCGGCAGCCTCGCGCTGGCGGTCATCGCGGCCGTGGTGAGCGCCATCCTGCTCGCAGCACTGCTCGCGACCTTCAACCTGCGGCTGAACGCCGACATCTTCATCGCCGGCATCGCCGTCACCTTCCTCTCCTACGGGCTGACCGGGCTGCTGCTCAAGAACCTGCTCGGCCAGGAGGGGGTCTTTGCGCCGCCTGCCATCCCACGCTTCACCCCGATCCGGCTGCCCCTGGTGGAGGAAATCCCGCTGCTCGGCTCGCTGTTGAGCGGTCAGACGATCCTTGTCTATGCCGCCTTCCTCTCGGTGCCCGTTGTCGCCTGGTCGCTCTACCGCACACGTTGGGGATTGCGGGTGCGGATGGTGGGCGCGGCGCCGGACGCGGCTGAAGCGGCCGGCATCAGGGTAGGGCGGATCAAGGCGCAGACCATGCTGCTGTCCGGGCTCTTCTGTGGCCTTGGCGGCGTTTATCTGTCGCTCGGCTACCTCTCGCTCTTCGCGCGCGAAATGACCGGCGAGCGCGGACTCATCGCGCTTGCCGCCATCTTCTTCGCGCGAGGCCGGCCGTTCCGCACAGCGGCCGCGGTCCTGATGTTCGGCTGCATGAGCGCGCTCGCCGTCGAATTGCCGCAAGTGACAACGATCGCCCCAGAACTGCTGCAGCTGGTTCCCTATCTCGCCGCCGTCGCGGCACTCGGCGTGATCGGCGCGCGCAACGTGCGCGGCCGGGACCGTCATGCGGCGTGGCGCTTCGAAATCGAGTGATCGCACGCGGGATCGAATTGTTTTCGCAAAGAAACGTTCCGGGCGGCTTCCTCGTTGACATCAAACTGAATCAAACTCAAAGTCTCGAAAACAACATCCACCAAGTCTTGTGCTTCTCTGTGGATGAAACGCCACGAGGAGAAGAGTTGGACGGGCTCCCTGCTGGCAAGGTCAAGTCGCAAGGGAGCTTTCCACCGCCGACTAACACATCGAAAGCTGCAACGGAACTCATCATCTGACGAAAGGCGTCTGCCGTGCGCTACACCCTTGGACTGTCGGGATTACTGCTGGCTTCGACTCCTCTCGCGTCCACGAGCTGGGCGCAGACAACACCAGAGCAGCCGGCAGCGCCGGCTGTCCGGTCGACACATCACGGTACTGCCGCCCACAGCCCGAGCGGCCCGGGGCCGGCTGCAAGCACCGAGAACATCACCGTCCAGACCCGCCGCACCACGATCACAGCGGCCGGCGGTCTGCTCCAGCGCCACACCGATGCGCGCGCCATCCAGTCGGTGACGTCGGACTACATTGCCAAGCAGGCGCCGACCCAGAACGTGGTCCAGTTGCTGGCCCAGCAGCCAAGCGTGAACGCCACACCGGCGGATCCGTTCGGGCTCGATGGCGACAACATCATGGTCCGCGGTCTCACGATCTCCGACATCGGCTTCGTTCTGGATGGAGCACCGGCGCTGGCACCCGCCGCCGGCATCGCCAATGCGCAGTTGATTGACACGGAGAATCTTGAGGAGGTCGCCCTGACGCCCGGCTCGAGCGACACGGCGGATCCGGTGACGCAGGCAGCGGCAGGCGTCATCTACCTGCACATGCGCGATCCGGCCCTCAAAGCCGGCGGCCAGGCGGATTTCAGCTACGGCTCGTTCGACACCTTCCGCGGCTTCATCCGCGGCGACACCGGCGAGATCGGCAATTCGGGAATCAGGGCATTCCTGTCGTTCTCGGATGCCTCTGCGGCGAATTGGCGCGGTCCCGGCAGCAACAAGCGCCAGCAGTCCGATTTCAAGGTGATGAAGCTCTTCGCCGACGGAAGCTCGTTCAGCTTCGAGGGCGAGTGGAACCGCAACGTGCGCAACAACTACCTCTATCCGACAGCCCAGCAATGGGCGCAGGAGAAATGGGTCAACACCGACGCGACATATGGCGGCCCGAACGACGTCAACTACTACAAGCTGCAAAGCTTCCCGGTGGTGAACAACATCACCATCCTGGCTCCGCTGCACCTCGTGCTCAGCCAGAACCTGGCACTCGACGACACCCCCTACATGCTCTACGTCGATCCCTACCAGAACGGGGCGACGGTCCTGACCCAGGGGAACACCTTCATGGGGACGCAGCCCGTGAACGTGAACCTGGCCCAGAACCTTCCTGGTGTGACCTATGCCCCGGGAACGCAGGTGCTGGTCAACAGCGGCTCGCGCGGCATCACGGTCATCGGCGGCAACAATCTCAAGCTGTCATGGACGCAGCATAACAACACCGTCTATGCCGGCTACTGGTACGAGAACTACTTCCTGCCCGACACGGATCCGGTCGCGCCGGTCAATCAGCAGACCGGCGAGCCATACAGTATCCTGCAGGAGAACAACTACTACAGGCTGTCGAACGGGCAGCCGTACTACGCCGCGCACTACAACCTGTCCTATCAGCTGAACGCGCTCTATCTCGGCGACAACCTGTCGCTGCTGGGCGGCCGGCTCAAGCTCAATGCCGGCTTCAAGGACGTCATGCTCGAGCGCGATGTTGCCAACTACATCCCGGGCGCAATCCCGCATCTCGGCAGCAACGAGAACATCCCGCTGCCGACACTCGGCGCGAGCTACAATTTCGACCGCAAGAACCAGGTCTACGTAACCGGAGAGGGCGATTATCGCCAGCCCTTCCTGGGCTTCGCGAACGGCGCCTTCAGCATCGCGACCGGCAAGCCCACGGTCGGGTCGGGCATACCGAAGTCGGAATACGCGATCAAGGAGGAGATCGGCTATCGCTACAATGGCGACGTGATCGTCGGCTCGGTTTCCTTCTTCAACCTCAATCTTACCAACCGCCTGCTTGACCTGAACACGATCCAGAACGGCGAGCAGGTTACGGAGGACATCGATGCCGGCGGCCAGACCAGCCGCGGCGTCGATGCGCAGGTCGGCACAGCGCCACTGTGGGGTTGCTTCACGCCCTATCTGACATTCGAGTATCTCGACGCGCACCAGGACAACAACATAGCCGTCACCACGACCTCTGGCGCCGCCGACTACCTGCCGACCGCAGGCAAGACGCAGATCCAAAGCCCGCGTTTTCAGGCCGGTATCGGTCTGACGTATGACGACAGGCGCTTCTTCGGTAGCCTCAACGTCAAATATGTCAGCTCGCAATATGCCACGCTGATCAACGACGAGGAGATGCCGGGTTTCGTCACCGACAACATCACGCTCGGCTACCGGCTGCCGCCGATACGCTTCCTCCACGAGCCGACGGTCCAGGTCAATCTGGTCAACCTCAACAGCTCATGGCAGCGTAACGGCGTCTATGGGTTCACGACCAACGCGACGAGCCAGCGCGGCATCTATGGCGGCACGGTTGCCGGCTCATCGCCGACCTACTATGTCGAACCTGGTTTCGGTGCGCTCCTGACGATCAGCACAGGCTTTTGATGTCGACCAGTCTCCCCGACAGCCGCGGCATGATGCAGGCACAGGTCGAGCGGTTCGCCCTTGCTGATCCCGGCGATGTGTCGGGACTTTCAGAAGCGATCGACGACGGCCGGGTTGATCCGAACACGATCCTTGCCGTCATCGGCAAGACACACGGCAACGGCCTGGTCAACGACTACACCCGCGGCTACCTCACGCTTGCCCTCTCCACCTTGATCGGCGAATGCCTTGACGAGAGCGCCATGCAGGTGCGTGAGCGGATCCCGTTCATCTTCTCTGGCGGCGTTGAGGGTGTTCTGTCTCCCCACTACACCGTGCTCTGCGCCCGACGCGTTCCGGCCGCCGCCGCTGCACCCGCGCTGGCCCTCGGAATTGCCTTTACACCGCCGCTCGCCCCAGCCGATGTCGGCCGCGAGGCGCAGATTGCCGCGACAGCCGAGGCTGTCCGGCGCGCGATGCAGACGGCGTGCATCGAACACGCCCAGGATGTGCATTTCGTCCAGGTGAAGGGACCGGCCTTCGATCTGCGCGCGCTGGCACACCCTGCCAGCGTGGACGAGGCGCCAGCCAGTGACAGTCCGGGCAAGATGATGGCGTTCGGTCGCGCGGCGTCAGCACTCGGCGTCGCGCGTGGCCTGGGTGAGGCGAGCGACGCGGCGTCAGGCGCCAGCGCGGTGCTGCGGGAGTTCGGTGTCTTCTCGTCGGTGGCCAGTGTTTCGGCGGGCATTGAAGTACGCTGCAACGAGGTCGTGGTGATGGGCATGAGCCGCCACTGGACCGGACCGCTGCGCATCGACCACGAGACCATGCGCGACGCGATCGACAGCCCGGCGGTGCATCGTCTCGCTTGCCGTCTCGGCTTCGAGGGCGCGCCACAGCTTGCAGGCGCGGAGACGGCGCGCCTGCGGGCCGCGTTCGTCAAGTGCGAGGCGAGCCGGTCGGGGCAGATCAGAGGCAGGCGGCATACCATGCTCGATGACGGCGACATGGACCAGCAGCGCCACATCCGCGGCGCGGTCGGCGCCATCGTCGCCGGCGTGCTGGGCGAGACCGCACTCTTCGTCTCCGGAGGCGCCGAACATCAGGGACCCGACGGCGGCGGCCTGATCGCGCTCATCGCCGAGCGCTCCGATGGCTGACGCATCGGGCCGGCGACGAATCGTCATTGCCGGTGCCGGGGTGGCTGGCAGTCTGCTGGCCGCCGGCCTGGCACGGCGCGCCGACATTGATCTGCTCTGCCTCGAACGGGCGCCGGGAGGGGCTCGCGACGATGCCGGGACGGGACTCAACCTCGGCCCGAATGCCATCAAGTGCCTGCGACTGTTCCTTCCGGACCATGCCAGGCTGATCGAGGCGAACAGCCTGCCCTGGCGACGCTGGACGACGTTCACCGTGGATGGGCGGGTCCTGATGGATCTCGATCTGCAAACGGTCGCGGACACTCCAGGAGTGCGGATCGGCTGGGGAGATCTCTACGCCCTGCTCCGCGCGCAGATCCCGGGCCCGGTCGTGCGCTACGGTGTCGAGGTCGTGGACTTGCAGCCTGGCCACCCGACCCACGCGTTGCGGATCCGTGACCTGCACGGCAGGGAAGACACACTCGGCGGGATCGACCTGCTGATCGCGGCCGACGGTCGATACAGCCGGCTACGCGCGCTGTGCCTGGACGACACCACGCCCGCCGTCCGGCAGCTTGGCGTGGGGCTGTTCCGGCTGCTCGTGCCGAGCATGCCGGATGACCCGGTCGACGACTACGCGCAATGGTTCAACGGGGCGAACCGGCTGCTCGCCTACCGCATCCCGGGCGAGCGCATCTACTGCGCCGGTTCGTTCCCGATCCCGCCTGACCAGCAGGTCCCGGAGGCGCTGAAGCAGCAGGCGCATCTCGCCCAGGCCTACCTGCCGCAGCAGGGACGGCCGTCGCGCGCCGTGCGGCGTCTGGTTGACGCGATCGTGCAACGTGTGCCGGAGATCCACTGGGCGCGGCTGCAGGACGCGCCGATCTGCCTCGCCTCGAGTGCCGGCATGATGCTGGTCGGCGATGCGGCGCATCCCATGGTGCCCACCCTCGGCCAGGGTGCGACGCAGGCGGTCGAGGATGCCTGCGTCGCCCTTGACGAGATACAGGCGGCACTCGACTCCGGGCGGCCGCTCGCAGAGGTTGCGCCGCGCACCCGGGCGAGGCGCGACGAGCGCGTCCGCTTCGTCGCAGCCTTTTCCCGTGAGGCCTCGGATACCATGCTTGCCGGGTCGGACCCGGTCGCGGGCACCCTGAAGAAGCTGGAGCCCGCCTTCATGTCGAAGCTGGCCCGGCTGTATCGTGATACGCCGGTGTTCGCATCGTGAACGAAAGCGACGGCGCGCCGCTCTGGGCCCTGACTGCGACCGAGCTCGCAGCGCGCTTCGCGAACGGCGCCGCGACCCCCATTGAAGCGCTGTACGCGGTGCTCGGCCGTGTGGGCGCGGTCAATCCCCGGATCAACGCCATCATCCTGCTCGACGAGCCGGGAGCGCATGAGGCCGCTGCCGCTTCGGCCGAGCGCTGGCGCCGCGGATGCCCGCTCTCCCGCTTCGACGGCGTCCCGATCACGGTCAAGGACAACATCCATGTCGCCGGGCTGCGGGCGAGCTGGGGCAGCGCGCTGCATGCCGGGCTGATCGCCACGGCGGATGAACCGCCGGTCCGGCGTCTGCGCGAGGCGGGCTTGGTCATCCTCGGCAAGACGAACGTGCCGGAATTCACCATGCAGGGCTACACCGCCAACCCGACCTTCGGCGTGACGGGCAACCCGTGGGCGCCCACCCGCACGCCGGGTGGCTCGAGCGGAGGGGCGTGTGCCGCCGTGGCGGGTGGCATGGCCCCACTCGCCATCGGCACCGACGGTGGCGGCTCGCTGCGCCGGCCGGCGGCGCATTGCGGCCTCTACGCCCTCAAGCCGTCGGTCGGCGCCATCGCCCGCGCCGGCGGCTTCCCGCCGGTCATGCTCGATTTCGAGGTGATCGGCCCGATCGCACGCTCACCCGAGGACCTGGCCGCCCTGTTCGACCTGCTCAGCCATCCCGATCCGGCGGATCCGCGCTCGTTGCTCGCAGCGCTGCCAAACCGGCCGCTGGATCGCCCGCCAAGCATCGCCTATCTGCCGCGGATCGTCGGGGCGCCGGTCGACAGGCAGGTCGCGGCCGCGGTGGAGCGGCTTGCCTCGAGCCTCGCCGACGAGGGCTGCAGGGTGCAGACCATCGCGGTCCCGCCGCTCGATCTCGAGGAGGTCGGCACGGCCTGGAACCGGATCACCTGCGTCGGCATCGCCGCGCACCTGCGGCGCAGCGGCGCGCGGCCGGATCAGGCAGGTCCGGCGGCCTGGCAGGCGGCCGCGGCCGGAGCCGCGAGCAGCGCGCTCGACATGCTGGAGGCGCTCGAATCCGTGCGCCGGGCCCGCGAAGCGATGGGCGGCTTCTTCGCTCGCTACGACCTGCTGCTGATGCCCTCTGCCGCCGCCCTGGCGTGGCCGGCGGCGGAGGCCTACCCTGCGGTGATCGACGGCCAGGCGGTGGGGCCGCGGGGCCACGCGGTCTTCACCGCCTGGCTGAACGTCGCCGGCGTTCCGGCCGTCACGGTGCCGGTCGCGATGACGGCGGATGCGGGCGGTATCGGTGCGCAGATCGCCGCCGGGTTCGGACGCGACCGCGCACTGCTCGATTTCATCCGCGCCTCACCCGCCATCCAGGCGCTCGGAACGGCGCGTCTTGCCCCGGAGGTCCCAACAGCACCATGAACGAACTGACCGAAAAGGTTGCCATCGTCACCGGTGCCGGCGACGGGATCGGCCGGGCGACTGCCGAGCGCCTTGCGCAGCTGGGCGCGCACGTGGCGCTGGTCGACATCAAGGGCGCCGAGCAGGCAGCCGGTGCACTCAGCGGGGCGAGCGGCACCATCCTGGCGCGGACCATGGATGTGCGCCACGCAGCCGCCTGGACAGGCCTCGTCGCGGACCTCACCCGGCGATTTGGCGGCGTCGACATCCTGGTCAACAATGCGGGCATCGCGGTGGCGGGCGACACGGCCGCCGATGTGTCCGAGGAGGTCTGGGACCGGATCATGGAAGTGAATGCCAAGGGTGTCTGGCTGGGCATGAAAGCCGTGCTTCCCGGCATGGTCGCGCGGCGCAGCGGCAAGATCTGCAACGTCGCGTCCACGGCCGCGCATATCGGCCTCACCAATGCTGCCGCCTATTGCGCCTCGAAAGGAGCGGTCCTCGCGCTGACCCGCCAGGCCGGCGTGCAGTATGCGAGCTGCAACGTCCAGATCAACTCGGTCTCCCCAGGCACGACCTGGACGGGACTGCAACGCGACGTGACAGAAGAGCAGCGTGCCGCGTTCCTGCCGCTCACCCCCATCGGGCGCTTTGCGCAACCCTCCGAGGTCGCCGCGGTGATTGCCTTCCTCTGCTCAACCGGCTCGTCTTTCATGGCGGGCGCGGATGTGAGTGTGGATGGCGGCATGGTCGCACTCTGACATGCGGGTCCTGCTGACCGGCGGTGCCGGTCTGATCGGCATGTCGGCGCGTGCAGTGCTGAAGGAGGCCGGGCACGAGGTCTTGCCGATCGATGTCACCCGCTTCGATCGCGACGATCCCGAACTCCGCATCCTTCCGCTCGAGGACGCGGTCGGACTTCGGCGCCTGGTGGACGAACACAGCATCGAGGCCATCGTGCATTGCGGCGCGATCTCCGGGCCGATGATGGCAAAGGGGCGCCCAGACCTACTGGTACGGGTCAACATCGATGCAAGTGCGGCCCTGCTCGATCTGGCGCGCCAGTTCGCCATGAAGCGCTTCGTGTTCTGCTCGTCGATCAGCGTCTACGGCGACGTGGGCAATGCCGTCATAGACGAAGCCACACCGACAGTGCCGACCTCGGTCTATGGCGCAACCAAGGTCAGTTGCGAACAGCTCATCCAAGGCTTTGCCAGTGAGTACGGGCTCGCGGGCGCAAGCCTGCGGATCGCCCGGGTCTATGGTCCCTACCGGCGCGCGAACTGCTTCCTGCGCGCGGCGATCCTCGATGCCGCGGCCGGTCGGGAGACGATCATCCCCTGCGCGCCGGACTTCATCTACCACTACGTCCATGTCGACGACGTGTCGCAGGCGATTGCCACCTTGCTGGTGTCCGAAGACCTCCCGCACAGGATCTACAACATCGGCTCCGGCGAGGCGATGACGATGCCCCAGATCGCCGCCATCCTGGAGGAGGTGATCCCGAACGCACGGATCAGGCTGGTGACGGGTGCCGACGACGTGCCTGATGTCCAGACAGAGTTCGACATCTCCCGGGCGGCCCGCGATCTCGAGTGGCGACCGCGGCTCGGCCTTCGGCTTGGGTTGCAGGACTACCACGAGGCCTTCAGGAAAGGGCGCATCGCATGATGAAGCCCGACTGACCTTTCCCCTCCTGAGCCTCGGAGCCTGGCAGTTCTCGACATAGTCCCGCAGGCGGGAATTCGTCAGGAGAGAAGCTTCGAGCGCACGGTGGTGAAGGCGGCAACCTCGGTATTGTGCAGGTTGATCGAGAACAGAAACGGCTTGCGTTGCTCGTCGTAATGAGTCTCGCGCATCAGGAGCAGCGGAGACCCCGGCTTGACCTTGAGGATCCGGGAGACCTCCGCGTCGGCGCAGACCGCGGAGATCGTCGTCTCGCTGAGCGAGACCTCCCGGCCAAGCCGGGTTTTGAGGAAGCCGTACAGCGAGCCCTCGGCGTAGCCCTGCAGCTCGCGGAAGTCTGCCAGCCCGCGGGGCAGAGCGACATACTCGGTGGCAACCCCGAACGCGCGATCGTCCGAAAGGCGCACGCGTGAAATCCGCCCCACCTTGCTTCGCACGGCAAGTGCCACTTTCACCTCGATCGGCGGCTCCACGAAGTCGATCTTCAGATCGCGTATCGACGGTCGTCCGCCCGAACGCTCGATGATGTCGGTCATCGACCGGATATGCTCGAGCAGGAACTGAACAGGCCGCGGCGGCTCGGTGACGAAAGTCCCGACACCGTGCCTCACGTGCAGCAATCGTGCCTGCGAGAGCATCCGAATCGCCTCGCGCAGCGTCGGACGGCTGACGCGCAGAGCTGCCGCCAGGTGAGCTTCCGGCATCAGCTTCGTCCCAACGGGCAGCTCGCCCGTTTCGATCTGGTCTCGCAGCGCGCCGGCGACCCGCTGCGCCAGGTCCTCGGTGCGTGGACCGGCTGACCAGATGCGGGCACAAACCTTATCGACTAGCAGGGCTTCCATGACGTCCTCGAGTGCTCGACTGGATCTACGCCGTACGCATTTCCATGTCGGCGCACTCACCACCAGATGGGCCGCCGCCGATCTGCCGGCGCGTCTTCCGGAGCGGGCCTGGGCTGCAGAGTGGGGCGGAGCTTGCAAGGAGGCGCGAACCGCCGATCCCGTCAGGCGCTCCTGGCGCCGCCCAAGACCTCTTGGCAAGCAACCAACCCCTGACCCTGCATCCTGGCTGCTCGAGCCCGTCTCGCTCAGCCACCGAAGATCCCGCTCCTCCCGTTTGACCGGACTTCCGCCTTGAGGCGCAGGAGTCGGCTGGGACATCCTACCTCACCGGCGGTTTTCCAGACAGACGGTGCGATCGTTTTCTCAACTCGGCGCCTGCTCGAGTCTCCCCGCCTCAGGGCCTGCGGCATTGCTGGTCCCGCGCCGCTTTCCAGGGCTGCGGGTGCCACCGGCGAGGCGCCCACGCCACCGCTGCGCTCTGCGCCTTATTAACCTGGGATATAGCCCCTCGCGTCCTCGCGCGGCGATGCGAGCCCGCGGCTCAACTGCCCTTTCACGGCGCAGGGCCGGCGGGGGGGCTCGGCAAGATGGAGCGCCTCGCCCTGCACACGCAGAACCAGGGCTGACGGTGCACCGCTTCCGTTCGGGGTTATGGACGGGTGGCTCAGCCGACCGTCCATCCGCACGACATGGGCTCCGCCCACACCGTCGACAGCAGGATCGACGCCCGCAGCAACCATAGCGGGCCCAGCCTCCTGAGTAGTTTCCGGGCCTGCCAAGCCGCGAGGTTTCGGGTCAACCTTGTTCCATACGCGGAGCCCGAACTCGGCCGACGACCAATCGGTCGCAGTACCGGCGGGGCGACGCTTGACCTGATTTCAATCGACGGAGCGGAGCAAATGGATACAAACGTAACTGGCCCGCTACTCCCCTTCAGAGCGGGCGGGCAGAGCCGTAGCCCGCCTCGCCGTCACCGCGCGTTGCGTCTGGCCGCGCAATACGTCGTTCCGGCTACCTTCCTCCTTCTGATCGCGGTCGGCATGGTGACCGGCTACCTCCAGAAGTGGCTGTGGATGGGACAGCTCCATTACAGCGGCATCTTCTGGACGATGTTCTCCATCCAGTGGGCGATGTACGTCGTCTCATTCGCTGTCGTGTTCGCCTTTGTCTGGGTGAACCTACGGCAGGCGCTGCTCAACGGCGGCGTGCCGGCGGGTCGCGGGCTGATGCCGAGGGCACTGGTTCCCGATCGGGCGGGTGCGGGCGAGCTGGAACTCACGCCGCACCTCCTGCACTCCGCAATCGTGGTTGCCAGCCTCGCCGTGGCCTGGATGGCCGCGGATGCTTTCTTCAGTCAGTGGGATACCTGGCTGCGCTTCCGCTACGGCGGCACGTTCGGCGTGAGCGATCCATTGTACAGGATCGACGTCGGGTTCTACGTGTTTCGTCTTCCGTTCTACCAGATGCTGCAGACGAGCGTGATGCTCCTGACGATCCTGACCTTTGCCGGGGTGGGCCTCGTCTACGCCTACTTCCAGGCGGCCAAGCTGAGCCGCGGCAACCGCGAGGGCTTCAACGGACGCGCGACGTCGCATCTGTCGTTGCTGCTGTCCATTTTCGCTGCCGACTGGGGCGCGGGCCTGCTGCTCGCCCACTATGAGCTCGTGTATTCCACGATGGGTGTCGTCTACGGCGCCGGCTACACGGCAGCAAATCTCACCAGAGTTGCCCTTTGGGGCATGGTCATCCTTTCGGTAGTCGCCTGCGCGCTGCTTGCGGCCAACGCATTCCGGCCACGTCTGAGGGCGATGCTGATCGGCTGCGCCGGGTTTGTGGCGGTCTATGCGGTCCTCGTGGTCCTGGTACCAAACCTCTTCCAGAAGTTCGTCGTCGAACCCAGCGAACTCGCGTTCGAGACCCCCTACATCAAGTCGTACATCGATTACACCCGGCGCGCTTACGATCTCGAGACCGTACAGGAGACATCCTATCCGGCCCTTGCCGATCTCACGCCGTCGGTCATCGCGCGCAACCAGGATACGATCGAGAATATCCGGCTCTGGGATGCGCGCCCGTTGCTGAAGATGTATCAGCAGACCCAGGCCATCCGGCTCTATTACGAATTCTACGATGTGGGCGTTGATCGTTACCACCTCGCGGACGGCTACCATCAGGTGATGCTGGCGACACGGGAGCTGTCGCCCACGCTCCCCGCTGCGGCACAGACCTGGGTAAACGAGTATCTGCAGTTCACTCACGGCTACGGACTCGTGATGAACTTCACCTCCAAGACCGTCGGTGGCGGCTTCCCGCAATATCTCCTGGAAAACGTCCCGGCCACCTCGACCGCTGGCCTCCACATCGCGCAACCGGCGATCTACTACGGCCGATCGATGCCGGGCTACCGTATCGTCGGCACGGGGACCAAGGAATTCGATTACCCGAAGGGCAACGACAACGTCTATACCAGCTACGCTGGATCGGGCGGCATTCCGCTCGACAGCCTCTGGCGCCGGGCGCTGTTCGCCTGGACGCAGAAGGACATCAACATCCTGCTGACCTCCTACATCCAGCCGCAAAGCAGGATCCAGATCTGGCGCGACATCCAGCAGCGCGTCACCAGGATCGCGCCATTCCTGCAGCTCGACTCGGATCCGTATCCCGTGCTCAGCGATGGCAGGCTGTTCTGGATACAGGACGCGTACACCACGTCGGACCAATACCCCTATGCCGATCCGCACGCCGCCGGCTTCGCTGCCAACATCAACTACATCCGCAACTCGGTGAAGATCGTAGCCGACATGTATAACGGCTCGGTCCAGTTCTACGCCATGGATCCGACCGATCCGGTCCTTGCCGCCTACAGCCGCGCCTTCCCGGGCGTCTTCAAGGGTCTCGCCTCGCTCCCGCCGGACCTCAAGGCGCACCTGAGATACCCTGAGGACCTGTTCGCGATCCAGGCCGACGAGTACAAGACGTTCCACATGACCGATCCGCAGGTGTTCTACAACCGCGAGGATCTGTGGGTCGCGCCGAACGAGACCTATGGCGGTGAGCAGACGCCGATGGACCCATACTACATGCTGATGAAGCTGCCGGGTAGCAGCAGGCTTGAATACTTGCTGATGACGCCGTTCACGCCACAGGGCCGCAACAACATGATCTCCTGGATGGCGGCGCGATCCGACTTCCCGGGCTACGGATCGAAGCTTTTCTACCAGTTGCCGAAGGAAAAACTCATTTACGGCCCGAGCCAGATCGAAGCGATGATCGATCAGGACCCGACGATCTCGCAACAGCTGACCCTGTGGGACCAGTCGGGCTCGCATGTGATCCGCGGCAAGTTGATCGTCACACCGATCGAGAACTCGTTCCTTTACATCGTTCCGATCTACCTGCAGTCGGCTGGCGAGAATTTCCCTCAGTTGAAGCGGGTGATCGCGGTGACTGGCGACAAGGTGGTGATGGAGCCGACGCTGGACGAGGCGATGGCCAACCTCTTCATCGCGCAGAAGCCGCTGGCCGTGTTCGGCAAGACGCCGCCAGGGTGAAGCGTCGCTCGGGCGGCAGGGCCGGCCGCCCTGGCATCGTGCAAGGACACCGGCCCGCTCGTCGTCTTGGCACGGTAGAGAGCGGGCATGTGCCGTGCCCGCACGGGAACGAGATCGCCGGAAGAAGCTCTTCCGGCGGCCCGCTCGTCGGCTCGCGTCCGGAGGTTCTCCGAACGCGTGGCGTTGGGTTCAGCTTCTCGTCACCGGAGGGGCTGCAGGCCTGCCCCGGTCCTGAACGCTGCCGGGACCCGTCTCACGGCGGCCAGGAGCCGGGTGAGGCGGCGTGCGAACTTGCGGCCAGCGCAAGCCGGGCCAAGGCCGGAAGTGAGGTTGAACCGGTGCGGTGCATGATGGTCGCGCGGTGATTCTCGACCGTGCGCTGGCTGATCCCGAGGTCGGCTGCGATGTTCTTGCTGGGATGGCCCGCCAGGACGAGGGTCATGATCTGGCGCTGCCGCGGCGTGAGCCGGGCCACCTGCGCCGCCGCCGCCTGCTGCCACTCCGTGAGCTTCGCGGCGTCACGCGAGCCCTCCACGGCACGGTCGATGCTGGCCAGCAGAGCCTCCCGGTCCACAGGTTTCTCGATGAAGTCCGATGCGCCCGCCTTCAAAGCGTGGATCGCCATCTGCACGTCGCTTTGTCCGGTCACCACGATCACCGGCAGGGCGTGGCCGGCGGCCCGCAGGCGTTCCAGCAGGTCGATGCCACTGATCCCGGGGAGCGCCGCGTCGACCACCAGACAGTCGCCGGCACCGGCGTGGTGGAAGGCCTGGAGAAAAGCCTCGGCACTCGGGTAGCCCGCAACCGCCCGCCCCCCGGACCCGAGCACCGCCATGATCGCGCCGCGCACGTTGTCGTCGTCGTCGATCACCGAGACCGTTGGCCGCTGCGCCAGCAGATGCGCGATCGCCTCCTGCAAGGCGGCGAGGGACACGGGTTTGCGCAGCACAGCGCATCGCGCATGTGTCACGGCCTGCAGCGTCGCCTGAGCGGTGTCGCCGGTCAGGATCAGCACCGGCAAGGCGTGACCGACCGCCGCCCGGATCGTCGTCGCGAGTTCCAGTCCATCCGGACCGTTCGGCAGGTTGTAATCGGCCAGCACCAGGTCAGGCGTGCGACGAGCCACGCTCTCCAATGCGGCAGACCCATCCGGCGCCCTGGTGACATCGTGACCCTGCCCGAGCAGCAGCGTCTCGAGCATCTCGCCCACGTCCGGATCGTCCTCCACGAGAAGGATCCTGAGCGCGCTGCCACGTCCGGCTGGCTCCGGTGCGGGCAAGGTGAGATCCGGCATCCCGGCGTGCGGCGCCAATGGCAGGTCGATCGCGAACATGGAGCCACTGCCCAGGCGGGAAGTGACCCGCACGCGATGGCCCAGCAATCCGGCCAGCCGCTTGACGATGGACAGGCCGAGGCCTAGACTGCGGCTGCGCTGCCGGGCCGCATTGTCCACCTGGTAGTATTCGTCGAAGATCGCGGCCACGTCGGCGTCTCGCATACCGATGCCGGTGTCCCAGACCTCCAGGCTCAGCCCGGCTCCATGATCGCGGCATCCGACCAGCACGCGTCCCTTGGCCGTATATTTGATAGCATTGGAGAGAAGATTGCGAAGCATCTGCTCCAGCAATCGCGGGTCACTGCGAACGCGCCGTGTAGACACCACGACCCGAAGCTGGATGCCTTTTGCCTCCGCGTGGTAGGCGAACTCGACACGCAGCCGCTCCAGCAGCTCGGCCATCGAGACATCGGCGATCTCGGGCTGCACCGCGCCGGCTTCGATCGCGTTGATGTCGAGCAGGGTGTCGAGCATGCCCGTGACGGTGCTCACGACGGCGTTCTGCCGTGTGACCAGACCCTGCGCCCTTTCACCTGTGACAGCGTCGGCCAGCAACGCCTGGAGCAGGGCAAGCGTCTGCAACGGCTGGCGCAGGTCGTGGCTGGCCGCGGCCAGGAAGCGTGATTTCGCGGCGTTTGCGGCTTCGGCCTCCATCCTGGCGGCGTCCAGCGCCCGGTCGGCCGCCTTGTGGGCCGTGATGTCGGCGAAAGTGATCACCACACCCTCAACCCGGCCGCCATCCGCCCGGTAGGGCAGGATGCGGCGGCGGAACCACACACCGTCGGCGGCCTCGATCTCGCGGTCGGGCGGCTCCAGCCCGTCCTGGACGGCTCTCACGTCGCCAGCCAGCGCGGCGTCCGCCACGAGGGCCGCGAAGTCCGTCAACTTGCGGCCGACGTCGTTCGGGATGATCGGGAACAGCGCCTTGATGGCGGGTGTGAAGAAGCGGATGCGCCCCTCCATGTCGAGGAACAGGGTCGCGACGTTGGTGCTGTAGAGCACGTTCTGCAGGTCGTCCGAGGTGGTGCGCTGGCGCTCCAGGGTTTCCTGCAACTGGCTGTTCACCGCCGTCAGCTCCTCGTTGAGTGACTGCAGCTCCTCCTTCGAGGCGACCAGTTCCTCGTTGGTGGCCTGATATTCCTCGTTGACCGACAGCGCCTCCTCGCTGACTGCGCGCTGCTCCTCGCCCGACAGCTCCAGGTCGCGCAAGGCGGCCTGGAGCTCCGAGCGCGTCGCGTCTAGCTCGCGCTGAAGTTCCGCCGATCGTGGCGACGGCCTGGACGGCGGCTCATCCCGGCCGTCTTGTTCCGTTTCGGCCGCATCCAGGAAGCAGACCAGCGCCAGTTCCTGGCCCGCCTCCAGCACGGGATGCACGGCAAGGCTGAACGGCCGGCTTGCGCCAGTTCCTGCGATCCAGCCGGACGCCAGCACCCTGGTCTTGCTGTCCCGCGCGGTCTGCAGTGCCGAGCGCAGCTTCGCGCGCAGGCCAGGCTGGGCCATGGCAAGGAGGTCCTGCGTCGCATGCCCGTGCGGCAGGCGGAGATATCGCTCGGTCGGGCCGAGGGAGAACAGGACGGCGTTGGCTGCATCGACCAGCACGGACGCCGGGGCGTAGGCGTCCATTACCAGGCGGCGGCCGAGTTCGGCCAGCGCCGCCGGGCGCGCGGCCACGGTGGGCGGCGCCGGAGCACGCGCGCGCCTGCTCTCACCGGGCCGGGTCAAGCCTATGTGCGGCGGCGGCTCCGGCCGCGCCGGCCCGTCCCGCCCGCGGCGGCGGTAGATGCGCTCGGCCTGGGCGACCGCCTCGAAGCGGCCTTTCGGCATGATCGCGCTCTCGGAACTGCCGAGCAGCAGGATGCCTCCGTCACGCAGCGCGAAATGGAAGGCGTCGAGCACCCGAGCCTGGGCATCGGGACGCAGGTAGATCAGCAGATTGCGGCAACACACCATGTCCAGCCGCGAGAACGGCGGGTCGGACAGCACGTCCTGGACCGTGAAGACGATCGCGGCGCGCAGGTCCGGGGCCGCGCGCCAACCGTGCTCCTCGCGAACGAAGAACCGCGCCAGGCGAGCCGGTGTCAGACTCTCCTCGATCGCCGCGACGGGGTAGGCGCCGTCGCGCGCCACCGCGATGGCGTCGGGATCCACGTCGGATGCAAAGAGCTGCAGCTTGACCGGGCGCCCGGTGGCCTCGATCTGCTCCAGGAACAGCATGGCGAGCGAGTAGGCCTCCTCGCCCGTGCTGCAGCCAGCCACCCAGACCCGCAGCGGCTGGTCGGTCCGATGCGATCCGATCAGCTCCGGGACGATGGTCGCCGCCAATGTCTCGAACACGGCAGGGTCGCGAAAGAAGCTGGTGACATGAATGAGCAGGTCGCGAGCCAGGGATTGTAGCTCGGCCGGGTTGGCCCGCAGGGTGGCGAGGTAGCCGGCCAGATCCTTCGGCTTCAGTCCGGCCAGCGCCATGCGTCGGCCGATGCGACGTTGCAGGGTGCCGGGCTTGTAGAGCGCGAAATCGTTCGCCGTCTCCTCTTGCAGCAATCCGATGATGTCCGACAGGCCGCTGCCGGCCGCATCCGCGGCGCTTGTCCCGGCGCCTTCCATGTCGGCTGCCTCGCCCTTGGCCTGGCCGGTCGGCGACCTCAAGTGCCTGGACAGCGCGGACGGGATCTGTGCGACCGGCAGCACGAAATCGGCCAGGCCGGTGCCGATGGCGCTGGTCGGCATGCCGTCATAGCCGGCCTCCGCCGGCTCCTGCACGGCGACCACGCCGCCTCGCGCCTTGATGGCGGCCAGGCCGGCAGTGCCGTCCGTGCCGGTACCGGACAACACCACGCACGCCGCCTTCGCGCCGTACTGCCTGGCAAGCGACTGAAGGAGGAAGTCGAACGGCATGCGGGTTCCCTGACGCACCGGAGGCGTCGAAAGATGCAGCACACCGCTGCCGACCGAGAGGTAGAAACCGGGCGGGATGACGTAGACGTGCCCGGCCTCGATCGGCATGCCCTCGCCGGCCTCGCGGACGACGAGCGTGGTGTGCGGCCCCAGCAGGGCCGCCATCATGCTGGCGCCATTCGGATCGAGATGCTGGACCAGGATGAGCGCCAGCGCGGTGTCCGACCACGCCTGCACCAACTGGGTGGCCGCTTCGAGCCCTCCGGCGGAGGCGCCCACGCCGATGACCGCAGGTCCCGCCGGCCGCGCCGCAGCCGCGCCGGCGCGCGACGGATGAAGTGGCGAGGATGGAGCCATGATCGTCTTTCGCAGATTTGGATCTCGTCGCAACGCTTGATAGCACGTCCTTGGCCGCGCCACCCGCCCTTGCCGATCTGAGTAGTTTCCGGCCCTGCCGCCACCACGTGGATCAACAGCAATGTAGCCAGATGCCCATGCCCCGTTTCCTCCGCTCCGACGTCGGCGCCGCAAGGCAATCGACGAGCGGCCTGCTGTACCGACTTCCATCCGCGACCCCGCCGTTACGCGCCGGCGAGCCTGCGGGCAGAACGGCAACCGCTGGTCCCGGCGGCCAGACTGAGGCTCGCGCACCGGGGAGCGGCTTCCAGGAGGATGGCGCGCGATGAGACGGCTCCGCATCCTGCTGATCGAGGATGACGCGCTCATGAGCACGGCGCTTTCCGAACTCCTGACCCGATTCGGACACGAAGTCTGCGGAACGGCGGCAACCGAGGGGGAGGCCGTCGCCGCCGCCGTGCGCTATGCCCCAGACCTCATGATCACCGATGCGAACTTGCGTTCCGGCACCGGCATGTCGGCCATGGCGGCAATCCTTCGCCTCACCGCCATGCCGCACATCTTCATCACCGGTGGCTCCCGGCTGACCACTCCCGCCAGCGCCATCACGTTGCTCAAGCCGTTCGGTCCTGAAGATCTCAGGATGGCGCTCGAGCGTGCGGCCTCGCAGATCGTCTAGAGGGTGTTATGAACCTCTTCTCAGCCGGTTCGGGGCTGGTGGAGCGCGAAGAGTCGTTCTTTCTTGAAAGGAAGAACCAAAGAACTTCTGTCGGTTTGGACCCGGGCGGGCCCCACATTCCCGGGCCGTATTGGATAATGCTTTTTGCTTCTTTCCCTTTAGCAAGAAGAAGAACCCTTGCTTCCGGTCAGATCGGCACGTGCATAACACCCTCTGGACCGTCGCTGCAGTGGGAGATCAGGGCGACGGGCGAGTATTTTCCGACCCTGGCTCGGGGGATAGCGACGCACCAACTGGAATAAGAACGCCTTTCAAAACCCTTGTACTCTGATGCGGGCTGATTCATGAGGGGGAATGCGTGCTCCCCTTCTGCCCGAATCGCTTTGGCGGATCATCGAACGACTGCTGCCACCGGTTCCTCT
>Ga0080006_1125873_pt1 | contig 21747 bp, 18 predicted proteins | sample RS3BMetagenome_FD_69209 | JGI IMG/M metagenome (GOLD analysis project Ga0080006, IMG submission 69209) | Ferric oxide microbial mat and aquatic microbial communities from Rainbow Spring, Yellowstone National Park, USA - RS3B (SPADES... ...
GCTTTCCCTATGGAACGTAGGGGAGACGCCCGGGGATGAGAACGCCTCTGCGATGCGGGATGGAATACTTCGCAAGTATTCCAGGCGTAAGCGTATCGATGAACCGGGAAGCCCCGTCCGTGAGGGCGGGGTAGTTCACTGGATCTTTTCTTTCCAATATAACGATAACCCTCTTATTCGAGGGAAAGCGAAAACCTAATAGTCATAAAACCTCAGCTAGCTCCCCACAATAGGCGGCCAATAATTCTTTATGGGCTTAAGCGTATGAATGGCTGAAGAGGTAGCTCAGCACTTCCCTTTCCAGCACCGTTCCCACCAATCTACCGCTTTCATCGACCACTGCTACGACGGGTATGTCACCCCTTTCAAACACCTCCAGTATTTTATCCGCGCTCTCCCCTTCCTCGAAAACGGGTACGTTGTGGAGCTCCATTTCCGACAGCAACCGGATCCCGCTGGTCTCTGCCGCCTTAAGTAGTTCGTGGTCGTTGACGTAACCCATCGGTTTTCCGTCCTGATCGATCACTACCAAAACCCTGGTGTGGAGCTGTTCTAAAGCCACGACGGCCTCCTGAAGGGTAGTCGTAGCTGGTACGCTGACGGTCAAGAGCGTCCTGGAAAGCTCCCTGGCCGAGACCCGTTTCAACTCGTAACGGACGAAATCGATCGAGGGAGCTGGCCTTGGCTTTTCCAGCGTTATGCGCCCCTCGTATCCCAGCGGGGCAATCAAGGCCAGAACGGTCACTGGCACCATTACGAATGAGTAAATCGCTGCTCTCACCAGACCCATCTCCAAAGCGGTCAAGAGCAGCGCGCCGTCCACGCCTCCCTCGTGAGAAATGGCAAAAAAGTTCTTGAGGCGATTCACCCCCAAGAACTTAGCGGCTAGGCTTCCAGCCATCAGCTTGACCGCCACGGCCAACCCGAGGGTCAGCAAACCGAGGATCAAGATAGAAGAGTTCAATTTAACGAAATAGAGCCCCAGACCCATGAAAAACATGGGCTCAAAGAAACCGTAGGTGAGCGCCCTTAGCTTTTCAAGTAAGTAAGCGTTGCTATTGACGTGGTCGGATTCAAACGCTCCTAGGAAAAAAGCGGCAATGGCCGAGTTAAAACCGACGTATCGGGCCAGGAACCCGAACCCGAGAACTATACCGACGACAAGCGAAAACGTCGTCTCCCTTCCAGTCAGGTTATTTTCCGCGGCGGCGAACAGCTTGTTTACGGCGTACTTGCCGAACAGCATAATTAGGGTTACAACCGCGGCCACTTTAGTTATGGCCTCAGCTAAGCCCAAGGCCGAGGTGGGTTGGCCGGGAGCGGGGATAAGCGCAAACAGCAGGATAGCCGAAATTTCCATGGTCAAGACCTCCATGAACATGGCGTGATCTTCTGGGCCACGTGCCCCCATTTCCTGTATTGTCCTCGAAAACGGGCCGGCGCTGACCATGCCCAGCACCAGCGCCACCACGACATCTTCGGTCACGTCCTTCGACACGATTGCGTATAAAGCAGAAAACATAATCGCGAACGAAAACGAGAATGTCATAACTCCAGTCCAGATGGCCCTGCCGTGTTTGATCATCCCCGACGGCTTTTCTTCTATCCCTGCCATGAAAAGTATGAAAACTATCCCCAGAGATATGAATTCCTCTGTGTAGGCTGAGCCAGAAAGCACGTTCAATATCCCAGGTCCCAAAATTATGCCCATTAGTATAGCCCCCACAAAAGGGATGAGGCTAAACTTCGAAAATATCTCCTCGCCGAGCTTTCCAACTATGAGTAGTGCGCTCAACGTCAAAAGGGCTAAGACGGCCTCTGAGTACATGTTCGATCAATCCACCGGACGTTTTTAAGTTCCTCGCCGAGGGATGCTGCATTTCGCCGAAACAGACGGGGGGTTGGCGCGACGGTAGAATTAACGACAAACCCACTCCTCACATGGGTAAGCCTGAGACACCGGCTTACTGCGATGTTACGCTCCTCTTGGTGGCCTTAACTTACAAGATTACAATAGCCGATTTCTAACTACCCCACGTAAGATTGAAAATACGGCTGAGGCCCGCTTCGGAACTAGGGATTAAGGTGGTCCATTTTTACCAAAGGGTCTCTAAGAGAGGTTTTTGGGAGTTAGCGAGCACATCAGCGAACCTTTGTAGCAAAAGACTGCAATAGGGTCCGCAGTTATTCAGGAGTGACCTCAATTTCGTGGGACATATGAGTACCTGGCCTTCTCCCCGCGCTGAAGGGCGAGGTTTGTTTTTTTGCCTTATCATGGTCGCAAGGCTACATCAGCAATCGATGGCACGTGACGTAGGTTGGAACTCATGACGTGAAAAACCTAAAGAGGGCAAACTTTCATCCCAAGACAGGGCCATAGCCGGCAACAGCCTCTCTCGCGTTGGCGATCAGGGCGACCAACGAATTTTGCATCCTCAACGTCACGCTGCAAAATCTTCGGTTTGCCACCGTTGATTTTTAGGTATTCAAAGAGGCGAGACCCGATTCGCCCCTTTTGCTCTTCAAGAAGAAAAGAAAAGAGGGAGGACGCGATCAGACCAAGCGAGAGATCACCACGCCGATCACTAGGACCAACCACGAAAGCATGCCGAAGTCCATGGACTTACCTATCTTTCCATTCCTCATGAAATCGTAGCTCTTGATTGAGAGCAACCCAAAGGCGACCGCAGAAAAAAGGGCCACTGGACCGAGGGAATAGTAAAAACAACCGGCTAGGGCCAAAAAGGTCGCTACGAGAAAATTGATTAGCACGAAATTCTGGGTAAACACGCTAGACTTCACGGCCGAGAATTCGGCGATCCCCACCTTCTTATGGATCTCCAGGTGCTGTTGGTTCGCTACCTCATCGAAGGCGGCCGTGTAGAGTAGAGCAGAAATGGCCATGAGCCAAGGAGCCGACACCAGAAGAGACGACAGATTTGAGTAGAAGCTACCAACGGCGGCCACGTATCCCCCAATGACGTCAACCGAGACTATGAGGCCGAGCACGTAAACGGCCGCAGACAGCCTATCCTTCAGATGCGGGTAAACCAAGGTGATTGCCACGACGACGGGCGAAAGCAGGAAGGCCCAACGATTCAATAGGTAGGCGCTGCAAAAAAGGCCTAAGATCCCCAAGGCGACCATGCACCATCCCTCCTTCAGGGACAAAGTGCCGGCCACGAACGGTCTCTTCACCGGATCATTGGCGTGCCAGCGTATGCCGACCATTTCGTTGTAAGTTTCTCCGAAGACGTGCACTGAAAAAGAAGCCGCAATGATCAGGACCAAGGTTGCAATGGAGGGAACGTGGAAATGATAGAAGGCGAAAGCGCCCAGCAACGCGGGTCCTTCAACCAGGGGCGCGTGTTGCAACTTGATAACTTTCAACAGAGCGCCCAGCTTACCCTTTACCCTCGGTTGCCAAAACGCATAATCGCGTTCAGCGCGTGACAATACACATATTAATTGGCGTGAATATATAAATGTTTCTCGCTTTTTGACAACGCGTTTTTCCTTCGCCTGCGATCAGAAGTGCGTTTTATTTCCTCCCGTAAACGACGGCCGATGGCATTCGCAGCGAAAGGCTCAGGAACGCGTTCCGCCGGCACCGGTCTCGGGTAGTATCTGATTTGTGCTACACCGATTTTGGTCCATCGGAGCGTAATCTATCCGAATTCTTGAGTTCGCGCACCCAGAATTGTGCCCTGGGGATCTAGAGAACCCGATTTTGTAGATTAAATGCGCCGTACCCCCTCTTCCCGCGCGGGGCACTGGTCAGAGGGTTCCGTTAGATGCAACCTCCGCGACGGGCGGGGGAGAATAGAGGGCTGTGTAAGAAGCAGGAAATCCCTGGCGTGATGAGGAAAGGCATGTCACAAAAGGTTAGTTGTTCACCCGCGAGGGGCCCCCGTTCCAGCAAAACGTTCAAAATGGGCTGGGGTGGCTCTTCACGTGGCCTCGTATGCGGTAAAGCGATCCAACCGAGGGGCTTTACACGTTCGCGTCTTATCGAGTGATATATGAGGAGCTTCTGGCTCCTTGCCCGGGCATTAGAATCAGGGCTCTTTGTTTTACATATCATCCTTAATAGCTTGCGCCTTCACTTAAATCAAAAGTGCGCCGAAAGTGCCTCGCGCCAGTTCTATCAAAAAGTTGAGGGGTATTGCCATGAGGAAAGTCGTACACGTCTTGCTTTCTACCGTGCTTTTGTTGCCTTACCTCGTTGACCTCTCAAAATACGGATTAACCCCGCTGCTCTATTATTCACTTGCCGCGACTGGGGCTTCATTGGTTTACGCAGCTCAGATCAGGAGACCCACGCTGACTCAGGCTTTATTGGATGCGCTATTGAACGCCAGGCAGGTGTTTTTCCAACAGCTCGAAAAATATCCTCGCAACGTTAAGGAGCAGGTAGATGCTTTGAACGAAGGTCTAAACAAGCTCGAGGTAAGCATCAGAGAGTTCGTCAACAGCGTCGAGAGAGATTATGAAAGAAGGGGCGGTTACCTCGGCATGTTGATGGGCGCCATAGGCGTCCTCCTCGCCGACATACTCGCCGGTAACTACGTGGTTTACGGCGTGTTGTCGGTTATGGTCTACGATACGATGAGCGCTGTTGGCGGCGTGGCGCTGGGCAGGGTGAGAATCCCCTTCACGAACTCAACGCTCGAAGGCACTCTAGTTGGCATGGCGTGCCTGGCGTTCCTCCTATTTCTCTTAACTGGCGCGCTTGGCTCTGCATTGTTCATACCTGCTACCGCAGCTGTTACTGAAATGATCGGAATTGAGGATAACCTGTCAATCCCTTTGACGACTTCCATCGTGGCCATGGCCTTGAGGCTTCCTGGCTTTTGACCTCGGCAAAGACCGAATAGTTTTGTGGACGACGACCCTTATTTTTCTTTTCAGATGCGCAGACCCGATAGGGTCGGAGCACTTCAGAAGAACAATTTCGAAGCGAGGTCATTCGGTCACCGAGGCGAGATTTCTAAAGCACAAGGCCGTCGCGACGCTTTCTTTTTCTCATCGTATTTTCAATCTCGCTCCGCTGCGCTTCAAAATCGCGATTCCCGCGCACAGGGGTATCACGGAAATGCCCATCGCGAGGAACGGACCATAGGGTCCGGAAAATAGGAGTGAAGAGACGTAACCCATCGCCGTTGGCCCGAGTAGAGAGCCAATCCCCAGGGTTGACTCGAATATTCCCGCTCTCTTTCCCCTAGCTCCAGCGCTTTCCAAGATCGTATGTATAGAAATCCCGTATCCCATACCGCTTATGAAGCCCAGTAGCGAAGTTACGACCCACCAAACTGGCACACCAAAGGCGACGGCGGTCGGTATAAGGAAAACCGCCGCCGATGATGACACCACGAGGGTCCTTTTCCGCCCCTCAACGCGCTCCAGCGCCGAACCGGCCGCAAAAAGAGCGAATATCCTCCAGAAGCTGAGGTTCCCTTCGAAGGCGCCTATCAACGGAGGGGAAATGCCCATGCGCGTGGCCAGCACGGGGAAATAGCTCAGAAAGCCCGTTATTGAAAAGCCAACTGCGAAAACAGCCACTAGGTAAATCGGGTCTATTTCCATCGGAGGTTCTTCTTTTTCTTTCTGCGGTTGTCCCTCTGGTGGCATCAAAAGCAGCGATGCAGCTGCCAACGCAATCGTGGCCTCCGCCATCACAAGGAACGTCCCTTTTGCCGACAAAGCCGATATCACCAATCCCCCCGCCACGGGACCAAGCAGCGCGCCCAAGCTCCAGCTGAGGTTGTAGGTCCTTATGGCCTTTCTTCCTCCCAAAGAGGCCGAAAGGGCTTCGAGCGACGGCCAATAGAAAGCCCAGGCAATCCCCTCTAAAAGCCTCACCATCATCATGACGTACAACGACCTAGTGATGAAATAAGAAAGCGTGATCAACGGGTAACCGAATAGGAAAGCCCTTATGGGCAATTTCTTACCCACGCGGTCTCCCAAGCGACCCGCGAAAAGGGGCATAAAGGAGTACAGGGCGCTCGAGAGGCCTCCCAGCAAGCCTATCTCCACCGAGTTCGCCCCAAGCTGGTATGCCCTAATCGGCAAAGCGAGGAACTCGATACCCAGCATGAAGTCTCCGAAAAATGGAAGGAAAAAAGCAAAGGCACTAGAGGCGGCTTTATTCATGAATTTCGGAGGTAGGAGGATATAAGCTCAGTTGCTCTTAGATGAGAGCACTTTGTGCAGTTTTGTAGGCGAACCGCTCCGGGTGTTCACCAAACGCAATTCGGGACTAACGATCTCGGGTCCAGTGTAAAAGGTGTTGTCCAAAGCGAGAGCCACTCTTGTTAAAATCGTTGAGTTGAATGAGTAGCGAAGCTTCTTCCTCGGTTTTGGTGGCGTCTAGCTGGGGTGAGAGAACGCGCAACGCCGTGTTGTCGATGCGTGTTTTGAGAAAAACGCTCCCTTTTCAATGGAAAGCAATGCGCCGAGTTTTAGGTCATAATATCCGTGCGTTTATCGCTTAGGGGGCATACAAAAACGCGCTAGTGGCGGGTTTCGTGTCTCTTGTACATTGTGGAACAGTTGAGCGTCTTCCCTGATCTCGCCGATGGCCCAGGCGCGTCGAAACTTATGGCGTCCGATTAAGCGTTGCTCGCGGCAAGAGTAATGCAAAAAGACCTGCTTTTCCTTAGCCCTTTTATGCTCGATGCTACCCCTTTTGTGATACCAAAACGGGGAAGGGTTTACGGGAATGGAAAAGACGGCTCTTCGCTACAGCCGCCCATATTCTTTTGGCTTAATTGGGATAACGTTGCGGGCAGTGAACTGAGCTACTCCTGTTCCCCCGCTCTCGCGAACCATAAAGCGCGAGGACAAGGGGGCAGCGATTTCGGCGATCGCTGCGGATAGCGACGATCGGCGACGGGAAAGGTCCGCCCGCTCGGAGCCGCGGATCGGTTAGCAAATGTTTCCCGATAGTCTTATTAGCGTGTGTACATGATAACTCGGTCATAATTGGAGTACCCAAGATCTGCATACATTCTTGTGCTCATTGGAGCTGCATTTCAAGCCCTAGCCGCGATTTTTGAGACGCTAGCACTCGGGTGGGCGGTGATATTTCCCCCGTATAACGAGGTCTCCCCATACCGCTTTTACGGCATGATGCCTTCCCACTTCTACCCCTACATCGGATTCCTGTTCCCGCTCGTAATGTGGTTTATTTTGGCGTGGTCGTTCGTCGTTATAGCTTTCCTGGCGGCGGTCCTCATAAGGAGAAACCCCGAAACCGGCGGCGTAATCGCATTGGTCATAGCGGTGCTGTCAATGCCAACTATTTGGGGCTTCTTCGTGGGTTCATTGCTAATGTTCATCGGTAGCATACTGGCCCTGGTGTGGAGACCGCAACCCCAGTCGGCACAGTCGACTAGTCGAACTGCACCCTGAAGACAAACCACGGCTGATCCGTTTCGAACGAAAAAGGATCAACGCAAGCCTTCATTTTTCGCGCTAACGCAGATGCGTTACGTTTTGAATGTCGAGGACTAGACTGGAGAAATTTTTACTGGCAACAATTTCTGTTTTAAACTCAACGCGTAAATCAGCATCGAAGTGAACGAGGCGTAGCCCGTTTTCACCTAAGAGGGTGTCAAATCGCATCTAGTTCGGCGAGTATTTGTTTGATTTCTTTTGTAATGTAGTGCCTCCGCAAAAAGCAAGCCAGCCTCTCCAGGATACCGGTTTTAGGGTTCGCGCCGCAGGCGTAGGGGTGGCCGCCCCCTCCGTGCCTGACTGCTAGCGGGAGCAGGTTCGTCTCCCTGACGCCCCTGTAAAAAGAAACGGACTTGCAAGAATATATGACGCAGGCGAAATCCAAGTCCATTTTTTCAGCGGCGATTTTAGCGGCGTAGGTGCCGGGAGCTTTTCTCCCGCGTACGTCTAGGATAGCGTACCGCTTGCCCGTCTTGCTGACGTTCAAGGGTAGAGAGGAGACCAGATCATTCGCATCCCTTATTTCTTCTTCCATCTCCCACTTCCACCTGGCCAAAAAATCACCCTCAAATTCCCCGTTTGCCAAGGAGTTGACCAACAGAAGCCTGTCTTTAAAGTTCCAAGCCCCGTGCTTGTAGGCAAGGGTGTACTCTAGGGAGTTGGTATTGGTATCGGCGTCATCTCCTATTTCCGCGATTTTTCTGCTCACCTCATCATCTGGCCCGTATTTTTTCTGAAAGAGGGAGGCGGCACTGGGAGAGGGTTCGAGGGTCAGCTCGCACATAGACGCCACCGACTTGGCGTCCTCGGGGTCCCAGTCGTGGTGATCGACCCATATGACTTTCGAGCCAGAAGAAATTAGCCGGTTCAGCTCGGCCTTTACTGCCTCGACCTGATCGTGGTTCAAGGAAACGTCGGTGATTAATATCCTTTCGTGGCCTTCGCGGACGCCCCTTAAGTGCCTAGCCAAGCTTCTAGGCCCGGTGAAAATCACGTATGGGTCCGTGCCCAAGTATCTCTTTGCCAATGCGGCGCAACAAACGCCGTCCACGTCCACGTGGGTAATTATCAGGTCCGTCACGCGATATACAATTGGTTCAAATATAAGAGTAAGCCAACTGTATTGATTGCGTCGCGCTCGAAGCAACCAGCCGTCATCCTAGGTTGGGAGATCGTCGCATTAGCGGTGGGGCGGCTAGCTCAATCATTCCTGACCTCCTCCCCGCCATGAAGGGCGAGGGTTCCCCGAGGTCTCAAGGGTTACACCCCATTACGGGGTGCTACTGTGTTACGATATACGATGAAGGAGAGAGGCTTCTTTACCGTCGAAACCGTTGCGTTCACCGCCTTCTTGAATATATTCAATGCACCGTTTAAGTCGATGTGCATTTTATGTCCTTTAGGACAACTGATGACTCCCCTCGGGTTCCTAGTGACCTCTACGTCGTGGTAAGCACAGTACTTCGAGGTGTTGTATTCGATGACCTCGAAGGCCTTCATCCCGTACTCTTGAGCTTTGAACTCGATGGCGTCCGTCAACTCGCGGTAAGACCACAGGTTTACCGTGTACTCGTTGCCCTTGTCCTGGGCGATGTTGAAGAGGTAGCCCAAGTAGACCGTTGAGACACCTTGTTCGTGTAGCTTCTTCACCAGGTGGGACGCGAAGTTTCTGTATAGGTGAAGAAGCCTCCTGGTCAATTTCTTGAAAAGTCTCTTCTTCTCTCTTGATAATTCAGCGTACGCTTCATATTCCCCAATGTTTCTTGTCTTGTCCGCCAAGGATTGCACTTCAGATATCCTCTTCTCGAAGTAGAAGTAGTCCTCCTTAGTCCTTATGCCCTTGTAGAGCAACCAAGTGCCGTCGTCGATAACGACGCTTGCTAAGACGTTTATTCCCAGGTCAATTGATGCGACTTTGTTTCTCTTCAGGAGGTTCGATTTGTATTGATTTCCTGCCTCCTCTCACGATGTGCTCGCTCTTCCTTCCCGTTTTAGTTTCCTCAAGGCCTACCTCCACTGGGATGGAGACGTACCAAGTGTTCCTTGTTTCGTCATAGTGTATCTCCAGCCTACCTTGTTTACCGTACCACCTTAACCTGCCCGCGAAATCGATTTCCACGTCGAAGTCCTTGAGGACTAGTTCGTGGTTTTGCTCGTCCACAACATATCTGTCTCCTCTAACGACTAGAAGGAGTTTTCTTTTCTTGGTTTCTCTGTCCTTCCAGTAACGCGGTGGGCTAACGTGATTCATGAAGGGCGGTAGTTTGTTCTTCTTCTTCAGCTTGAGGAGGGAGAAGAAGGAGTCCCAGGCTTCGTTGTCCTTTTGCATGACTGCTTGTGTGTTAACGCCAAGTACACTCTTGTACTTCTCGTAGTACTTGTCCCACGTCCCCCTGAAGTCTACGCGTTGCTGCTGAAAGAATTGTTGCCTTCTTTCGTAGTTGATTTCGTTGAACAACCCCGCAGAGGCGTTCGCTAGCCATCTCAGTTTCCTTTCCTGAAAGCCGTTTGGTAGAAGACGTACTACACTTGTTCTCTTATTCTTGAATTCGACTTCGGAGATACCCTCCTCCGGCATTGCGGGAGAAATCGGCTCCCGCTCCTCATGTTCAGAGAGTTGACCAGAGGAGGACATCTTAAAGGGAAATAGTCCTCCTGGTCTTTAGCTTTTACCCCCCAAAGGGAGAGGTTTGTCGCTCGCTTAATCGGGTGCTGTTCGCGGTGACGACGCGTTGCGACTTTGCCAGGGACGCCCAGGTCGTGAAGGGGTTACCCACGAGCGAGCTGGACCCCGTGGTCGACTCCTCCTCAAGGGAAAGGAGGGAGTTGACGTCATCATGCATCATCATCGACGCGATGAGGAAGGGCAAGGACTTCCCGCTGACCAGCAAAATGAGCGAGGAATTGAAAGGGGCGGTGATGGCCAAGTGGGGCCAAATCATAAGCGGATTCGAGGCAGGCTCGACGCGCGGGGGATAACGCTTAACGCGAGGTAGAATCGATGTCATTTGGGAATCTCCCTTTAGCGAGACGTTTTACTTTCGTACGGTAAATTGATTATATCCGGGTTTTAGCAAAATTTAGCGAAATGGGTTCGAATATTGGGGATAACGGCTTGATCTTCGGTTCCTTTTCAATGCCCATCAGTAAGCCGTCGATGGAAACCCCCCGGGCAGCGCGCGGAGCGCAGTTCGTTCCCTTTTCCTTGGTCGTACTTCAGCCCGTTGATGGCCACGGGCACCCTTTCGTCCCCTTAACCCATGACCAGGTCGGATGCGGCACCTAGTTCGCAATCGCGTCCACGCCTGCTAATTTCTAGCGCCCACAGAGGTCCCATATTTTGATTCTCAAAAACGGAGCTCATGCCCAAATAGGCAACGGCCACTTCAACGGAACCGAGAATACCGGTAAAGGATCTCCCTGAACCGGTCGCGCAACGGTCACGTCCTTGCCCGTCAGCTTGTTGGTAGGCTGCCCGGGCTAGGCCGTTAATTGGTCAGCGTCAGCTGGTACGGCAGGGCATTTACCGCTTGCCTCCTTCAAGAAATCTGTGCCTGCGCGCTCTACCAGGCTCCCGTCGGGCATTTCCGTGAGCAGGAAGTGTGGCTCTTTTCTAAGCGTCTTGAACAGCTTTTCTTGATCGTGAGAAGACAGCATGCTACCTCCGGATGACGAAGAAACGGACAACCCTCGCTGTAGGGCGAGATAGAGGTCAGTTTTTATTACGCGTATCATGAGTATTGCCATCCGCACTTCTAACGCGTCGTACAGAGTTAACTGGACTTGGACCTGGACCTGGACCTCTAAGGAGTCATTTTCAGTAAGCCTGGTCAAAGCCAGGGTCCTTTTCTGGGCTCAACGCTATATTATCTCACTTCGATCGTCTTTCATCTATATTGGAAGCCGCCTTCGAAGCCATCGCGATCACATCGCCGATGGACAGCGTCAATCCCTTGGAGCTACAAGCTTCGACCACCAGCGGGGCTAGGTCATGCGCCAGTTTCCTCCAAGATGTTTTTCAACAAAAACGCTGGAATGCGCTTAACCCGTTTTGTTGACGATTTTCAAATGAAAGACCCGGGTTGCGCCGTGCTGACTGCGACTTAAGGGAACGAAATCCCCAGGCGCGGGGCTTCGTTTTCAGCGCGCGGAAGAGAGTGATCAGCGGCGGGAGGGAGGCCAACTCGTGGAAAGCGGCCATCCAAGAGCGAAAAAAGATGAAAAAGGGAGTGAGGGAGAAGGGCGATGGCTCGGCAATTGGAAACGAGTGGCGTTTTGTCTTCGAATGGGAGCGTCGAATTTAAATGAGGGGTGTCCCATTAATTGGTCTTTTCAGTGCCGGAGGTCGTCAAGCTACTCGCGGTCGATCTAGGAGCCAGCGGCGGAAAGTACGCCGAGGCTTCCTTCGACCCCGAAGAAGGCGTGTTGCGGCTGGAAGTGAACAGGTTCCCTAATTCTCCCGTAACGGTGAGGGGCCACCGCTACTGGGACGTACTTCACCTTTGGGAACGGATCTCCTCGGTGTTAGCGCACAGCGAGGCGCGCTCGGTGGGGATCGACTCTTGGGGAGTAGATTTCGCCCTACTAGACGATAACGATGAGTTGCTTTTCAATCCCTACTCTTACAGAGAGTACTCCGACCGGGGCTTGATGCAGGAAGTGATGGGAAAGCTGGGAAAGGAGAGGATATACGGGGAAACGGGCATCCAGTTCATGCCGTTTAACTCGCTTTACCAGCTTTACGCGCTGTTCAAGGCCGGCAAATTACAGCGCGTTGCCACATTACTGATGATACCCGATTTATTCAACTTTTGGCTGACGGGGAAAAAAGCGGTGGAGCGCACCAACGCAACCACGACGCAGTTCTTCAATTCAAGAAAAGGAGAGTGGTGCTATGACTTATTGGAGGATTTGGGCCTGAAGTCAACTGATTTTCTTCCCCAAGTGGTGGAGCCAGGGCGCCAGTTGGGGAGGGTGGAGCCCGTTTCCTTGCCCGCTCCTGCGTCCGTGGAAAGCGGCCCACTCCTTTCGCTGCCGGCCGCGCACGACACCGCCTCGGCCATAGCGGGCGCCCCCATGGTAGGGCCCGGCGTGGGTTACATAAGTTCGGGCACGTGGGATCTGATAGGTTTGGAGCTTAGCAATCCGGTCATCAACGGTGAGGCCTTGTCGGCCAATTTTTCCAACGAAGGAGGGGCTTTTGATTCCGTAGACTTCCTGAGAAACGCTCAAGGCATGTGGATAATACAGGGGATTGGCAAAGACCTCGAGGAAGCGGGCACCCCGATGTCGTTTGATGAGATGACCAGAAAGGCGGCCCAGGCCGAAGACGTGCGCGGGTTCGTCGACGTGGACGATCCCTCCCTTTTGGCCCCGCCCAGCATGAGCTCGGCTCTGAGGGAACTCTTGACGAAAAACGGCCATGAGGTGCCCAAAGACGTAGGATGGCTGATCAGGCTCGTGCTGAAGAGCCTCGCCCTGAAGAGGAGGCACGTGCTTAAGAAGGCGGAGGCGCTCACCGGGGAAAGACTAAGGGCCGTGAACGTGGTGGGCGGGGGGTCTCGCAACTGGCTTCTGAATCAGATGACCGCTGACGCGCTGGGCTTACCGGTTGTGGCGGGCCCAGAAGAGGCAACGGCCGCGGGCAACCTGCTCGTGCAACTCTCGGCGTTGGGCTTCGCTAATTCGTTGTCACAGCTGAGGGAGATCGCTTCACGCTCTTTTGCTTTGAGGACTTACTACCCGTCGGATGCGGGACAGAAAGCGATGGAAGACGCCTACGCTGACTACGCCGAACTAATGGGGGATCGAGGGAGCGGCTGGCCGCGTTTCCGCCTTGGTCTTCCTCCCCAGGGCCCTGGCAGCGTACATCAGCGGCGCCGAGCCAACCCCCAAAACGTACTTTATGATGAAAAGCGAGGCCATCAGGGGGACTACTGGGACTACCCCGTAAAAGGCGAGCGGCGTGAAGACTAGGGTATCAATGGTTAGCGTCGGGATGTCGGCGACCAGGTACCTGAAGTAAAGCTTGTCGGGCATCCTCTGCTTGAAGTAGGCGTAAACGTAGGCGTCGAAGAGCTCGTCGGCCACGAAGGCGGTCACCGAAGCGGCGGCCACGCGCGCCGAAACGGCGAAAACCGTCGACCACGCGGCGTCGACCCCGTTAACGGAGTGCAATTCCAGCGATATCAAGAAGTAAGTTATCATGAAGAGCTGGGCCACTGTCCCCCCTAAGACGCTCAGGTAAGCCGTCCTTTTCCCGAAAAACTCGTTGATCATGTCGAGGAGTACCAGGGTTTCGGGGTAGAGCATGGTCCCCATGGTTGCCGTCAAGCCGAATATTGGGTAAACGATAAGCTTGACAGCGAATATCTGAGCCATGAGCACAAGCAGCACGTAGTTCGCCAGGGGGAGCACGTAATTCCCCGTCACCCTTATCCAAAAAGCCGAAAGCAAAACGTCCGCAACGATAACCGCGATCCAAACAAGGAAAGGCGATATCAATTCAGTTCTCGTATTCCGTCTTGTCGGGGATTCCCGCCTCGGCAAAGGCCTTTTTCCTGTTCCTGCAGCTTTCGCAGATCCCGCATTGCTTTTCCCCGCTCTTGTAGCAGCTCCAAGTTTGGTATATCAAGTCGCCCACGGCCTCGTAGCCCTCTCTCAGGAGTTCGGCCTTTTTCATGTGCTCCCTGGCTGGAGACCAAATCTCGAACTTCCTCTGATAGACCGGGAAGTGCCCCAGGTTGAGCGCGTTTTCCAGGGCGAGGGAAAAGGCGGGTTGACAGTCAGGGTAGAGCGGCTCGCCGTCATCCCTTCTTGCAGATATATCGTCCTCGTGAGAACCGTAAATGATGAATTTCGCTCCTACCTTCAACGCGTAGATCGCGGCGTAAATCAGGAAAACGCCGTTCCTGAGGGGAACCACGACGCTGGGCGCGTACCGCTCCTCTACTTCGCGGCTTTCATCGGTTAGCTGGGTTCCCTCCCAAAGCCGCTTCACGCTACTTATGTCAACCACCAGCGGGTTCTCGAAACCAAGCTTCTGGCTGAGGTCTTTGGCCACTTCCACCTCCTTTTTTCCCTTCTGCCCGTAATCAAAGATTATCGGGTAAATGTCGTAGCCACGCCTCGCCCAAACGGCCGCATAGCTCATGCTATCGGGCCCACCTGAAACCACGGCGACGGCCTTCTCGCGGTCCTTAGACTCGGACATCATTGAGCTCACGCCCCACCTTTAATGGCGGTCTTCAACTAATAGGCTTTTGCTGAGCAAAAGGGGCAGCTGACGAAGCTTCCCCAGCAAAAGGTCTGGGCTACCCTTCGCGCTGGCCGAAATCAGGACCGTGGTTAGTCCAGCCGCTCTAGCCCCTGGTACGTCCACCAGAGGGTCGTCCCCCACGTAAAGACAACTCTCTGGGCCCACGCCCAGATAGGAGAGAGCTAGGGCAAACGGCTCGGGGTTTGGTTTTCTTGCGGGCAGGTCGTCCCCGGCCACGATCACGACGTCGAACAGGGATAGGGGGAGCACCCGGGCCATCCTATCCCTTTTGAGCCCCTTTTTACCGTCGGTATTTGCGACTATGCCTAATAACAGGCCGCCCATCTTTAGGCGGGATAACGCGCTAAGCGCGTCGGGAAAAAGGCGGCTGTGGAGGCCCCAGGTTTCCCAATAGGCCTTGGTTATCTCGGCAACCACCGTATCAGAGGCGAGAGTTATCCCCAATCTCGAAGCGGCCTCGCGCCACCACTCATCCCTGTCCAGGGCTTGGGTTAGCTCCATCTCTTTTTGCAGGTCCTGCAACGTTTGAAGCGCGCGCTGAAAGTCGACGCCAGAAATTTGAGAGAGGAGGCTCGCCGCCATTTTTAACGCGGCTTCTTCCGGCTCTGAAACCGTCGCTAGCGTGCCGTCGAAATCGAAGAGGACGCACCTGACCTTCGTCGGCATCGTTGATCAAGCCGCGGCGCTGCCATGACGTTTTTCGGGACGAGGTCGCGTGCCCTGAGCCGCATTCGCGAAGCAGATCAGAAGTCAGTGAAATCGCCTCCGAAAACTCCTTTGGAGTTACCGTCCCCAGACCCACTCTGACCCCGCGTCTAACGCCAAAGAACTTACCCGGGATGGTCATCACGTCGCGCTTGAGGAGGAGCTCGGCCAAATCGACGCTGTCCAAGTTGCAATCCGTGCCAATGAACGCGATCGGCATTCCTTTCACGTAGTCTATCCCCATTGACTCGAGCAGCTGACCGTTTGGGCCCACTATTGAGGCGTTCCGGTCTTTCACTGCCTCCCTTTTCTTCAAAATCGTTGTCGCGTATTTCAGCTCGATTTCGTAAGGCCCCGGGCTCAATAGGTCTGCGTAGCCAGCTGCCTCTTTGACCAGCTGCCTTTCGCCCACGAGCCAACCGAGTTTTACCCCTTTCATGGTGAAGAACTTCGACGTGCTGGACGTGAAGACCACGTTGCTCAAAGGTAAACTGGGTTTCAAGTTCACGAATTCCGAAAATATGGAGTCGATTATGGCATAAGACCCCTTCTGGGTCAATTCTTCGCTTAACTCCTCTAGACGCGCCCCGTCCAAGAATTTGCCCGTCGGGTTGTTGGGATTCGAAATTATCAGGAGGGAGTGTGGTGGGATATCGTGTACGCTTGTCACGGGTTGCCAACTCATGCCGAAGGCGTCGGGCAGGACCCTAATGGGTTCGTACTCTGGCAGCAGGCCGTAAGCCCCTTCTACCCCTTTTCTCAGCGAGGCGAAGGCCAACATGTTCGCTTCCTGAGTACCGTGGGCTAGGGTCACCTCGTCCTTCTTAACACCATACATTTCCTCAAGAATGCTTAGAACGTCTTCGTCCTCGTCCAAATCGTCCAGCTCAAAGGGCTTGACCGCGCTGGACGACAGGTTGTACTTCGCGGCGTGCGTGGCCATCCACCTGAAGTGACCGATCTCCATCTTGAACGGCATTTACAAAGCTGGGTTAATAGGCTTTGTTGAGCGAAACAAACGAGGGGTCCCGAATCATGCGCTGGCGCCCGAGCAACGCGTTTTAACCGCCCAGCCTTTAACTCTCCTTGGCGCGCATTCCGCGGGGGAGCGCCGAACCGAGATTTTCCGAGGCATTCCTGAAGGCGGATGCCAGGCACTAGCGCAAAGCGCTTTCCCCGGTTGCCTATCGGACGTCAATAGATGCCCACCGGGCCACCCTAGAACGTGCAATTAAACACCTCTCCCTCGATCGAAAGCCGCTGTGGCCTGCCAGGCCCTCGTGTCCGTAATTGGGCGATTCTTTGCTGGATATCCGTCCGCTGGCCTGGTACTCGAGTATATCTCTTCTTAACATACCTTCGAAATCTCCCACGCTTTTTTTGACCAGGCCGCTAGTCATGGCATTTCTTCACGTCTTAAACGTGGGGCCATCAAATGCGTATTCGAACTAGACCTCAGCAAATCTTAGCTTAGGGGTCAAGAACCTTTGGCGAGAAGGGTAGGGAGCCTCTTGGGTTTTGATGAGCCTGCCTCTCCGAACCCGTGCGTCTTAATTTTCATTTCGGTACAACTCTTTCACTTACCGAGCAAATAATCACGAATCTTTCCTCCTGCCCGAAAAGCATGCGCGCTGGTCACTCCTTGATACTTTTTTTATCCCGCGGCATTCAACTCTAAGATGGGTTTGATAAGGAGTTCGTGTTAAAGACGTTGGTGACGTTTGAGATGCTAGGGAATCACTAAAGGCCGCCTTATCTCAAATCCCTGACGTAGGTCTGCCCGCCCGCCCGCCCGGCTTCGCTCTCTCAACGTAACTGCAGCCAGCGCTTCATTGGGCTGCCCGAGGATGAGGTGGCTTGGGAAGCCCAAGCTAAGGCATAGGACGTAAGAACGGGCGAGCTGTAGCGAATCCGCCGTAAGACTAACCGTGAAGGCGTGACGTGATTCGGTTTGATTGGCATACGGTTAGCACTTTCCCTCCTAGAACTCCACGAGAGTTGGGAATCTGGGTTTGCCGCGCGTAACCAGCGAGAAAACTATCCGCTCATAGTCTGCTTCGGGTGTCAAATCCCCCCTCGATCAAGTATTGCTGGCCGAGGGAAGAATTCCGCCCCGTCCTTCCGGGCAAGAAGGAGATCATGGTCATGCGTGAGCTAGCATAAGCCGGGGCCAGCGCAATTCACGCGTCGACCCTCTTCGCTGAGAGCAAAGCAAAACGTTTAAACCCGCGCACCACCCAAGTCATGTCATCTGCCGCCCGGGAATTATCGTTCGAGAAGAACGGGTATTTACTGAAGGTCTCTTTTTACTCCGATGGCGTGTTGAAGGTGTCCTTCCACGGAAAGGAGGATCGCGATTCGCCTGTCGTTTCCTGCATAAGGGCAGCTCCCTCTTCGGTTGAGGCCTCAGTACAAGGGTCTTCCATATCAGACGGAAGGCTTGTCGCAGAAATCGGTGGGTCGGGTGAGCTCAGCGTTGGCCTCAGGGCTGGTGGCGTACCGTTGCTGCGCGGAGCAATACACGAAGGGGGCTCGGGCCTATCTCTTCGTGGCCAGGCCAAAGGAGCCGGTTTTTACGGCCTTGGCCAGCACCAGGGGCTTTTCAATTACGTTGGAAACGAGGTGGTCCTCTCTCAAAGAAACCCGACGGAAAGCGCGGTCCCGCTACTAGTTTCAGACGAAGGGTACGGCATAATGTGGGATAACCCCAGCCTATCCAAGGTAAAGATAACGAAGGGGGATCACGATTTCTGCGACCTAGAGTACTGGTGCGAGGAGGGCCCTCTCGACTATTACGTGATCTACGGCGGCAACGCGGACGGCGTGGTTTCCAAGTACAGGGAGCTCACAGGTCCCGCTCCCCTTCTGCCTAAATGGGCTTACGGGTATTGGCAGTCCAAGGAGAGGTACAAGAGCCAGGGAGAGCTGCTGAGCGTCGCGGCCGAGTTCGAAAGAAGGGGGATACCGCTGGACGTGCTCGTGCAGGATTGGCAATACTGGGGGAAGTACGGCTGGAACGCTATGAAGTTCGACGAAGGGTTTTACCCTGACCCAGCGACCGCGTTCAAGGAGCTCCACGCCCGGGGCGTTAGGTTGGTCATATCTGTGTGGTCCAACTTCGGCCTTTCAACAGAAATCTACAAGGAGTTCAAGGAAAAGGGCCTGCTAATCCCCGGCACCCAAAACTACGATCCCTTCGGTGAAGAGGGAAGGAAGGCATACTGGGAAAAACTGAAGCGCTTCGCCGACCTGGGGGTAGACGGCTGGTGGTTGGACGCCTCCGAGCCTGAGCTCAACCAAGTCCCCAGCAGCCCGGCATCTGACCTGGGCACGTGGAGTTTTTACACAGGCCTTCACGAGTCCGTCACCAAGGCAGGAAAAGGATCCTCGGTGGTCAACGCCTTTCCGCTCTTTCACACGCAGGGCGTGTACGAGGGATCCAGGCAGTACACGGGCAAGAGGGTGGTCATACTTACTCGGTCGGCTTACCTTGGCCAGCAACGGAATTCCGCCATTACTTGGTCAGGAGACGTGTACGGGGACTGGAGCGTGCTGGCTGGGCAGATACCCGCCGGGTTGAACTTCAGTTGTTCGGGCATCCCCTACTGGACGACCGACACGGGCGGTTTCTTGAGCGGTGATCCCGCCAATGCCGCGTATAGAGAGGTGTTCATAAGGTGGCTTCAGTGGAGCACCTTCTGCCCAATAATGAGAGTGCACGGTACGTGGTACGCGAAGGAGCCCTGGACCTTCGGCGAGGAAGGAGAGAAGATCATAGGCGATTACATCAAGTTGAGGCACAGGCTCTTCCCCTACGTATACTCCGTGGCGCGCATGGTGACAGAGGGCTATACCATGATGCGGCCCCTTTTCATGGACTTCGCCGATAAAGGCCCCGACGTGCTGGACCGCAGGGACCAGTACATGTTTGGCCCCTACATCATGGTAAACCCGGTCACCGCCCCCACTAGGTCGCGTCGCGTCTACTTGCCAAGGGGCCTTTGGTATGACTTTTGGACCGGCGAGGCTCACGACGGCGGCTCCACCCTCTTGGTGGACGCGCCCCTTGACAGGATACCGTTGTTCGTGAAAGCTGGTTCCATCTTACCAATGATGCCGGCCAATTTCCCTCTAACGCAACCCCTGAGAGACATCGAGTTGAGGGTTTACCCGGGTGCTGACGGCAGCTTCCAACTTTACGACGATGACGGCGAGACCTACGAATACGAAAAGGGGGCTTACGTTAAAGTTCCCATAACATGGTCTGATGGTAAGAAGGCCCTGAAAATCGAAAACTATCAGGGAGCGGGAGCGGCCCCGAAGATCCGGTTCAAGTTAGTAATCGTGAAGAAAGGAAAGGGTGTGGGAATCGAAGAGGGTACCTTCGATGCACAGGAAAACTACGAGGGCGGCAGCGTCGAGGTGAACTTCTGAAGGGTTTGGGAAGGGTTGTTCGTGGGTCCCTTCACGCCCTTTTCGCGCTTTCCCGTTTTTCGTCCGAAGAATTTTTGCCAGAGGATTTACCTAAGCCTCCTTCAAAGAAGGCGGCAGAAGTCGTGGCCTTCTCGACCTTTTCAGCATCTCAGCTAAGGCACCGAGCTTTGAAGAAGCAAAGAAAAACGGTTGCCGTTAAGCGGCAAATGACTGCCCGTACATCCTGGGTCGCGTCCTGAGCGTGAGGACCCAGCCGCCCTTCAGTCCACCTCTACTTCGCTGAAGAAGGCCCTCCTGCCGTTGAGGACCAGCGTCCCCTTCACCTCGAACTCGCCCCTCAGCCTTATGTCGGCGGAGGAGGGCCCCACCTCCACCGCGTACTTCCCCTCCTCCACCACGAGCCTCATGCCGTCGTCGTAGAAGGAGAGGAGCTCGGCCGGGACCCTGAACTTGACCCTCTTGCTCTCGCTCGGCCGCGTCGCGAATTTGGCGAAGCCGATCAGCTGCCTAACCGGCCTGGAGGCGCTGGCCACGGGCTTGGAGACGTACAGCTGGACGACCTCCTTGCCCTCCCTGGCACCTGTATTGGTGACGGTGAGGGACACCTCTACTTCCCCGCCTGGCCTTACCTCCGGGGTCACGGAGAGGGAGGAGTACTGAAAGGCCGTGTAGGAGAGGCCGTGGCCGAAGGGGTAGAGGGGGGAGGAATCGGGTACGGGGTCGATGGGGACGTAGCCGCCGGTGGACGCCCTCTTCCTGTAGTAGTAGACGGGGAGCTGGCCAACCGACTTGGGGAAGGAAATGGGGAGGTGGCCGCTTGGGTTGACCTCCCCGAACAGCACCTCGGCCACCGCCTCGGCCCCCTCCTCACCCGGGAACCAGGCCTCCAACACGGCGGAGAGGGATTGGGCGAAATCGGATAAAGCGTAGGGCCTGCCGTTTATCAGGACCAAGACGACGGGTTTACCGGTGGAGATCAACGCCCTTAGGAGGTCCTCCTGAACGCCAGGGAGCCTTAGGTCTGAGGAGTCAACGCCCTCGCCGACCGTGTGCTGGAAGTCCTCATATTTACCCCCGCGCCAGCTCCACCAGGGTAAACCTGACCTATCCCCCATAACGGCCACCACGACGTCGGCGGCCCTGGCGGCCTCCAGCGCCTGGCCGAAGCCGTCCTTCGAATTGGAGGCCACGTCGCAGCCCTTGGCGTAAACCACCTGGGCCCTGGCAGATATCGCTTCGAGCACGCTCTTGGCTGGCACCGCCGGCGATTTCAAGGCCAAGTGCGCCGTGTAGTGGTAATCCCCGAAGAGGTCCCTGGCATCCGCGGCGTTGGGGCCGATGACCGCGACCCTCGCGCCCTTCTTCAAGGGAAGCGCGCCTTCGTTCTTGAGGAGGACCACTGATTCCCGCGCGGCCTCGAGGGCCAGCGCCCTGTCCTGGGGGCCGTCGAGGCTCTCCGGTACGGCTGCCTCTTCCACGTATGGGTTGTCGAAGAGGCCCAGCTCGAACTTGAGCTTCAGCACCCTCTCTACGGCGGCGTCCACCGCGCTCTCGGGGATTAGCCCTTCCCTCACGGCTTCTATCAACGACCCGTAGCAAGCGGCGGTGGGGAGCTCTACGTCTACGCCGGCCATCAACGCCCTTATGGCGGCTTCCTCTTTGGACCCGGCAACGCCGTCACAAACAGTTTCGAAATAAATAGTTTTATATAGGTGCTTGCCATATAACAATCTGTGCCTGAAAGATCATATACCTTGAAAGAGGCATGTTTGCTCCTCGGCCTTCACCCAAGGACTATTCAGAAGTGGGATAAGCAAGGCAAAATCAGGGTCCTGAGAACACCTGGCGGTCGCAGGAGAATGCCAGAA
>Ga0080006_1130439_pt2 | contig 21746 bp, 26 predicted proteins | sample RS3BMetagenome_FD_69209 | JGI IMG/M metagenome (GOLD analysis project Ga0080006, IMG submission 69209) | Ferric oxide microbial mat and aquatic microbial communities from Rainbow Spring, Yellowstone National Park, USA - RS3B (SPADES... ...
GCCGACGAATTGCCCTGGATCCACCGGTAGAATCTGTATCCCGGGAATGCCTGGGCCGAGATGTTGACCTTGGATCCGGCACCGTACCATCCCCCGGAGTTGCCAACGGCGCCGCCGGGCGGGCCCGGATTTTGCCCTTGAATGCCGTGGGACGCGGCCGGGTCCTCCGCCTCCTTTATCTCATTTAGGGGTTTGGGGGCGGAAGACCCCTCCCGCGAGGGAGGGGATGGATAGCCCCCAAGATTTAAAAATAGCTTAGTTCAAGACTATAGCGATAGCCATGGACGGGGTAAGCGTCACCGAGACGCCCCGGTTAAAGCGGGGGTCGGTGAGGTACGCCTCTGCCCCATCGACGGCCCGTACGGGCAAGGCGGATGCATCCCTCAATATCCCGAGGGGATCGGGGTGGGAACCACCCCTGGAGCCCGTGGAGCTCCGCCCTCTACCCGCGGTCAGCGGGCAAGGTGGGGCAATGAAGCAGGAAGCCCCGTCCGCGAGGGCGGGGTAGTTCACATAACCGGTTTCCGGGGGATCGCGTGGTGGTGCACATTTGTGTCGTTCGGTGGACGCACAAGGGTCCTCGGCTCTTCACTTGAGCTAGCCGGGGCATTATCGCCAACCCCGCTCGTCAGGCTTTCCAGGTCGTCCGGTGAGGGCTTCGAACTCTGGGCGAAGCTGGAGTTCTACAACCCGTTCAGCAGGAGCATAAAGGACAGGGCGGCCATCTCGATGCTCTCGGGGGCCATGAGGAGAACCGGGGCGACCCGCTTCTACGAGGTGACCTCCGGCAACCTGGGCATAGCCCTGGCGTCACTCGCGGCCGCTCACGGCGTGAAATTCAGGGCGTACGTGCCCCGCACGGCGAGCGCCGCGTCGGTCGGGCTCATGAGGCTCCTCGGGGCGGAGGTCGTCGTCCATCCCCGGGACGGCGTGGACGACGAGCTGGTGGAGGTCGCGCGGAGGGACGCCGAGGAGGATGGGGCCGTATTCCTGGATCAGTACCGCAACGAGGACAATCCCAGGGGCCAGGAGGCGCTCGTGGCCGAGCTGAGGGAGCAGTTCGCCGCGGCCGACATGAGGCCCGCGGCGGTCGTGGCCGGCACGGGGAGCCTGGGACATATGACCGCGCTGAGCGAACTTCGCGATGAGCTGGGGTTCTCGCTCGTGGCGGCGACGCCCTCCGACGGCGAGAGGATACCGGGGCTCAGGAGGGACTGGAAGAGGAGGATGACCGCCGACATCGTTATCGAGGTCACGCTGAGGGACGCGGTGACGTCCGCCATCGAGATAGCCAGGATGGAGGGGCTGTCCATAGGTATCAGCTCGGGCGCCACCGTCGCGGCCGCGAGGAGGGCCGCCGCGGAGGTCGGCGCGGGCGATTACGTGATGATATTCCCCGACGACGCGTTGAAGTACATTGATATTTACAGTAAATATATGGCGGACGCCGGGACGGGGAAAATGGAGGTCGGCGCGGGACTTCGGCGCAACGCTTAAACGAAACGATTCCCGGTGGGCCCGGGTTCAGGATTGATTTATGAGATAAGGCTGCACGGCCGGGGAGGCCAGGGCGCGGTCCTGGCGGGCCGCCTCCTCGGCGAGGCCCTCATGGACGCCGGCCACTACGCGCAGTCGTACCCGGAGTTCGGGGCGGAGAGATCGGGGGCGCCGGTGACCGCGTTCCTGAGGACGTCCGACCTGCCGATCGAGGTGCGCAGCCCCATAAGCAGGCCGGACATCGTGGTGGTGATAGATCCATATCTATCGGTAGATCGCCAGGTGATAGATGGGCTGCGCGACGGCGGATTAGTCGTCGCCAACGCCGCCCTCGCGCCCGATAAGCTGAGGGGCGTGCTGGGGGTGCCGGCCGGCTGCAGGGTCGCCACGGTCAACGCCACCAAGATAGCGCTGGAGGTCCTCGGCAGGAACAACCCCAACACCGCCGTACTGGGGGCGCTGGCGGAGGTCTCGAAGATCGTGCAGCTCGAATTCCTCATGGATGCCGCCAAGAGGGCGTTCCCGGGCAGGGTAGGCGAGCTGAACGCCCAGGCCATCAGGAGGGGGGCGGAGGAGGCGGCGGTCGCATGAGCGCGGAAGTTAAGGCGAAACCGGAGCTCCGGTTCCCGGTGAACCCCGGGGGATGGTACGAGGGCGGCTCCAGCGTGGACTACACGACAAATGACTGGCGCCTGGAGAGGCCGGTGGTGAACCTCGACAAGTGCGTCGGATGTCTTTACTGCTGGATATACTGTCCGGAGCCCGCAATAGTCCCGCTCGAAAGGGAGGGCGGGAGACCGAGCAAGGTTAAGGTTGATTACGACCACTGTAAGGGATGCGGCATCTGCGAGCAGGTGTGCCCCACGAAGGCCATAGACATGGTGGCGGAGGAGGTGAAGGCCTGATGGAGGTCCAGCGGAGTACCGAGGTCAAGAAGGCGTTCATGACCGGAGACGACGCGGTGGCGCACGCCGCCAGGCAATCCAGGGTAGACCTGGTCGCGGCCTATCCGATAACGCCGCAGACGATAATCGTGGAGAGGATAGCCGACTTCGCGGCGAACGGGGAGTTCGGCGGGGAGTTCGTGCCGGTGGAATCCGAGCACAGCGCCATGAGCGCGTGCATAGGGGGGGCGCTGGCCGGCGCCAGGGTCTTCACGGCGACCGCCAGCCAGGGCCTGGCGCTCATGCACGAGATGCTCTACGCGGCGAGCGGCCTCAGGCTGCCCATTGTGATGGCCGTCGCCAACAGGGCCCTCAACTCGCCGCTCAACATACATAACGATCACAGCGATATCATGGGATCGAGGGACAGCGGCTGGATCCTCCTGTTCGCGGAGAACGCGGAGGAGGCGTACGATCGCGTGATACAGGCCTTCCGCATATCCGAGGCGGTCAACCTGCCGGTCGCGGTGAACATGGACGGCTTCACCCTGACGCACTCCGCGGAGGTCGTGCGCATGCTGTCGGACGACGCGGTGGGGACATTCGTCGGGAGGCCGCCCCGCCGCAGCACAATGCTGGACAAGGTCCCCAAGAGCTTCGGCACGATGTCGCTGCCCGACACGTATCAGTACTTCAAGGACGATCAGCTGCGGGCCATGGACGAGTCGCCGGCCGCGATATCGTCGGTGGAGCGCGAGTACGCCGGGATCTCCGGCAGGAACTACGGCCCGGTCAAGTCGCTCCACGCGGAGGACGCGGACGTGGTCATGGTGATGCTGGGGAGCTACGCCGGGACCGCCAGGGCGGCCGTGGAGCCGCTGAGGGCCGAGGGCCTCAAGGTCGGCGTGCTCAGCCTGGGATGGTACAGGCCGTTCCCATCGGGGGAGCTGCTCAGGGCCGTGGAGAGGGCGAGCACGCTGGTGGTCATGGACAGGTCCGTCAGCCACGGCGCCCCGATGCACCCGCTGGCCTCCGACGTGGCGGCGGCGCTGTACAGGGCCGGCGCCAGGAAGAGGATCCTGAGCGTGGTGTACGGGCTCGGCGGCAGATGGTTCACGGAGGACGACGCGAGGGCTCTCTTCAGGTATGCCTCGAAGCCGGGGCCGGATTTCGAGTCGTTCTTCTACTACGGGGGCGAGATGAGATGAGCTCCAGCGGTGGGCCGCAGGTGCGCAGCCTTTTCGAGATAGAGCGCAAGGAGAGGCTGGCGCCGGGGCACAGGGCGTGCGCCGGGTGTGGGCCCATGATAGCGGTGCGCCAGATACTCCAGGCGGCGCAGGAGGATCCGGTCGTCGTCAACGCGACGGGCTGCGTGGAGGTCGTGACGAGCGTCTACCCGCAGACGGCGTGGCTGGTCCCCTGGGCGCACGTCGCGTTCGAGAACTCCGCGGCCGTGGCGTCCGGCGTGGAGGCCGCCATGAGGGCGCTGAAGGCCAAGGGGGAGCTGGAGAAGGAGAGGCCGGTAATCGTGTTCGCCGGCGACGGCGGGACGTTCGATATAGGCATACAGGCGCTCTCGGGCGCGCTCGAGAGGGGGCACCGCATGCTTTACGTGTGCTACGACAACGAGGCGTACATGAACACCGGCATCCAGAGGAGCAGCGCGACGCCGTACGGCGCGTGGACCACGACCAGCCCGTTCGGGAAGGCCTGGCCCGGGAAGAGGGAGCGCAAGAAGGACATAATGGGGATAGTCGCGGCCCACGGCGTACCGTACGCGGCCACCGCCTCCATATCGCACTGGAAGGACCTGATGACCAAGGCCAGGAAGGCGCTGAGCTACGACGGCCCCACGTTCCTCCACGTGTACGCGCCGTGCAACAGGGGCTGGAGGTTCGATCCCTCGCTCACGGTGGAGGTCGCCAAGAGGGCCGTGGAGACGCGGTTCTTCCCGCTGTACGAGATCGAGGGCGGTAAATACCGGATAACGCTGCCCGTGACGAAGCCCAGGCCGCTCGAGGACTTCCTCTCGCTGCAGGGGAGGTTCAGGCACCTCCTGCTCCCCGAGTACAAGGAGGCGCTGGAGACCCTCAAGAGGATGGTAGACGAACAGTGGGAGAGGCTCAGCGGCATGGCCCGGGCCTGAGGCGGTTCTCCACCGAGAGGGCCAGGGCCGCACAGGCGCTGCTGTCCTCCAGGGTCATCGCGGGGCGCGGTTCCGCCGCCGACGTGAGGCTGATAACCGGCCTCGACGTCGCTTACTCGAACGGGAAGGCGTTCGGCGCGGCCGCGACCGTCGACCTCGATGGCCTGAAGGTGGTCGAGCGCTCGGTCGCTGTGCTCGAGGAGGCGATCCCGTACATACCGGGATATCTGGCGTTCCGCGAGGCGGGGCCCATGATATCCGCGCTCAGGAGGCTCTCGGGCAGGCCGGACGCGATAATGGTGAACGGGCACGGCCTGGCGCATCCCAGGCGGTTCGGCATAGCGTCGCACCTGGGCGTCGTCCTCGGGATGAGGAGCATCGGGATAGCCAGGAGCAGGCTGATCGGCGATGAGGTGGGGCCCTCCCTCATGATGGACGGCGAGGAGGTGGCCCGGATCCTGAGGAGCGGCAGGCTCAGGGTGTACGTGAGCATCGGCCACATGATCTCGCTGGACGAGGCGGTCAGGCTGACCGAGGCTACCCTGGACGTCCCCGGGAGGCTTCCCCGGCCGGTCCAGGAGGCTCACGAGGCCGCGACCGAGGCATCTAGAGCGGGCGGATCTTGACGGCGTCGCCCTCCGAGGCGGAGTACTTAGAGGCGAAGCTGCCCTCCCTGACCGCGATCTCGAGGTGGCCCTCCGAGTTCACGAGCAGGGCGACCTCGCCGCGGGGGACATCGGAATAACTCCCCACATACGTGCCCCTCACGTGTCTACCCGACCCGAGCTCCACGTCGAGCGCGCTGCCGGGCGCCCACGGGGGGTCCCCGGTGAAGCCCGTGAACGCGTTCCCGAAACCGTCCACGTACACTATCCTGCTGCTCAGGACGTCGCCGTCGAGCGAAGCGCCGCCCATGTCGATGTCGACGGTGATCTCCCCGGGGGGCCCGAGGACGCCGGGATCCTCGCCGCGCGCAAGCCTGGCGGCGGCCGGCGCGAACACGTCCCTTCCGTGGAACGTCAGGGGGACGCCGCGCGCCATCTCCCCCAGGTCGATGACGCGATCCACGCCGTCCTCGCGCGCAGCGGGGGACAGCAGGCCGTTGTCCGGCCCCACGAAGTAGTGGCGGCGGCCGACGATGAGCAGCCCCCTCCTGGAGGACCCGACGCCGGGATCGACGACCCCGACGAACACGGTGCCGGCCGGGAACCATTTGTAGGCCTTCCAGAGGATGAACGCGCCGCGCGCCACGTTGAACGGCGGGACCTCGTGCGATATGTCGACTATCCTGGCGGCGGGAAATATTCCGAGGATCACCCCCTTCACGCTGGCCACGAAGTAGTCCGACGTGCCGAAGTCCGTCAGCAGCGCGATGATCCCGGAGGGCGCCATCGCCGGTCCGTACGTCGATCCCGTTCCATCAGTTATCCTTTTCTTGTCCGGCGGGTAGGGTTTCCCGTGCTGAGCGTGAGCGAGGGGCTGGCGCGCGTATCGCGATGCCTCCGCCCCGTTCCGGGGGCGGGGAACGCGAGCGTATGGGACGTAGCGGGGTCCGTGCTGGCGGACGACGTCAGGGCCCCCGCCGACTATCCGCCGGTTCCGAAGGCCGAGTACGACGGATATGCCCTGAGGTCAGCCGAGACCCCGGGCGAGTTCAGGATATCGGGCAGCGCTCCCGTCGGCGCCATTGCGCCCGAGGTGGGCCCGCGGGAGGTGCTCTACGTGACGACCGGCGCGTATCTCCCCGGGGACCTGGACGCCGTGGTGCCACAGGAGGACGCGGAGATCATCATGAGGGATGGGTCGGAGTACCTGAGGGTGGAGCGGCGCGTGGAGCGCTGGAGCTACGTGGATCCCCCGGGATATCACGTGAGGTCCGGCGATCCGATCCTGCGGGGGGGAAGGATCCTGACGTACCTCGACGTGGTGGCGCTGGCGAGCGTCGGGATCGACTACGTGCCGGTGAGGCGCAGGGTGAGGGTCAGCGTTCTGAGCGTGGGATCCGAGCTTTCGATCGACAGGATGACCGCGCCGTCCGAGCTCATCCGCGGGGGCGCCGTCCCGGAGTCCAACTCCATGTTGCTGAGGTGGTATCTGGGCGCCAGGGCGCCGTTCGCGGAACTCGTCAGCTCGGGCGCGGTGCGCGACGATCCCGGCGCCATAGGGCGCGAGGCGGGGCGCGCGCTCGAGGGCTCCGACGTCCTCGTGACGTTCGGCGGCAGCGGTCCCAGCTCGGTGGACTTCACGAGGCGGCTCATGGATTCGGCCGACTGCTCAGCCGGCGACTTCAGGATGAAGCCGGGGAAGCCGGCCAAGCTGGCCGCGAACGATGGCAGGCTCATAGCCATCCTGCCCGGCCATCCGCTGGCAGCGCTGCACGCGATGACCAGGCTGCTGGACCCGCTCATCCACCTGATCGCGGGGTCGGGGGATCGCCCGTGGCCGTCCAGGGCCGCGGTCCTCGAGGAGGAGTTGCCGGAGCGGAGGATCGGGTTCTCCCAGCAGTACCTGGTGAAACTGGAGCGGGGGGACGTCGCGTCAATAGTGTACAGGCACGGAACGGGGGTCACCTCCAAGCTCGCCGGGGTGGACGGCCTCCTGAACCTGGATGAGGATGAGGCGCCCGGGCCCGGGGACCGCGTCGACGTCGCGCTCATCCGATGAAGATAGCGATCACCGGCTTACCCGGCGTCCTTCGACCTCCTCGAGGAAGCTCCCCATTATCCCGCCGTCGCCCATCGACGTCAGCTCCTCCCTGCTCCATCTGCCGCCGGTGCAGATGCGCGGCAGCAGCACGTCCAGGACGTTCTCCCTGGAGAAGTGGACGATGCCGGACGATACGCCGATCACCGGCTTCTCGCCCAGGTACGCGAGCATGCTCATCGTCGTGGGCTTCACGGGGAAGCCGTAGATGACGAGCCTCGCGCCGGTGTCCAGGATAGCCCTGGGCGTGACATCGGTCGGGTCCACGCTCATCCCCCCCGTCACGACGACGACGTCGGATCTCGACGCCGCGTCCGCTACGGCATCCGCTATCGCGCGCTCGTCGTCCGGGACCACGGTCTTCCCGGCCAGCCCGCAGCCGTAGAACTCCAGCTTGGGCCTCACGGCGCCCTCCGCCAGATCCTCCGTGCGCCCCTCGTAGATCTCGGTGCCCGTCACCACCAGCCACGCCCTGAGGCCGGCCGGAGGCCTGACGCCGATGGGCGCGCGGACGAGCGAGACCGCCCGAGATACGTCGTCGCGCGATACGTAGAGCGGCACCAGCTCCACTATCGCTATCAGATCCCCGGCGGCCACCCACGATCCGCTGCGCCGCGACATCACGCGGAAGTCGGTCGCTGAGTTCAGCTCGGCGATGGCGCCGGGGTTCGACGCGAAGTATCCGGGCCGGGATGCGTAGATGAATCCCTTGCCCTCGCCGGCGTAGCGGACCTCACAGCCCTCCCCCGCGATGGCGCCGGCGAGCTCCATGACCGCCGCGTCCTCCCACACGACGTCGACGGCCCCGCCCTCGGGCTCCAGCACGGCTATGTAGTCGTGCCCCGCGTCCTTCAGCGCCTTCAGGTGGGATTCCTCTATCAGCTCGCCGCGCCTGACTATGGGGCCCTTGGCCGAAGCCGAGACCGCCGTCACGTCGTGCGCCGCCCTCCTGCCCACCGCGTCCTCGGCCCTCACTATCCTCCAGCCATACGCCATGCCGCCCAGTCGGGCGCGACGCCTATTAAACCTAGCGAACTCAATGGATCACTGGATGCCTGTAAACATATTTATTTAAGAACCGCCGCGCGGCGTTCAACCGCCCAGGACGTACATCGGCCTTATCCTGTTCGGCAGGCTCCCCGACTGGATCATATACTTCACGCCCCTGTCCTTCGCGGATACGGCCCTGCGTATCAGGTCCTCGAGCTCCCGATCCGATGCGCCGCCCCTGAGCGCGGACCTGATGTCGAACTCGGCGGGGCTGAACATGCACGGGACTATCCTCCCGTCCGCGGTCAACCTTATCCTCTCGCAGTCGTCGCAGAACGGCGCAGTTATCGATGCTATGAATCCCACGCCGCCCTTCGCGCCCCTGAACGCGTAGTTCATGGACGTGCTCCCGTCCTCCCTCGGCAGAGGCTCCAGCTCAAACCTTTCCCTGAGCTCCTCGTAAATCCTGCGCCAGGGGACGACCTTCTCCGGGCTCCATGAACCCTTTCCATCGAACGGCATGAACTCTATGAACCTGATGAACACGCCCCTGTCCCTGGCGAACTCGGCCAGGCGGGGCACCTCGTCCTCGTTGAGCCCCTTCACGACCGGCGCGTTCAGCCTCACAGGGGAGAAGCCCGCAGATAGCGCCGCATCTATCCCGCGCAGCACGCTGTCCAGCCCGTCGACCCCGGTTATCGCGCTGAACCTGCCGCGATCCATGCTCGGCAGGCTCACGGTCACCGCCTGGAGGCCGGCCGCCCTGAGCGCCCTCGACTTCTCCTCGAGGAGAAATCCGTTCGTGGTCATGCTGAGGCTGTCGATGCCGGGTATCGCCGCGATGATCCTGACGAGCTCCTCGACGTCCCTCCTCATAAGCGGCTCCCCCCCGGTGAGCTTCACCTTGTGGACGCCCATCGACGACAGCACTCCTATCACGCGCGCCATCTCCTCGAAGGTCAGCACCGCGCTCCTCTCGAACCACGTGGGCGCCAGCGGCATGCAGTAGACGCACCTGAAATTACAGCGCTCCGTGACCGAGATCCTGACCTTCCTTATCGCCCTGCCGAATGAATCCCTGAGCGGAGGACGTACGGACACTGCGGCACCCACGTCCCGCTCCTAAATAACGTTAATCCGGAAACCGCCGGGGACGGTATTGTCGCGCCCTGTCATCGAAGCGGGCGCGCTCGGGATCGATCCAGCGCGGGAGCCCCATCGCCTTTTTAAACAGCACTATAATATGCTGTGTTGCGCAATTTAGCTGATTTAACGTCTAATAATCGCCAGTTGGATCGAAGAACGAGCATTTGCAATAAGCTACCCGTGAATAGCCGTCCTAAAGCGATATTCCTGAGGCTATTCAACACAGCACTATAATAGATAGGTTTAAATAGATATTTGATACATAATAAAGTTGGGGGGCGGAAAGATGCGCGGTGAACTGAGGATGGAGGGGGTTCCCCAGGGGGAGCGGTGGGACCGCTTGGTGCTACCCTCCCTCCTGGGTGGGTACCTCCTGACGGGGGCGGAGCGGAGGGGACCCGATGAACTCGCGAGGGGCCTATATGATGTCGTGAAGCCCAAGCTCTACTGTTCATTCGATGTGTACGATCACGTATGTCCGCGCGTGCCTACGTAGAGTTAAACCCGTCCTTCCGCCTCTTCACCTTGTTCACCACCGCTATATCGGTGATGCGCGTCCACGGGTAGTTGCCGCCCTCGTCCTTCTCGAGCGACTTCACCATGTCCCACACGTTGAGGAGCGCCGCGGCGACGCCGCTCAGCGCCTCCATCTCCACCCCGGTCTTCGCAATTGCCCTGACCGTGACGGTGACGGCGACGCCGTCCGGCTCGAGCTCGACGTCCACATCTATGCCGGTTATGGGTATGTTGTGGCAGAACGGAAGCGCGTAGGGGGTCCCCTTGACCGCCTCCATGGCGACCACCCTGGATATGGAGAGCGGATCGCCTTTCTCGACCTCGCCGCGCCTTATCGCCTCGACGGTGGCCTCCCTCAGCCTTATCCTGCCGGTCGCGGTCGCCTCGCGGTACACGTCGTCCTTACCGGTAACGTCGATCATCATAGCCATCGGGGGCCGGCGATCCGCCGGTAAAAACGTGCCGTCCGTCCGGAACGGAGGACGTGTTTCATTAAGCCCACCCCCTTAGAGCCGCAGCATCCGGCGCATCTCGTTCAGCCACCAGGGCATCTCCTCCTCCCTCCACACCAGCGGGGGCCTCTTCAGGTTCCTGTTATCGAACATGAAGTTGTGCATGAACATGAACGCTGATAGCCAGTTGAGCATGTGCTCGAATGCCCTCCTCGAGCTCAGCCTGCTCTTCCTCGCCGGGAACAGGTCGTCGAAAGCCTCAGTCCTGTCCTTCACGTACTGGACCATGCGCTCCATCAGGTTCCTCAGGGGGCGGCCGTAGACTACGTGCTCCACGCCCGCCCATCTGCAGGCGTCCGCGTACCATCCCGCACCATCGGTGTAGATCGGGACCCTGCCGTACTTATGCACCAGCCTTCTGATGAAGAGGTATGCATCTATGGAGTTCCCGCGCCAGCTCACGTGGAAGTCCAGCATGGCGCGCAGGTCCGGCTCGAACGCGATCCAGATCAGGGCGGAGGTCCCTCCCGCGTTCACCATGGTCTCATCCACGAATATCCTGCGCACGTCCCGGGGATCCGCGCCGAAGGATCCGAGGACGGGACCGAGCCTCTGCACCCACCTCCATATCGACGTGTAGCTCCTCACTATTACGCTCCTCAGGGACTTGGCGGCGTACCTGAGGGACATGTTCGAGTAATACAGATAAACCGCGTAGGCCATGACCGGAAGGGGAGTCCTCCTCCTGATCTGGATTGGATTTGCATTCATTGCGGACCGGGCGGAGGGCTCCCCTCGGATTTATGTTCATCGATCGGCCGCTCGCCGATCGGCTTAATGAAACACGTCCCGGCGGGTCGGACAAAAGCTTATCTCAGATGGGGGTTTCGATCGACGCGTGCCCAAGAGAAGGAACAACTGGAGAAAGTGGGCCCTCCTGGCGATCGCGGTGATAATACTGGCGGGGTTCGTGACGCCGTACATGCTGGGTGCCATATCGCCGGGGCCGGGGTACCAGCTAGCTCCATCGGGCGTGCCCCGGTTCTACGTTTGGAGCCCGGCATTCGCCAACGGGAGCACGATCCCCGCCAACTTCACATGTGCGGGCGCCGATGTCTCGCCCCCGATCAACTGGTCCGGCCAGCCGAGCGGAACAGAATATTACGCGTTGATCCTCGTCGATCTCAACTCGTCGCCCACGGGATTCGTCCACTGGATTGTCTACAATATACCGGGGAACGCGACCGGCCTCCCTGAGGCGGTGCCGCAGCTGGGAACCGTGATCGGGATCGGCGAGCAGGGCCAGAACGGTTACGGCGACATAGGATATGCGGGGCCGTGCCCCCCGAGCGGCCAAGTCCATAAATACGAGCTTGTAGTTTACGCGCTCAGCGGGCCGCTGAATGTGCCGCCGGGCACGAGTGAGGACGAGATCCTCGGGTCCATGAACGGGCTCGTGAGAGGAAGCGCTGTCCTGGTATTCTACAGCTGATGTGCGTCCTCGACCGGAGCTTTCCGCCACGACGGCTGGGTGATCCGTGGCGCCGATCCGGACATCTTGAGAGTTCCCGAGGTATGTCCCGTGGACCGGATCAGATACACGTAAATCACTATGTTTTTTGATATTTGATTCATATGTGAAGCCCGGGGTCTTTGATAATATTTGATAACTGTTATCAGTGATTGCATTATAAAAATAATATTATGCCATTTTTCATGGTGCCCATTTTCCATACTGACCCACGACGAACGTCATAGTCGGGTTAAAGTTTTATTAGATTAAACCACCACACGCAGGTTTAAGCTGAATGAAGATGAGGAGCAGGAAGCTGGTGAAGCTCGGCTCGAGCCTGTTCGTCTCACTCCCGGCAGAGTGGACCAGGTCCGTGGGCCTCAGGGAGGGATCGGAGGTCATCATCGACATGGACGGCGAGGGGGTGTTCATCAGACCGGTCGTGGGAACGGGCCCCAAGAGGATGTCCGTGGGTGCGCCCGCCGCCCATAGGAAGCTCCTGGCAGCCTATCTCAACGGATGCAGCGAGATAGAGGTAGCGCTGGAGGGGATGAAACGGGAGGAACTCAGCAGGATGGAGGAAACCGCCGCGTCGCTCATAGGGCTGGAGAAGGTCTACGAGGGGTCGGACCGCGCCATCTACGCGTGCTTCGTGGACGATGACCAGGATCCGGCGGCCATATCGGGGAGAATAGTAGAGACGCTGTCCACGATGACGGTTGACGCAGCCAGGGCGCTCGATTCCGTGGAGCCAAGGATCCTGGGGGAGGTCGCTGCGCGCGATTCAGTGGTGGACAAGCTGTACTTTCTCTTGGTGCGCGTCCTCAGGTCCACTATCGAGTTCCCCCGCGCAAAGCTCATGGACTTCAGGGCCATGTCGAAGACGCTCGAGAGAATTGGCGACGAGATATCGGGGCTCGCATTGAACGCCCCCGAATCCTGGGAGGCGACCGCGCTGGAGCTGCGCGCACGCGACCTAGCCGGAATGCTGGCGCGGGCGCACGCGCTCTTCCTGGAAGGAGGTGCGGAGGATGCCGAGTCGCTGGGGATAAGCGCGTGGTCGCTTTCGTGCGAACTATACGGTGAATCGTCAGCCGCCGCGGGATTCCGCTCCCGCGCATATCGCTCGTACTCAGCGCTGGCGGGGCTCATAAAGGACATAACGGATCTGGTGACCTGAGCGCTATACATCACAGTCATAACGCGCCACTGCCCCTCTCGCCCGTCCTTATGCGATATGCCTCCTCCACCGGGATCACGAATATCTTGCCGTCGCCGACCTCACCGGTGTAGGCCGCGCGCGATATCACCCCGATGACCCTCTCCACGTCCCCGTCGTCCACCACGAGCTCCACCTTCGCCTTCGGTATCAGGTCGACGCGGAACTCCCTCACGCCCCTCCACTGCAGCCTTATGCCCCCCTGCCTCCCCCTGCCACGGACGCGGTACGCGGTCAGCCCCGTGAACCCCTCGGCCTCCAGCGCGTCCTTGACCGCGTTGAACTTCTCAAGGCGAACCACGGCCTCTATCTTCTTCATCCTTCCCGCCTCCATACATCATATACCGGGATACGCTGTCTCGCCGTGCTCGGAGAGGTCGAGCCCTATCGCCTCCTCGTGTCTCTTCACTGTGAAGCCCAGGGCGACGTCTATCAACTTGAAGAGCGCCAGCGAGACCGCGAATACGTAGGCGCCGACCGCGGCTACCCCGACGAGTTGCACGAGGAACTGGTGCACGCCGCCGTACAGGAGGCCCATGGCCCCCACGTCCGCGAAGATGCCCGTGGCGATTGCGCCCCACATGCCGCCCATTCCGTGTATGGCCCAGACATCGAGCGAGTCGTCCAGGCGCACCCTGACCCTCAGGAGCGCGGCCCCATAGGTCACCAGGCCGGCGGATACGCCTATGGCCATCGCCGACATGGGATCCACGTATCCGGCCGCCGGGGTCACCGCGACGAGGCCAGCCACGAGCCCCGCCATCGTGCCCAGCACGCTCGACTTCCCCCTCACGGCCCAGGTCACGATCATCCACGTGAGGCCGGCCGCGGCCGGGGCCAGGAACGTGTTGACGAATGCGAGGGACGCGAGCCCGTTCGCGGCCAGCGCGCTCCCCGCATTGAACCCAAACCACCCGAACCAGAGGAGCGCCGCGCCTAGGACCACGAACGGCACGTTCTCGGGCTCTATCACGGATCCGTTGAAGTCGTGCCTGGAGCGGAGCACGAGCGCGGAGGCGAGCGCCGCCGTCCCGGCCGCCATGTGGACCACGGTGCCCCCTGCGAAGTCCAGGATCCCCAGCGAGTGCAGCCAGCCCCCGAAGCCCCACACCCAGTGGGCCACCGGATCGTAGACAAGCAGCGACCAGAGCGCTATGAAGAGGAGGAGCGGGCCGAACCTGATCCTCTCGGCGAACGCCCCTATTATCAGAGCTGGTGTGATCACCGCAAACATAGCCTGGAAGGCCATCTGGGCCAGCTGGGGCACGTCGGGCGCGTACGCGGCGTAGGGAGAGAACCACACGCCGCGAAGGCCGAGCCACTGGAGCCCCCCTATGAGCGGGTTCCCGGGAGCGAAGGCGAGCGTATACCCTATGAGCGCCCAGAGGACCCCCACCACCATTATGGAGCTGAAGCTCTGCATCATTATCGAGAGGACGTTCTTCTGTCTGACCATTCCGCCGTAGAAGAACGCCACGCCCGGGGTCATCAGGAGGACGAGCGCGGCGGAGATCAGGACCCATGAGGTGTCGCCCGCGTACATACCGCCGATCCGCTTCGCACTATCTATATAAGTGTTTCCATGTCGTAGATGAATATATGGCTAGAAAAAATGTATATCATGCTACAATTGTCCAGAGTTGACCCCCTGTCGGTACTAAAGGGGATTCCATGTCCAAGCGTTACATCCATTTACTGCTGAAGGATTCTGGGGAACGGAAAGCCAGTTCCTTCAGAGGATGGGAGGATGCCGGGAGCGCTACCCTGCTGTAGCTCACGACTGATGAGAGGTTCTTCGCACAGTTGTACGGCTTTTCCTGTAGCTCTCCCCTGCTCCAGAATGCCCACAGCGCCGTTATCAAAGAGAAGTCCATGATGATTTGAACATATATTGCTTTTATCAAATATATTTTAATTTTAGAGAGGATAGAGGAGCGAAAGATCCCTTCCCCATCAAGGTGAACGCTCAGGGGGAGATCTCCTCGAATCTCCTCCCGCGGGTCGCCGTCCTGTTTACGATTGCTATCACTGATGCCACGACGAGCCCCAGAGCTACGAGTACGAAGACCTCCACGCTCTTGGTGGATGTCGCCGCATCAGATGACAGTATGGCGGCCGTTAGATTCGCGACCAGCAGTGATCCGAAGAATCCGAAGTGGCCCACGCCGTCGGTCAGCGCGAACCCGGTTACCCGGGCCCTCGTAGGAAAGCTCTCCGCGGTCCACGTATATCCTATGGGCACCCACAGGTTCTCAGCGAACATCAGGATGACGGCGCCGATGAACGCGAGCGGTAGATTCAGGCCCGCCATCCCCAGTACGACGGCGCCTACAATTGTCAGGGCCGCGCCTATAGGTATCCAGTAGAACCTCTCCGCGCTCATCTGTTTATAAAATTTTGTCTTTAGTGCCCGCTAAATACCATTAAATACCATATTTATAGTATTTTCCATTCACGCGGCATAGATGCCCTCCTCGACCACGTACCTCGACCTGGAGAGGTTCATGAGCCTCTCCGTAAATAGAAGGCTGTAGACCGCGACGACTGCCCCGAACAGCAGCGATGCCCACGCGGCCCTGTGAAGATATCCCTGGCTCACGTAGATGTCGAGGAGCTTCATGAGCCCCACGTTGACCTCGAGGTTCCTCCCGGGCAGCAAGTTAATCCAGTACTCGCCCACCATCAGGCCTCCCCAGGCGCTGTTTATGGTGCTGGAGATTCCGGACACCAGATACGGGAGCGTCGCCGGCAGCACTATCCTGCGCAGCCTGTCCCAGAAGCCCAGCCGGTAGTTGTCCATCACCTCCCAGAACTCGACCGGGATCGATTGGACGCCCATCCAGAAGCTGAAGAACACGTAGTAGAACGTGCTCAGGAACCCCAGGATGAAGACGTAGATCTCCGCGCCGATGTCGCCCGGGAGCGCGTCCATGTAGGTGTACGTTGCCATGTATATCAGTGGGAAGTACGCCGGCGGGGGAAATGCGGCTATCGTCTGCACCGCGGGTATCGCGATCGCGCTGGCCCTCACATGTGTGGCGAGGTAGTAGCCGGCTAGCACCGAGATGGCGAAAGACGCGCCCGTTATTATCGCGACGCGCCCGTAGTCCACCGCCAGTGCGTAGAGCATCGCGGGCGTGTCCGATAACAGCTCAGACCATATCGCGGCGGGCACCGCCACGATCAGCCTGTAGGACGAGTAGACTATGTACCCGAGGATCGCGATGCCGATCGCGTAGCCCACCGCAAACGTGAGGCGCGAGGCCCTCCTGGAGACTGACCGCACGGGGCGCGCCATGGGGGTCAGGATGGCCGACGATGCGTACTTCGAGAGGCGCCTCATGGGCCTCGCGAGCGTCCCCCAGGTGCTCGAGCCGCGCCTCAGGACCGGCCTCTCCCGGTGCCTTATCTGGGCGGCCGTGTCGAGCCCGTATCTGGCCACGGAGACCCTAGCGAAGTAGCGGAAGAGCGACATGAACCCCACGACGCCTATCCCTATAGCCAGGAGGGAGTAGTAGACCTCAACCATCCGCCCCATGGCCATGTAGCCGGCCAGGAGGGTCCCTATGCCGAAAGCCTGATATGTGTGCACGCCGACGGAGAAGACCTCGCTTACCATTATGTAGAAGAGCCCATCAGCGAACGAGGGGAATAGGTTCGCCGCTATCCTGGGGATGGAGTACGGTATGTAAAGGCTTCCCATCTTCCTGAGGAACCCGAACCTATAGTTCTCGGTAACTTCCTCCAAGTCGCGCGGAACGGTCTTGAACGCCTGGTATATCCCCACCCAGATGTTCCACACGACGGCGTCGAGCACCAGGAAGTCGGCGGCCATCTCCACACCGATGGGGCCGCCTATCCCCGTGACGAAGATTATGAGGACGAGCGGGAAGAACCCTATCACCGGGACGGACTCCAGCACCGCTATGACCGGTATGTACGCGGACTCGAATCCCCTGCTCTTGAGCGAGGCGTACCCCAGGAGCCATCCAGTGACAACCGAGAGCCCCATCATCGCCAGCACGCGCGCGAAGGTGGCGAGGGCCGCTGCCGCGATGATCAGGCCCCCATACATGGCTACTCACCTATGGAGAGCATGGAGTATAACTTGTTCACATATTCGCTGAATATAGGATCGTACTGGTTTCTGGGCCTCTCGATCTCGACCATTATCTCCCCCACGATCCTAGCCGGGGACCCCCTCATAACGTAGACCCTGTCCGCCAGCTCCACGACCTCGTTCAGGTTGTGCGAGACCAGCACCACGGACTCCAGGGTCGTCTGCTCGTTGAATATCATAGCATATATCTCGCGCCTCAGCCTCTCCGCCGTCAGCTCGTCCAAGTGCACGAACGGCTCGTCCATCAGGAGCACATACGGATCGGCGGCGAGCGCCCTCGCTATGGCTACCCTCTGCCTCATCCCCCCGCTCATCTCCTTCGGATAGAGGCGCTCGAATCCCCTGAGGCCCACGACCTCCAGCATCCCCCTAGCCGTCTCGTCCATCTCCTCCCCCGACAAACCCTTCCCTATCAGGGCCAGCTTAACGTTGTCCAAGGCCGTCATCCATGGAAAGGTGGCTATCGATTGATGTATCAGCGATATCTTCGGCGTCGGCCCCGTCACCTCCTCGCCGTGCAGCATGACGCGGCCCTTGGACGGGCGCACGAACATCCCGAGGACCCTGAGGAGCGTCGACTTCCCGACGCCCGATGGCCCGACTATCGACACGAGCTCATCCTTGTGCGTCTCCACGTTCACATCTTCGAATATCACGCGCTGGCCCACCGAGAACGAGAGGTCCTGGCCCTGGAGCACCGGAGGGGGAGCGCCCACATCCGCGGCTGGACTGAGAAGGTAATTAATGATTACCGCGCGGATATGCTGTGAAATGCGCGGAGCTCAGGGGCGCTGGAGCGCCGCCTTCATCAGCTCCGCGACCTGTGAGGGCCTGTCGGCGACCGGGACGGATGCGGACTCGAACGCCTTTATCTTGCTATCGGCGGTCCCCACGCCCATCGATATTATCGCGCCCGCGTGGCCCATCCTCTTGCCCGGCGGCGCGGTCCTCCCCGCTATGTACGCTACCGCGGGCTTCCCGAGCCCGCCGGACCTTATGAATGCGGCCGCGTCCTCCTCCATGCTCCCGCCTATCTCCCCTATTATGACCACGCCCTTCGTCTCGGGGTCGTCCCTGAACATCCCCAGGACGTCCGCGAACGACATGCCGATTATCGGATCGCCGCCTATTCCGACGGCCGTGGAGACCCCGAGGCCCGTCTTGGAAAGGTGGTCGGCTATCTCGTACGTCAGCGTCCCGCTCCTGGAGACTATTCCGACCTTCCCCGGGGACGCGACCGATGCGGGTATTATGCCGACCTTCGCCCTCTGGCTGGGCGAGATGACGCCCGGACAGTTGGGGCCGACCACGCGCACGCCGTTGGCCCTCGCGAAGTTCACGGCGCGCAGCTCGTCGTGGAGCGGTATGTGCTCGGTTATCACGACGACCTTCCTCATCCCGGCCTCGGTGGCCTCGTACAGCGCATCCGATGCGAACTTGGCCGGGACGAATATCACCGATGTGTCGGCGTCCCGGTGATCCCTCACGGCGTCCCTCATCGAGTTGTAGACGGGAACGCCCTCGAACCTCGTCCCGCCCTTGCCCGGGGTCACCCCGGCGACCACCTTGGTCCCGTACGCGAGCATCGACCTCGTGTGGAACGAGCCCTCCTTCCCGGTTATCCCCTGAACAATGACCTTCGTCCCCGAATCCGCGAGTATCGGCATCTCACATCGCCCCCGCTGCCCTCACGGCCGCCCGTGCGGCCTCGTCCATCTCCGTGTAATACGAGATCCCGGCCTTTTCCAGTATCCTCCTGCCCTCATCCTCGTTCGTGCCCACGAGCCTGATCACGATCGGCTTCCTGGAGCTGGACGTGTTGAGCGCCTCGACCACGCCCGATGCCACCTCGTCGCACCTGGTTATCCCCCCGAGGATGTTCACGAATATTGCCTGCACATCGGGGTCGGACAGCAGCAGCTTTGCCGCGTCATGCACAATGTTCCTCTCCGCGCCGCCTCCTATGTCCAGGAAGTCGGCCGGCTTCCCGCCGAACCTCTGGACCTCGTCCATGGTGGCCATCGTCAGCCCGGCGCCGTTTCCTATTATGCCGACATATCCGTCGAGCTTCACGTAGTTGAACTCATGCACCTCCTCCTCGCTCGGATCCCTCCCGAGGACTTCCTTCAATTCGGATATCACGGCGTCCGTGGCGTTATCGTCTATCGTGACCTTGGCATCCACCGGGACTAGCTCGGATCCGCTCACGGCGAGCGGATTTATCTCCACGAGGTCCGCGCTATAATGCAACATCACGCCCTCGTGCATCCTCCTCAGGAGGTCCAAGACGCGGCCCACGGATGATTGATCGAGGCCCAGATTCTTGGCGACCTCCCTGGCGTGATACTCCTTGATTCCGATGAATGGATCGAACGGCGTCCTGTATATGTGCTCGGGGGACTCCCTGGCAACCTCCTCTATGTCAACTCCGCCCTTATCCGAGTGCAGGATCATGTACTTCCTCGAGGATCTATCGACCAGTATGGAAAGGTACAGCTCGCGATCTATCCTCACGTAGTCGGCCGCGAGCACCGCCGCCACCTTCTCCCCCTTTATCGTCATCCCCAGTATCTCGTTCGCGTATTTGACAAACTCCTCGGCGTTCTTGGCGACCTTGACGCCGCCTGCCTTTCCCCTTCCGCCCACGAGGACCTGCGCCTTCAACACAACTGGATATTTGACGGCGGATGCCGCGCGCCGGACGTCCTCCTGCGTCTTCAGGAGCGTCTGGCCGGGTATCTTTATGCCGGCCTTCGAGAACAGCGCCTTCCCCTCGTACTCATACAGCCTCATGCTCCGCATGCCCTATCATCAGCAATTTTTAAAACTTCGCCGCGGAGCCCCGCCCCGGCTATTTAACGCGCTTCCTGTAGGCCACGTATATGGAGAGATCGTATGCTATTTTTATGAACCCGCCCGCCCAGAGCGGGCCCCAATCGGCCCCGGAGGATATCAGGTATCCGGCGACGGGAGGGCTTGCCGTGGAGCTTATCGTGCGGAACGTGTTGGTTAGAGCGTTGGCCCCGACCCTCTCACGGTCCTCGAAAAGCTCCGCCATCATGGACTGCCGCGTCGGGACGTCCATCTGGGAAGTACTCTGCCTCAGGAAGAGGAATGCCGCCGCCCATATTATGGTGCCGCCCACCGGGACGAGCAACAGGAACACGTTGGAGAGCAGGTGCGTGTAGACCATGGTGCGCAGGTTGCCCAGCCTGTCCGCGAGGACCGATGCCCCGTATATCGAGAGCGCTGTTATAACGTTCGCTATCGAGAATATCTCGCCGAGGCTCGCCAGCGATGCGTGATATGATGCGTAGAACCAGTAGGACAGCACGGACTGCGAGACGAATCCGCCCCCCAATGCATCGATTGAGAAGAGCGCCGCGAGGTTCCGCACGTCGCGCAGGGCAATGTGCCTGAAGGACCTCATCCCGGGACGCGCGCCGGCGGCCGTGGGCTCCACCCCCCTGAGGCCGGCGTAGATCGTGAGCAGGATCGCGCCGGCGGCCGTGAGGCCCAGGAATGCCGTGCGCAGGGTAGCCGTGTCGATCGATAGATATGGGATCGCCGAGGAGAGGGCGCCGGCCGACGACGCGGCGTACCCCACCACGTTATATATGCCGAAGGCCCTGTTCCTCATGCGCTGATCGACGAGCCTGGGAAGCACCCCGGCCTCTATGGACTGGAATGGACCGGCCTCCGTGCCGGTCGTGCTCACGTTGCTTGCCAAGAGCGCTATGTAGATCGCGGGCACCCAGTCGATGAGCGCCAGCGCCGCGCCCGATGCCGTCATGAGGGCCGCGAATGTGAAAAGCGCCCTGCGCCTCCCGAGGCCGAGCCACGTGACGGCGAGGTTCGATGCGACGTTCCCGGCCGCTATCGCCATCAGCCCCAGCCCGACCATGACCGGGCCGAGCCCGATGCGCGCCATGTATATGGGGGCCAGTATGCTGATCATGCTCGAGAAGTACACGCGTACGCCCTTCGCCGCATAGAGCCTGAGCTCCGACCTCATCGCACGGCCCCCGGCGCACGCCACGACCTACGGGACTCCGGCCCGTACATGCGTCCATGGAATCCCCGAAGACGGCCGGTGTCAGCGGGTGCTCCTGCGAGGATGGGGCATATCACGGTCACGTGATGGCCGGCCAGCTCGATATATATGTTATTTTCACATGGGATCCCGGAGGGAGCGCGGCGAATGATTCCACGTCTATGCGCATGATGGCGCATTAAATATCCATGCTGAAGTCCGGGTTTCATGCGATCAAACGCGATGATAATATCGGATATTACATGTGAGCTACCCCACCCTGAAGGGTGAGGCTTCCTGCTTCACGGCCCCACCTTGCCCGTAGCCGAGGGCCACGGGTAGAGGGCGGAGCTCCACAGGCGCTACGGGTGGCTCCCACCCTGCCCTCCTCAGTATGTTGAGGGACGCGTTGTAGTCCCTGTCGGCCCCCCAGCCGCAGGCCGGGCACTCGAAGACCCTGTCGCCCAGCGTCAGATCCGCTTTCACGAATCCGCACTTGGCGCACGTCTTTGAGGAGTCCCTCGGGT
>Ga0080006_1142176_pt1 | contig 21736 bp, 23 predicted proteins | sample RS3BMetagenome_FD_69209 | JGI IMG/M metagenome (GOLD analysis project Ga0080006, IMG submission 69209) | Ferric oxide microbial mat and aquatic microbial communities from Rainbow Spring, Yellowstone National Park, USA - RS3B (SPADES... ...
CTTTTTCATCTATTCTCTTCAAATATATCAACTTATAGAGTTCAATGATTGACTGACACAAACAAACTATTAAGCTATGATGACACAACCGGCCTGAATATTTTCCTTGTTATGCAATCTGCATTGTTTTCTAAAAAAGTGACACAAACACCATATCTTGTCAGGCCTGGTAAAGCTAAACCATATCTAGCTTGCTTGTCAAATCTGACACAAACGCTCTATTTGCAATATAAAATTGTCAAAACTGACACAATCATACCTTGTCTATCAGGCTAGACAAACCTTCTTGTTGAGGTGGTGAAGATAAAGTGACACAAAAACCTATTAGTGCTTATGCTATTTAAATGACATGCCATCCGTTATATGCCCTAAATGTGGTAAGGATGCATGGTCGCCTGTTCTTGAAAGAAAAATAGGAAGAAAGGGTAATGTGTACTTTTATCTAGCTTATAGGCATCTGGACAGAAGAAAGAATGCGCCTGCAAAATGTTACATATCTAAAAGGGAAGCAGAAAGCAAAGGCATAAAGTGGCCAGCTAACTGACCAGTTCAATATCTTTTTTTGGCCTGAAAGTAACATTGACTCTTGATAAGTCTATACCTCTCGCTTCCAAAACTTTCCATAACTCATCAAGGGACGATGCTTTCATTACTTCCTGACCGTTCACAATTGCTACGTATTCACCTTTTGAATTCTTGCTTTGCGAGGAGCCGGTCAGAAAGTAAACGGAAAAGAGCAGAGAATAGACCATAATCACAAATGGTATCCATTCGGTCGTAGTGTAAACGGTAGAAGTTTCAGTGTAATAAGGAGCAGTACTTACCGACAAAATAGTCCTGGTAAGATAAAAAATGAAGACATAAGATGATATAAGAAAGACAACAGAAAAAATAGCAAATCCTCCAGCTGACCTCATAAAATATTATACCATTCTTGTGATTTTAAACATTGCTGCAAGCAGTTGAAAGTGCTTCTCCAGAGAATGCATGTTTCTGCTTCTGACCAATGAATATTTTATTACAACCTCTCACCCTAGAGGTTGGAGCATTCTTGCTTATACTTTCTTGATTTCATTTCAAATTGAAAACTGTTTGATGTAGAAAGAATCTGCTGAGATACCATTACATTTATTCAACAATATAACTGTTGCAAAAAGGATAAGAAGGAAGACTTCAACTTATCAGCCATGGTACTGATCAAGGTAAACAGGGTGAGCAGCTACACTGACCCAGAAACGGGTAAACTTGGTAAACAGATAGAACTTGTGGAAGTCAGGAGAAGGGAAACACCGCAAAGAATGATGGGAGAAGAGGCTCAAATGGTGCAGGGAATACTATCCCAACTGCAGAGCTTTGGCCTTCCGATTCAGGGAATGAGGGAGCTTGTGATACCGAAGATGACAATGATACTTACCGAAAATGAATATGACATGCTCGGAGTAAGATTTGAAGTCAACGATATGTACGAACTTACCATGAAGAACGGCTCGATAATCTTTTCGAAAGCTACGGAGCCTTACTCATAAGCCTTTTTCATTCTCTTCTTCCTTCCTTCTTTAATGAACTGAGGTATCTTTCATACTCCTGCAATGCTTCTACCTGCCTTTTCCTCTTAAGAGAACCAGGCCTGACCTTCCTTACGTAATTTATTGCATCTTGAGCTTTAAACCCTTCTTCCCTTATAAGGAATGCTGCAAGCACCATGCCAGTTCTTCCCTGTCCAGCCTGGCAGTGAACAAGAACCCTTTTTCCAGAAAGCAGGTCACTTTTTATCATATCAACAGCCTGGTCGAGTTTTAAAGGCACTTCTGGCTGCCTGTTAACCATAGGCAGATGCCTGTATTCCAAACCCAGTTTTTGAGCTAAATTTTTACCCCAGGCATCCTCGGTAAGGCATAAAATGGCTGAGACACCATGGTCTCTTAGCCATCGATATCCCCTCTCTCCGACTGGCAGGCCTGACCCAGCTATTTTTCCCTCCCTGAACCAGGAGAAGTTTGAAGGTCTTCCTAGTATAAGACCTAAAAGCACTCTTAAAGTACGTGAGTCAAGTTCAAGCCTTGCCATTGCACAACTCCTTCAGCCAGCTCATCTTAATACTTATGTTATGTAATTATAGCTGCTATGAATCATCCCGAAGAAGGTATAATGCCAACTAATACCCTAGGGTAATAATTGCACTTCTCATTATAGGGTCGCCTGTCTTGTATAGTCCAGCTTCATTTAATATCACTGTAGCCTTCAGTCTTTGCAAGATCTCCATAGCTCCGTTATTCGTATTCGTCACTTTTTGACCTGCAACCATCTATTGCAAGGTCATTTTATGACCAATTCAAGATACTTGGTTGCACGCCTTGAAATATTTTATCTGTATCTATCGAAATTCTTTTTGTGTGGCATGACACAGATATTATCCCATTTATACGCCTTCAAATATCTTTTTCATACTTCGCTACATGTAAGGCCAGGTTCAACATCTCTTATGTCCAAGGTATATCTCTTATAAAAATATGTCAAGCAGAATCCAGTGATTAGAAGCAGATGATTTTTTGGTGACCTGAACTGTTCTCAATTAGCCCACACAAATTTCCACATTACTACTTCCAGTTCCAGCATCAGCTACAACAGGCACGATGTCTAATACGTGGTTTGACTGTAAAGATTACACTCGGACAGCTACGCTAGCAGTCACCGCACCGACTCCTCCAACATCAAAACTAGTATCTTCTTGGAGAGCACCGAGTGGCACATATGGATCGACTGCTGTTGGATGTCAATTTTTCTGGTTTTCTAGCATAACCGCTTTCCTCACAGGTAGCAGTTATCCTAGCAAAACTTTTTGGTGGTCCAAGTCAACCAATACAGGAAGTAGCACCGATCAATTCCAACAATGTGATCCAGATACAGGTCAATGCGCTCCACTCGTAATACATAGTGGCGATGTCCTTACAGTTGGTTGGTGGGTAACCTACGATTGGTATTTCTTCCAGTATTGGCATTCTAGCACAACTTGTCAAACGTTTACAGCTAGCTAGACGTGCTCCAGGTATGCCAGCCGAGATCACGACTTTTTTCCCTTTTGATGCCTAACATGTCACTAAGAACTGCTATTTCGTCCTCTACAGCTTGGATATGTCCTTTTATTAACTCAGAGGGATCATTACTGTTCATGCTTTTTAAATTCTCGAGTACAATTTTCAAGGTCTCGATATGTTTCTTAAGTTCATTTTCAAGAGCCATGTACGATGACTCGACAAACGTTTATTTAAAATTAAGGTGCATTAAAGGGATTAGCAATGTAAAGTCGTATTCTTCGAAACATTTCATGCTAGTGTTCTGTGTATATTGCTCTGAGTACTTTTCTTCTAATTGACTATTGAATTATCTCTCTCACCATAAATCGTGATTAGTGTCTATGGAATGTGCCGAGAAATGAGCATCAAAGAAGCGAGAACTAGACTTCACAGTATGATGGGAATCCCACGAATTAGTTCGTGAGAAGGTGTCAAAAAATTGCTTGGAATTCCAAGTAGTAATATCTATTACTTCGGTCGTGCGTTGATATATCTTTACGACATCTGCCTATCTAATATAAAGATTATACCGTCACTGATATCGAGCAGACTTTAAGAATATGCTTAACTTTAATCTCACTTATAACTTTTTGAGTTGTTAGTCAACTCTCCCCTCTTCATGGATCTTTTTCAGACCAAGTATCCCTTTATTTGCGAGTTGCTGTGGACATTTTTTCCTTTCTTGCCATTGGAATCAGCTTGAGGTTTATTTTTCCTTCCCTGAACCAGGAGAAGTTTGAAGGTCTTCCTAGTATAAGACCTAAAAGCACTCTTAAAGTACGTGAGTCAAGCCTTGCCATTGCACAACTCCCTGAGCCTGCTCATCCTAATACTTTTGGATTACAAAAGCTTGATACATAGCGATAGTCTTATGCGACTAATACCTCAAATTAATGATTGCTCTTCTCATGATAGGGTCACCTATCCTATAAAATCCGTCCTCTTCATCGATTATCATAGCAGCCTTCAATCTTTGCAAAATCTCTGTAACAACTTTATTGTTTGCGTTTGTTGCCCTTTTAACATCGGACCAGCTACAACCGTCTGCTGCTTTACGCAACGCTTTTACATATAAACTTCTATTTCTTCCCTTTAGAAAGGTATTCAATTCCGATATAACTATCTTTATTCCTTCTCTTATTGTCAAGTCAAGAGCCTTTTCATGGTCAAGCCTCCTTATACATCTCATATTCCCGTAATAGGTAAGCCATCCAACATAACCGTTAAGCTTTGTAACTACTTCTTTTGCTTCTTTTTCATTTATCTGTTTGTTCAACTCGCTGAATCCAGCTTGAAGAAAAGAATATGATTCATCGCTCGTAAATGGGCTAAGCACTAACTTATATGGTGACCTGCCATAAAGAGGAGATGCTGCATCAGGATAGAGTAGATTTCTCATCAGTCCTATATATGAGCCAGAAAAGACAAAACGGATTTTTCTATAACTATCCCAGACATTTTTTAGCAGGTTTAGAAAATTTGGGGATGATATGCCCTGCACTTCGTCAAGAACCACAAGGTTAGAATCTATCCTGCTGAATAATTCTTCTGTCAGTCTAGTCCATTTGAAACTTGCCATTCCGACACTTACGGCAAATTCTTGCAGCCTTATGCCAGCATGAGCTGCAAGCTTAGAGGAAAGAGCCGAAATACTTTTTTCACCAAGAAGATTTATGTAGATTCCATGGTTCTCGTTTGAATAGGTCTTTATCAGGCTTGTTTTGCCAGTCATTCTCTTTCCCAAAACTACAACCCAAGAGCCAGAATTCAACTGCTCTTTCATAGTTTTATATTCATCCTTTCTATCATAAAGGTCAGATAGCTTCTCCTTTGGTCTCAGGTCGAATAACATGTTACCTAGGTAACATGTTACCTAGGTAACTTATAAACCAATCTGTAGGGAAGAAGCAATCAAATTGGACATATTAAAAAGTCCTGACGAGACTAATTTCTACCGTGAAAAATCAGAGCCCAAAAATCACCGGCCAATTCTTCCCTTAGCAGATAACAGTATGGCATATAAAAATATCCTTGCTCGCCCCACCTTTTGCCCCATGAATTCCTTGCTATGATAACTTTGCTCTCATCATCATATCCCACAGCCAAAACAGAATGCTGTCCCATCTTCTTTTCACCTTCCCTTGGCATCTGAAGAATCCCATCTTTGGCTATCTTCTCCCCTTCAAAACTCTCAAATGCAATAAATCCAAATACGAAAGGAATGCCAGATGCAATGCAATCTTTCATCATAACGATATCCTGTTTTATCCTTTCGTACACCATGAATTCATGCTTGCTTGCAGACCTGTAACATTCATCAGTAGGTCTCTTTCTGTACATTCTGAGATTGTAAGGCCATGCGTATTCATCACAGACTCCGAATTTCTTTAATGCTTTTGCCCCAAGCCTGATAGGAGAGCCAGAGTCGTATTCAACTGTATTCCACAGGAGTCTTTCATTGTAGTAAATGAATAAGCGTGAAGGCAAAAATACCTTTTTCTTATTCCTTATTAAGCTATATTCTAATGCACCAGCAAGAGCATTCGCAGAACAACTTCCTAGTTTACCTTGCTGATACACAGGAGGACAAAACTCTCTGAGGTCAACCTTGGAAGGAAGAACTCTTCTATTTAGCCTCGTTTGATACGCAAAATCTCTTTCATCTCTCTCATCTTTAACCCATCCATATCCTTTCAATAATTAACCACCCTGGCAGAAAGAATCTCTTGAAGCAATTGACTAAAACGAGGGTCATTCCTGACAGAGCTATAGATTGGTGAATAACGGAGGTCTTCAACTATTAAAGTCCTTCCAATATGAGCATTTCTTATGTAATCAAATACTCGTTCAACGTCGGAAAAGCCAGAATATGCAACAGCAAGTAAAGAACTTAGTTCAGGCTCTTTTACCTTATCTTTCAATTCTTTTACTATTCTCATTGCTTCCTCCTTATTCCCTCTCAATGCATGGGCATGGGCAAGGTATGCTAACGTTAGGCTATCATTCTTATTCAAAGCAAGTGCTTTGGAATATTGACTCATCGCCTTATCTATATTTCCAGTTTGAAGGTAGCATTCACCAAGAGCATTGTAGGCTATAAGAAATTTCGGGTTTCTTCTTATGACTGTCTGGCAGTACTTTATTCCGTTCTGCACATCCCCTGAGTAAAGATGACCCAAAGCTAAAGCAGTAAGGATTATGTCGGAAAAAGGGTCGAGCATGTATGCTACTTTAAGTTCTTTCATAGCTTCGTTTATTCTTCCAAGTGATAGAAGTATGGTTGAATACCAGTGATGGGCTGTTGCATAGCTGGGGTTGAGGTTGATTGCTTTCTTCATTTCCTTCTCTGCCTCATCAAAATCCATGTAATATGAGCCCAGAACAGCTCCCAGAGAAGAGTGTGCTTCAGCCAGCATAGGGTCTAGTTCAATTGCCTTTCTTGCATATTTAACCGCATTCATGAACGCCTCCTTCGAATCCGCTATCATGTAATTTCCTATAAACGCGTAGCAGTCAGCCAGGCCAGAGTAAGCTTTGGCATAATTCTTATCCTCCATTATCGACATTTCAAAAAATTTCATTGCTTTCTTTATGCTTCTTTCATCCCTCTTGTTCCAGTAATGCCTTCCTTTTAGATAAAGAGTAAATGCATTGATATTATCTGTCTTTTTGAAGAGGTTTGTAATTACAACTCTAGATGGAGCCTGTATCCTGGACCTGAGGGAAGAGCATACCTTTCCCGCTATTTCAGCCTGTGTCTCGAATATATCTTTCATCTCCCTCATATAGCTCTGTGCCCATATCGATTCTTCTGTGCCTGTATCTACAAGCTGCACCTGGCATAGAATTCTGGCTTGGGATTTTCTGATGCTCCCTTCAACTATATAGTCGACGTCAAGCTCTCTCCCAATTTCTCTCGCACTCTTGTTTTCGCTCTTATACTTCATGACAGAGGTTCTTGCTATAACCCTGAGAGCCTTAACCCTTGAAAGTGCAAATATTAGTTCATCTGTTAGGCCATCAGCAAAGAAACCGTTTCTCTCTGATAAGTCTCTTAATGGCAAAACAGCTATCCTTACGTATTCCCTTCTGCTCTTCGTCTCATCCTCTATTATCCCATGATTTGATGATTGGTCATTCAAAATAACTCTGTATATCTGGAATCTGTCTGAGACATTCTTAAGTCTGGTTTCCTTCATTCTTACATATTCGACTTCAACCTTATTTCTGACCTGTTCCCAAACTGCTTGAGTTATGCATATTCCGCCTTTTTCAGCAAGCGGCTCTATCCTTGAAGCTATGTTTACGCTATCACCATATATATCTCTATTCTCCTCTACAACCTCTCCCATATGGATACCTATTCTAAGAGAAAATTCAGGAAACTCCTTCTTTTTATTGAAAACGATGATACTCTTTTGAATCGATATAGCACATTCCAGAGAATCTGTTGCAGAATCAAAGATAACGAGAAACGCATCACCCATGGTCTTTACCATATAGCGCAGAAAGCCCACGCTCTTTAGAGGTGGGATGAATGCGCTTAAATACAGCCATGAGTAATAATCTATCGAGCGGGTCGCTCATGCTTGCTAAGAAGACGATAAAAGCAAAGATTCTGAAGCTGAGGGAAGGAAAGAAAAAACTTCTTGAAGAAGAATTTCAGAACTATCAGAAATATCTGAGAGGATATAAAAACGTTAAACTGTATTCAGCTACAAGACAGCAGGCAGAGAGATTTCTCTGGAGATTAAGAAAGCAGAACGGAGGAGAGATAGACAAAACAAAAGAGTATCCATTAATTCTCAGGAATGACGTCTATGACATCCACAAAGGGGATACCAAACTCACGCCATACTGGATAAGGATACCAGTTGCAGGAAAGAGAGGGGGAATAAACTGTCCTATAGCATCATCTCCAATACCAGAAGGGTCGAAGATAAGGGAAGCAAAAATCACCAGAAGAGGCGAAGACTGGTATGTCTATATCACAATTCAAAAGGATGTTGAGGAAAGACAGAAAAACTCTGTATTGGCAGTCGACATGGGCATAAGAAACATTGCTACAACAGTCAATTCAAGCAATCCGAGACCAAAGTTCTACGGCAAAGACCTGAGAGAAACAAGAGGGCACTTCTACAATCTCAGAAAGGTGCTTCAGAAGAAGAACGCTTATGGCGCAATCAAGAAGATAGGCAATCATGAAAGGAGAACAGTTGATTCAATACTTCATACCATAAGCAAGAGGATTGTAGAAGAAGCTGATAGGAACAATTCAATGATAGTTTTGGGAGACTTAAAAGGAATAAGGTCTAATCACAAAGGTAGACCTTTCAACAGAAGGTTAAACAGCTTTCCTTTCTACAGGCTTGTCCAGTTCATAACCTACAAGGCTTCATGGCTTGGCATACCTGTGATTAAAATAAAAGAAGCATACACATCCCAGCTATGCCATAACTGTGGAGAAAGAGGCCTTCGGGTCGGAGGTCGCTTTTTCTGTAGCAACTGTAAGCACGAATACAACGCAGACTACAATGGAGCATACAACATAATGAAGCGAGCCATGGGCTATATCTCCATGGCAGGGGCTGCTCTGACACAGCCCAGAACCCGATAGGATGAGGCACCATGAAGAGCGCCTACGAATCGGGAACCCCACACCCTTCAGGGGTGGGAGGATGTCAGTTCTCTTCCCCTATGGTCAGAGATGCATTTTCTGACTATCTCCCTCTGCTTTTCGAGCATTCTGATTGCTAACCCTTCGCTTCGTTGGGATATTGAAGTAAACCCAACCATATCTGTGAACATTATTGCGACGATTTTACGTCGCTTGGCTTCCAAATCTTGCAAGTATTTGAAAAGAGGTTACTTATAAGTTAGCAACGATAATTCATTTCCCCTTTCATTTTGCATCTCTATCATTACTTTATTTTTCTGTAAATAATCTACCTTACCGTCCTTTATTCTGAAAGGCGCATCATGCCCAGGAATTATCACATCAGCCATATCAACTGTTCTTTTTATGCTACTGTCAGCATCACTCTTACTGTAATATGCAAAGGTTGAAGAGCCAGAAACAGCTTCTGTTGCATATTTCAATGCATCTCCTGCGAATACACATTTATTAAAGAGAAGTCCAAGGCTTCCTGCAGTATGGCCTGGCAAAATAAGAAATACAGAGGAATAAAGCTCTGAGCCATCTTCAACCAGTACTATATCCTTCTCTCTCTTTGCAAGAAACATTTCAAGATAATTTGAAGGGTAATAAATATCGCCTTTTGCACCCTCTCGAAAATAGTCAACCTCTTTTGCAGATATATACACTTTTGCAGAACTGAACAGTTCAGCATTTAGAACGTGGTCATAATGCAGATGAGAGAGAATGAGATGGCTTATCCTGCTGGGTTCGATTCCAGATTCGCCAAGAGCTGAAAGAAGCTGCTTCCTGTCGCCATTATTGCCTGTATCGAATAGAGCATATTCATTCCTGCTGCTTAATTTCAACAGTGATACATTGCACCAGCCAAGAAAACCTCTTGATGAGGTTGCAGGAACCCCTGGTAAAAGCACTCTCCAGTCAGATTGTGCACCCATATATATGTGGTAGTTTGTTCAATGATATCTACTTATCTGATGTTATACCGACATCGATATCGAGCTTGATTCTGGTAAAATTGAACAATATGAAGTCAGTTTTCTGCCTCAGCCCTCATAGCTTCAACTTCAGACCTGGTATCTCTATATCTACGGATTACTGTAAACAATCTCTCCTTCCTTGCCATCGGAGTCAGCTTGAGGTTTATTATCCCCAGAAGCATACCCCTCTTTAACTTCGCATCCACCTTAGCTGCTTTGTCAGCAATATACAAGAGAGCATTGTGCCCATATGCTTCGAATACCTCAGGATAGTCAGAGGAGGCGAGCAAAAGCAATATCAAATTGTCCAGCAGGTTAATCCCAGAGTTTTCAAGATATGGCCTGATATGCTCTATTTTATTCTTCTCCTTGTATTCCCTTTCCTTGCAAAATGAATCATCAAAATCCTTCATGAAAGGCCTGTCATACATGAATACAGGGGACCTGAATGTTGTATTGTTGCTGACTCTGGTCTGGAAGAAAGATTTGACAAACATCATTTCTCTTGATGCAACTTTTCTTGCAGCTTTCAACCTTACACTATCCTCATTTTCTGAAAGTGTTGCAAAGACAGCGTCATAGCCTATTGACCTCCATGGCGGTATGAAAGTGTTTTCGTTTGTTGCACTCAGAATTGTGAACATAACCCTGTCATGCCTTATACCTGGCTTGGATGATTCATTCAAGCCCAATGCAGGTATGACTGACCTGCTTACATCTGTTGATGAAGTGTCTTTTGTTATTCCTATCAGCATTCTTCTATTCTTTATGCTCTTCCTGATAAGAGATGTCAGCTTAACCAGATTCACAAGATTAAGGTCAATAGTTGTCAGCCATTCATTCTCTCCAACCCTCAGAGGATGCTCAGAAGAAGAAAAGAGCCTTTTTGAGACCTCTTCTGCAGTATTTTCAAGCCTTTTGATGTAGTTAAAAGCTTCAGCTGTTAACCTTTCATCCCCCTGCATGAACTGATATTTTCTGTCCATCTGCATTATTGCATTAGTTATTCTTTCACTTTCTTCCTTGTCTAGCGCAGCTTCACCGCATGCCTCCTTAACGCTCAAGCTATCTTTCAGCATCCTTTGCAAAATGCTGTAAACTTTGGTTGGTCCATGCACTGGCACTTCCATCTCAGGAATCGGGACTGCGTTGAAAAGAAATGCATCTCTCATCAAGCTGCCAGAATGTATATTTTGCAAGCTGCTCTTCTCTTTTCTGAGCAGATACCTGACATCTCTCCCCAGGCTTTGAAATGTGCCTGATAATGGCCTATCAAGAAACAACACTTTGGCATCAGGCAATGACAAAGAATTAAGAGCAGAAGTCAACTCTGCCATCAGCATAAGAGAGAAGGAAACATCATCTAAAGAAGCTTGAAAATTAGATTCCTGATATGCACTTCTTTCTTCCGAGACATTTGACAGGTCTTCGACCCAGAGAGGAACTGCACTTGAAGCACCTATCTTCTCTTCTTTTTTCATCCTGTACGTATCGAATACAATACCATCTTTTGAAACCTTGAAAGGACATGAATATGCTATTGCATTAACATAGAAAAGAAGCATTTCAAGCGTTTCTGCCTGGTCCATGGAGCCATCGATACCAACTGCTCTATATTCCCCTTCACCAAAATAAGATATGGCAGACTCGATTGCTTTACCCTTATCAAGAGTTCTTAATAGCGTTGAATACTCATTCCTATTCTTCATCATTTCTACTCTTTTGGTAAAGTGCAAAAGAAGCTCGTCTGTACTCCTTCTCAGTGAATCTATTTCTGACACATCAGCATATAATTGCTTTTATTATATCAACTTCTCGGGTACTATGCTTCTAACACTTGAGAAGAAGCTTTCCTAAGCCTGTTCATCAGAGTTACGAATATTCCATTTTCAGGAAATCCCTCTGCTATTATCATATCTAGACCCATGTCATCAAGAGTTCTCAGTGCATGGTAAAGGTTCTTAGCTAGCAAGTAAGGGCTGAACCTTGAGCCCAGAGAGACTTTTACCATCTCTTCAGGATACCTGTCCTTTGTCTCGTCTGTGCACAGAACTCCTATTCTCTTCCCTTTTTTTCTTTCCGCCTCAGCAATACTTCTAACTTTGTCAACTATGCCGTTTGGCCCACCACAGACAAGTATCAGAGGGACTGAAGGTGCATAATGCCTGTACTTCATTCCTGGCGATACCGGCTTCTCACCTTTCTTCATGCTGTAGAGTTGGGCCTCTCCTATAAGAGGCGTCAAATCTTCCTTTGTTATTGGACCAGGCCTCAGTATTATCCCATGCTCTCCGGAAAGGTCTATTACAGTAGACTCTACACCGAACTCTGTTGAGCCTGCATCAAGTATCATAGGTATTTTTCCACCAAGGTCCTTCATGACATGCTCAGCCCTTGTAGGGCTTGGTCTGCCACTCAAATTTGCGCTTGGCGCTGCTATTGGCTTATTAGCCTCCTTTATCAGAGCTAAAGCAACTGGATGAGAAGGCATTCTGACTGCAACTGTAGGCATATCAGCTGTTGCTAAATCAGAAATTATCTTTTTCTTCCTGAATATTATGGTAAGAGGGCCTGGCCAATAATATGAGATGAGTTCTAGCTGTATTTTGCTCGGTTTATCAACAATCCTTCTCAGCATCTTCAAATCTGAAACATGAACTATTAACGGATTATCTATAGGCCTTCCTTTTGCTTTGAATATCTTCTCTATTGCCTTATCGTTCGTTGCATCAGCTCCAAGTCCGTACACTGTTTCAGTCGGAAATGCAACCAATTCTCCCTCTCTGATAAGCTCAGCAGCCTCAATTATCGCATTTCTATCTGGCTCAATCGGGTCGACTTTCAAAATCTTTGTTTGCAACAGAGCTTCTCCAGTTCGGTGAACAAAAGTCAACTTGATGCGTATATAACCGTAACTAAAACCTGGTTACAAAGGTCTATAGCTCACGCTAGGCATCATGACTATATTGAATAGAAATAGCAATCTGAATAGGTCAAAGAAAAAGATTCCCTGTTATAAAAGAAAGTCTGCTTCCTTTTTACCTCTCTTAGCATTATTAGAGAAATGAGCAAAGCGATTAAGTACAGCAGCACTTGCTCATTATTGCTGCTGACTTATAATATCAAAGTCAGCTATGTTTGTCAACCACTTTATCAATTACTGTTCACTAAAGGTTGATTTGAGAATAAATAAAGGATGAGATGTGCATGAACAGACAGAAAGCAGGAAGGTTTGCAAAGTATTTCACAATGCTATTCCTATCATTTCTCTTTGTTGTGTTGATAATCATAGTGGCTCTGGGGCTGAATATCATAATTTCTACGGCTATGATGCTGGCTGTCGCTATTATTTCCAGTATAATAGCAGGAAGAGATGCAGGTTATTTTGACCTTTTCTAAACAATGAACGCAAGTTGCTGTTTTTTCCAATAAACAATAAAAAAGTTATTCATAAAGGATAAATATCTACTTTAAGAGAGTTAAGCTTGTTCAATGTCCAAAGATGCTCGCAGCGACGATAATCAACCTGAATCTCCTTACGAAAGGGTCACAGCTGCGGCTGAACTATGCCTTACTGCAGTTTTAGGAAAGCTAGCTTACAAAGCATTTGTAAAATATATGAAGGACAGGTATGGAAAGGGTTTGGATATCTTACCACTTGACCCTCACAGTTTTGAAGAGGCGTTGAATTCTGTGTTCAGAAAGTCTGCTCCCGTTATAGAAGAGGTTCTTGTAAAGACACTGAAGACAGAATTTAACCTTGAAGACGATGCTAAAGACCTGGCTGTAATTATATCTGAAATCTCAAAGTTAAGTTGAGATGCTATTGAGCTACCAAAGGAGCTGACTCCTTGCTCCTGCTCTTCACGTATGTTGCTACCTTTTTATCATCGTAGCTCTTCTCAAGCATTCTCTGCTCCAGCAATGCGTTTATCTTTTCCAGAAGCTGCCTAACTTCAAAGGGCTTGTACAGATAGCCTGATGCTCCTTCATTTGCAGCACCGACTGCATTTTCTAAAGTTGGATAGCCTGTGATCACTATTGCCTTCGGAGCAGGTACTCTATCAGGTATGCTATGTAACAGCTGTATGCCATCTTTATCCGGTAATCTTATGTCAACGAGCAATATATCATATTCTTCCTGCTTAAGAGCCTCAAGTGCTTCAGATGCGCTTGCTGCACACCTGACTTTATGCCCATAACCCTTCAACACCATTGAGAGGGTATCCCTTATACCCTGGTCATCATCAACTAGCAATATAGAGCCCACGAGCCGCAAGTTATCATAGATATAGATTGCCATGTTATAATCTTTACTACGACGATTTATCCGTTTGGTAATCTATAGCTTTCTCTTTTACTATTTTGGAGGTTAAACAAAGCTCTTCGCCATTTCAAGAACTTTAACTACAGCCTCTTCCCATGTAGCTACATCTATTACAATTTTATTCTTGGCTAGCCACTCACTCCAGGTTTTATCCTGAACCTTCTTCATGAATTCCTCTTCCTTTATATTAACTCCTTCTATATGCCAGTAAGGAGATTGTCCAGTAACACTCTGCCTCCATTCCAGCATTATGTTAGGATAATAGGCCTTGGGAGGCTGATGTTCATGAATTGGTGGCTCTCTATGCCACATAAGGCTCTTAATCTCCTTCGGGTCTGAATTCATAACCCTTCCATACCACTTCATATCCTTCATCTGCCTGTTCAAATCATCCCATGGCCCTCCTTGACCTAGTTCAGCCTGAGGAGAGACCTCAATCCATTCCTTCCTTCTTTCTCCTTTCTGCCCTGCTTTCATCTGTGCCTGAAGCAACTTTGCATCTGCATACCTTTTATTCCATTCAGCAGCCTTCTCAGCCTTTGTTTCTGCTGACAATCTTAGCAGTGTAACTCCATCTACAACCTCTGAAATTACCTTATCCTTGTAAATCAGGTCATAGACTATAGCATTGAAGTTGGCTAGAGTCACGTTGGGGAACTTCTTCTTGAATTCAACCTCAAGCTCTGGTTTGGGGAGAGGGCCTTTCTCTTCAGGCCAAAAATCATATCCTCCTACACAATCAAGTATCCAGTCAGCAGGGTCGTTTGTCTCCTTTTTTACCAGATGATATGGTATGCTCTCTTCTTTTGGCTGCTGAACCTTTTCTTCTGTGGCAACTATAGCACTGTCAGGACTGTACTCTTCGATTGAAGTCCTTCCAGCTTCCTCTTCCTTTATTATCCTTATGACAGGCTCAGGTATTGATAATGAAGTATTGTTCTCCTTTTTAGCTAGAGGCGCCTTTTCTGTCTCTTCCTTCTTTATTTCTTCTTCAACTACATCTTTTTTTTCTTCCTTCTTCTTTCTTCTGAATAAGAGAAGAGGAGCAGCAATAATTATCAACAATATGAAAACGATATTGGCAGAACTAAAATAAAATAAAACAAGGGGGATAAATGAAAAGCTGAAAAGTCTTGAGCTAAGCATTCTAGTATTTTTGCTCCTCTGCAATGTTAGCCCCCCTCCGCTCAAATCAACTTCTATGATATTGTTAAATCTATTTAGTCTTTCCGTACCTCTTCATCCCCATCTCTTATTATCTGCTGAGGAATCATAAGCCTCCACCTGACACCAATTTTCTTTGCAAGCAATCTTATTGTAGAATAGCCAAGCCTTCTCTTTCCTGCTCTTTCTCTATCTTCATTCATTATTCTTGCTATGGCGCTCATGCTTAGGCCAGGGTATCTCTTTATGTAATCCAGAAGCTCTTCCGGCTCCACCTCCCTTGGTCTCCCTTTCTGTTTACCCTGCTTCCACGCAACCTCCTGCCTCTCTCTAATTCTTCTTCTTTCCTGCTCCGAAAACCAGCTTACCACTCTTATCAGTTTATCCCTCTCGTTCGGGTCTGCCAGGTTCATGAAATCTTCCTTTACGCTTAAAACCTGAAGACCGAGCCCTTGTCTTTCTCTGGGCCTCTCTATCACATTCAGCACAACATTAAGAGTATCTAAAGGCGATATACCAAGCCTTCCTAACTCATAAACCACCAGATAATTGACCGGCCTGATTTTAGCAAGTTCTATCAGCTTGCTAGCTGCTGGCCTTTCTGCAAAAGGCTCAAAAGATGACTGATAATCATCCACAAACACCATTTCGAGTTCAATTCTCTTCTCCCTGCAGAAGTCGTTCAATGCCTTGACCTGCTCTTCCTCGCTTTCATCATAGGGATTCAGAACTGTGTAGCCGTAAGCATGCATTCTTTGTTATTCTCCTGAGCCCTATTTATCAACTGTATAGTAAATTAAATTTACTGCTTTAGTAATAGAAAATCCACTTTTTGCAGAATTATGTCTTATCATCAAGAATCTTATGAATATTCTCAATTACCTGCTTGATGTACCTTTCAGCAAAAGCCTTCAAAGTAGAACTGCCAAGACCTGCTATGAGACCATTTACACTAGCATCAGCTTTCCATTCTATCAAGGTGCCATTCTGCTGAGGTATAAGTTTGAAATTGGTCGATATCTCAACATTGCTTCCAGCCCCCGATGATGATGCTGTTACAATCACATTATCCTGCTGATTTGAAGCTATCTTCATCCTTACCTTTAACGAGCTGGAAATTACAGCTATCTTCACCTTCACCTTTGCTTCTATTTCATTAGCTGAAGTTACCTTTACATCTTCAGCATCAGGTATTGACTTTGCCAGCTCTTGAGGCGATGTAAGAAACCTATATACCCTAGCAATTTCAGAATTCAATTCCTCTTTACCTGTAAATTCTAGCTGCAATTCTTTTCTCCCACCTCATTTGTAAGCTTCATAATCCTTTCCCAGAACGCTTGAAGCTATTTTAAGCTCCATAATTTCATCCGTTCCTTCATATATCCTTGCCACTCTTGTATCAAGGAAATGCTTGGTTACAGGAGACATTATGTTGTATCCAAAACCTCCAAAGAGTTGCAAAGAAGAATCAGCAGCTTCAAACGCAAATCTGGATGATACATACTTTGCTATTGCTGAATATCTATCAGCCTCAAGTCTCAGGACAATATCATCTTTAGCCTTATCATACTCCTGCTTTTTCATCGCGGAAGCAAGGACAAGCCACCTTGATGACTCTATATTTGATGCTATCTTTGCTACATGCTTCTGAACAAGCTGATGCCTTGCTATCTCTTTTCCATGCTGAACTCTATTTTTAACTCTCTCTACAACCTGTTCAAGGCAATCCTCCATAACCCCTAAGCAGGCTGATGCAATGCCTATTCTGCCATTAAGCAGAGCAGAGTATGCAACATGAAGCCCTTTCCCCTCTCTTCCTAATATTGAATTGTCATCAACTTCTACATTGTCAAAAGAGAGCAGGGATGTATCAGAAGTAAACAGGCCTGGCTTCTCCGTAAGCCTCATATCAACATTGAACCCTTCTTTGCTAGTCTCAACTACAAATGCTGTAATATGATTGTCATGCTGCACATCTCTAGCAAATACAACAATATGACTTGCAATTGAGCCGTTTGAGATCAGGTATTTTTCACCTTTGATGTAGTATTTATCACCTTCCTTCCTGTAGCTGGTCCTGAGAGAGGCAGGGTCGCTTCCAGCTTCAGGTTCAGTTAACGCATATGCCAATATACCCTTACCTGATGCAAACAAAGGCAATAACTTTGATTTCATCTCTTCGCTACCCCATTCCTGGATTGTTAAACTACCTAGAAATTGATGGACATCTACAAAAGTGGCAACCCCAAGGCTCAGCTGTCCAAACCTCTCCATTGCTAGAGCATGTGCAAACACTCCTATTCCCCTTCCTCCGTATCTCTTTTCTATCGGCAAACCAATTACGTTATGAGATGCTAGCACTTTAGGCAATTGGTCATTGTACTTTCTTGAAACATAACTTTCGAACTCTGATATAGCTAACTCTTCACATGCTGCATCTACATCTTCAAGAGCCTTGTATTCCTCTTCGCTCAGCTTCTGCATCCTTGATGATTCAGCTATAGCCTTCTCGAATATGCCTCTCATATTCACCACCTTTTCTCAGACCCTTAATTTATGTTGTCGGTTGAATAGCAATGCTGGTTCTGCTTCTTCTTGAAAGTGCTATTGCAATTGCTGCTATTGCTAGAATTAACGATATTGCAATAAGAATGGTCAATATTGACTGGTACTGATATTGATGGTACTGGTTTACTATGGTCAGGTTATACTGATAATTCAACCCTGATGTGAGCAGTATCTGAAGCTGGTAAATGCCATCAGGGAGGCTTTGAGATTCGAACGGGAAGGATAATGTCAAAGAATTGTTGCCATGCTGAGCGATAGAGAAGTTTTCATCGTTTCCATTCAATTTTACACTCTGCACATTAACCTGAGAGCCTTGAATGTTCAGGCTTAACGCTTTAACCCCCTTTTGCACGAGAATGGTTAAAGGAGTTAATTTAGGCTTGGCTATGCTTGATATGTTTGAGACATCAAAATACGATACTGATGAATTCTGGATAAATATTGAGCTGTAATTTGGCACGACTGCATAGGTCAGGTTTCTGAACTGTGAATCGCTGACATAAATAAATGATGAATTTGATATTATTCCTGCATATGAATCTCTGAAAACATCAGAGGTAAAAGTGATGTTTGAATTTATTGATGTAAGGCCTGATATTTCTGAATCGCTTATTATTGCTGTTGAATTAACAATCTTTATAGCTTTTAACAACGATGAATCTATGTAGACTTTCATTCCACTAATGGTCAGAGAATCAGTTGCCACATTTTTGAGATAAAGCGAGCCGGATGAATATGTGCCAAGTTTTAGCTGATTAACATTGCTCGCATCTATTTTGCTTATATCAAGCATGGTATAGGGTAAAACTGTGAAATATGATGACTGCGAAGCCTGAAGAGCTTCTGCAGACTCGCCTGCTATAGAAACAGTCCAGCCTCCTGCTAGCGTATATGTTGGAACACCCTTGTAGAAGCCCTGGTCAAATTCAGTTGGTAAAGTATAGCTAGCTTCCCATAAACCTGATGCTGCATTAAATTGCATCGGCACACCTGTTTGAACAGCCACAAGGTTCTGAGCATAGTCAAGTGCAGAGGGATTTACAGATGCCATGAATACTCCTCTATTTACTTCAGTTCCATTTTGATAATATATTGAAGCCTTTATGTTTAGTGTTTGCCCTTCAACTGCAATTTCAGGTGTTGAATAGTTAATTCCTAAACCTGCAGATGATATGTAGATTGAGGTGTTGTAGTATCCGAGCTGAACTATCCCTGAATTGCTTTGATAGGACGAAGTAAAAACAATGGTGTAGAAGCCTGGTGTGAAGTATGATGGGATTGTGAAGTTTGCTTGATGAAAGCCGAAGAGGTTAAGGATTCCGAACTGAGTTGTGGATGGAGAGGGATAAAGTTGCAGTGTAGCTAAAGTATTCCCTGAAGAACTTATGAAGGATGCACTTACATTGGAATCAAAAAGGCCAGTGCTATTTGATGTAAGGGTTGCAGCAATAAGAGTTATGGTCTGATTTGGCATGGCTGTTGGCAATGCTTGGTCAATTGGAGTTATAATTGCAGCATCAAGTATAGCTTCTCCCACATATTGATATGTATATGCATAGCCTTTCTGCATACCAGAGGTCCCGTTTACAACCATAATGAAAGTGCCCTGCCTGCCTGTTAAATTGACAATCCCTTCAAAAGAACCGTTATTTGCTACTGGATAAAGAGGGGCTGAATAATATAATATACCGTTCTGGTAAAAATATGCTTCGAATTTACCAGAGGTTACTGCACTGCCATCAGGGTTTGTTATGATAGCATCAACAACTATGCTTTGACCTGGCGTTAAAGGAGGAGCATAAGGGTATGGAATAGGTGAGATTATGTTTATCCCAAGCCCTACATCGATAGATGAATAACCAAATCCTGAATAGCTGCTCGATGAACCTGATACTATTATCTGCCAAGCATTTGGAGGGTCTGTTTGTTTGGGTGTATAGCTAGCTACCCAGCTTATGCCGTTGTAGCTTAAAGGAACAGATGCTATGAGACCTGTTGAACCGTATATGTATGCATTGAAAGAGCCTGATGTAACCTTGCTTCCATCGGGCATAGCTATATTTGCTTTAATCTGAAAAGAATTGCCATAGGAATATTGAGGGTAATTTGATGATGGTGAATAAGTGGAAACGTTTATTGTAAGGCTATTGACAGATGAGATACTCTGTTCGATAATCCCCAGGTTGGGAGAGCCTAAACCCGTGACCATATTGTATGATGAACCTGCATAATAACCGTTGTTATATCCAAAAGTAACCTTGTTGAAACCATTAATTTTATACAGATAAGGATTCAAAAGGCCTAATTCTCTGTTCAGGCTTTGGTCCAGCAACGATGCCATTCCAGCTACTATAGGGGATGATAGGCTAGTGCCTCCTATTGCAACCTCCTGTCCTTCATAGACTATTAACGCTCCTGTGTATGGGTTTGCGTCAGCAGATATGTCAGGCACTTCCCTGTATGAAGATGAAGTGTTCTGGTAAAACGGCTTGGAGAAGAATGTACTCATTCCTCCCCCTGAGCTCACAGTTGCGCCAAGATATTGAGGAGAAGAGCTCCATGCAGTTTCTCCAGCATATTTTATCAGTGCATTGCTTCTGACATCACCACTTACAGTATTTACAAATAATGTTGTTCCTCCCACAGAGGTAACAAAAGGTGATGATGAAGGATATATTACTCCCCCATATTTTGAAGGAGTGCCCCCATTCGCTCCAAAATCGCCTGAAGAAGCTAAGAAAGATATTCCTTCAGAGGAGCCAAGTGCAAAATAAAACTCTGAAAAGGGATAATTATCATAGCCAGAAGCAAAGAAGCCTGAAGCACCATAAAGGTTCTCCGGGGCTCCCCAGCTCATAGTTGTAACATTGGCTAAATGCTCAGTAACAACTTTATCGATAGCATCAAAGAGACCGTTGTTGATGTTATTGCCGTTAGCAACAAGCAATACTATCTTTGCATAAGGAGCCATCATATGCACTGCTTCAACATCCAAAGCAGTTTCAACGTCCCATCCTGTCCCTATACCCTGTTCAGGTTGGTAATTGCCTATGGGTATTATCTGAAGCTGGGCAGCTGGCAAATTAAACATCTTATCAAACGATTGCAAGTCCTGATATATTGTGGGGTCTCCGTAGGCATCTATCACTGCAATTGTCTGTCCTTGACCCTTAAACCCCTGCTGGAACAATGGTGTTTCATTGTATGCCTGCTGGAAGACGCTGGGAGAATAATATGTAGCAGCAAATTGCAATGATCCCATAGATGGAAAAGGTATTGACCTTGGTATGTCTGCAGGAAAGAAACCGGACTGATTTACTCTGGCTAGAGCAATGTATTGAGGAGAGAAGATACTTATGTTGCTCAGCCCAAAAACTCTTAGCCCGGAAAGCTGACTTGGCATTACTAATGGTGAAGATGGGTAATAATAATTGCCAAGAGATGAATTTGCCATAAGCAGCTTTATGTTGAATAACCTTTCAACAGATGAAGCTGTGCCTGTAACTGTCATCAGATATTGCATGGGACTCGAATAATAGATACTGAACCCATGATTTATCAGATAGTTTTGCACCTGAGTAAACCTGTCGGGTTGATGGTTAATCATTCCCTGAGGGAAAAATATCGAAAAGCTTACAGGGGTAGAAGGAGTAACCTCGTTTAAACTCTTGACGTTTGAATTTTGATAAGTTATATATAATAGTGATGATGAGAGAAGCAAAAAAACCATAAATAAAAAAAGCTTCATATCCATACAGCTCCAAAACTTAGAGATAAATATTCCTAAGAATGACAGTTCTATTTGCCAAGTATAACTTCTGTGGCCTTTATTATAGCATATACATAGTCCCCTGCTTTTATGGCTAGGTCATCTACAGCTTCATTCGATATTATAGAGGTAAGGATATTCTCGCCTCTTATCCCTATTCTTACCAGTGAAGTTATGCTTCCCTTTTCTACTGATATA
>Ga0080006_1186259_pt1 | contig 21735 bp, 25 predicted proteins | sample RS3BMetagenome_FD_69209 | JGI IMG/M metagenome (GOLD analysis project Ga0080006, IMG submission 69209) | Ferric oxide microbial mat and aquatic microbial communities from Rainbow Spring, Yellowstone National Park, USA - RS3B (SPADES... ...
CCATGCCGCGCGACCCGAACGGCAAGCTCTACAAGCGCAAGCTGCGCGACCCCTACTGGGAGGGTCGCGACAAGATCTGAGGCGTGGCCCCGACGTCGACGGCATCGCCTCCCGTGCCTAGGGGACGGCCTACCGCGGTCCGATCACCCGGGCCAGCCGATGGTCGATGACCACCGTTCCCCCGAACTGCTGGACCCGGATCCGGCCGTCACGACGCCACCCCTGACGGAGGGTGAAGTGCCGGGCTCGCCCATTGGTCGAGAGCATCCACAGCACGGCCCGGTCGTGGGCGGATCCGGCCAGTCGATCGAGCGACGCGTCGTGGAGGGCCCGGCCCACACCCGTCCCCCACCAGCCCGGATCCAGGTAGAGCGTGGCGAGCTGTCCGGTCGTCGGAGGAAGGTCGCCGTCGCGGGCCGGGCCGACGTGGCCGAACCCGACGACCCGGGCGCCCGCCGTCGCCACCACGACCTGCTGGCGCCGGTCTCCCAGGACCCGCTCCCACCCCTCGGCCCGCCGGTCGACCGACAGGTCGGCGAGCACGCGATCGGGCAGCAGACCCGGGTAGGCCGCCCGCCACGAGTCGACATGGACGCGGTCGATCCCCCGGGCGTCCGCGTCCCCGGCGTCGCGGAGGGCCACGTCGCCCGCCCGCCCCCGGTGGTCACCCGAGGGGCGGTGGGCCGGGCCCGATCACCGCCGCGGGTCGTTCCACGGCGCCGCTCACGCCGACGGGTCGGTCGCCGGGTCGGTAGACGGGTCTGACAGCTGGACGTCCGAGGCCGCACCGACTCGTACCGCCTCCGCCCGCATGGCCTCGAGGACCGTCGGATCGGCGCTTTCCACGTTGCCCTCGGCGATGGCCAGGAACTGGGCGGGGTTGACCTCGATGAACAGGCCGTCGGCCTCGGCGGTCAGGAGGTCACCGTGGTAGATGCCGGCCCAGGTGAAGATCTTGCGCCCGTCGCGGCGGACACACCGCGCCTCGATGCGCAGCGGCGTCCGCAGCGGTGTCGGCTTGCGGTACCGGACGGTCAGCGTGCCGGTCATGCCCGGGTTCCCGGCCACCATGTTGGCGGCCCCCAGCATCTCGTCGAACGTCTCGGCGATCACCCCGCCGTGCACGCAGGTGGGTGGGCCCTCGTACGCCCAGTCGAACCAGGCCTCGGCCCGGATCTCCTGGTAGCCCCCGTCGACCCCCTCGACGACGTGGACCACGACCGGGGGGGCCAGCGGGTTGGCCATCCCCATGATCGGGCTGGTCGGGAAGAACTCCTGGGCGGCCTGACCGATGTTCGGCTGCCGTCGGGGGCGCTTGGGTCCGGCCACCGCCGACAGCGTGCGTCCGATCTCCTCCAGCTGCCCGGCTGCCGCCGTCAGTGTGGCGTCGTCGAATTCGGTGGCGACGGTCCACGTGATGAGCGGACGTAGGGCCGCCGCCAGTCGACGACGGGGGTCGTCCTCGGCGACGGCACCCATCGGTGCGTCGCTCACTTGCGCTTGTAGACGGGTGGGCGCTTCTCGGCGAACGCCTTCTGTCCCTCGGCCGCGTCCTCGGTGGCGAAGATCGGCCAGCCGAACTCGAGCTCCATCTTGAGCGCCTCCTCCTCGGGGACCCCCTCCGTCGCCTTCACCGAGGCCTTGATGGCCTCGACGGCGAGGGGACCGTTGGCCCCGATGACCTCGGCGATCCCGAGCGCAGCCTCGAGCGCGGTGCCATCGGGCACCACCCGGCCGATGAGCCCGATCTCCTTCGCCTCCTGGGCCGACACCTCCCGGGCCGTCAGCAGGAGGTCCATGGCCACCGTGAAGGGGATCTGGCGACGCAGTCGCACCGTCGAGCCACCGAGGGGGAACAGGCCGCGTCTGGCTTCGAAGACGCCGAACTTGGCGCCCTCGCCGGCCACCCGGATGTCCGTGGCCTGCAGGACCTCGGTGCCACCCGCCACGGCCCAACCCTCCACCGCGGCGATCAGGGGCTTCTTCAGCGAGTAGTGCCGCAGGAGCGCCTTCCAGTGGAGGTCGGGGTCGGCGGCCATCCGCTCCTTCACGTCGTCGTTGCCCGGCCCGGACATCGACTTCAGGTCCATGCCGGCACAGAAGGTTCCCCCGCTCCCGGTGAGGATGGCGCAACGGATGTCGTCGTTGGTGTCGATCTCCACCCAGGCGTCGGCCATGCCCACCAGCATCGGGCCGGAGAGGGCGTTCTTCGCCTCGGGTCGGTTCATGGTCACGATGGCGGTCGTGCCCACGACCTCGTAGGTGAGGTGCTCGGTGGTGATCATGGTGCTGCTCCCTTCGGGGCCCCGGACGGCGTCCGCTCCCTCTCGTGCGCCTCGGCGCTGCGGCTGCGACGTGCGCGCCCAGCAGGGCGGACGAGCACGGAACTGAAACCCATTCTAGTTTCCCGGGTCGCCCCGGGTCGGGTGGACGACGGCTACCGCCCCGGACGGGTGGACCGGCGTCAGGCCGGGGCAGGGCCGGGAGCGATCCCGACCACCGGCTGGTTGAGCGGCTGACCGGCGGCGGCCCCCGAGAACACGGCGTCACCGAACGAGTAGACCCCGCCGTCGGCCGAGGCCAGCCAGTAGCCGTTCCCGTCCGCCGTGGGGGCCAGGCCGACCACCGGGGCGCCGAGCGACTCGGCACCCGTCGAACCGTAGAAGCCGGCACCCCCGTAGTCGAAGATGCCACCGTCGGAGGCGACCAGCGAGTAGCCACGGCCCGCCGTGCCCGGGGCCGTGGCCATCCCGACGACGGGACGGCTCAGGGGGATGCCGCCCGCCGACCCCGAGAATTGCGCCGAGCCGAAGGCGAAGACCCCGCCGTCCGAGGCGACCAGGCGGTAACCGTCGTCATCGGCGCCGGCGGCGATGCCGACGACCGGGCGGTTGAGGTGGGTCCCCCCCATCGAGCCCCGGTAGGCGGCGTCACCGAACGCGAACACCCCCCCGTCCGAGGCGACCAGCCAGTAGCCCCCACCGTCGACCGTCGCGGTCATCCCGACCACCGGGCGGTTGAGGTGCAGGGCCCCGGTCGAACCGTGGAACGTGGCGTCGCCGAAGGCGAACACCCCGCCGTCCGAGGCGACCAGCCAGTAGCCACGGCGGTCGGGGGTGGCGGCCATACCGACGATCGGTCGATTCAGCACGAGATCTCCCGTCGAGCCGAAGAAGGCAGCCGAGCCGAACGTGAAGATCCCGCCGTCCGAGGCGACCAGCCAGTACCCGGGTCCGGTCGGGGCCGGCGTGGGCGGACCGGGTACGCCGGCGTCACCGGCGAATGCGTACAGCCGGTTGGACGACGGAGCCACGACGAGGCCGTCCGCGGCCGCAGGCGACGGGAAGTGCGTGGTCGGAGTGCCGATGGCGAAGCTGTGGACCGCGGATCCGTCGCTGGCCTGCAGCTCGAAGAGGGTGCCACCCCCGATCGACCAGACGTAGCCACCGGCCACGATGGGCGAGCTGTGGGCTCCGCTGTTCGTCCGCCACGTGGCGACCGGGGCGGCCGTCGTGGGCGTCACCGCACGGAGACCGTCGCTGCAGGGCACGTAGACGGTGCCGTTCCACTGGGCCGCCCCCCCGTCCGGATTGGCACCGCAGAAGTTGGCGGACGACGACTGCTGCCCGCCGATCCCCCCGAGGTGGGACCCCTGGAGCACGTAGGCCGTCTGGAGCTTCCCCACCTGGACGACCAGACCGTTGGGCAGCAGCACCGGCGAGGCGGATCCCAGGTCCTGGTCACCGTTGTTGTCCGACTTCCAGGTACTCGGGGTGAAGGTGTCGAGCAGCGCCATGGTCGGGCTCAGCTTGAGCACGCTGTCCGATTCGTCCGGAGCTGATCCGGTGGTGGCGTTGCCGGTCGAGACCCAGACATTCCCCTGGGCGTCGACCACCGGCGCCGCGCCACCCATCCACACGGCACCCTGGTTGTCGCCGGGCTGGTTCGCCACCGTGAAGGTGGACGGGGCCGCACCGTCCTCGGGGGCGGAGACGACCAGTCCGTGGTACGTGCCGCAGTCGCCGTCGTTGCCGCCCATGCCGATGATCACCCGACCGTCGGTCAGGGCCAACGACGCCCGCTGGAGCTCGTAGGCCGGGGCTACCACCGATGACGGGTCGATGTCCTCGTCCAGCATCACCGCCCCGGTGTAGAGGTCGAGTCCCACGAGGTGGTGCGACGCACCGCCACCCGCCCGTTCGGTGGCCACGACGAAGATCTCACTGCGGGCCGTGTCGATGACCGGCGTCCCCGTGATCCCGACCGTCGGCAGGATGTCGCCGCAGATACCGCCGGACGGGGTGTACGGGGTGGCGACGTGCTCCGACCACAGGACCGCCCCGGTGTCGGCTGCCAGAGCGTAGACGGTGTCGTTCTCTGTGGCGGCGAAGACCCGGTTGGTGGAGATCAACGGCTGGCCGAACAGGCTCCCGTCGAGTGTCGGTGACGTCCAGGCCGCCGTCGGGTCGGCGAAGGTGGCCCCCGATGCGTCGACACCGGTCCGGAGGCCGTTCTGGTCGAACGATGTCCAGTCCGAACCCGACGTGGCGGGGGCCACCCGGGGCGCGGGGAACGTGGACACCCCCTGACCGCCCGCGCCGGCGTTCGTCGACGCGCAGCCCGCGGCGACCACGAGGGCCAGAGCGACCACCGGGAGTCGGACCGCGATCTTACGGAGGGTGCGGGTGGCGGAGGGCATACCCCTATGCAACCAGGAATCCCGCCCCGCCCGATCCGGGTGGGCGGCGCCGGATCAGATGCGCTCGATGATGGTGCCGGTGGCGAGGGCGCCACCGCAACACATCGTGATCAGGGCCAGGTTCTTGTCCGAGCGCTCGAGCTCGTGCAGTGCGGTCGTGATCAGCCGGGCTCCGGTGGAGCCGACCGGGTGACCGAGGGCGATGGCCCCACCGTTCACGTTGACCCTGTCCCAGTCGACCTCGTGGACCTTGCCCCACGACATGACCACCGAGGCGAATGCCTCGTTGACCTCGAAGATGTCGATGTCGGCCATGGTCATGCCGGCCTTCTTGAGCACGTCAGCCGTCGCCGCGATCGGTCCGTCGAGGTGGTAGTAGGGATCGGAGCCGACGAGGGTCTGGGCGACGATCCGGGCCCGGGGGCGGAGACCTGCTTCGCCGGCGCGCTCCTGGGACATCCAGAGGACGGCGGCGGCACCGTCGGAGATCTGGGAGCTGTTCCCGGCATGGTGCATGCCGTCCGGAAGGACGGGCTTGAGACCGGCCAGGCCTTCCCTCGTCGTCTCCCGGGGACCCTGGTCGCGGTTGACCAGGGTGAGCTCCCCCGTCGGACCGTCGGGACCGACGACCGGCGCCTCCACCGGGGCGATCTCGCGCTCGAACCGGCCCTCGGCCACGGCCTGGGCCGCCTTGCGCTGCGACTCGAAGCCCAGCCAGTCGACGTCCTCGCGGGTGATGCCGTACTTCTGGGCGATCCGCTCGGCCGCACCGAACTGGTCGGGCATGTCCCACGGGAACTCCTCGGGACGGGAGCGACCGGGACCGTTGATGGCGTTGGCCCCCAGGCCGACACGGCTCATGGCCTCGACACCACAGGCGATGCCCGAGTGGATGGCGTCGGCGCTGATCAGGTTGGCCACGAAGTTGTTGGCCTGCTGGGCCGAGCCGCACTGGCAGTCCACGGTGGTGGCGGCCGTCTCGTAGGGCATGCCCTGGCTCAGCCAGGCGGTGCGGGTGACGTTGGAGGCCTGCTCACCCGCCTGGGTGACACATCCGCCCACGATCTGCTCGATGCTCCCCGGATCGACACCCGCCTTCTTCACCAGTTCGACCTGGGCCTTGCCCAACAGTTCTGCGGCGTGGAAGCCGGAGAGCCACCCGTTGCGCTTCCCGATCGGCGTGCGGACTGCTTCGACGATGACCGGCTGGGCCATGGTGGATCCCCCTTGAGCGAGCGGTTGGTGCGGGACTGGTGGCAGCCGGTGCGGGCAGTGGCCCGGGGGCCCGGCGGCAGCAGTATAGAACCCGTTCTAGGGACCGTCCGCGGCGGCCCTCGGGGCGGCCGATGGCCTGCGGTACCCTTCCCCCACCAGGCGGGTGGGGCTGCCCGACCGACCGACCGTAGGGGGGAGGATGCGCGTGAGGTCATCGAGAATGACCGCGGTGATCGTGGCCGGTGCGCTGGCGCTCGCCGCCGGGTGCTCCTCGACCACGTCGGCGCAGACCACGAGCGCCCCGCCACCGCCCTACGCCCGCCAGGGTCCGGACTCCGTGGGCGTGACCACACTCGACCTGGGATCGGCCGGAACGCTGCTCGGCGAGCGCCTCGCCACCGTGTTCTATCCGGCCGACCCCGCACGGGTCGCCGGTCACGCCCGGTTCTCGTACACCGAGGCCTCCACCCTGCCCACCGCGCTGCAGGGCATCCTGCCGGCCAGGTACGACACGACCACCACGGTGGACGCCACTGTCGACCCGCCGGCCTCCACCAGGGGCCCCTTCCCGATCGTGCTCTTCAGTCACGGCTACGGGGGCGAGCGCCTCTACTACTCCCACCTCCTCTCGGGCATCGCGTCGTGGGGCTATGTGGTGGTGAGCGCCGACTACCTCGAACGGGGCCTTGCCGCCCAGGCGCTCAAACTCACGACCGTCCCGACCGCGGCCCAGGACACGGCCGTCATGCAGTCGTCGCTGGCGGCGGTCGAGCGGGCCTCGGCCGACACGGCGTCCCCCTTGTCCGGCGTCGCCGATCCGAAGCTGGTGGCCGCCGTCGGTCATTCGGCGGGTGGGGGCACGGCGTTCGACGCCCTCGACGATCCGGCCGTCAGCACCGCCGTCGGTTGGGCGCCGGTGGCACCGGCGGGGACCCCGTCATCCAAGCCGGTGATGCTCATCGGCGCCGAGGGAGACACCGTCGTGACCCCGTCGTCGGTCCGGAGGACCTACGACTCGTTCACGGGTCCGAAGGCCCTGGTCGAGATCTCCGGCGAGGGGCACAACACGTACACGGACATCTGTACCGGCATCCGGTCGGGCGGGGGTCTCATCGGCTACGCCGTCTCGGCCGGCTTCGTGCAGGCGAAGCTGGCCAACCTGGGCATCAACGGCTGCCAGGCCACCGACCTCGATCCGGTCCGCTTCTGGCCCATCGTGCTGTACTACACCGTGATCCAGCTCCGGAATCAGCTGGGCAGGTCCGCCTCCTCGCCTATCCCCACCCCCGGAGCCGGCCAGTTCCCGGGATTCACCGTGACCGTCACGCAGTCGTCGTGAGACGCCCCGTCAAGCCCGGCTCCGACGCCATCGACCTCACCGTGGTCGCCGTCCCCGGCTACTTCGCAGCCATGGCCCTCGAGTACGGACGGCAGCGGAAGCGTCGGACCGCCGGTGCCGCCCAGACGGCCGGCGACTACGAGGCGAGGGACACCCTGGCCAGCCTGACCATGGGCGGCCTCAGCCTGATCGCCCCGTTCGTGGCTCCCCGGTTGCTCCGGCCGGTGACCCGGGGTCACGGCCGCTTCGCCCGGGCCCTCGTCGGCGCCGCACTCGGGGCCGCCGCCGTCACGACCGTGGCCGACGTGGTGGCCCGCCGCGCCGAGCGGCGATCCCCGCCGGACCTGGCACCTCCCGCCTCGACAGGGGGCACCGCTCCCGCTCCCGGCCCCGCCCCCGGCCCCACCCCCGCCACCGGCCCGTCGGTGGCCCGCAGGGTGGCCGCCGTCGGCGGCGTGACCGCCCTGGCCGCAGGAGGGATCGCCGCCACCACCGCGTGGGCGACGGCGACCACCCCGCAGCGCCTGTGGGAACGGCGACTGGTCCGCCCGCTGGGTCGCAGCACCGCCATCGCTGCGGCGGTCGTCGGCTGGGACTTCCTCTACTACTGGAACCACCGGTTCATGCACACGAGCCGCTACATGTGGGCGGTGCACGAGGTCCACCATTCGAGCGAGCGGTACAACCTGTCGACGGCCCTTCGCCAGCCCGTCGCCGACGTGCTCGGGACATCCATCCCCTACGGGCTGCTGTGCCTGTTCGGCGTCCCGCCGTCGGCGGTGGCCACGGCCCGCGGGGTCAACCTCGTCTACCAGTTCTGGATCCACACCGAGGCGATCGACCGGATCGGTCGGGCCGAGTCCACCTTCAACTCACCGTCGCACCACCGGGTCCACCACGGGACGAACCGGCAGTACCTCGACCGCAACCACGGCGGCATCCTGATCGTCTGGGACCGTCTGTTCGCCACGTTCGCACCCGAGGGCGAGCGCGTCGTCTACGGCCTCACGACGAACATCGACACGTTCGACCCGGCCCGCATCGCCACCCACGAGTATGCGGACATGGTCCGGGACATCGCCGGGTCCCGCGGCTGGTCCGAGCGGCTGTCCTATGTGTTCCGCGGCCCGGGTTGGGCGAAGCAGCACCGTCTGTCGGGGGCCTGACCGGTCTCCGGGTGGAGGCACCTGTGAGCGCTGCAGGCACCGACGACGACCCGTGGGAGTTGACGACGCCGCCCGGCGGTTCGTCGTACACGATGTCCGGGACGAGCGGGCCGACCCACCGACCCTGGTGTGTCCGGTCGGTTCGACGGCGCTCCGGTAACGCCTCTCGGCGATCGACGACCTCTACGCCTGGCTGCTCGATCAGGGAGACTCGGTCCCGCTCGGGCCGCCGACGCGACGAAGGATGTCGCCGAGGGCACCCTCAACGCCTGGGGCCCGTACTCGGACATCCCGGTCGGTGGGTGGTACGGGCTGCGGAACGGCTACCGGGGCCGATCCGCGATGTACCTGCCTCCCCTGCTGGAGCTGCTCGGACTGGCCGAGGTGACCCACGACATGCGGAACGACTCCATGCGGGCCCTGCCCGTCTGATCGCCGACCGGCCGTCCCGGAGTCGGTCCACCCCGCCCGTCCGGGGTGCACGCCACGCCCTGTCACGTCCGGGGGCCGAACGCCTACCCTGGGACGTGCCGTCCGAGGGAGGTGTCATGACCCGGAACCACATGTTGCTGGCCATCGACCGGACCGCCGCCGGAGACGCCGCATTGGACTTCGCCATCGGCCTGGCCGCCGGTTGGGACGCCCGGGTCACGGTGCTGCACGTCCGCGAGGTGTCCCCGGTCCGAGGCATCCCACCCCTCGAGTCACTCGACGACGCCCGCCGGTTGGTCGAGGAGTCGATGGCGCGCATCGACCGGGCCGGGGTGGCCGCGGCCGGCCTCGTCCACACCGCCCGGGAGGACGTCGTGGCCCGGTGCATCGTGGAGGCGTCGAAGGAGCGGTGGTGCGACGGCATCATCCTCGGCTCGCACCGTCGCCGGGGGCTGCGTCGGCTCAACGGTGCCGGTGTCCGCGACCGGGTGATGCGGACCACCCCGTTGCCGGTGTTCGTCGCTCCGCCGGCCCTGCGTTGTGGGCGACCGAACTGGGCGGAGGCGTTCAGTCACGTGGGCGGCGCCTGAGCCCCTAGGCGCACTCGTCCGGTCCGGCGTCGTCACCGTCGAGCAACTCCGGGAAGTCGAACCTCGCCGACGGACCCGTGGGGGCGGACCGGATCCGCGGGGACCGGTGCCCTCGGGCCGCCTGGAACACGGGATGCCCGGCCGTGACATCGGGGCCGACGACCGCCGGCGGCGTGGCCCCGGCCGGTTCGGAGGCCAGGGCCCAGCTGATACGCAGGTGCAGATCGCTCATGGTGACCGTCCTCGAGGGGATTCTGCGTCACCGGCGGTCTGGAGCGACGGGTCGTCGACACCGAGGCGCTGCACGGCCCTGACGTCGATCGACTGCTCCTCCGACCGTACACCCGATCGGCACGCGTGGTCATGGGTGCCGATGGCGGTCCGGTGGCGTGACCGGACCGGAACTACGATGGGAGCGGCGTACACTTCCCCTCGCTTCGCCGGCGAACCCGCCCGCAGACTGGCGATCCCATGTCCCGTGAAGCCCTACTCGTCCGGACCCTGGTCGAACTGGCGGACAACCTGGTGGACCGCTTCGACGTCATCGACGTGCTCACCGTGCTGAGTGACCGGTGCGTGGAGGCGCTCGACGTCGATTCCGCCGGGGTGATGCTGGCCGGACCCACCGGCGAATTGCAGGTCGTCGCCTCGTCGAGTGACACCATGCGCGGCCTCGAGGTGTTCGAACTGCAGTCCGACGAGGGCCCGTGTGTGGACTGCTACCGCACCGGAGCTCCGATCACGAACCTCGAGTTGGAGAGGAGCGGCGTCCGGTGGCCACGGTTCGCCGAGCGGGCCGTGGCCGAGGGGTTCCATTCGGTGCACGCGCTGCCGATGCACCTCCGGGGGACGACGATCGGTGCGCTGAACCTCTTCCGCACCGGCCCGGGACCGCTGAGCGACGACGACGTGGTGGTGGCCCAGGCACTGGCCGACGTGGCCACCATCGCCATCATCCAGCACGAGGTGTCGGTAGGGTCCGCTGCGCTCACTGACCAGCTCGGGGAGGCGCTCAACAGTCGCATCATCATCGAGCAGGCCAAGGGCAGGATCAGCGAGGCCTCGGGCCGTGACATGGACGAGGCGTTCGCCCGCCTGCGCAACCACGCGCGCAACCACAACCTGCGGCTCACCGATCTCGCCCGCGACGTCGTCGACGGCACCCAGCCGATCGTCCGTCTCGATCCCCTGGCGCGCCCGACGTCGTCCCGGCCGCTGGTCCCGCCACCACGTGCGGCTGGACCTCATCCGTGAGCGGATCAGCGTGTCGAGGTCGGAGGGGTCACGCCCTGCGGGACCGGCGCGGGGCGACCTGGCAGGTGGGGCACAGATGGGTACCCCGGCCGACCACCACCGACTTGACGATCGGCGTCCCGCACCGACGGCACGGCTGCCCCGTCCTTCCGTAGACCGCGGCCACGTCGAGGTAGCCGCCCCGTTCACCCCGAGAGTCGACGTAGTCCCGCAGCGTCGAACCGCCCCGGGACACTCCTTCGGACAGGACGGTGACGATGCCGTCATGCAGCGCCTCGACGCCCGCCCTGCGGACCGCCCCACTCCGGCGCTCGGGGTGGAGGCCCGCCTGCCACAGGGCCTCGTCTGCGTAGATGTTGCCGATGCCGGCGATGGAGCCCTGGTCGAGCAGGACCGCCTTGAGCCGGAGGCCCGGGTGGCGCTTGAGGATCGCCCGGAGCACGTGGGCGTCGAAGGCCTCGTCCAGCGGTTCGGGCCCCATGCGGGCCAGCAGCGGGTCCGCGGGCACCTCCGGGGTGGGCACCACGACCATGCGTCCGAACTTGCGCTGGTCGTTGAAGTGGAGTCGGGACCCGTCGTCCAGATGGAGCACGACCCTCGTGGCGGCGGTGTCGGGCGGTGGCGTCCCCCGGGACCCGAGCAGCAGCTGACCGGTCATGCGCAGGTGGACGAGAACGCTCACCTCACCGTCGAGATCGATGCCCAGCACCTTCCCCCGACGCCAGACCCGGGACACCGGACGGGCGAGGACGTCACCGACGGCGATGTCCCGCCCGGTCAGGCTCTTGTGCCACCGCGTCTCCGCGGCCGTGAACATGCGACCGGGTAGGACCGCATGGAGCTGTCGGCGGATGGTCTCGACCTCGGGCAGCTCGGGCACGGCTCATCTCCTGCACCGGGGTGCTCGGCGGTACCGTCTGCGGGAGGCGGCGCCGGCCGTCCTCAGGCGTGGGCGGTCAGGAACGGGATGATGCGGTCCTTCGGGCGGCCGATGATGGCCGAGCCGGGCGCGATGATCACCGGGCGCTGGATGAGCTCGGGATGCGCGGCCAGGACCTCGGCCACCTGGTCGGCGCTCTGCACCTCCGCATCGGTCAGACCGAGTTTGGCGAAGTTGGCGTCCCGGCGCACGAGGGCCGTCGGCTCGTCCTCGAGGACGGCCAGGAGACCACGGAGCTCCTCGGCGGTGGGGCGCTGCGCCTTGAGCTGGTAGCGGCGGATGGCCACGTCGACGCCGAGCTCCTCGGCCGCCTGGGTGGCGGCACGCGAACTCGAGCAGTTGGGATTGTGGAAGATGGTGATGTCGGACATGGCCTGTGAACCTACCGTGCCGTGACCCCGAGCCCTGCTAGTGGATGAGCACCTTGAGCGCGTCGTGCTCGGCGGCATGGCCGAAGACGTCGTAGGCCTCGAGCATCTGGTCGAAGCGGAATTCGTGGGTGACGAACTTGTCGGCGGGCAGCTTGTGCTCCGCCACGAGCTTCAACAGCATGGCCAGGGTGTCCGTGTTCACCAGACCCATCGAGATGTCGATGTTCTGGATCCAGAGCTCGTTGAGCGCCAACTCCACCGATGCGCCGTGCACGCCGATGTTGGCGACGTTGCCACCCGGTCGGACGATGACGGTCGCCATGGTGAACGTCTGGGCCGACCCGACCGCCTCGATGGCGACGTCGACACCGAGGCCGTCCGTGAGGGCCAGCACCTGTTCCTTCCAGCCCGGATCCCCGGAGTTGACCGTGTCGGTCGCACCGAAGTCCGCGGCACGACCGAGGCGGGCGTCGTCCAGGTCGATGGCGATGATCTTGGACGGGCCGTAGAGCCGGGCGGTCATGACCGCGGACAACCCGACCGGGCCGGAGCCGATCACGGCTACGACATCGCCCGGGGCCACCCGTCCGTACCGGACGCCGATCTCGAAACCGGTCGGCAGAATGTCCGAGAGCAGGATGCCCTCGGCGTCGCTCATGCCCGGGGGAACCTTGTACACCGAGTTCTCGGCGAAGGGGACCCGCACGTACTCCGCCTGGGTCCCGTCGATCATGTAGCCGAAGATCCATCCGATCCCGGTCAGGCCCTCCGGATCGAGGCAGTGGCTGTAGAGACCCTTACGACAGTTCGAGCACTTCCCACAGGAGCTCACACACGAGAGGATGACGCGGTCACCGACGGACAGCTGGGTCACCCCTTCGCCGATGGCGGTGACCACGCCGATCCCCTCGTGTCCGAGGATCCGGCCGGTCTCCACCTCGGGGACGTCCCCCTTCAGGATGTGGAGGTCGGTGCCGCAGATGGTCGTGGCGACCATCCGCACGACCACGTCGGTCGGTTGCTCGATCTTCGGGTCGGGGGCGTCGTCCCAGGACACCTGACCCGGACCTTTGTAGATGAGTGCTTTCATGGCGGACCTCCTGGCGTGGGGTACCCGAGTCGCACGGTGCGACCCGGGAGGCCGGCCGTCACGTGTCCGCGAGCAGGTGGGTCTCCACGTCCGAGCCTACGGAACGACCGTCCGACCAGCCAGGGTCGAAGGACCCGACCGGCGTCCCCGCCGTACGTCCGGGAGGAGCGCACCGGATACGCAGGACCTAGGTCGCCTCCCGGTCGACCCGGGTCGACGCCAGCGGCTCGCCGGTCTGGAGCAGCGTCTTGAGGCTGGACAGGAACACCGGCCACCCGTTCCTCACCATGGTCGCCGCGGCGCTGCCCGGCTCGAAATCGTCGTGGACGACCGTCAGCTTGACCGACTGCCCCACCTGCTCGATGTCGAAGGCGACCAGTGAGCGCCGTTCGGCGGCCAGTCTGGCGAACAACTCGTCCCCGAAGCGGACGCGTTCGTTCAGCTCCGGCGTGAACGTGTGCCAGGTGTAGGACAGCCTCCGATAGGGATCCGATTCGAGGACGACCTGTTCCGGATCGGCGATGACCACACCGCTGTTGTCCCAGGTCATCGTGGAGCCGACGGCCCAGTCCGTGTCGAACGTGGTCCGCCACCAGCGGCGGGTGAACGAGGGTTCGGTCAGCGCCTGCCACAGGCGCTCGGGTGTGGTCTTGATGTAGGTCGTCTAGACGAACGTCGAGCTCTCCACAGGTGTCTCCTCCAGTGCGTGTCTGAGGTCCGAGAGGGCCCGGACCCGTTGGTGGTGGTAGCGGTCGATCCAGCGCTCGGCGATCTCGTTGATCGGTACGGCGTTGAGGTAGTGCAATTTCTCCCGACCCCGGCGCACGGCCGTCACGAGGTTGGCCCCCTCGAGCACGGCCAGGTGTTTGGCCACCGACTGCCGGGCCATGCCGAGACCCTCGGACAGGTCCCGGAGGTTCTGACCGTTGCGGTCGTTCAGGTGGTCGAGCAGGAGGCGGCGACTGGGGTCGGCCAGGGCCTTGAAGACATCGACGGCGCGCGGATCGGGAACGTCGCTCAGAACTTGAGGTCCTCGGGGAACGGCGTGCCCGAGCCGGTCTCCACGAGGCGTTTCAGGCTGAGCAGGAAGTAGGCCCACCGCGCGCTGCAGTGCGCCATGAACTCACTGGCGTCCTGCCATCCGGCGTGGGTGAACAGGACCGCCGTGTCCCGCCCGACCGCCGTGAGCTCGAACACCAGCGTCGTCCCGACCCACTCGTCGGCACCCCCGACACACGTCCAGCGCACGGAGCCGGTCGGGTCCAGGCGGGTCACGTCCATGACGGCGGCCGGCTCCGGATTCCCGAAGTAGAACTCGAGCCGGGACCCCTCCGCCGACTCGCCCCGGACGCCGTCCCGGGTCCACCACCGACCGATTCCCTCGGCCGTGGACACCTCGGAGTAGACGAGATCGGGCGGAGCGGCCACGACCACTCGATGTCGGATGTCGGGCATGGCATCCTCCCGTGGTGCACGACCGGCTGTTTGGCCCATCACATGCAGCCAAATGGCTGCATCTCAACCCTGTTCCCTGATCTTCCCGATCGATCTCCGTCGCGGGGCCTCCGCGTGCCCCCGGCGACCGCGCAGGCACGGCCGCGGCAGGCCGGGGTGTCGGTGCTGCCAAGATGATCCGGTGCCCCTGTCGGACCTGATGCGAACCGGGCGACCCCCGTTCCGGGGTCAGGTGCGGGCCGTCGGCGCCGTCGTCGGACTCGCCGTCGCCCTGGTGGCCTGCGGATCCACCGTGGCCGGTTCGACCACCACGACGACGGGTGCGGTCGTCATCCCCGTGGGGTGGAGGACCTACACCTACGGCCGGGTGGCCGTCTCGGTACCCGCCGACTGGGCCGTCACCACCGGTGACCGCTGTGCCGTCGGCGCGGCGTCCGGACTCCTGGTGCTCGGGCCGCCGGGTCGGCTCTCGGACTGCCCGACTGGCGTCGCCAGCGTGGTGGTCGCGCCGATCCCTGCGGGGGCGGCCACCGAGACGGCGGCGTGCCCGTCGATCGTGCTCCACGGTCAGCGGGCCACCGTGGTGCCCTGCCACCCCGGTGCCGGCACGAGCATCGTGCAGTACCTCCTACCCAGCCTGGGGATCGAGGCCGTAGGCAACGGCACCCCCGGGGAGGACGTGAGCGGCCCGGGAACCGGGACCGTGGTCGGCCAGGTCCTCCACACCCTCCGTTGAGCGCGCGCGGCGCCTGGGGCGCCCGGGCACTCCCACGGGCCACCTCCGTCCGGCCCGAGCGCGGCGACCCCGATCTCCGACCGGACTTCAGCGGCCGACCCGACCGGCATAAGGTGCATCCATGCCGATGCCCAAGCGAACGGACGTGGACGACTACTTCGCCCGGCTGAGTGACGTCCAGCGGCCCCATCTCGAGGTGCTGCGGGCGTTGAGCGTCGAGGCGGATCCGACGGCACGCGAGGAGCTCAAGTGGAACCTGCCGGTCTACGTACGGGGCAGGAACACCAATCTGTGGATGCTCCAGAACTTCAAGAACCACTGCTCGCTCCGGTTCAACCCTCCGTTCTTCGCCACCCAGAAGCCGGCGGTCGAGGCCGCCGGCTACGACTCCGGCGAGGGGTTCATCAAACTCCCGTACACGCGCGAGCTGCCCGTCGAGCTGCTGCAGTCACTGATGCGGGCCAGGATCGACGACTACGAGGCGTCCGAGTCGGAATCCGGGTAACGCCGACGTCGACCGGGTCACCGGAGGACTCGACCATGCCCGCGATCCCTTCGCCGCAGGGGCCCCATGCACAGCTCGTCCATCCCGACCGTCGGCATCGGTCGTGTCGCAGCCCGACGATCGCGCGGCGAGGCGGCACCAGCGTTCGGTCGCACCGTCGGACGATCGTGCGCCAGACGGCTGCACTATCGTTCGGCACGACGGCCTCGACGGACAGCCCCGACACAGCGGTGGGGCGGGCGGGCGGTCGACCGCCACCTGCCGGAGTCGGGTCCGACCGGAAGCTCGGCAGGGGGAATGCGACATGACTACCGCAGGCGAACTGGACCCGGACCTGTTCCTCCCCGAGCCCGAACAGCGCGAGGTCAAGTACACGGTGATCAGCGTCGACGACCACCTCGTCGAGCCGCCCGACATGTTCGAAGGTCGCCTCCCGGCCCGCTTCCAGCCCGACGCCCCCCGGGTCGAGGTGACCCCGGAGGGACGTGAGTTCTGGACGTTCGACGGCAGGCGATACACCCAGGTGGGGATGAACGCCATGGCCGGTCGGCGCCCCGAGAGCGTGGCCGTGGAGCCGTTCCGGTTCGACCAGATGCGCAAGGGGTGCTGGGACATCGACGCCCGGATCCGGGACATGGACGTCAACGGGGTCTGGGCCTCGCTCAACTTCCCTTCGCAGATCACCGGCTTCTGCGGGCGCGTGTTCTCCACCGCCGCCGACCCCGAGCTCGGACTCGCCACCACCCGGGCGTGGAACGACTGGTTGTTCGACGAGTGGTACTCGCCCTACCCGGAGCGGATCATCCCCCTCGGGATCACCTTCCTCACCGATCCGGAGGCGGGCGCGGTGGAGATCCGCCGTAACGCTGCCCGCGGCTTCAGGTCGGTGGCCCTTCCCGAACGGCCCCACCGCATCGGACTGCCCTCCCTGTTCGACGAGTACTGGCAGCCGATCATCGAAGCCTGCGCGCGGACCGAGACGGTGATCAGCCTGCACGTGGGTTCGTCGGGCCTCGCCGACCTGCCGCCCGGCGCACCGGCCCTGGTCCTCGGGGCGACCCTGTTCGGTCAGCTCTCGCTGACCGCCTGTGCCGAGTGGCTGTGGTCCGGGTGGGCACTGCGCTACCCCGAACTGAAGATCGCCATGTCCGAGGGTGGCATCGGCTGGGTGGCCATGCTCCTCGACCGTCTCGACAACATCGTCGACCGATCCGGGTACGGCCTGGGCTGGGACGTCCGACCGGCGGACGTGCTCCGACGCAATTTCTGGTTCTGCACCCTCGACGACCCGTCGACCATCGTGACCCGCCACCGGATCGGCGTGGAGAACATCATGGTGGAGACCGACTATCCCCATGGCGACGGGACGTGGCCGGACACCCAGTCGGTCATCGAGGAGGTCTGGGGCGACATCCCGGACGACGAGCTACGGGCCATGTGTTGCGAAAACGCCGCAAACCTCTTCCGACATCCGCTCCCGGATGTCGTCCGGCCCTAGGAGCCCACATGGAGTTCTCCCCCACGTCCGACAAGCTGATCCCCGACCTGACCCCGCGCGAGGAGCTGGTCCTGCTGGCCCGCACCCTCTGGCGCGAGGGCTACGACGACCACATCGCCGGTCACATCACCTACCGCCAGCCGGACGGCACCTTCCTCTGCAATCCGTGGTACCTGCTGTGGAGCGAGCTGCGGCCCGAACAGGTCATCCGGATCGACATCGACGGCACGGTGGTGGAGGGCGACTGGCCGGCCCCGCTCGGCATCCCCCTGCACCTGGAGCTGCACAAGCTCCGTGACGACGTCACCGTGGCCATGCACAACCATCCCCGGTTCGGGACCGTGTGGGCCGACGCCGGCCGGGTACCACCGGTCTACGACCAGAGCTCGGCCCTGGGGGGTGGTGAGTTGGTCCTGGTCGACGAGTACAGCGGCGGCGTGAACAACGCGACCGCCGCCCGTGCGGCTGTGGAGTCCATGGGCGGGGCCGACATCGCACTGCTGGCCAACCATGGCGTCTTCGTGTTGGGCAGCTCCATCCGGGCCGTGCACCAACGGGCGGTCGCCCTCGAACAGCGCTGCCGCAACGCCTGGCACGTCGAGGCGCTCGGCGGGGGCAAGCCACTCGACGGTGCGGTGGCCCAGATGTTCGCCACGAGTGACGGCAACGGATTCATCGGGTTCTGGGAGTCCATGGTGCGCGCCGAGTTGGCGGCGGACCCGACGCTCCTCGACCCGGCCCGCTGATCCCCCGCGCAGACCGCAGATCCGCACGGGCCGCGATCCGCACCAGGGGTTCCGCTTCGTCGGTGCAGGACCATTGTCTCGCCGGAGTGCCGTCCGTCGACGGGTGCACGTCAGGCCCACGTTGGCGAGGACTGCGGTGCCGACCGACGCGCTCCTCAGGTCCGGTACGGGACCAGGATCGTCCCGCCGCCCGTCCCGCTCCCACCGGGGGACCTTCGGCCCTACCGGTCAGACGCGGCATGGCCGACGCTGGAGCCAGATGACGACGGACCAGAGGGCAACGCCATGATGGACCACGGCTACGGATACGGGAGTGGCAGCCACCTGGGCCTGTGGATCCTGATGATCGTGGCGATGGTCGTCTTCTGGGCCGCACTGGCGTGGATCATCGTCACCCTGGTGCGGCACCGCGGGACCCCGCACGGCTCGATTCCCCTGGCTGCCGGATCGAGTTCGTCACCATCCGGTACGGAGGCTCTCCGCATCCTCCATGAACGGCTCGCGCGGGGCGACATCGACGAAGACGAATACCCGCGCCGGCGGTCATTGATCGAAGGCTCGGGGTGACTGCGGGGTCCGACCACCGGGGCTTCCCTCGTGGTCGACGAGTAGCCGAGCCTTGGTGAGGCATCACGATCGTGCGGCGCAGGGAGCGGCGACGGCATCGCCCCCGGAAGCACGGCGTGGACCGCGGTAACCCTCGAGCCAGGTCGCTACGAGCTGGTCTGCGACCAGCCGTGGCACTACGCGGCAGGGATGTTCGACGTTCTTACGGTGACCTGACTACCCCGTCTGCCTCATTCGGAGGTGACTGGTCGTCACTGCGGCGTCCAGCCCACTCGACCGGCGCCCCGTCCTCCCCGCGTCGGGTGCAGTTCCCGCCGGGGTGGATCACCGGGAGACCGGGTATCGTGTGTATATACATGTAGGGGGTATAGGTGTGAGGAACGAAGAGCAGGCAGACCAGGTGGCGGAGCCGGGCTACTCGGCGGAGAAGGAACTGGTGCTCAAGCGCCTCCGCCGTATCGAAGGTCAGGTCCGCGGCATCCAGCGCATGGTGGAAGACGATCGGTACTGCATCGACGTGCTTGCCCAGGTGTCGGCGGCCACCGCCGCCCTCCAGTCGGTGGCCCTGCTGCTGCTCGACGAGCACCTCGCTCACTGCGTCAACAATGCTGTCCGGGCGGGGGGCGAGGAGGCTGAGCAGAAGCTGGCCGAGGCGTCCGCCGCCATCGCCCGACTGGTCCGGTCGTGACCGGAGTGCTCGTCGCCGCTGTGCCCGTGGTCACGGATATCGCACGCAGCCTGCGTGAGGCCTTCTTCATGTTCTGGGAGACCCTCTGGCCCCTCATCCTCGGGTTCGGTCTGTCTGGGGCCGTCCAGGCGTTCGTGAGTCGCGAGTCGATGCAGCAGAAGTTGGGTGACCATCGACCTGCCTCCATCGCCAGGGCCAGCGGCTACGGGATGGTGTCGTCGTCCTGCTCCTATGCGGCCTCGGCCATGTCAAAGTCCCTCTTCGTCAAGGGCGCCGACTTCGTGGCGACGACCGTGTTCATGTTCGCCTCGACCAATCTGGTGCTCGAGCTCGGCATCGTGCTCATCGTGCTCTTGGGGTGGCAGTTCGCCGCTGCCGAGTTCGTTGGCGGCACCATCATGATCGTACTCCTCGCCGTGCTCGGGGGCCTGTGGTTCCGGGGCCGCACGATCGCCCAGGCCCGCGCACGGCTCGAGGCCGAGTCGGCCGGCGGTCACCAGCACGGTCCCGAGGAGAACACCGCGCTCCAGGAGGAGCCGTGGGGTACGAAGCTGCGCAGCAAGGGCGGCTGGGCGAACGCCGCGACGTACACCATGGCCGACCTGACCATGCTCCGACGCGAGCTGGTCATCGGCTACACGGTGGCCGGCTTCCTGGCCGTCCTCGTGCCGGTGCACGTCTGGAACACGGTGTTCCTCCATGGCCACGGCTTCTGGACGAGCCTGGAGAACGTCATCGTAGGGCCGTTCATCGCCATCATCAGCTTCGTCTGCTCGATCGGCAACGTGCCGCTGGCCGCCGCCCTGTGGAGTGGCGGGATCTCGTTCGGCGGGGTGATCTCGTTCATCTTCGCCGACCTCATCGCCCTGCCCCTGCTGCTGATCTACCGCCGCTACTACGGCACCCGGATGACCCTGCGGATGCTGGCGCTCTTCTGGGCGGTGATGTCGACGGCGGGCCTGATCACCGAAGGGATCTTCTGGGCCCTGGGCGCCATCCCCACCACACGGCCGACCACCATCGCCCCCGCCCACTTCCAGTGGAACTACACGACGTATCTGAACATCGTGTTCCTCGCCCTGTTCGGTCTCCTCTACTGGACGTACCGCAATCGCGAGCGTCTCGGCGGCGGGCGCGGCTACGCGCTGGACCCGGTGTGCGGGATGCAGGTCCAGACGGCCCACGCACCGGCCTCACTCGTGCGTGACGGCGAGCGCGTCTACTTCTGCTCGGACCACTGCCGCCATCGATTCGAGGCAGAACCGGTGAAGTACGCCGGAGCGCACCGAGGAGCCGCTCCCGGCCACTCGGACATGCCCGACGTCCAACCCGTGGGTGCGAGCGACGGAGCGACCGCACTCGACCCGGTGTGCGGGATGGCCGTGGACCCGGGACTGTCCATTCACAGACTGCAGGGCGGGAAGGAGTTCTACTTCTGCAGTGCGGGATGTGCCGATGCGTTCGAGGCTGACCCGACGACCTATGTGCCGAGCCACTCCGCCACGTGAGATGGTGCCGGCACGTACCACCCGCGAACCGGTCGGCGCTCCTTCCGGGACGCGTCGACCGGCCCGAAGACGTCGATTGCCGACTACCCCGAGAGAGCGAGCAGCCGGGACACGGTTTCGTACAACCGTGGCCCGAGGACAGGGTGGACCAGGTGGGCGGCGGCCTCCTCGAGCGACGCCAGGGCAGAGAACCGTGCGGTGTCGCTCCTGCCGAGTCCGGTCGATTGGGGCAAGACGACCCACATCAAGTGGGTATGTTTCCGTCCGGCGGCCAACTCGTCGAGGGCATCGGCGAAGGTGCCTCGGTCGTCCCGGGCGTCTACGAAGGGTTGGAGATCGACGACCTTCACGTAAGGAGTCTGCCCGCACGGGAGTGGCGCGGGCTCCGCGTTGCTCAACTGGGTAGTCGACTACCCGAGCGGCCCCTTGGCGATCACCACCCGCTGGATCTGGTTGGTGCCCTCGTAGATCTGGGTGCTCGGTTCCGGGGGTCCAGCAGGTCGCCCCGAGTCCGCTGACCTGGGTCTATTCGGGATCCAGTCGTCCTGAATCCCCCCGGTTCCGCCGAGTTGTAGGGATGAGGTAGGGATGGAAACAGACCTCGGAACAAGCAACCACAGGGTTCAGCGCTCGACCTGTTTCACTGTCTGCTCGGCGATTCGCACGATGCGTGCCGCGGCGGTGACCGCCGCCCTCGCCTCGGTTGCAGAGATCGGTTCGGGGTCGTACTCCGCCCGGTTCTTCAGCGGCAGGAGTCGGCGGAGTTGAGGGGCTGCCTTCCGTCCCTCCTCGCCACCGACCTTCTCCAGGTGAGCCGGAGCCTGGGAGTGTTCTCCTTTCCAGACCACTGCCGCCCTGGCTGCCGTGATGGCGTCCGCCGCTCCGATGCCGGCATGGACGGCGTTGCCAGCCGCGGCCACACGGTTCCCGAGCCCG
>Ga0080006_1105037_pt1 | contig 21727 bp, 20 predicted proteins | sample RS3BMetagenome_FD_69209 | JGI IMG/M metagenome (GOLD analysis project Ga0080006, IMG submission 69209) | Ferric oxide microbial mat and aquatic microbial communities from Rainbow Spring, Yellowstone National Park, USA - RS3B (SPADES... ...
GATCAGAGTTCTTGAAAGGGTGCTTGGAGTAAGATCGGAGAAAAAGAGGCCCCACACAGACCAGAAGCTGTGGCTTTTCGCCAGATCTCTAGTCCCGGAGGATCACGAGGAAGCAGAGAAGCTCAATTTTGGAGTGCTTGATTTTGCTAGGAAGGTATGTACAGCTAGAGACGCTCGGTGCGGTTCGTGTCCTGTTAGAGAGCTTTGCCGGTGGGCTCACGCAACCGCGCGGCGGTGCACTCGCCGCATAACTAGCGGGTCGGCGGAGACCCCGAGCCCGCTGCCCTCTTAGCCTCCTCTATTATCCTGATGAGCTGCTCGGCGGCGTCGCAGGGCACAGCCTGGATGAGGCCGATGCCAGCCTCACCCCACTTCCTCCTCGCGGCATCCCCCTGGGTGAGGCCCATCGCCTCCACCTCCACCTCGCAGGAGAGGATGCCCTTCCGCAGCCTGACCCCGCTTATACTCGTGTACCACACCACCTCGAAGTCGCAGCGCCCGAGGCCGAGGGGCTCCACGATGATCAGCCTCCTGTCGGTGGCCACAACCCTCTCAGGGAAGAGCACTCTGCCGCCAGCCCTCCACCTCGACTCCCTGACCTCGAGGAGGACACGCTCATCTGGCTCAAGCAGCCCTTCAACGCTCAACCCGAACCACCACCCACCAACATTAAGCCCTCCCATCCACGGCACCCGTGGACTGGGCCGCCGGCTCCCCAGCCGCGGGCGACTCCTTCAAGCAGAAGAGGACCCCGCCCGTCGCAGCATCACGCCCCCTCACAAACATCCCAGCGGACACCAGGCCCCTCAGTATACCACGCAGCAGCCGTGAATTAGACGCCTGCTCAAAGCGGTGCTCCGCACCCTCCTCAGAGGCCAGCGACTCCGCCACCATCCGAGCGGAGGCGCAGCCACCGCATCGTACAACAGCGTCAACCACGTAGGACACCAGCACAGCGAGGGAAATATACCTCCCACACTTCAAGCACCGCGCCATAGTCGAAGCATAGCGGGGCGGCACCATCAGGCGGCGCCCCCCACCAACATCCACTTCTACCAACGCGGGTGAAACCATCCGCTTAACACTTCGACCAGAAGACATACACATCCAACACGTGAAAGCCATAAAAGACATACGATCAACGGCACACGCGGCTTGACCAGCAGGCGGGTGGAGAGGGGTACCCGCCCCCACAGGCGGGAAGCACAGGGCTACATGAGGCTGCACAGGGTGTTATTAGGCCGCACAGGGTCACCTATGGGTGTTGGAGGGTCGATGAGGAGTGAAGAAGACAGCATAGGGCTGCACAGCACGGCACACGCCCGCCAGCGACCCATAGTGAAAACAGGAGGCACCCAACCCCGACCCAACACACCATGACCCCACCCCACACCCAACCAACCAGACAAACAACCAAACCACAAGTCAACCCAGCCCAACAGCCGCCGAGAGCAGGAGGCAGCCAACCACACCACAGCGAAACCAAGCGGCAGCCAGAAAGCAGGGAGAACCAACACCAAGCAGCCCAGGACACTGACAGGTCATCCACCAACCAACCACAGGGCAACCAGAAGGCGACCGCGGCTAAACGGGGAAGCACACAAGTCGGCACACGTCCGAAACCCAAACCATGAAGAACGAGGCTGAAAAACCCGAAAAACACAGCCAACCTTCAAACCATTCTTCGTGCTGCTGTCTGGTTTATTCTTCTTATTCTTCTTGTTCTTATTCTTATTCTTCGTGTTGTTGTTTGTTTTGCTTGGCTTGTTTGCTCTGGGTTGCTTTGACTGTTGGCTTTGACTGTTGGTTTGTTTTACTCTGCTCTGCTTTGATGCCCGGGGTTTCCCTTTTTTGGCTGCCGCGTATCTCACCAGCTAATCTGGGCGCAGTCGTTGTCTGGGTGGTGCCTGGATTAGTGGGTGGCGTGTGTTTCCCCCTATATGTTTCCACCTGTGTTTCTTCCTGGTGTGTTTTCCCCAAGGTGTGCCCCTAGGTGTGTTGGGCAGCGTTATCCGGGTGCCGCTGTTGTTGTTTTGGTCGGGTTGTTCTCCCTCTCTTCCTCCCTGTTCTGTTCTATCTGTGCCGCTGTGGGTTGATGTGTGGTGTGGCCCCCTCCCCTATCCTCTCCTCTCTCTTTCTATCCTTTCCATCCTATCCCATCCCATCCTCCCCACCACTCCGCCTCCATCCTCCAACACTGGTCACCCTACTCCCCCGATCCCGCACCCCGACCCGACTCCAGCGATGCGTGGGGAGAGAAGAGGAGTGGAAGAGGAGGAGGATAGGATTTCAAACGGGGAGAAGCTGCGTGCCGTGCGGGGAGCGGAGCCCACCCACCACACACCCACCAGCCGACATACATGGACCGAACAACACCAAGCAATCCAAGCAGAGTAAACAGCCAAAGCAAAACAAAGAAAACCAAAGCAAGCCAAGCAGAGCAAAACAAAGCAGCGCAGAGCAACGCAGCCCACCCAAAGCAAGCAAAGCCAAGCAAGGAAAACCAAAGCAAAGAAAACCAGAGCCAAACCCAGGCAAATCAAGCAAGCCAAAGCAAACCCAAGCAGAGCAGAGCAACCCAAAACCAAAGCAAACAGAGCAAACAAACCGAGCAGAGCAGAGCCGAAAACAGCCAAAGCAAACCCAGGCAAACCAAGCAAAGCAGAGCCAACCCCAAACACCCCCACACCCAACCAAACAACCAACCAACCAAAGCAAACAAACAGAACAGGAGGGCGGAGGAAAGAGAGGGGAGAAAGAGAAGAAAGGATAGGATAGGATGGGATAGGATGAGAAAGGAAAAAGAGGATGAGATAGGAGAGGATAAGAGAGGATAGGATAGGATGGGATGGGGGAGTAAGTAGGGGGGAGGATGGGGGAGGGGGTTTGAAGGTTGGGGGGGTTTGGGGTTGCCGTGGCCGCTGGTTTCAGTGTGGGTTCCTGGGTTTGAATGATCCCTCTATGTATGGGTGGAGGGGTGGCGGTGGGGAGGGGGGTGGAGCCAAGTCTCCTTCTTAAGGAAGAGGGAGAGGAGGAGGGGGAGGGGTGCATGGATGCATAGGGCTAGGGGGGAGGAGGGGGGTGTCAGCTGCTCCTCGCTGAAGCATCGGAGCTTCCCCGCTTTTGCGTTTATCTGCACTCGACGAGTCTGGATGCGCCGGCGGCCGGCGGCCTCCGTGGCTTCTGTGCTGCCTTGGGGGCGGCTTGCGCCTCCGTCCAAGTGCGGTCGCCGCCCCTGGGGCTGGGCTTGGCTTTGGCGGTCGCCGCCGCAGGCCGCGGAGCTCCCCCCTCCCCCTCTCCCTCGCTCTCTGGTTGTTCGGGGTGCTGTGTTGGGGGTGCTGCCTGTGGCGGCGTGGGCTCCCGCCTCCTCGCCTCCGCCGCTGGCCTCGGGGTCTGTGGGGTTGGGCTGCGGGTGTTGAGTGATGGGTCTATTCGGTGGGCTAGGTGCCTCACCGTTATATCGGTTACCCCGGCGGCCTTCGCGACCTGGCTCTGCGCGAGTTTGAAGCCAGCCCTCTTTGCGGCTATGTATACCGACGCCGCGGCGATGCCTCTTGGGGAGCAGCCCTGGAGGCTGAGTGTACTTGTGGTTTCCTCGGCTTCCTCAGTCACGTGTGGTGGGAGGCGGAGGGCTGAGGTGATGGATGCCACGTAGTCGAGTGGTGTGGGTGGGGGCGGCCTGACCCCGAGCTTTCTGACCAGGTCGCGGTAGATTTTGAGGGTGAGCTTCACGCGGTGGGGGAAGTAGGCGGTTACCAGGTCCTGCCTGAGTGGTACACGGGCTAGGCGGGCTGCGAGGAGTATTAGTGCGGCGGCTGAGGCGGATGATGGTTTCCCCCTCGTTATACCCGCCGCCTTAGCCTGGTCGGCTAAGCTGAGCGCGAGCTCCACAACGTGGGGTGGGAGGCGGAGGGGGTAGGCTGCTCGCTTCACCTCCCTAGCGATGCGCCCCACACCCGGCTTGGGGTGCATCCTCCCATTCAGCTTCGCAAGTATGAGTATATCCCTCTTCTGGGCTGGGGTGACCCCGAGGCGGGCGACGTCCCCCCACTTAATACTCGTGGCTGGCGCCTCAGAGCCGGGGCGGAGTGGTGCACCCACCCGCGCCCTCCTAGCCCACTGCTCAGCCGCGTAGGCGACCCACTCCGCTCCTGGGGTGGGCGACCCCTCCTCAACCACGAGCCCGCAGCCCTCACATACGAGGGCTGAATGGGAGGATACTATGAGTGAACCGCACTCCTGGCATCTCATAGCTGAACCCACCCCCCAAACACATTTAACACCCCCCGGCAGCTGACCCGGAAGAGGGGTGGGGTGGGGGAGTAAAGCTGGGAAGGCTGCGGTTTCAGCGGGCGGCATGTCTGAGGGCGAGGGTGGCTGTGAAGTGGGCGGCGCACATGAGGATGTAGACCGCCCTCGCATTAGCCGCATCCTCGGTGTTGAGGAGGGCGCCTGAGGGTGAGGTGATGTATGCGGGGTCGATGCGGATGCCAGCGGCGGCGGCAGCCCTGAGGACTGCGGCCACCATGTGCACACATGGGTACTCAACCCCCTCCCCGCACGTGCACTCAGCCGCCTCAGGTGTGGGTGGTTGAGCCCCCTCGCCTAAGCCAGACCACCCCCCTGACGCCGGCGGCTCACCCACAGGTCGGACGCGGATGAAGAAACCCGAACCCTGATTTGGGTTCTGGGGGGTCCCCGCTGGGCGCCGTGGGTTGGCTGCGCCGCCCGGCACCCGCTTCGGCGGATACTGATTCGGCTGGCCGCCTGGGGCGCCGGAGCCCCCGCCGCCATCAGCCTCATCAGCCTCCGAACCAGCGCCTGGCTCAGGTGTCCGTTTGAATGTGAATATGGTTTTGAGGAAGGATGGGGGCAGTGTTACCCTATACTTCACCCCATCATCACCCACCACCACGGCGTGAGCCGCACCCCCCAGCCTGTCGAACCAAAGCGCCGCATGCTTGGCGAGTTGGGCGGCGGCGGGCACACTCTTCTCGACTGGTGGGGGTGCGAAGCCGAGCTCCTTCAAGTCGGCGTAGGGTATCCTGCGCCCAACGGTGGAGAGGGCATCAATAATATCTGCGAAGAAGAACATCTCAGCATCAGCCTGGTCGAAGCCCCCACCACCCCCCGCCTCACCACCCTCCCCTCCGTCCTCCAAGACCTCCTCCAGGATCTCCCTGATCCCCCGATCCCCCCCACCACTTGAGCCGCCAGTATCCTCCCCACCCTCCGGGTTCTTGCTCGACATGCTGATATAATGGGGAAAACACTAAAAGCGGTCGTCGGCGGCCGATGCTGTGAGAGACACGCACCTTTTAAGCCGCCGGCCTACTCCACGACATACTCTCCTGCCTGGAGAGCCATGGGCCGTCTAGGAAGACGCGTGTGATGTTCGAGGTGGCCGCCAGCCCAGTGGTCTTCGACCGCTACCTGGAGAAGCTGATCAGGGCGGGGAGCCGTCAGCGAGGCGGGCCGCTCCCTCCTAAGGGACCTCGAATGCTTCAGGAAGGAGAGGAGCAGGTACCTTCAAGTGTACGAGGATGTCTACGAGAAACAGAAGGCAGTGGTCGCCCAGGAGGCCGCACCCCCAAGTTAGGGGCGCCGTGGCGTGTGTGTGGGGGGGAGTGGAGAGGGAGGGGTTGAGCAGGCGGCCGCGTCCGCGGTGGTTTGGGGGTGTGGGTCTCTGCGCTGCAGCGGGCTTCCCCGGGGTGGGTTGGCTTCGGTTTCGACGAAGATCAGGAGAGAGTGAGTGCCCTAGGCGAGCCACCCCACCCCTAGAAGGGGGTGAGGTTCAGGGAACCTTTTCTGCGCACCACATTTTGGTGGTGCGGTGCCCTAGTTCAGCGCACACGATGCGTGGGAGGATGGTCCGCTTATCCGGGTCGCCGCACCTGGCTTCCTCCCCATCCTCTTTTTCCCCTGATTCCCCACCTGGATGCACTGCTTTCACCCGTGGAGTTTTACTCGGGAAAAAATGATTCATGGGGGAGATATGAGTTGGTTGATGTAGGCTTCCTCGGCTTCACGTATGTGTTTCTGGAATGCGCGCTCGGCTTCTAGGGCGGCTGCCCCCTTAACCGTGATGCGGTAGTAGGGGACCAGGTCGCCTCTCACCCTCTCAAGCGACCATTCGGAGGAGGCCCAAGGGGGTGCGACCACCACGTAGTGCTTCTCCACGTAGCCCTCCCTGACGAGGAGGCTGAGGTCGTAGTCCGAGCCAGGGAAGCGGGCGAGGATCTCCGAACGCCTCCTCCCTTCCCTCTGTCCAGCGGAGGCGATGTATTCGAGCACCCTAACCCGCTTCTCGCTTAGGAAGACCAGGTGTATACGGCTGTGACTCATACATCAAGTAGAATAAAAACCTTTAAAAGAATACATGTGTGGGTGCGTCTACGCGCTGTGCTTCGCTCCCTGTGCTCTTCCTCAGCGTCCTAGTCGCCTATTAGGGAGAGGAGGGCTGCCTCCACTCTCTTAGCGGCCTCCGCCGCCCACGTGTCGCCGTATATCTCTCTCCCACGCTCCACGATGGCCTGGAACCTCTTGGAGGTGGGTAGTGTGTCCCCGAAGATGACGGCGCCGTGGAGGGCTTCGGCTACGAGGCGTAGAACATCCTGGCCCTGAAGTTTACCCCCGCCCCTCCGCTCGATGAATTCACCCGCGAGGGCGGGGTCGAATGTTACGAGGACGGTCTTGGTGGATGGCTCGGCTTTGGTCTCCGCCTCCTCCTCTTCTCCAGCTCCTCTATTCTCTGCTTCTCCGCTTCCTCCCTGGATGGCGCTTCTCACAGCATCCTCTGGCTGGACGCCTGAGGCCATCATCCTGGCTATGCTGCGCGCCTGGCTTGGTGAAGCGCCCCCAAGTTTGTCGGCTTCCTGGGCCGCCTTGAAGAGTTTGTCGTCTGGGACCCTGTAGGAGAAGGACGCCTTCCCCATAGACTCAGCGGTCCTCCTTGAGATACCCCTACCCCTAAGCCTCTGCATCTCCTCTGCCTCCTTCACATAGGCGCGGACGGTGGATCGGGGTAGGCCGAAGTACTGCCCAACCTTCTCCCAGCTCCAGCCCTTCTCATCATGGAAGCGCCTGAAGACGGCGCCCAGGTTCTCAGGCGGGAAGTCGAGCCTGAAAGCGTTGTCGGCAACAGCATAGCGGTACATCTCATCCTCACTCATGGGTCGGTAGAGGGCGACGAGGGTTTTCAGGCCGGCCGCCCTAGCGGCGGCGAGCCTCCTGTTACCCGCCACAACGAAGTATTTACCCTCTTCAGGGCCATTCGTGACCACGAGGGGAGAGATCTGGCCGTGCTCCCTCAGGCTGCGGCGCAGCCCCTCGAACGCCTCCCCCTTCACGAAGTCATCGGAAAGCTTCCCCTCATCCTCTTCATCCCACTCCTTAGCCGCCAGGTCGGCAGACTTCACCTCCTCGGTCAGCGGACCCCTAGGATTCTTATCCCACTCAACGAGGGAGGCAAGCGGTAACTCAAGCACACGCCAGCTCCCAACACCAATATTTTCTTCAACAGCCATAGCCCAACAAACAAAAAAAAGCTTAAAAAGAGGCCGGCGCCACCCCGCGAAAAACGGGGAGCAGGGAGGACGGGAGCAGAGGACTGCCAAAGAAAGTTAAAGAGGACTGCCAAAGAAAGTTAAAGAGGACTGCCAAAGAAAGTTAAAGACACAGGCGTGGAGGACGGGAGCAGAGGACTGCCAAAGAAAGTTAAAGAGGACTGCCAAAGAAAGTTAAACACACAGGCGTGGAGGACATCGGGTTGGGTTCTCTGCTTTTTATGTCTTCGTGGTGTGTTGGTGTATGATTCGCAGCAGGCGTAGCCGCGCCGTGCTCCTCTCGGTGGCTCTTACTGGGGGGGCGCTGGGTGAGGTTGCTGAGCGTGTTGGGGGCTTCGGTGTTGAGCTCTCGAGGCACACGCTTGGGAAATACATTGCGGCGCTGAGGAGGTTGGGCTACCTAGAGCTATCCGGGGGGGAGGGTGGGGTGAAGAAGAGTGGTGCCGGGGGCGGTGGGCGTGTTATCCACCTGACGGGGAGGGGGGAAGCGCTCTGCGCCTACTTGACAGGAGGCCTGCGGATGGGGGCCGAGGCGCCCCCGCCTGGGGTGAGGGGGGAGAGGACCGCCGCCATATTCAAGGCACTCGTCGAGGCGGGCGGCGTCGCCTCAGCCGCCGACCTAGCGGGCGCCACAGGCATGAAGCCCCAACTCATACACCAATACCTCTACTACTACCGCCGACGGGAAATAGTGGACTGGGAGCCCCCAGGCCTGTTCTTCTACCCATCCAGCAAGGGGAGGGGAAAGCCCACGGACACTACTACTACCACTACTACTACTACCACTGCTGGTTCACCGGTGGTCTGCGGTGGCTCCGGGGTGAGTTTTAGTGGTTCTTCCAGTGAAGATATGAAGAGTATCTCGAAGAATATGATGAATAATAAGAATATGATGAATAATAATAATAATATGATGAATATCGATGAAGAAGGGAAAAATGAAGAAGGAATAGAAAGCGATATTCATCATATTAATAATAATCATCATAATAATCATAATCATATTATTATTATTGATGAAAATGAGAAAGGAGTCCTAAGGCCGGGGAGAAACCCGGGGAAAAATGGTAGTGGTAGTAGTAGTGGTAGTAGTAGTAGTGGTTATGCTAAACCACTTCGACACCACTTCGACACCACCCCCATAGGTACCGGGGTCGGAGGGGAGGGGAGGGGGGCCTCCTTGGAGGCTGAAAGGGGTCTTGAGGCCCCGGGGAACGGGGCCACCGGGCAACCCATATCCAAAACCCGAGTCACTCCCTCCGAACCACTCCCCAGAACCAGTGGTGGTAGTAGTAGTGGTAATGGTGCCGGTGCTCCAACCCATACTTCTGCTACTGATGGTGTCGGGGATGGGGGTGGGTCTGCGGGTGTGCTTCGAAGGGTTGGGGCGCTTAGGCGGCGTGGCGCCTTCGCTGTGGCGTGGTTCCTGGCTAACCGCCTCTTCCTCTACGGCACCTATGTTTTCCGTGGGACGCTTTCAGAGGTGCGGGAGGAGGTGGAGGGGCAGCTCCACTCAGAGTTCTCAGAGCAGGAGCTCGCTGAGGGTTTGAAGGAGCTCGGCAACGTGCGCCTCGCCTACGTGGTCAACCATGTGGGTAAACTCGCCTTCTACAGGGAGGTGGGGGACGCTCTCCTCGCCGACCGCCGACTCCTGGAGGAGGTGGTGGCTGAGCTCACAGGGAAGGCTCGGGGTGCTGCCTGAGAGCGGGAGGTACCTGCGCGGCCTCGTGGGCACACCGGTGCAGAGGCAGTGGAGCGCCGCCAGCCACACGCCGTAGTGGTGGGGCACCCATCCGGTAAACTCTCGGCACCCACCTGCTATGGCTGGATTGATTCGCCCCCGTCGTGGAGGGTGTCCGGGATGAAGAGGATGAGGGTGGACGGCTTCCGCTTCCTGTAGCGGTCGAGGACACCCCAGGCGTACCCCGCGTGGGGGCACTCGGAAGAGGAGCAGAAGGCGCAGCGCATCTCCCCCCTTTTCCTTTCAAAGTAGATGCGGACGGTGCGCCCACACTTCAAATCATAGATGCTGACCCAGTTCTCCCCCAAGGCGAGCAGGGTGAATCTAACCATCATATCGGTTAACCAGTGCACCTAGACTTTTTTAGTTACCGGCGCCGGAGGTCACTCTACTACCCGTTTTCGGCGGGGTTGAACACCCTGCCCGTCTGGTCGACTACGAGCAGCAGCCCCTCCTTGATGCACACCGCCATAGCGTAGAAGTACTCCGTCATCAGCGTGAACACGGAGTCCTCCGCCCAGAACATCCTGAGCGACTCATCGCTTGGGTTCTCCAGGTTAATATCGCTTGAGGCGGCGACCGCCCAGAACTCGTAGTATTCCGCGACGGTGTTCCCGGGGTAGTGGAACACGAATCCGAGGATGCTGAACGGACCCTCCTCCTTTATCACATACCTCTTCGAGGCGTCCCCCTTCCTCCTAATGGCGACCCCGCTCCACAGCTTGTTCCTCTCCCCCCTCATCCCGTAGGGATCGTTATTGGGGTAATCCGGGTCGAGTTCAAAGTTGGGGATGAGCCTCCACACATCCCTGTTCTGGAATAGGGGGGAATCGCGGAGGTACTCGCCTATGAGGCCCGGTATCGGCTTTCTCTCATACGCTTCCAAAACCTCATCCTCATCCGTGAATGAGAGGTATATTTCCTCCATACATACATCATGATATAAGAAGATTTAAAGACGATGGCTCCTTTTACTATTTTCATGGGGTTCAGTGACATGCTGCGCTGGGCTATGAACTGGCTGGGGCGCCCGCTTGAGGGCAGGGTTTCCCTTAGGGGTGCGAGGGTGGTGGGGCTGCACTCATCCCCCTACGCTGATACTCGCTTTGTGGAGCTCCAGCACCCCCAGTCAGAGGGGACGTTCCTGGCGAAGCTCCTCTCCTATGAGGCAGCGAGGCTTCAGAAGGGTGACACGCTCAACATATACAACGCCGCCGTCATGCCTCACGAGGGGGGAGTTGGGCTCGACGCCACATACAACGGGTCAGCGGTTGAAGCCAGGCGCCGCGTGGCGGTGACCCCGAAGGAGCGCCTGTGGCCCCCGAGGGGTGCGAAGGTGGGGGAGGTGGGGGAGGTGGAGGTCGCCATCCCGCTCTCCGACAAGGTTAAGATAAGGGCGGCGAACCTCGACGGGGGGAAGAGGCTGGCGCTCGCCTACAGCTATGAGGGTTCACCCAACTACTTCAGGAACATCGTTTCCATATTCACGGGTGTGGAGGGCGACGTGCACGCCAGTTTCACATCCACCCTCTCCCAATACATGCCGGACTCCTACCTCGAAGAGGTTCAGGCGAGCAGCCCCCCATACGAGGTAGTCGTCGCGAGCTACGGGAACCCGGAGAGGCTGAGGGATATGGCGAAGACCAACGTGTGGGGCGCCCTCTCAGACCTCTACGACCAGGAGGTTAGGTTCATCGGCGACCCGAGGCGCGCCGCACTCGCACTCCAGTGGGACCTCAGCGACCTCGCCAGCAACCCCTATAGGGCGGGCGGCGCAGCCCGTGAAATAGTGGAGCTGCTGCCCGCCATCCACGGCGACGCTGTACTCAGAACCCCCTCGCCAAGCTTCACATCATACTTCATAGGCCTCCTCCAGGCATACACATATATTGAAGACTACGCCAAGGCGGCCGCAGCCGCAACAGCCCTCGTAAACCCAGTAGCCGACGAGCAGTGGCTCACCCACTTCAACTTCAAGACACAGGAGGAAGCCGACCAGAAACCCGTTAAGCTCCTGAGGGAAGGTGAACCGCTCATCGGGGAACCGGACCCCCTGGACAACGCAATCACACAATACTCCTTTGACAACCAGGACCACTGGAGCAGTCTCCCCGCCCGCAGCAAGGCGTACGCCTGCCAGGCAAAGGGCTACATCCACACCCTCACCTCTGTGGGCGTCTTCACGGAGGACGACCTGAACGCATTGGAGAGGGAGTATAAGGCGAAGTTTGACCGCTACATGGAGGAAACCGTGATCCAGGACGCCGACAACGTCGGGGGGAGGTGGGTCAACCCACTCCTCGAACCCATCTACGCCATCATGGATGAGAAGCTGCTCCAAGCCGTCAGGGGCTACGAGAGCGGTAGAGAGCTGTAGGACTCTGCACAACGCAGCCGCCCCCACCCCCGACTGCTGGATCCGCGCCTCCACCCCTCCTCCTCACTGGCGCCGCGCTCCCCCTCAGAGCCCTTCTAACGGTTTGCTGAGGGCGGCTCCCACCCGTGCCACGCGTGGCTGCGCCTCAATCTTTAAATACTCTTCATCATATTTTCTCATGAAATGATGGAAACCGGGAAGGAGCTCGAGGAAGAACCCTGGAAGAAATACCTCGTTTATGAACAGCATACATCGAAGAGGAAAGGCGTCTACATCGCCGAACACACATACTATGCACATGACGAGAAGCACCTCAATCAGGTTATACACGACCACTACACCAACCCCGAAAAGATCCTGTGGGGCTGGGTGAAGACGAACATCTTCGGGCACTACGTTAATAATTCACTGTATGAGGGGGAGACGGTTGACGTAAAGGGCTGGAGGGAGATCAGACCCGACGAGCCCGCCCGCCACAGGCTTAGGAAGCGCCGCTACATAGCCTGCCTCAAACACTTCGGCTTCGGGGGGGAGCACAGCATCTTCTACCACAGTCAGATGGCCTACGTCCTGAAGGCGGCGGGGATAGACCTGGACTACGAGATCAGCGATGGGTTCCGTGAGACAAACGTATATGCATACGGTCTCCTCGAGGAGGTGTACCTCTATACGGAGGACTTCGAAGACCTCGTCACGGATTACCAGCTCACAGAGCAGGAGAAGGCTATACTCGACAAGCTGGCGGAGGCCATGCCGCGTAAAGACGGCACCATCTGGTTTCCGCTCAACTGCCCCGAAAATATCCGGGCGCTGACGGAGGGGGGAAAGACACCTGAGGAAGTCAGGGATTACATGAGAAAGCATACCCGCGCCGCGAAGAATGGGCGCTGGCTTACACCGGAGGAAAACAGGAAGCTGGCTGACTCCGTCTTCGAATTCGTCATGAGAGTCGTGAGCCTCCCAACCTTCCGCAGAGTGGAGGTCAAGCACGGGAAAGTGAAAGACTTCACTGACACGCCGACCCCCGCCCAGATGGGTAAGCAGGAGAGGCAGGCATCATAGCCCCGACGAATAAGGACACAGCGGGGCGGGCTACCCTTTTACCGTTTTCCGCCCCCTGGAAGTTGTGAAGGTAATTTTAATAAGTGATTGGAGGTCAAAGATAACAGCCGCGCTGACCATAACGGTCGAGCCGGGTGGATGGGTGGCTGTGAGCACGGGCGACCCTATCCGTGCCGCGGTCGCCCTCCTCCACCCACGGGGGCCTTCAGCCGTGTTCTACAGGCCGCGCACCCTTGATGAGGCAGCTGTGGGGGAGCTTAGGGCACCCCTCGCACGCCAGTTCGGCTGGCCGGGGGACAGCTTCCTCCCATCCTCAGCCACCCGCCTGAACAGGGGCAACCTCTCCCTCAGCCTGGACGGGGAGCGCCTCCTGAAGGTGCGCCTCCTCAGCCGCTTAGCGGTGGGGGACATAGAGGTGGAGGAGGCTGAACTCGCCGAGGAACTCGGCTTCGAGGTGGCCGCCGAGGCGTGCGCTGTGGCGGGGGTGGAGCCAACGGGGAAGGTTGCCCAGGACCTGCACAGGGCTCTGCGCGCGTCGGCTGAAGCGGAAGGCGTGGCGAGCCTAACACTCCTGCTGCGTACGATCAACAGCGCTGTGGATAGCCTGGTCGCGAAGCGCCGCCAGGCGGCCGAGGAGGGTGGGCTTCTGGACCTCGGAGAAGAGGGAGAGGAGCGGGGGATGCACGCCTCGGCCGCACTCACGCGGTGAACGCAACCGGGGAACCGCTCCGCCGCCACGGGCTCAGCGTGTAGGACGCTGGCTTCCCCCTTTAAAGCTTTCACCCCCTTCTGTTTCGGAGGGTATCCGATGCCCCTACCAGCGGCTATGTTTGACCTGACACACGCTGTTAACACTTTGGTTGACTACCTTTACTATGCGGCTTGGGTGGCTGTGGCGCTCAGCTTGACCGTGTCCGTCTACTACCTGGTGTCGGGGGACGCTCAGAGGGGCAGGGAGTTCCTCGTATTCACAATCGCCGGGGCCGCTGTGCTCACGGCGGGGTGGACCGCTATCTTCACGATTGGCCAGGTCCCCCAACTCAGCATCCCGGGCGCCCAGTACATACAACTCTTCGCCTACGCCGCAATAGCGGTAGCGATAGCCGCCGCGGCGATCAGCTTCGCCGCCGCCAGACCCGACCGCGCTCTCTCCTACCTGGGGGCCGCTGTCCTCGTCCTCGTCGCCCTGAACCTGGGGGCGGTCGGCCAGGTTCAGCCCCAGCCTCAGGCCTCCCTGACGGCCCAGGTCGCCGTGAAGCCGGTATCAGGTCTGACACCCCTCACCGTGACCCTGACGGGGAGCACCTCCTTCACGAACGGCACAGCGGCGCCAGCCGCTGTAACAGTGAATTGGGGCGACAACACCTCATCCACGGCGACGGGGCCCACCTTCACCCTCAAACACACATATAATGAAGCGGGCACCTACACGATCATCGTGACCGCCGTCTATAACGGCTACACGGCTGGGGCAGGGGCCGCTGTGAACGCTGAGAAGCTCTCCCTGAACTGGCTCATCTCCTCCATAATGTCAGCCGCCGCAGCCTTCGGGAGCGCAGCCTCGAACAGCATCCTAAGCCCCCTCGAGGCCTTGGGCAGCACCATATTCATCTGGCTCACACAGATGCCTGTCTACGGGGGCACGGGGTGGCCGGGCGCCGAGATCGCCAGCCTCTACTCGGCTGTGGCGGACTACGCCACGGGTTTCCTCGGCATCTTCATCCTCGCCGACGTGATCTGGACGGTTTACTGGGAGGGGGCGGATGACCTATGGGAGAAGATCATCAGGCTCGCGAAGGAGGTTATCGCCGTCCTCATAGTCATATACACGGCACCATACTTCTACAACATACTCGCGGGTATAGTGAACCCCATCGACGCCCAACTCGTGAACTCCGGCCACGTCTACGTCTTCTTCTACTCCGCCCTCGCCGAGGCGCTTCTCGGCGCGGCCGTCGGCCCCTTCGACACCGAGATAGGCGTCTTCGGAGGCATACTCCTCTTCTCCCTCCTCATGCTCATAGTGTTCGCAGCCGTACGCTTCGTGGCCATAGGCGCACTCCTCGTGGCCACCCCCCTGATAGCCGTCCTCTGGCTCTTCCCACCACTAAGGCGCATAGTAGACTTCATAGCCGAAGTACTGCTCGGCTTCGCAATCGGCGGCCTAGTGGTCGCCGCCGTCTTCGGAATCATAGGCGCAGTGGGCTTCTCCAACCCAGCCACAGCCACCTTCCTGGTAATAGCCAGCCCCTTCATCTTCATACTCATACCCAACATCCTCACATTCACAGGCATGGGCGGAATGTTCACCTCAGCCTTCCGCGGATTAGGGAGAACAGGCGCAGGCGGAGGAGGCTTCCTGCCTGGAGGAGGCGCCCGGGGAGGAGGGGGTGGGGGAGGAGGCAGTGGTGGTGGCGGCGGGGGGGCAGCCGCCACAGCGGCAGGCGCAGCAGCGGGGGCGGCGACAGCGGCCGCAGCAGCCCAGAGGCAACCCTACTCCCAGGCTCAGCCGCCCAACATGGGAGCAACCATAACAGGAGGCGCCCAGGGAGGCGGGGGAGCCGCGGTGGGCGTCGCCCAGAGCGGGAGCGCGGGTAGGGCTCCATACACCCAACCCACCCCGCCAGGCGGAGGCGGTGGAGGAGGAGCTGCAGACGTATCTGGGGGGGCGGGGGGTAAAAGTAGCGGTATCCCAACTTCCGGGTACTACACTGTGTTCAGGGGCTCAGATGCGCCTAAGCCCAGCAGGCTTCGCGGCACGCTCACCAAGACGGCGGCGAACCTCGCCTCAGGCTTCGACCGCGCGGCTGGAGCCGAGCTCGGCGTCCACCCCATCACTGCAACCCACAGCGCCGCCAAGTCGTTATACAGCTACGCGAAGGGAAGGCGGAAGGGGTTCTAGCCCCCCGGGTAGCGGCCCCACCCATGCCCTCCTCCCCCGTCGGCGCCGGTCTCCTTATAACAAAAGTGGGGGGTGTTTAACCATGGTTGAATCAGAGTTTGTTATACGTCTGAGTGAGGAGGAGTATGAGGGGTTAAAGGAGCTAGCGAAGGAGGCTGGGGTCGGGGGTGTCGCCCAATACCTCAGACACCTCGCCTCAGGTACGCTGCGGGTCAATCAGGGTCAAACAATGAAGCCAGTGCAGCCAGCTGGTCAGGATAGGGTTACCCCGCAGGGCGGCAGGGGTAATAGTAGTAGTGGTGGTGGGGGTGCTAGGAAGACTGCGGTCGATGTTCTGAAGGAGCAGGGTGCGACGTTCCAGGAGGATGTAGCGCCCCGCCTGAATAATGTTGAGGCGTACTTCTCGAAGCTGGCGTCCAGCGGCGCAGTGATCATTGATTCAGGCGAGGGGAAGGTGGCTTTTGACCCCGAGTTCTATAAAGAGTTCACAGAGAAGCTGAGCGGCCTCCCACAGGATGAGGGGGCGGCCGCGAAGCTCCTAAAAGAGAGGATGGCTAAGGTATTCACCAGGCTTATACACGCTGGCGCAATCTACTTCGACCACGAGAAAAAAACGTGGATGTTCGTCCGCTGACCCCAAGGTGGGGCTTGCGGCCGGGCTCTTCAGCGACCCACACCCCTCTCCTTTTCTTTTTCAGCCCTGAGCTGCATCTCCTCCTGCAGCCCTCTCTCAACGGCGGCTTCCAGGCTCTTGAAGAGGTAGGCTGCCTCCGCCATGGTTAGCTTCATGGAGGCGGAGATATTCTTCTCCGCATTCCTCAGCGAGATGAGCACCGAAGCCTCCTTAACGTAGCCCGCCTCATTCATGAAGGGAGGCACGTAATCCACAGTGAAAGTCGTGGTCGGCTTCCCGTCGCTGAAATGCTTCAACTCCCCAGTCCTAATGGAGTCCATGACGAACCGAAGGGGAAAAACAATAAAAGACCAACCCACCCCGCACCACCACACCCATGCCCTCCTCCCCCGTCGGCGCCGGGCCTCTTTAAAAACCGTAAAGACAACCATACACATGCTCCTACCGAAAGACAAACACACCGACAACCCCCTCGCCGAGGAGGAGCCATACCACCTCGAAATCCCCCTAAAATGCTCCATCTGCGGCTCCATATTCAAGCGATGGGACCATGTGTCAGACCACGCAGTCGCGGGCCACAACATGTTCGACGAATACACCGGAGACAACCCGCAGACAAGCACCCCAAACACGTGGTGCACACAACCATAGAACAGTGGCCACGGCTGACCTCCTCCCCGCCCTGAAGGGCGAGGCTTGTCGTTTGTCTTGTCAAGTGCGGGGTGAGTGGGTGGGGGTGCTTGTCGAAGTCTTATAAGTTTTTCACACTTCTAGGTTCATGTTGACCATACAGAAGGTCAATAAGGTAAGGGCTAAGCGGTCCAAGCGCGGTATCTCGGAGATGATCGCCGCCATCATCCTCGTCATCATAACCATCGCCATCGGCGCAGGCGTCTACATCTACGTCACTGGACTCGTGAATCACAACCAGGTTAAGAACGCGCTCCAGATAACCGAGGTCAGCCTCACTGGGGGAGACCTCTCGATAACGGTGCAGAACACGGGCTCGCTCTCCGTAGCCTCGCTCACAGTGTACTTTAATGGAGCAGCGGCGGCAAGCGCTACAAGCCTCACGCTTTCGCCAGGGCAAAGCTACTCCACTGTAGTAACTGGCTTGACTGCGTCGCCTGGTAACGAGTACCCTGTCTACGTGACAGCGACCACCGTGAACGGCGGCACCATTGCTTCCCCTGTCGTGAACGTCTTATCCCAGTAAGCGGTATCCCCGCTTTTCCCCCTTTTTTCTCTGCTTCCGAAAGCCTGACTTCCTCCCCGCCTCGAAAGGCGAGGCTTGTCGTTTGTCTTGTGAGCTACTTCTAGCTGAAGCTCGGAGCTTCCCGCTCTATTTGTGAAACCCCCCTCTTTTGGTTGGGGTTCGATGTGAACCCGTTGGTCTGGTTTCCCCTCTCCTCCTTCTTCTGCGGCCTCCTCCGCTTGGCTGCCTGTTTTCTCATCTTCGCTGGACTGGGTTTCCGCCTGTACTGGGCCCCATGTGGGGCCGGGTTTCTTAAAAAGCTTTTTTCGCCGTCTTCTCCATGCGTATTGTTGGTAACCTGGAGTTCGTGGAGGCTCTCCGCGCTTCTTACCTTCTCGCCCTCGCCCGGAGGCCTACCCATGTGCTTGTGTATGGCCCCCACGGGGTTGGGAAGACCACGATTGTTAAGGAGTTTGCTTTGGCTCTCGGTGCTGAGTTTGTGCGCACCCAGGGGCGCAACGACCTGCTTCCCTCGGACTTCATCGCTGACCGGGAACCTGAGGCTGGGGCTGATGGTGCTCTCCGCTTCCCATACCGCCTGAAGGAGGATTTAGCCCGCCTGAGAAGCGCGGCTCGCCCTGGCATCTGGTTTGTCGACGAGATCGATAAAATACCTCCCCGCTCCCTCTTCGCCCTCTTGGAGCCCATGGAGGAGGGGAGGATAACCCTCTCCGGTGTTCCGGTCGCTGACCTCTGGTTCCTGCTTGTGGCGACCGCGAACACCAAACGCTTCGACCGCTTCGCAAGCGATATACCCCTCGCCGTGAGGGATCGCTTCGCCATCACACTGCAGGTGGGCTTCCTCTCAAGGGAGGAGGACCTCCAGGTGCTCCGCGCCTCGATCGAGGAGAGGGAGGCCCACCCTTCCGCCGCCGTGTTCAGCCTCCCAGACGACGCCGTGGGGCTACTGGAGCGGGAGCTCAGGAGAGCGTTAGATGAGGGTGTGGGTGCCTGCTTCGTTGACGTCGTCAAAAAACTGCAGGGGGAAACCAAGTCGCCGGGGCAGAGGGCGTACATCGCGGCCACACATGTCTACGCCGCCCTGAGAGCCCTGGGCTACGGGCGGGAGGAGGCTGAGAAGGCCTACCTAGAGGAGGTGATCCTGAAGACGAAGGCGACGCCCCTCGAATCCAGGATTGCGGGCGACTGGTTCCTAACGAAGATGGTGATGCACCTGATATACACAACCAAGCAGCGGGGCGCCGTGCTCTCATTCTTCGACAGCACATTCTACGCCGCGGTGAGGGATGCGGAGGAGTTGAAGACTAGGGCGGCTGAGGTGGTTGAGGGGCTGAGGAGGGAGGGGGTCATCCAGGAGTCGACGGGGGGCGCGCTCGGCTTCACCTCGAAGACCTGGGAGGCAGCTGCCCGCCTCTTCATGCACCCAGAGGAGGCGCGCCTCGCAAGGGATATACCCTTCACTCTCTCCTACCGCGCTGCTGTGGAGAACGCCATCACATACGTTGTGAAGCCGCAGGGCGAGTGGAGGAGCTTCGACCAAGCAGCCAAGGAGGCCGCACAGTTCGGCCTCCTCACATACTACGCATCCTCGAGCTACGAGGCGAGGCAGATAAGCGACCTAGCCCAAGCCTTCTTCGACACAGCCGCACTCTTCAACGCCGCACTGCATGGGTGGAGAAGCGAGCAGGCGAAGGCGGCAAGGGACGTGGCTGAGAGGTTCAGCTACGCCGACATGGATGTATTCAGAGAACTCAGGGAAACCCTCCCCCACAGCCTCTTCAAGAACTTTGTGCGCAACTTCGCCCGAAGCGTTATCAACGGCACCATGACACCCGAAGACATCGAGGCCGCAGCCGACCGCATCTTCTGGAACAGGAGGGGGGACGGGAAGCTCAAAGAGGAATTCAGGAAAATACTCTTAAACACACTCACACAACCAGGGCGGAGGGTTTGATTGGAGATGAAAATAGCAGGCTTTGAGATAGAGGAGGGCTGGCCGCTCTGGGACAACGAATACGACGCCCTCCAAGCATGGTTCGAGGAGAAGAGGATAGACGACCTCCCACACCTCCTCTCAGGACTGAGGAAGCTCCCAGCCATACTCGCCGAGCAATCATATGGGGAGGAGAAGAAGAGGATGCTCCTGGAGGCCCTGAAGGAAATCAACGAGGCAAGCAGAGAGATAGCCAGCCGAATCCCAAACCTAGGCCTCTACCACTAAGCAAGACCCACACCACTCACCCGCAGCCGGGAGCCCAGCCGCTCACCAGAGGAGGTGGAGGCTCCCTATTTAGGTTTTAGATGTTTTAACTTTCCAGAACCTCACCCCCTAGAAGGGGGTGGGGAGGAGGTCAGCCACATATGGTACGGGTTATACGCGGCCACGCGCTCGAAGAGCTTCGGAGGCTTCCAGATGAATGCGTGGACTGCGTGGTGACCTCCCCCCCATACTATGGGCTCAGGGTTTACCCCGGGGCTGAGGCCGTGTGGGGGGGTGTGGAGGGGTGTCCGCACAGGTTTACACCCGACAGCCGCGGCGGGGCCGTGTGTAATATGTGCGGGGCGTGGAGGGGGCAACTCGGGCGTGAACCAGACCCCCACACATATATTGAGCACCTCCTAGCCGTGGGGGATGAGTTGAAACGCGTCCTTAAGGGGACGGGCACACTCTTCTGGAATATGGGCGACACATACGCCGGCCGCCGGCAGTCGGGCGCTGCGCCGCCTAAGTCCCTGATGCTCATCCCCGAACGCTTCGCCATCGGTATGGTTGAGCGGGGGTGGATACTCCGTAACAAGGTTATATGGGTGAAGACCAACGCCCTCCCCACATCCTCCCCCGACCGCTTCTCCAATAAGTGGGAGTACGTGTTCTTCTTCGTGAAGTCGAGGAAGTACTACTTCGACTTAGACGCGGTGCGCAAACCCTACTCCGACCCCGCGAGGTTCCTACGCGCCTACAGCGGGCGCAGATACACCCAGGCGGAAGCCCAGGAAGCCTTCCTAGGCCGCGTCCCAGGCCTCCTGCGCAGGAGTCAGCTCAACCTGAGGAGGCTCATCGGCGAAGTGGGGGGCGGCCTCCCTCTCAGGGGGGCCACACGGGGCGCCGCGACACCAAGGGGTCCAGGCGGGGGAACCACCACCCGGGTGGATGGGTGCGGCTACCTGCCGCTCGACCGCTTCCTACCCGTGCAGGCGGCTTCAGCCGCGGGCGGCGTGGATGATGCGTTTAGCTTCACCGGAGCGGTCACCCTGCTTGGGCGGGGCGCCAACCCGGGCGACGTGATCCAGACGGCAAACTCCCAGCACTCACTACCCCACTTCGCATGCTACCCCGAGTCGCTCATAGCCCCACTCATCATCGCTGGGTGCCCGCCTGGCGGTGTGGTACTTGACCCCTTCGCCGGCTCGGGTACGACGGGGCTGGTGGCCGAAGCCCTCGGGCGCAGCTCAATCATGATCGAGGTATCCGAGAAACATGTGGATATCATCAAGCGGAGGATCAGCCCCGTCGCCGTGGATGATGTGAAGCGCCTCCTGAGGGCTAGGGGCCTCCTCTAATTGCATACGCTGAAACCTAGACTGGCCTTATTTTCCCGTTTTTGGGCTCCATGACCACGCCTTTTCGCTTCCATGCTTCGAGGAGCTTCCTCACATACCTCTCCTCTATGCCCTCCTCCCTGCATCTGAGCATGTAGTCCTCCTCGGGGATACCCTCTGCCCCAGCGGTGGCGGCGAGGGTGAACATATTCTTCAACACCTCATATGCGCGCTCCTCGCTTTTCAGCTCCCCGCTGGTTTTACCCACCTCGAGCTGGCTCAGCTCCGTTAGGAAGCCCTCTTTTTCGAGGAAGTGGTTCATGAGCCTCAGGGCGGCCTCCACGTCCACCTTCTCAACCACCGAGGAGAGGCGCAGCCTCGCGTGGGCGAGGGAGAGGCGCTTCGCCGCCTCCAGCTGCCTCACCCCCACCTTAACCGCCGCATCCCCGGCGGCCGCGCACTTCTGCCTCACTTGGACGTAGAAGGCTGTGAGCAGCTCCTCCGCCTCAGCTGCGAGGGCTGGGGTGATGTTCTTTGCGAACGCTATGTATTTACGCACGAACTCTGGTGGGTAGGCTGGCGCCTTCTCCTGCCCCCTCTTCAAAACGAACCGCGCCACCTCCTCATCCGACTTCGGCACGATTTCATCCATGAGTATATAGATCAGGTCGAACCTTGAGAGTATGGTTG
>Ga0080006_1118954_pt1 | contig 21683 bp, 20 predicted proteins | sample RS3BMetagenome_FD_69209 | JGI IMG/M metagenome (GOLD analysis project Ga0080006, IMG submission 69209) | Ferric oxide microbial mat and aquatic microbial communities from Rainbow Spring, Yellowstone National Park, USA - RS3B (SPADES... ...
GTCGCCGAACTGGTGTTTCTCATTCATCTCGGACAACGCGCGCACATCGTTCTCCGCTGTCAAATATGCAAATATGGGTTTAAACAGTTCCGCCTTCCGCTCGACTAGATACGCGTCTGCCAACGCCAATGCTTGCGTAATCGTCTTCTCATCCTTTGGTTGGAAGATCAGATCGGTATACATTGCCTGGAAAAAGGTCGGGTTGTATGCCAACGCTTGCTGGATGACTTCGCGCGTAGGAATGCCGCGATGGAGTAACACTTCAATTTGCGCCAACTGCTCGACGAGGTGCATGATATATATAAAACTGTACGCCACGTCTCGTTTGACAACGATCCACTTTTCCGCTTTCTCGAAAATCGAGACTGCGTGCGATGCAATTGCGAGCAATTGTAAGTCTGCGTCCCGTTCTCCAACGCGACGATTTTGTTCAAAGTATTCCTTAATGGCGTCGTCTTTACAGAACAACAAAGTGCTTTTGGATAGAAAAGAGTGGACAAAACCGCCTTGCTTCGATTTTTCATAATTCTTTTTGAACTCCATCCGTGAAATGACCGAAGTGCTGAAACGTATTCCGTGTTCGACGAGGTCAAACGAGTTGCGGGGCTTTTTCTCATCGTCGGAAACCAACCATACATCAATATCGGATTTTCCCCATACTTCGTCGTACGATAAACTGCCGCCGACGATAACGGCTAGAATATGGTTATCCTCTCGGACCCTCTCGACAAACGACTCAAGCGCAGTTCGATACGTTTGCTGCACTTGATGATGTCTCGTTTCTATTTCCATCGGGACCCCCCCTTATTACCATTCTACCATAGCAATTCGACATCCTGTGTCATATTGGCTATGGTAGAATAACGATCAGGATTCGCCGCAACAATTGCGCAAGAAGGTCATAAACGTTGCGGAGAATATCGTTGCATTGTACGCCAGGGCAAAAGAATTGGCAGTGCGGAAAGAGTAGGTGATGGGCCTGTATTTGTACACAATCAACTTCACCATTGACGAAGAAAGTTTATGTAACATGGAAATGAAATCACTTTTCCAATCAGCTCCCGATCGAAAGTATTTCTTCAGTCAGAACGATGTTGGTGTTAGTAGAAGTCCATTCATCAAACAGCGTTTGGCTGTTTCAATCATTGGGAAATCACTCGAAGATTTGACGAGCCAAATCGAGTCTCAACGTATACACTACGATGATTTTAAGGTCAAATATGTTGAGACAGAGGAGCGTATGGGCGTTCGCGACAGGCTTCATATAGAACACGTCGTAGGCGGTATCGTATTCGGTGACGCGCAGATGCGCAATCCAAAAATAACACTCGGCGTTTCAATGGTGGAGGGTAAGTGGGTGTTCGGGGAGTACGAAAAAAATGCGGCGCAATGGCTTACACATAATGATAAACCGTACTCCTACTCCACCGCACTCAATACGAGAGTGGCCAGGGCGCTTGTAAACATCGCGGTATGCGGCAATCTGGAATCGAAGGTGGTCGATCCTTGCTGCGGTATTGGCACGGTTGTAATTGAAGCGCTTTCCATGGGGGTGGATATTCGAGGATTCGATTTCAACGCCCAAGTGATTGAACACGCCAAAAGCAACCTCAAGCATTTTGGTTACGAAAATGCGGTGGAAGCTATAGATATACACGATTTGAGCGAAACATTCGATGTGGCAATCATTGATCTTCCTTACGGGGTATTTACGAAATCGACACTTGAAGAACAGGTGGCGATTATTGATAGCGCCAGAAAAATCACCGACAAATTAGTGCTGGTCAGTATTGTGGACATGGATGAATACATTCGCAGGGCAAATTTCCAGATCATCGATAAGTGCCATGCAGATAAAGGCAAGTTTAGGCGATATATAACGATATGCGAGTAGGGTACACTACGGCATTGCCGTATCGAGTGGGCTGGCGCGACTCCTGCCCCACTTTCGTTCGTCTTCGTCTCGCCGATCGTGTGATTGCCTTCAATGGGAGCTTAAGCGCCGGAGTTAGTGACGTTTCGCATACTTTCGCTGGCGCATTATTTCAAAACCGAGTACGGCTGCCGCGCAATCCGTTGACAACGAATGATCGAAATGTTGCCCATAGGGTATTTCGAGTAAAACGTCTGCCTTATCTCTGAGCGATCGCGTAATTCCGCGTTTTTCTCCCCCGATCAGTAAAAAGAGGGGAACGCCTAGGTTGGCGTCGTAAATTGAAACAGCCTGTTTTCGTTGCTCTGTGCAGGCAATGGTCAGTCCTTGTTCTTTGAAGAAAGTGGCCGCGTCGAGAGCGGTTTCTGCGATCGCGAGCGGGAGCAATTCAGAAGCGCCTGCTGAAGAGCGCGCCACAACGCCAGCGGCATGCATCCAATTGCGGGGTCTGACGACAAGTCCATCCACACCGGCTGCGTAAAGCGAACGCACGGCGTAGCCGAAATTATAAGGATCCTCGATGCCGTCGAGCATCGCGATGAAGGGAAGTGTCTTGCCGCGAAGCAAGTCCTTCATGTCTTGGCAGGTTCGCTCACCGACCAAAGCGATGACACCGCCGTGGCTTTTCCCGTTCGCCAATTCACCGATGCGTTCATTTTCTACAAATTCGATTGAAACGCCGGATTTTCTCGCCAGTTGCTGCACGTCAAGGGTATCCCGGTCTTGTTTGTCACGGGAAATGTAAATGGCGTCCATCTCACGGCTCTTCCCAAGCAGCGCTGCTTTCACTGAAATATGGCCTTCAAGCACTTGGCGGTCACTCATCTGTATGCACCTGCTTTCCATTAAAATTGCCTTGTAGGGGCGATGCGAAGGGAGCGGTGCGTCCCTGTGCGATGACGAAAGTGTACTGCCTGGCTGCTCCGTTCGCAAGTCAGTGTCTACAAAGGGAGCGTCATGTCGCCTTAATGCACTTAAACACAAGAAAGTGACACATACTAAAATCGTGAATAAACCCGGGATACTTCACCAGCATTTCCTCGGATGGTTCGGGCTCAAGGATTTCTTCAAACGGTTTGTTCCAGCGTTCATCTTCGTGCCGCCTTTCCTCATGGTCCTAACAGGTAAAAAGCATAGCCGAACCAAAAAACAGATAGACTATACTTTTTAATTTTGATATAATGAGAATATATTGTTGCCTAAAAGAGCCCACTGACATCCGAATAAATGGAGGTCAGCGGGCGTTGTGTTTTCCCCTGTAACGCCTTTCCAATGTATTTGTTCGATTGCCCCAGTGATTTTGTAGTAAGTAGTGTTTGACAGCGTTCTCAGGTTCAATAAAATGCTTCCCAGTAGGTAACAATATGATTAATAACAACACTTGCCTTAAGGGAGAATCCAGATGACGAATCTTGCCGCACCATTTACCCTCAAAAATTTGACGCTCAAGAATAGAATTGTCATGGCACCCATGTGCCAATATTCGGTGGAAGCGAAAGATGGGAAGCCGAATGATTGGCATTTTGTGCATTATGTCTCGAGAGCTATTGGCGGGGCGGGTTTGATCATGATGGAAATGACCGATGTGGAACCGGACGGACGCATTAGCGATTATGATCTCGGGCTATGGTCCGATGAGCAAATTCCCGCCTTTGCACGGATTATTTCGCAAGTGAAGAAGTACGGCGCCAAGATTGGAATTCAAATCGCTCATGCCGGTCGTAAGGCAGAGGATGCTAAGGTTCCCGTTGGACCTTCGGATATCGCCTTTAGCGACAAGTATAAGAAGCCGCGGGCTCTGACAACGCTACAAGTCAAAGCTATGGTCACGCATTTCCAAGATACTGCGCGACGGGCGGTTCAGGCCGGCGTCGATACGATTGAACTGCATGGCGCTCATGGGTATTTGATTCACCAATTCCACTCTCCGTCCGTCAACCTGCGGGAGGATGAATATGGCCAAGACTTGGCCAGGTTCGGAGTAGAAGTGATCCGAGCTGTGAAGAGTGTTATGCCCGAGGAGATGCCCCTGATTATGCGTATATCCGCCATTGAGTATATCGAAGATGGCTATGGAATCGAACATGCAATCGAAATGGGCAGTCGGTATCAAGAGGCCGGGGTGGACATGATCCATGTGTCGAGTGGTGGCGAAGGGCCTGTTGGAACCAAAAGAAAACCGGGTAATTATCCGGGTTATCAAGTTCCCATGGCACGCGCCATTAAACAGGCGTTGGATATACCGGTAATTGCAGTCGGAAAAATGGAAGATCCTCAATTGGCAGAGGCCACCGTAGCGAATGGCGACGCGGATCTTGTTGCGGTAGCGCGCGGGATGCTGCGGGATCCGTACTGGGCGATTCACGCGATCCAATCTGTCAAAGGGCAAATAGAGCTACCGAAACAATACGCAGGGGCTTTCCAATAAAGATAACCAAGATCAATCTTCCGGACAAAAGCCTTTGGTGGATGAAGTCGACAACAGCGTAACGACAGAGCAACCGTCAGTCGGTAAACCAATTTTGTAGCAGCGCCGCCATGAATAAGCAAATTCAAGCGTTTGCCCATGTGCATTCGTCGTTATCCATCTTGCGACTCTGACGTACTCTGTAGAAGAACGACGGAGAGGAGAGATTCATGTGGGTGGTACATTTGGTGGCTATACACGCTGGGCTGTCGTATTCCTGATCATTTTCGTATTGTTCTTCTTGCTTGTTCCCGGATATGGTGGTGGCGCAGCTGGCGGCTACTAAACAGCTGCAGTGCGTCTCTTACAACTTATTTCCATGAAGTGGCCATCGCATGTTGTTACCCTCAGACTGTTGAGACCTCCTCTCAACAGTCAGAGGGATTATTGCGAAAGAGCGAGCTCCTCTGGTGTTACGCTGCTCCGCGCATTGGACACAGCTGCTGCCAAGGCTGGGCAACTGGCACTTCCGATCGGATTGGATGATGGGCGTTTCAATGTGTAAAAGACGACACAAAACGGTTGTAATTGCCATGTGATCGCTACCTCCGCAATTGAATCAGGCATGGAAATTTTCAGACTTGGTAAATTAACCCCTGGGTGGGTGGTTCCACTTCCGTCGGTTCGGGTTTTACGCGAATAGAGGGCTTAAGAAGTAGGCTTATTCCATATTGCGAGAAGGAATGTGGCGATAGGCCCTATGAGTAGAGAAATGAAAAACCAGGCAAGTCCACTTCGATTTTTTGCTTGCGCCAAATTTGCATTAATCAGGGAGAGCGTCCCCCAGCCAACTTCGTAGAAGCCCATAAACTCATTCTCCTATCGATTTATCCGTCATGAATACAACCATTATATGATCACATTGCAGCGTCTACATCAAGCCGTAAACAATTTTAGTGCAAGAGTCATTTCTATGGATGGCAGTTGGTTAAAGTAATTATTTCATACAGCGCATTGCATAATTATGCAATGCGCTGTATGTTTATTTTGGGATCGTTCACACATTCGAGTGCATTGAGGAGGGGGACATGCTGAAGGCATCACAGGGGTTAGTCCAAATGATTGAGGAGATGGCTGCCAATGCATGGCCTGCGACCGTCAACCAGCAGATAGGATCCTGGCGCTTGCGGGCGTCGGGAGGGATTACGAAGCGAGCCAACAGCGTGCTGACATTGGGCGAGATGCCAGCGTATGAGGCGTGGTTGGACGAAGTAACCGCATTTTATCATCGGAGAGCGCTCCCGGTTCGATTTCAGCTAAGCGAGGCGTCTCCTGAGGAATTGGATTGTTTGCTAGAAGGCTTGGGGTACGCGTCCGAAGTGCAGAGCGCCGTCCATATTGCGACTTGCGAGGCGATTTTGCGAAGAGACCCACGAGGTAATGGCTACTCGGTCACGCTGTCTGACCACCCGGATTTGGACTGGTTCGACGCTTTTCTGCACATTGAAGGGCATCCTGCGTGTTATCGCGAATTCTACAAAAGAATTTCTGGGATGATCGGACCGTACGCATGTTATGTAAAGGTGAACGATGGCGATCAAATCGTCGGAGTCGGCACAGCCGTGTCTGAGCGAGGTTGGACTGGTTTACTGAACATCGCGACAGCCGAAAGCCACCGTTGCAAGGGAGTCGCGACGCAAGCGGTTCAAGCGCTAGCTGCGTGGAGTTCGAATCATGGAGCTTCGAGCATGTATTTGCAAGTTGTCGCTGATAATGTAAAGGCGTTAGCGCTATATGGAAAAATGAGCTTTGAGTATCTCTATTCCTATCACTATCGCACGAAATATGAGTAAGACGACACGCAAGGTCGTCTGGCCATGTGATCCAGGTCGACTCGTGGAGCAAGGCGCCCATCGAGAATGGATCGTGTCGGGCGGTCAATACGCTGGAAGGGTTCAGTGATCTTTTCCAGGAAAATCAAGCTCAAATTCGTATCGATTGGTTGAGTTTTAAATGCCCTGTATCCGAGGTTTTCGTACAGTCGAATGTTTTTGGCGCTTTTGCTCCCAGTAAACAATTCGTACCGTGTAGATGACTTAAAAGTCCTTCTATTTCGCCCATGAGCTTTTTCCCAATACCCCTGTTTTGGAAATCGGGGTGAACGTTTAACTTCCCAATATAGCATGTTCCGGCGCGATAATAGGCTCTCACTGAACCTATTATCGCGCCGTCAACTACCGCTTTGAGGATTAGATGATCTTCAAACTGTTTCTTCACATCGTCGAGTGACTGCACGAGTGGTTCAATAGTAAGGTCGTTGTATATGTCTGCTTCGCTTTTGTACGTTAATTTCTGAAGTGAAAGTATCTCTTCGGCATTAGACACAAGTCCTCTTTCGATCATCATCCCAAGAAGTCCCCCCTGTTCAACATGTTCATTTCCCATCTTACACCATTCGCCATCAGCTGAACCGCCGCGAAGAAACAATTGACGTGGTCACTATGTCCGACGTATGCCAGCCTTAGTGGCCACTTCCGGAAATGTGTTGGTTTGTGAAAAATTCAGACTTGCGAATCAACGGGGAAAACAGTGATATATTAATCCTAGGGAAGGGTGTAATCCAAGTTCTCAACCGACGATTGTTTCTAATCAGGAGGGTGACACGATGCAGCCCAAAAACATTCAAGCTTTTCTTACCCTGTTTGAATGGGGTGTGATGCTGACGTTTGTGATTGAATCGACCGTGATTGCCGAAAGCCAGGGTGGCCTTTTTACTTGTGGAGTGAGCGCTTTAACTCTACTTATTCTCGGTCTGATGACGACGGTCGTCAGAAGTCGGGCAGTCTTGGTCACATGCGCGCTAGTTCTAATTGTAGCCAGTTTCACGGCCACTGCGATTTTTTTTGGAGGTTCGATTCTTCTCCTTGTTACACCGATCTTGGGAATTATTTATATGAGAAGATTGATAAAATTTCAAGATCGCGATGATTATTCACGAATGATCGTCAGTCGATTTTATTTCGAATCATTCGTGATACCTCTTTTAATCGTAGTTATCGAACTGTTTATCAGTCATGTGAATGCCGAAGCTGTCTTCTTTGTTCATCCTTACGAAGAAACATTTATCCAGTATGTACCTCCCTACGTTTTCGGGATCGGGGTGATTGCTTACGTTGGTCTGCGCATTATTTCTTTAACGGTACTTGAACGGCTTGAAAATGGGCGGAGTCTCTTTAATAAGCAGTCGTTTGTATTTACAGTTTTTGTCATGGCCTTGTATAGTCTGATCGGCATCGCCCTATCGTTTACAAGAGATGATGTTCAGTATACACATTTTATCGACCGCAAGGTGATAGATAATCGGCAGGGCAAAACGATGACAATTACTGGAGGGATTACCCAGAAGGAATTTCATCTAAATTTCACACTACATTGGTGGGAGATCCTGTTGGCGTTAATCGCGATTATTGGTGTCTTTGCCTATCTTAATCGAAAGAAGAAGATCGGGAAGATCCTTTTAGACCAAAAAGACAATGATGACCTGATAGAAATCAAGCGAGAACGTGTAAGTAGGTCCCCAAGAATAGGGTCGCTCTTTAGTCGTACAAACTCCCACGTTCGACGCAGGTATCAGGAGATGCTCCGATTCATGGACAAACGAGGATTTCCCGCACGACCACCCGAAACGGTTCGTGAATATTCGGAACGTCTTGAGGGCCGATATACTACAACAAATTCGGATGGTTTTGAACAGGGGATGAAACTGTTGAAAGGGGCATACGAGGAAACACGATACACACCCGACGAAGTCGAATCAGATGCGTTAAAACAGCAAGCGGAGCGGGGGTTGAAATTACTTAAAAATGCACTCGATAAAAGTGTTTCTCCAAAGAAGTGATCGGAGAACCCTGCATTCTTGGGTGTACAAAGGGAATTCGGTTGGCATTTGTAGTTATGATCGAACCGGATCACCTTCCATCCGTACATAGAGGGAGGAGCAACAGATATGATATGGGCCTTTTTCGCCGTTTCTGTGCTTGCATCCATTTGGATCTGGACGATGGTGTGGGAGTATTTTGTTAAAAGGAAAATAACCATTGAAGTGGACGTCGTGCGGTCTACTGTCGACCTTGGCGACCATGTAGTCATTCAATGTCGAATCATCAATCGTTCGTGGTTCCCTTGTCCCAACATTCGTTGCACCATTCAACTACCGGATCAGATCGATAGTGGTAACACTGAACATCCGAACTTTTCTCTCTTTCAAACATACTTGATGCCGCGCCAACAAACTACCGTTACACTGCACGTTCTAGGTAAAAAACGCGGACATGGTCATCTGGGAAAGGCAAATTTTACGTTGCATGATGGCCTTGGCTTACGTCGAGTATTTCACTCTACACCCATCCAGGCTGAAGTGATCGTTCGGCCCAAAAGAATGCAAAGCATTCCCGTCCCATTACGGATGCTCGACCTCATGGGGGAAGTACGAATACTTCGGTTTTTCAACGAAGATCCTAGTTTGCTTCAAGGAATAAGGCCCTATCAAGACGGGGATCCGTTGCGATACGTTTCGTGGTACGCGACAGCTCGTACGCAGCAATTAATGGTGAAGGAGTTCGGGCATACAACAACATCCCGTTGTTTGCTGGTATTGTCGGGAGATATTCAAGGCGATGTTCAAAATCGTATTTTAGATATTTTATGTGAACGAACAATTCAACTTTCGGAATACTTGCTCGGTGTCGGATTTTCTGTCGGACTCTATACAAATATGTTCGACAGTATTCTACGCGATTTCTACCAACGCCCCTCTTCGGCACCTGAACAACTGGAAAAGATCAGAAATCGCTTGGGCTCTCTGGGGGAAATTCCATTTGTGAATTTGCAAAACCTTCTCAATGTATTACCAAAGTTGGTCAGTCACGGTGATATGATTATTGTTCTTACAGGGAGGTTAGATAACGCTGTACAAGTAGCGTTGAGCCATTTACAAAGGTTTCGAGGCAACCTGTTTGTATACGCAGTGCTAAAGCCGGGGGAGCAGATAAATAGCCGCATGAATGTACAAACCTTTGTGGAAGAGGCCCCTATTATTGAATCAACTTCGAAGATAGGAAGTTAAAGCGCTGTGTTCTAAGAGAAGAGATAGGAGAATAACCGATAAATATTGTTATTTCATGTAGGTGTTTTAAAACCCCGTTCGGGGTTCCTTGGAGTATTAACAGGTCTTTAGCAATTACTGATTACGGCAGCCTGTTCGCAGAAGGTCACGTTTTGTTGGAGGACCGTGCCGGGATGGGGAAGAAACGCTCGCGAAGGCGCGCACGTTGGATCTTGATTTTCGCCTTGTGCAAGCAACTCCCGACTTGCTGCCCCAGGATTTACTCGGCGCCATGATTTATCGTCAACAAATGGGTGAATTTGAACTTCGCAAAGGCGCCATCTTCACACAGATCTTACTTTTTGATGAAATTAACCGTGCCACCCAGCGTACCGCTTCGGGATTGTTGGAAGCTATGGCGGAGCGTCAAATCAGTATTGACGGCAATACGGAGCAGCTGAAACTTCCGTTCTTTGTCATCGCCACCCAAAATCCGCTCGAATCTCAAGGCGTGTTCCCATTGCCTGAGGCGCAGTTGGATCGCTTTCTTGTGAAGGTGAAGCTGGGCTATCCGTCGCTGGATGAGGAGCAGGCAATCGTGCGACGCTTTCGAGTCAGTGCGGCGACGGAGGAACTCAGCCCTGTACTTCGGGCAGAAGATGTGCTTTCGATTCAGCAAAAATGTAAAGAGGTAGCGATTCATCCCGATGTGGAAGCCTATATATTGTCGATTGTGCGTACAACACGCTCCAACGGCATATTCGTTATCGGTGGCATTCCGCGCGCAAGCCTCGGGTTCACGGGCATGGCGCAGGCACTGGCATACATCGATGGGCGCTCGTATGTCGTTCCGGATGAAGTAAAGTTGGCTGTTATCCCTGTACTGGGTCATCGGTACAGGTGCTCCCGAACATCGCGCGAGGGGAAAGACAGAAGAGTCCGCGCTGACGGACATTCTCAACGAAGTACCTGTGCCAACGGAAATTGCGGTAGAGTCGGCATCTTAATTTCATGTTGAAAGAAGGCGAACGACCTTGTGGATCGTTCTGTTGGCTATTCTCATTGCCGTCTGGCTTTGGCCTGAAGTATGGGAGAGGTTTGTCAGTAAGAAGGTTCTTGTAAAGATTGATGTGGTCAATCCGATTGTCGACTACGAAGATCCGGTCGCCTTCCACTGTACAGTGATCAACACATCCCGTCTCCCGTGTCCGCGGATTCGCTTCTCCATTCGATTGCCGGAACAACTAGACAGCGGCAATCCGGAACGACGGGAATTTGCGGAATTTTCAACGTATGTTATGCCGTTGCAACAAGCCGATGTGACTTTCGAAGTTAATAGCATAAAACGTGGTTTCGGTAAATTGGTTCAGGCCGAAGTTTTACTTGTCGATGGGCTGGGTTTGCGGCGGCGCTTCGAAACGATATCGCTCAACGTTGGCGTTGTCGTGCGGCCGAAACGCGGGGATGCACTTGTTGTACCGACACGATTGTTGGATCTTGTGGGCGATATTCGTGTGAAGCGGTTTTATAACGAAGATCCGAGTTTGTTGCAAGGGATCCGCCCTTATCAGGACGGCGACAGCATGAAATATGTGTCATGGTACGCCACTGCGAGAACGCAGCAACTGATGGTGAAACAGTTTGGGTATACGACGACCGCTCGCTGTTTGATCGTGTTTGCGGGGTCGGAAAATTACGTGATTTTGGACTATTTATGTGAACGGGTCGTGCATCTGACGGAACAGCTGTTGAACGCGGGGCTCGCGGTAGGCATGTATTCTAACATGTTTGACATCATCAACCGCTCTTTCTTTGTAGTGCCCTCTTCGGCTCCGGAACAGTTAGAGACGATTCGAACGCGCATGGGCTCCATCGAGGCCATTCCATTCACGTCGCTTGCCAATTTGTTGTACACTGTTCCGAAGTTTGCGTCAAGTGGCGATATGGTCATCGTTTTAACGGAGCAGGTAAGTGCAACCGCTGCCGCTGCTTTACAGCATGTGGGGCGCAGTCTGCAAAGTCTCAGTGTGTACCTACTCACTCGCGAGGGCGAAGCCATTCCGCGGTTGCGCAATATCCCGCTGTACGTGGAGACATTGTCGGATGCGGAGCAAAAGTTGGCACGGGTGGGGGGCTGAATTGCGTTGAATAGTTTACCGATCCGCGTGTTCTCGTCCGTCGTGGAATGGTGCATTTTTGTGGCTTTGCTTATTGAATTTTCGGCGCTCGCCGTTTCTCAAGAGGATGTGCTAACGTGTGTTGCGGTTGCGTTTAGCCTTGCCATCGCAGGAATAGTCACACTTCTCGTCGCTAATACGGGAAAATTCCAACGAGCATGGTATGCTGGCGGAGGCGTCGTCGCCATTACAATGATTGGGACAGCTTCATATGTGGGAGGATCCGCTTTTTTGCTTGGATTCCCCGTGTTCGGCGCGTTGCTGATCATGCGCATCATCCAATTGCAAGATTGCGACGACCCTGTACGTGTCATTGGCAGATGGTTTCGCATCGAGTCGATCCTTGTACCCGTATTCATCGCCGTGTGCATTTGGGCTGCACCGTCGAATTACTTTATGCCGCGCTCCGTATTGGGCGTCGCGGCTGCCGCTTTTATCGCTTTGAGGTTGTTTGGGATGCTTACGCTACAGCGCGTAGCCTTGCGCAGGGGGCAATATAGTCCCGGTTTGCTCCCCATCCTCTTCTTAGTAGGTGTGGTCATCGTGATGTTGGGTTTGGCCTCTGTCGCTCCCTATATTACAAACGTGCTTGCAAACCTTGCTTCACGGATTGCCATGCTTTTATTTTATGTGTTTAATTTCTTGTCCGGCTTACTTCCTGTATTGAAGGGGAAGCCAAGGACAGGGCCAGCCGGTGGCGGTGGCGGTAATATCAATTCTGAAAAGTACCCTTCGTGGGCGAACCATGTCACACATCAACTTCCCACATGGACGTGGGTCGTGTTGGCTGTCGCTGTGTTGATCGGTTTGTGGGCGCTCTTTAAGTTCCGGGCCAGAAAAAACAAAATAACAGGCGAAGTCAAAACGGAAACAATTCGAAAGAAGTGGATGAAACGTCGCGAAGTTCCAATGTTAGATACCGCTTCCTATGTTCGCCGAAAATACCAAAGCCTTTTGCGAATCATGGAGAGAAGAGGCTTTGCGGTTAGGACGGATGAAACGGCTCGCGAGTATTCACAGCGGTTGGAGAATCAATATCCGTCGGCCGCATCGGAAGGTTTCACAAAAGGAATGCAGCTTTTGACCGGCGCTTACGAGTCCGCGCGATACGCTCAGCCAGATTCGGAAACGGCGGACGTGAAGCAGCGAGCCGATCAAGGATTTCAATCGTTAGAGACGGCGATGAATAAAAAAATAAAATAGTTTCAATGTAATGAAAGCGTCCTACGAAATGGCGCTTTTTTACATAAGTAAAAGTAAATTGCGCAAACTAGGGTGGACGCTTTCGTATTACGAGTAGATGTGTCGCTTCGTGACTTTGGTGAATGGCAGTATGTCCTTCTGGCATATACTGAGATAAAGGCGCAGTCCGTCTGGACTTTTCTCTTTGCCGGGAGGTGCGAAAGTGGAGAAAACATCTCGACTACAGCGAGCCATTCACCTTGCGCTTTTTATACTCCTTCTGTTAGGATGCTTGTTTTTGCTTGGGCAAATGCGTACTCTGTTAAGAGATGTATGGTTCGTGATTCAAACGGTCCTGACACCTTTGCTCATCGCGATGGTGATCGCCTACATACTTAATCCGATCGTAGAATTGATGGTGGCGAGAAAAGTTCCGCGAGGCGTCAGTATTTTGATCATCTATGTGTTTTTCATCGCGGTCCTACTGGTGCTCTTTATGAACACGATCCCGACATTGCTTTCCCAACTCAAAGATTTCGGAAAAACGTTACCGATCATCATTGCGCAATTAGATTATTTTATCGATCAACTAACGTCTAAAACAAAGTATTTACCTAACAGCGTTCGAATTGCCGTAGAAAAAAGTTTGCAGATGGGCGAACTGTCGACGACAAAGGCAATCAGCGGACTCCTCAATCACGTCGGTCACGCAATCAGCGGGTTGCTGGATGTGTTTGTCGTACCCTTTCTTGTGTTTTATATGTTGAAAGATCAAAAAATGCTCGAGCGTGCAACCGTGGCGCTTGTGCCCAAGAAACATCGAAAGATCGTTGTGCAAATGCTTCACGACATTGACGACGCGCTTGGAAGTTATGTGCGCGGTCAGCTTTTGGTCATGCTTGTCGTGGGCATTCTCACTTACGCGGGATTGCTCGTCGTTCATATGCCATACGCGCTTTTGTTCGCGCTTATTGCGGCGTTCACCAACATCATCCCTTATCTGGGGCCATTCATCGGGGCGGCACCGGCAATTATCGTGGCGCTGACCGTTACTCCGCTATTGGCTCTCAAAGTGTTTATCGTCAATCTCATTGTTCAACAGTTGGAGGGAAATGTAATTTCGCCGCAAATTGTTGGTCGCACGTTGCACATCCATCCGATGATCATCATCGTGTCGCTTCTGTTTGCCGGGGAGGTCGCAGGCGTTGCTGGATTGATCGTAGCGGTGCCCATTGTGGCCATAGCCAAGGTAATTGGTGAACGGTTGTTGGTCACACGAAATCATTGACTAAAAGGCAATATATTGGTATGATAAAGACCAGTTTTTTCGGTAGGAGAATAGTACAATCATCGATCGGCGATCAGAGAGGATTCCGCTACGCAACGCAGTGTGCGTAGTCTGCGACGGAATCTTGCACAGGTGATGGGAAGCCGCTCCAATACGACCGACGGTGGGGGCGTTAATCCCCTTACAAGTGACCAATGCTGACTTTTTGCGCGAATTCACAGCGCACGGCAATGGTAAACAGGGTGGTACCGCGTGAGCAACCTCTCGTCCCTGAAGGGATGAGGGCTTTTTATTTTTTAATTCATGTAAACATCGGGGGTTGCGAAAAGTGAAAGGGAACGATATTCGGAGTAAGTATCTTGCTTTTTTCGCCGGCAAGGGCCATCAGGTGATGCAAAGCGCCAGCCTTGTGCCTCATGATGATCCGTCGCTGTTGTGGGTGAACAGTGGTGTGGCGACGTTCAAAACGTACTTTGACGGTCGCGAGACGCCGGAAAATCCGCGCATTACTAGCTCGCAAAAATGCATTCGAACCAACGACATCGAAAACGTTGGGAAAACGGCTAGACATCAAACGCTCTTTGAAATGCTGGGCAACTTCTCGATCGGTGACTATTTCAAGCGTGAAGCCATTCATTACGCGTGGGAGTTTCTCACTGAGTGGATGGGGATGGATAAGGATCGGTTATGGGTTACGGTCTTTCCCGATGACGCAGATGCCGCAGCGATTTGGATAAACGAAATTGAACTACCTGAGGAACGTATCGTGTATACTGAAGAGAATTTCTGGGACATCGGCGAAGGGCCGTGCGGGCCGTGTTCGGAAATTTTCTATGACTGCGGCCCCGGTCGTGGCTGTAATTCTCCCGATTGTAAGGCTGGGATATGCGATTGCGACAGGTATCTAGAAGTGTGGAACTTGGTTTTTTCCGAGTTTAATCACAATGCGGATGGAACATACACTCCGCTGCCGAAGAAAAACATCGATACCGGCATGGGATTGGAACGAATGGCATTAGTGATGCAAAACGTAGCGACGAACTTTGACACGGATTTGTTCCGGCCGATTATTGACGCGATTTGTCGATTGGCGGGCGTCTCGTATGGTCAAACTGCTGGAAATGACGTGGCGCTAAAAGTGATCGCCGATCATATCCGGACCGTTGTGTTTGCGGTGGCCGATGGCGCGCTGCCCAGCAATGAAGGACGCGGTTATGTAATAAGGCGCCTGCTTCGCAGAGCCGTTCGTTATGGCAAAGTGCTCGGCATCAATCGGCCGTTTCTGTCTGAATTGGTGGATCTCGTCTGCAGTATGATGGCGGACGCGTATCCGGAGACGGCAGAAAAAGCCAACTTCGTAAAAAGGGTTGTTCGCGCAGAAGAAGAACGATTCCACGAAACGTTGTTGGATGGCGAACAGCTACTGGCGAAAATCGTGCGGACGGTTCAGGAACAAGGGAAAACGGAATTACCGGGCCTCGACGTGTTCCGTTTGTACGATACGTTCGGCTTCCCGATCGATTTGACCGAAGAAATCGCCGGTGAACACGGAATGACGGTTGATCGGATGGGATTTGACGAAGAGTTGGCGAAACAGCGCGATCGTGCGCGAGCCGCGCGGCAGGGCACGGAAAGTATGCAAAGCGAACGCGGCGTATTCGGGGAAATTACGGAACCGTCCGTATTTGTCGGCTACGTTCAACTGACGGAAGATGCAACGATCACGGCGATTGTGAAAAACAACGAGCTTGTACAAGAAGCGAATGCGGGCCAAGTGTATCAATTGCTCCTTGACGAAACGCCGTTTTACGCTCAAAGTGGCGGACAAGTTGCCGATCAAGGGAAAATTGTCGCTCGTATCGGTGACGCAGTGGCCATCGTCGAGGACGTGCAAAAAGCGCCGAAAGGTCAACATGTGCACACAGTACGGGTTGAGACAGGCACTTTTGCCGTTGGGATGGCGGTGAAGGCTACGGTAAGTAACACGTACCGTGAAGATGTAGTGAAAAATCACACGGCGACGCATTTGCTGCAAAAAGCGTTGCGCGAAGTGCTCGGCGAGCATGTTGCTCAAGCGGGTTCACTCGTTGCTCCCGATCGACTTCGCTTTGATTTTTCGCACTTTGGCGCCCTCACCAAGGAAGAAATTTCCGAAGTGGAATTGCGTGTTAACAGGGCAGTGTGGGAAAATGAAGCGGTAAGGATCGAAGAAATGGATTTGGATGACGCCAAATTGCTTGGAGCTATGGCATTATTTGGGGAAAAATATGGGGCTCGGGTTCGCGTCGTACGCGCTGGAACATACTCCATTGAGCTGTGCGGTGGATGTCACGTTCGGACAACCGGAGAAATCGGTATGTTTCGCATCCTTTCAGAAACTGGCATCGGCGCCGGTATTCGCCGCGTTGAGGCGGTAACGGGACGAAACTCGTACAGTTTCGTGCGTGAGCGGGAGCAGCTGTTGGAGGACGCGGCTGCCAAACTCAAGGCGAATGTGTCTGATGTCCCGACGCGGATCGATGCGCTTCAAGAGACGCTGCGGGATTTGGAGCGGCACGTCGATTCGCTAAAAGGCAAATTGGGCCAAGTTGAAGCGCGCCAATTGGCGGATCAACAAGAACAGATTGCCGGTGTACCCACAGTGGCCAGCGTCGTTCGCCAAGCCGATTTGGATAGTCTGCGCCAGATAGCAGATGACATCCAGGCCAAAATTGGTGGTGGCATTGTTGTGCTGGGATCAGTCTATGAGGGCAAAGTGAGCTTTGTCGCTTCCGTCGGCAGCGATTGGGTTAAACGGGGCTATCATGCGGGCGAGCTGATCAAGAGAGTCGCAGCGTTGGCAGGCGGAAGCGGAGGCGGACGCGCGGACATGGCGCAAGCGGGCGGGAAGCAGCCGGAGAAAGTGCAAGAAGCTATTGCGTACGCGCGCGAATGGATCGAGCTGCAAGCAACTGCGTTACAAATTGGATCGGAATAATCACATTTTTGCGCCGGTAGAATACCCAAAAGAGGTGTTGCGCACATGGACAGTAATCTCGACAGAACGATGAAATTCAGCATTAAGGCGGACGATAACCAAGCGCAACGCGCTCTTGTCGTGGCCTACGAGGCGCTTCGGGAAAAAGGGTATAACCCGATTAACCAAATCGTGGGGTACCTCATTTCCGGAGATCCGGCATACATTACGAGTCACAATGATGCGAGGAACGTTATTCGCCGGGTCGAACGCGATGACTTGATCGAAGAACTTGTTCGCACATATCTTTCGACGCGGGTGTGACATGAAACTATTAGGTATTGACTACGGAGATGTACGCATCGGATTGGCTGTCAGCGATGATTTGGGGTGGACGGCTCAAGGCGCGCTTGTATTAAAGCGTTCCGCCCCGGAAAAGGACTTGGAACGCATCGGCCAATTCATCCGAGAGCGCGGTGTTGAGCGAATTGTGCTCGGCTGGCCGCGCAACATGAACGGTACGAGTGGGCCTCGCGCGCAATTGAGTGAGCAGTTTGCCGAACAATTGCGCGCGCGATTTGCATTACCCGTTGAACTGTGGGATGAACGACTTTCGACGATGGCCGCCGAGCGGGTGTTACTGGAAGCAGATGTCAGCCGAAAGAAAAGGAAGCAAGTTGTGGATCAGATGGCTGCGGCTATTATTTTGCAAAATTATATGGACGTAATGCAGACAAGGAGGAAGTCAGATGACTGAAGAGCGTGAACTAATCGTTTTGACGGATGAAGACGGAAGCGAGCATGAATTTGAAGTGCTTGATGTGATTAAGGTAGAGGAAAAAAGTTATGCCATTCTACAGCCGAGTGGTTCGGATGAGGATGAGGCGATCATACTACGTGTAGAGCTTGATGGGGACGGGCAAGAAGTACTGATGAATATCGAAGACGACGACGAGTGGGAACGTGTCGCAGAAGCTTACGACACGATGTTGTTCGAAGAAGAAGAAGAAGAAGAAAATAAGTGATCGGTGACAGAGGGTCAGTGGGGGACGAGTGAGGTTGCAATGAACGGCAATCAAGACAAAAGTGGCCGACAGAGGCGAACGAGTCTGTACATCAAACTGCTCGCGCTCTGTCTTCTTCTCTTGGCGACGTGGTGGATGGCTTTGCAGTTTACACCCGTCGCGGGGAATAAAAAAACAACGTTAGCCATTGCACCCGGAGATTCGAGTAAAACGATTGCCGTACGTCTGCAGCAGGCGGGAATCATTCGAAATCTATGGGCTTTTCGCATTTACTTGGCAATTCATGGTGAGAGTCAAAATCTTCGACCGGGTGCATATCGTTTTTCGCAGGGCGATTCGTTTGGGCAGATAGCAGGTGCGCTAATAAGCGGTGATTTGCGATACGGCACGATTCGATTCACGGTTCCAGAAGGCTATAAGATCGATCAGATCGCTGCGTTGCTTGCAAGCAAGGGGCTCGCGAGCAAAGCAGATTTTCTGCATGAGGTGGATCACGGCGTGTTTTCATTTGATTTTCTCAAGGTGATCCCGCCAAACGTTCCCGTCCATCACCGACTAGAAGGCTTTCTCTTTCCAAATACATATCAGGTAAACAAAGGTGAATCTGCGCACGACATTATTCAAGCAATGCTCGAGGAATTCAATCGTGTATTGACACAGCAAATGCGCACCGAAATCGCCAATCGGCACGAAGATTTGTATCAAGTAGTCACTGTCGCTTCTTTGATTGAAAGGGAAGCGAAAGTGGAGAAAGAACGACCGATTATTGCCGGAGTCATCTACAACCGGTTGAATGCAAAGACGTCGATGCCTTTGCAAATCGATGCATCCGTAGAATATGCCGTTGGCGAAAAACCACGGCTGTCGACGCGCGACCTTGAAGTGAAAAGCCCTTATAATTTATATCTCTACTCTGGTTTGCCGCCCGGACCCATCGCTTCACCCGGATTGGCTTCGTTGATGGCGGCAATCAATCCCGCAAAAACGCCTTACTTGTATTACGTCGCCAAATACGACGGGACAGGCCAACATTTTTTCTCCGAAACGTTCGCGCAGCAGTTGCACAACGAACAAATCAGCGAGAAAAATGCGAGTAAATAGCCTATATCGGCGAGAGGATGGAGCGTAAAGTGGGACACATCGTTGTTGTGGGCAGCGTTAATATGGATGTCGTTAACCACGTTTCCAACCATCCGTTGCCGGGTGAGACGATTAAAGGATTGACCACGACATACAGTCCGGGTGGAAAAGGAGCTAACCAGGCTGTCGCCGCATCGCTTGCAAGAGGGAAAGTGAGCATGATGGCCGCTGTAGGCGATGATCCGTTTGCCGTCGAGCTGCGGTCATCGCTTGAGCGATACGGTGTCGATACGGCGTCGCTCGTTTACAAAAGCGGCAACTCGGGACTGGCGTTCATCACGGTGGATGCGCAGGGGGAAAACAGCATTATCTTGTCCGAAGGAGCCAATGGGAAACTCGAAGTGGCTGACATTCGGGCGTCGCTTTACACGATGCAAGGGGCGAGTGCCGTGTTGTTGCAAAATGAAATCCCATGGGAAACGACGCGATATGTGGCGGAAGAAGCGCATCGTCAGGGGATTAAGGTTTTTCTGAACCCCGCTCCGGCAATCAAAGTGCAGAAGGATGTATTGCAATGGCTCGACGTGATCGCGCTCAATGAGACAGAAGCCGAGGCGATCACGGGCATTGAAATCGCGGATGATGAGTGCGCTGTCCGGGCCTCGAAGTTGCTTGTAAGTTGCGGGGCGTACTCCGTCGTCATGACGCTCGGAGATCAGGGGGCTCTCTATGCGGATCGAAACGGTTCGCTTGTGCGAACGCAGGCTTTCTCTGTGGAAGCAGTGGATACGACTGCGGCGGGCGACACTTTTATAGGCGCATTTGCCGTTGCCTTGGTGGAGGGAGCATGGCCGATCGAGCAATGTTTGCAATTTGCTTCGGCGGCAGCGGCGATTACCGTGACACGCAAAGGCGCACAAGCATCCATACCGCACCGCGAGGAAATTGATGCGTTTCTGAAGTCTAGGTAGCGGCTACTGTAGATCGCGGACATCCTTAGGAACATCATTGTATTCAGGGAGGTTTCGACATTGGTCATTACAATCATGACGTTTAACCTAAGAACCGATGGAGCGAATGATGGACCCAATTCATGGCCGTATCGGGCACATCGCGTTGCCCGCCAAATGATCGAACACGCGCCTCTGGTCATCGGCATACAGGAGGGATCTTTGGCGATGTTGACCGACCTTGGAAGTTCTTTACCGCAGTATGATTGGGTTGGTCAGGGCCGCCAAGGCGGTATTGAAGATGAATTTTCCGCTATCTTCTATGATAAACAATGGTTGCAAGTGGTTGAAGTCGGGCACTTTTGGTTATCCGAGCAGCCGGCATCTCCGGGAAGTGTGAGCTGGGACAGTAGTTTGCCGCGCATGTGCACGTGGGGGCGCTTCCGGTTCAGGCAGAATCCGACGAAGGAACTGATGATTTACAACACACACTTGGATCACGTTGGACAAAGGGCTCGCGAGTTGGGAAGTAAACTGATTTGGGATCAGCTTTGCGAGCATCGACTGACCAGACAATTGCCTGCGTTTGTGATGGGCGATCTCAATGCGACCCCGGATAATCCGGTTATTCAGTATTTGCTTGGCAGCGGGGTGATGGGTGGGAGCGTGCCGGATCTTGTGGATGCTTTTACTGCGTTGGATGAAGGACATGCGATTGTGGGTCCCACCTTCCACGGATTTCGAGGTGGCGATGGGAGCGCGACGATCGATTACATATTTGGGACGTCGGACACGAAGGCTTTGAAAACGCTGATTGATCGAAGGATGATCGACGGGGCCTATGCTTCAGACCACTATCCCGTTATAGCGACGTTTGCCTTGCCAGACTGAAAAAGTCTCAGTCGGTGGTTGCGTGGAATGTGACGTTATCCGAACAAGGCTCCTGTTGCTGAAATGACAAATCTCCGATAATTCATGATCCCTACGCAGAACCAAGCAATCCCCCCAAAACAGCAGCAATGGCCACGTCAAACATGATTTTGTCTCTGCCTAAGTTGCTGTCGTTGAACGTTATTAAGCCAATATCTACCTGCGCCAACCATTGCATAACCGGCTGATCGTAAAGCGTAGTGAACTCATGGGGCACATCCTTTTCGTCGATTGATAGATTGGGCGGCTTCCGTTAGAGACGGTTGCGAATGTGTTGTCTCACAACTGTCGAAGTTTGGTCTGAAAATACCGTGGTATTTTGCAGAGATGAGCGTTACGATAAATAGAAATATAGAAACGAATGTTTAACCACCACTTCCAAAAGTGGTTTGTGAATGGGGTTGGCCGTCTGTGAAACGCAAAAAACGCATTGTATCCAAATTCAGAATACGAATTATGTTCGCCGTGATTGCGATTGCTTTTTGCGGTCTGACGTTACGACTCGCCTATTTGCAAGTGCGAGAAGGGGCCGGTATGCGCAGCGCAGCGAACAGTACAACCATAGAAAGTATACCTGTTGCGGCGCCTCGAGGTTTCATTTATGATCGAAACGGCGATTTGTTGGCTTCAGATCGGTTTACATACACAATT
>Ga0080006_1155561_pt1 | contig 21663 bp, 23 predicted proteins | sample RS3BMetagenome_FD_69209 | JGI IMG/M metagenome (GOLD analysis project Ga0080006, IMG submission 69209) | Ferric oxide microbial mat and aquatic microbial communities from Rainbow Spring, Yellowstone National Park, USA - RS3B (SPADES... ...
AGACAAGATGATCAGACTTGCCTCAAGCCCGTCTGAAGGGCAGCTATCTCCCCAATTCTTCAGAGTTCTCCACAGGTGGTATTTCTGGGGAGCAGTCGCAACAATTCTACCGTTGGCAACGACCATATTGATGGTGGTCAAACCTCCAGTCTGACCGTGCTAGTTCGGGAAGTTTGAAGATATGGAACTGTAATGGACCGGGGGGACTTGCCCAAAATAATTAGGGTACGCACATATGAGCAATGGTATCCAATACTGGATGAAAGTTCGAAGAGTCAGATTCTGGATGTCGAAGTAGAGGTGGAAGATAACTTCTACCTGTCAGGCAAGAAAAGGCTGATCCTGACCTCTCGACCAAATCCTCGAAGATTTGGCATCGCTTGGTACCAAGTCCAAAGGGACTTAGCATCGCTTGGTACCAGGTCCTTTTTTATAGCTTGTCTGCGCATAGCCATATAGCCAGCTTCCGCATATATAAACGTGCACTCGCGGAAGCTAGCTTTAACCTATACCAGCACAGAAAGGATACCACAAAAGTAGAGAAATAACCAAAAGGAGCTAAGGAGAATATGAATCGCCAACAGAAATGTGATTGTAAGTCGGAGGAAAGTAAAGACTAACGTCCTACTAGGGTCAGACGGTATCAATAATTGGTTAGGTTCATAGTAACAACATTTCTCTCCCTCTCCGCCCTCCAAACCTACGATATCACGCTTTCCAAGATATATGAATCTAATAGAAGTTAGCCATATGTCTGACGTTTATCATCCCAGTCTGGCAGGTTAAAGGTCTTCTGGAGAGATATCGAGAGGCCTGCCCTCCTCTCCCTGCCCCATTTGATCCGCCAATACACAGGAGATAGACTTTGGTCTACTCGGATGTGAAGCGATCAGCCTCACACTCCATCCCTGTGTACTCATCCTGTAACACCATCTTTTCGTCGTCACTCAGGATATAACGTGCCGTCAATTTTTGGATGCCTAAGAAGGCGAGGATCTGAAGCCCTTCATCTAACTCAAGTTCTTCATTAGATCCTCGATTGAATGGTCGTTGGTTTCGTAAAGTAGATTAATAGGTTTGCCTTTTAGATTTAGTCTAAGATATTCCTTCGTTCTTCCCCAGCGTCTTAATCTTTTCCTCCGGTGAACCTATTTCAATATCGACAGATTTGTCTAACCTTTCTGTCTCTCGTGCTGAACATCAATGGTGTGCCCTCTCATCCCATGAAGTCCAATGGGATAAGCGACGAACTATAGGGGTTCATCGAGCCGCTCCTCCTCCCTCGCGCAAAGGAGGGGAAGCCGAGAGCATATGATAGGACGACAGTCAACGCCATACTGTACGTCCTCAAGACAGGGATTCCCCGGAACGACTTGCCTCTGCGAGGAGTGATCTCTTCCTTCCTATCCTTCTTGCTTTTGAAAAATTTCCTGAAACCAATAATCTTGGTTCGATCGGCGGTTTCTACAACGCTTATGGCCTACCGGCCTTTTTTGGTTTCGTCAAACGCCTCTTCCGCTATGGATTTGCGTTGCTCCTTGTCATCTTCTTTCTTTTCAGCCATCTAATTCACGATTCTCCGTTTCTCTCCTATACCTCTCCGTTTTCGGCAGATACAGTTACTCTTGATTTCGGGTGTATCGCTTACCACGAATCCGCCTTTCAGCTCGAATTGGGTTCGTGCATCGTATTCCTTACCAAATACCCCTACAAGACTAAGAAGTTTGATTACAGCCATGCTCGCCGCCATGGTAGTCATAGATATGATGCTTGGTTGTTTTTGCACATCCTCGTAGTAGCCCTCTTCAGCAAGTTTCTTTCTTTCGTCAGCTGAAAGAGATTCTTGCAAAATTATCTTACCGTCTAGGGTTCCAGTGCACCAAAGGCAAGCGTTGTCTGGGGTGACAACCTGCACCTTTATGATAGCCTGATCAATAGATTTGTCTTTCTCCAGGTGAATCCTTGTCCCGACATCAATCAAAGGAATACTGTACTGAATTGATATATCGTTTAGAATTGCTCTACTTGTAAGATTGTCTGTACATCCGAATATCACATCGGAATCGATCAAGTCTGATACGTGGTCAACTTTTGTGATATCGACTTTCAAGGCTTCGACTTCAGTTTTAGAGAAACTTGCGATATGCTTCCTTAGCACGTCAACTTTTGCCTTTCTCAAGTCATGTCTCGTTGATCCATATACCCTTGACACGTTTGTCTGGTCAATCACATCTCTATCGATCAGCCGTAGTTTCTTTAATCCCATCCTGGCCAGCTGCACTGCGACTGCAGAACCGACTCCACCTGCTCCGACTATCGTAACTGTCATTCCTTGCAATTTTTTCTGATTTTGTTCTCCTATAGCCCTAACCTGACGGTCGAATGTTGGACTGACTCCTGAACTTGATTCACCATTTGGACTCAATTCGGTTATTGTTTGTCCGGTAATTACGAAACTTGAGACCGCTTGTATCTTGCCTCTGTGGTACACTACAGCACACATACTTTCCTGAGTCACGACAAGACTTCCTAGAGGCCTGTCGGGTAGAATCTGAGCTAGATTAGCAAAAATTTTCCTATTAGATTTTTCATCTACCGGGCTGAATTCTGGTGGGTGAAAGGTGCCGGGATGTGTATGAACGAAAATCAAGCCAGAATTTTGTTCATCTGCTAGAACGACAGAACGGTTTATGAAAGAAGAACTCGGACCGAGTGAATGATCGGTGCTGTAATTCCAAGAATTTTCATCTGCTCTGATTATGTCAGTAATTAGAACGACATTCTTTCCGGTTTTTGTGGAGTAATGGTTTGCCAACAGGAAACAGCCATTTTCACGTGGAATTGTACTGAATAAGAATTGCTGTAACTCCTCAAAGAGTTTTCTGGCGAAAACAATTTTCCACATATTCAATCCCCTCTCTTCAACCTCTGGTCTACGTATGCCATGAAGGATACTACATTATCTTCTGAAGGATTCCATGCACGTACGTTGTACGGGTGATAGCTAAATCTTCTCCATTGTCTTCCCAAGTGGTTTTCGATCGACTCGGCATTCTTCGGTGGCCCACCGTTCTTCAGAGCAATATTCGCATCAACCCAGAACATGTCGAAACCAGCGTTGGGATAATGTGGTGTAGTGAAAATCAGCAGGTCCGTCCTATCAAGATTGTAGATCCCGGGGGGCAGTGGATAATCTTTAAAGACTATGTAGATTCTGCCACTATCCTCTACTATCTTGTAAACATAGCCTCTTTGTTCCAGTTGCTCCAAGTCCTTAACGAGTTCTTCGGGAATCATCGCATCAGCCATACGGGACGTTCTTCAAGATTGCATTGAAGCGCAAGCCACTTTTGATTTCAACTGATTGATTTGGCTGGATCTGGTCGCTTGATTGACCGCGCACCATGAAAAGGTCATACTGGTTTACATCAAGGCCAGCCAGTCCCAGTATTTGCTGGCCAGTAAGCGTTCTCTCGGTCACTTTATACTGTTTCTTATTTACGAAGATGACGAATTCGTGTTCGCTCGGTGTGGTTTCCATCTAATCACCTTCTGAAGAGGTAGAACTCGCGAATACTTATCTTTGTTTACAATAATAAAGTTAATAAAGAAATAAAGGTAATCAAAGTCACCTATGTCAAAGAACCTTAGAGTCCACATCGCACCTGTAGGTTTTGAAATTAGAAGGGTTGTAGAACCTCTGACGAAAATGTTAGCAGACAAAGTGTACCTAGTGACGCTTGGTGGAGAAGATGACGCCGCTAAGAAATTCATTACGCTGATCAAACGGGACCTCGCTCAGAACTACGAGCACATTAAGCTCGAAGAAGTGTTTGTAGATGTGTGGGACCCATACGAGTGCATTGCAAAATTTAGAGAGATAATTTTGAAAGAGAGGGGGAACCATGTCTACATCAATGTCTCTACAGGCACGAAAATAACGGCAATTGCCGGAATCTTGTCATGCATGTTATGGGGTGCCACACCCTACTACGCGCGAGTTTCGTACCCAGAACCGAAGATAACTGATTTACCACGGACGGAACATGTCCAAGAACCCGACGTGCTACCGGTATACAAGATCAATAAACCAAGACGGGAATTTCTGCTTATTCTGAGTTTCCTGAAAGATGCCGGTGGGAGATTGAGAAAGGTTCACCTAATTAAGAAGCTGGAGGCTGTTGGTATCATAGGACTGAGAGACGAAACCAAGACAGAGTTTTCGCAATCAGCCAAACACAGCCAGTTACGAGCGATACTTGACCCTATGGAAAAGGAGTGGGGGTTCGTGATTGTTGAAGCGCGTGGTAGACGAAGCGAAGTTTCTCTAACTGAACAGGGTCAAACGGCGCTCAAAATATTCGGGACAGCGAATGAACCAGAGTAATAGCCGAAGATAGGTCAAGTCGAAAACTGTAGGAGCGCGCTTAACGAACTTTACTTCAGCCCCAGGATACCGTTTCTGAGTATTACCCTGAAGTTCTCCGCGTATACTATATGGCCTTCGTATCCATTATCGTAAAGTGCGTCTATGAACCTTCCCACTCTCTCGGGCTCTGAGTGAACTACAACTACATTCTCTGGCTTCTGCTGGCAGATAAAATCAACGAGCTTCCCCTGAGTTGCATGGGCAGAAAGAGGAACATACAACATTTCACATTTCACGACGACGGGAGAATCAAGTACCCTGATGGCCTCTGTCTTTGCTCTTGTCAGCACATCACCAGCGCTGCCGGGAGGTGTATATCCAGTCCTTATTGTGGCACGGTTCTCCCTCGACATAACGTCTGACACGAGCTGCGCAGACGTACCTATACTCATGAATCTCTGACCGCAAACGACTATTATTGGGCAAGTATTCTGACCAACCATTATTTTCTTCAGTTCATATGTAAGACAAACCATATCTGGCTTGCCTTTTTTCTGGACGTATTCTCTCAGCTTCTCGTTATACTTTTTAATAATCTCTGGCTTTCCGAGAATAGCGAAATTGATCCAGTTGGCGTGCCCCAGCTCCTCAGCCTGTTTTGCTGCTAATCCTACAACATGAGCACTGCACTTACCAATGCTGTCTGATGTTGTAGCTATGTCCACAACCTCTTCCGCTCTTCCCTTTCGAAGACTGGGATGAGAACGTTCTTCCCTCCAGATAGCAGACCCGCCATAGTCTGCACCAGTTTCCTTTCTCCCTTCCCTTGCCTCTCTTTTCGACTTCCTGCGTAGGTCGCTTCTGTTATCAGCGTCGAACTCGATGATGTCACCCTTATCTATTGTTGTAAGCCCCCCTAGTAGTTGCCAAAGTTGTACCATTGCCCCTATACCTTGATTCCTCCTGTCCTTACCGAAACCGCTTCAACTATTCCTTTCATTGTTTTTCATCATTAAGAGAGGGGAAGTTTGCCATGTTCCTTTTAGAAGCGACGGATTATAATGATCTGATTTTGACAAATAGTCGCTGCGTGGTCGAAGACCAGAAGGGATGATGAACAAGCAAAGCTCGCAAAATCTTTTTAATGAGAATTAGCTCTTGACTTAGTAATGAGGGTATCCATTAGCGTAGCAGTTATCATTATACTAGGACTTTACTCTGTGTACGCCGGTGTCGTAATTGCTCAACAGGCGGAACAGATAAACTTCCTCAATTCAGAGTTAAGTGCTCTAACCAGTAGATACAGTTCTCTGCTGTCGAATTACTTGTCCACACAAGTTGCACTTAACCAAAGCTATTACGCTTACAATCAGTTGCTAAAGAATTATGACACAACACGGATAGTATACGTGTCTCCAGCTACGAACCGTTCGATTCCGATTTGGACGATTCAGCAGCAAGTCAAGCCGAGGGGCTTGATTTATTGGGCGTTGCTCGACACTTTCATAAACCACATTGAGATAAGGGCTAATCAGACCGTCCAGCTTGTCATTGTCGACCTAAGCAATTACGCGAATCTTGTGACAGGCAAGGCGTACGTTGCGGTCTACAACTCCACGGGAACCCACTTCGCATTCGACCAGCATTTTTCACAGGGTTGCGCCGTTTACGTCTTGGTGATTCTCAACCACTCGGATTCGATGGTAGCCATTCAGCCTAACGTGAGTGCAACGTATGCGCCTACGCCGTTTCTGACTGGACAGTGCGTTTTGCCTTAGCATACCTACGGTATAGGATTACGCTGAAAGTACGTAATCAAGTCGTAAATCTTCTTGCAGTATGGAATGAATAGCTGCAGATTGGCGTACGCCTGTCGCCTGTCAATTGTCACACCTGTGGGATGACCAGCGTCGTTCCTAATGTTCCTAATGAGATTGAACACGCCTTCAAGCTGTATGTCCAAGTCTTCCGCTACGTTGGCTCTCAAGTCTTTCTTTATTGGCTCAAACTCCTTTCTCAGTAGCTCGAACTTCCTTAGTATTGAGAAGGCTTTCTCGAACTTCTTCTCCAATGCCTTCTTCTTCTCAGGGTTGCTTATGGCTGCTAAGTAGGCACCAATGAGCAACAGCATCGCCTTTTCCGAGGCCACGCCCAGCATAACCGCAGACGCAAGGATATTCCCCCTGATGAAAGTCTGCAGGCTTTCAGTCACATATGTCAGTATTACCGGATCTACATTGGGGACTTTCGTTTTCAGGTATGTGAGATACCCGTCGGGATCGTACGCTATTGGATGACCGGCATCCAGCACCATTTTTCCATAACGAGTAACCTTGAGGAATGGAAGGCTGGGATTAAGCTCGTCTATACCAGGGGAGAGAATGCCCTCTATCATAAGGTCCATGATTAACTGTCTCACCTTCTCCCGGTCTTCCTGCGGCATGCGATGCTCCGTCACTTGTCCACTATTCCTCCAAGGCTGAGCGCCAGCATAGAACCCCTTTGAAAGGGCTACTCTTTCGGTGTCGTTCATCAGATCTATTATCTGGGTTTCCATCTTTTGCTTGAGCGCTTCAAGCACGAGCGGCCTTAGCTCTTCATAATCCACAAATTCCCACCTCTAGCTAGGTTTGACAAAATCGAACACCGCTCTTATTTAAACACTGAAGCATCATAAATTAGTAATTGAGAGACAAATCCTGAACTCTTCTCTGAGGGGTGTTCATATGAATGTCCTGATAAACTCTTCCAACACTCTGCAAGCTTTATTCTTTCAAGGCAATAGACACCATTACGATAAGCCGATCCCCACAGGGATTCTTCCCAATCCCTGACGCCTCCTCAGGTGGTTGTACCACACCATGAACAGGTTCTGGAAGGATTCGAGATTGTCCAGTCTGTCAGATGGCAGGTTGTTGAAGCGTCTGGTCTTCTCCTTCATCGTGCTGAAGAACCTCTCTATCACGTTCCTATAGTCGAAGATGATGTGGAGCCATCGTATCCCAATCCCGTCAAGCGCCCATGAATACCATGGGCCCCAGTCCACAAGCACGACGGGCGTCCCCACACACGTGTCAAGGACCTTCCTGAGGAACACGAGAGTGTTGATGGACGACCTGTAGTAGTAAGAGGCGTAGACTGCCAGGAGCTCCTTGGTGTCAGCATCAATCGCAGCCCACACGAAGACATGCCTTCCTTCCTCGGATCTTCAGCTTTGTCTCGTCTATTGCTACAATCTTCCTCTCACTCCTTAGAGGGTGCGACACTATGCCCTTGAGGGTGTGGACCCACCTAAGACAGACACGTGGCTGGCCTCTATCACCTTGGTCTGATAGGTCATCCCTCTGTAAGAGAGTCCACTCATGTAGAGCAGGCAGGCAACTATCTTTGTCTCCAGAGGCTCTTTGTTTCTTTCAAAGATGCGAAAACCCTGAACTGCTTTCAGAAGCGTGTAGTAGGCTAGCATAAACGTTTGGCATCTTCTGAGAGCCGTCCAATTCATATCTCAAGAGGAGTGGGACATCAGCCCAATTCCTTATCGTAACGGTATCGTATTAGCCTTGGATAATGCTTATTTTATAGAGATTGGTAACAGAAGTGGTGGCAACACTCTTGGAGCACAGTAAAGCAGCCATCGAAATACATATGGAAAGTCTTATCAAAGAACACCAGAATTTGTGGATGGGTTACAAGAGACGACTACTACAGGTCTACAGACTATTAAGAGAACTAAAACCACAAGCGGCGTTGTCAGTAAGCGAAGGTGATTCATTCATTAGGTTCAACGCCGTTAGTGATCATGCTGGATTAAACTCTCTTTTCTTCGTTTATGAGATTGGAACGGTGTTTCCTAATCTAAGGTGGCGCCATCTAATTGGTTCTGACCAGGAACTTAACTATGTCCTTTTGACTAAACCTACTTCGTGTCTCCCTGCCTTCAGTTTCTCGCTTGACCAGCAAACAACTCTTCTATACTGGGGCGAGCATGTTCCGTTTCTCTCAACTATTAACCTCAGGAACCTCAAACTGAGCAATTTTGTTCTTAAAGTGAACAGTCCAAGTTCCGTTGAGGTTTCAGCCGCAAACCTTGTTTGGCCGAAGTCTGCCTACCCCTTCATGAATAAAGAACTTGAGCGATTGGCAGCCGACTATCTTTTCAATTCGCTCGTACCTCCGATTCTTGACGGTGTGGGCGAAGTTTGGTGCGAATCGCCATTTGTCCTTGTTGGAGACAGGACAGTCAGCTTCTTGACAATTCACAAAACTCTTTGCACGATTTATGAAAAGACCCGCACAACCCTTACGGAAAGGGGCGTTATCAACACCAAGGCTGCCGTAATTGATCGCAACTTTACCGTTAGGCGCATACTTATTGACATACCTGAGAAATGTTTTGACGAGTTTATTAGGAAAGAACCTCCTTACGAAGTAATCTTCGTGAAGACTATGAGATTTAGATATGATCCTACAGGCAAGCAGAGACCCTACATTCGTTACACAATCTATCCCTTTGAGTCAGTCAAGTTATTCGGCGAAGAAAGTTATGGTGGGAGACTGCTAACTGCAGCGTCTATGGTGCTGCGTGAGCGTTACCTCAGGTCTAGTGATTCTTTCTTTCTTGCCATAACCCCTGAAGAGTTCAAAGGGTATCTGAATAAGATTCTTGGTTCACTCTTTCATGGCTATACAAACGAACAGTTTGGTCTAAGACTTGTCGAGAGCAGAGAGGGACTCTTCGCATTAGCCTCTCTTCTAAGAGTTTATACCTCAGACGGTTCTTCACTCACATATCTCCATCCTGCTTTATTCGAATGCTTTCCTTCCATTCTGGAAAGTCAAGTTAAGAAGAATGATTTGGTTCGGTTCCTGAGGATTGCTTCCAGATATAATCAAAAGGCTGGATCTGTACAGTCAGTTCAAAAAGTATTCTTAATTCAAGAATTATTCAAGGAGGAGTTTGGCTCTATTCTTGACTATAGGACAGGGACTCTGCTCAGTGCATCGCTTCACAACCTTGTGAACATATGTATCCCCCTGTCAAGGGCTTTATGTTTGAACTAGGAGGTAAAGGGTTATGGATGACTCTTGGGTAGCCGCATATCAGGAACTTTTGCAGCAGGAGATGCGAAAAGTTGATGACATTGGGTTCAGAGAGCCCCCTGACCCACGTTCGTTCCTTTCCTATGAAGAGCTCAAGTCAGCATGCCTAAAGTATGGTGTTGAATTTCAGCGGTTCCTCTCTTCTGACTTAATTGTGCAATATTCTGACCTTGGTTGGCGCACGATGCACCTTGACCTGATTTACAGGATCATCCATATAAGGAACCTAGAGAGGCAGGCTCCTATTCCTCTTGAATACAGGATCGAGATTCAATCTGAACCTGTTCCCGATTTCGGTCGTCACAAATTCAGCGAAGTATTGTCCAAGCTGGTTCCAGATAGATCAGTACGAAATACTGTTCTCTCAACGCTCGGCAAGAGCAAGTATGAAGGGCTGTCAAGCCATCAGGTACTCATAGTTAACGAACTCCTCTCTGAGAAGGTCAGTTATAGAACAGCTGCTATCGTCGCCCCGACAGCATCAGGTAAAACTCTCGCCTTCTTTCTGCCCATAATCGTCAAAGCCGTTGAAAGAAGTATAAAAGGAAAAACTGGTATCTCTTCTATATTGGTGTATCCTCGCAAAGCACTCGAACGGGATCAGCTACAATCCTTTCTCACCATAATCGACTCCATCAACCAGGGCAAGGGATATTGTGTTACTGTCGGGATCGACGACGGTGATACAAAGAGGCTTGACGAAATCCGACACGGAGACACATATCGGGAAATGAAGTGCCTAGAATGCTCAAGCACCCTACTCGTAGAAAGAAGAGAAAGTGTAACCATAGTAAAATGTAGCAAATGTTTGAAGGAATACCCTTACCTCTTGGCTTCGAAGGACGAAATTTGGCAGAAGAAGCCTACAATTCTAATAACGAATGTCCACACAATATACAGAAGACTTCTTACCCCAACCACAGTAAAAATGTTTGCTGGAATAGATTACCTTGTCTTTGATGAAGCACATGTGTATACTGATTACCTCGGAGGACACGTCTTCCATATTATCAAGCTACTAAGGCATGCCGCAAGTTCGAACGGATCGAGTCCCTACTTCGTCTTTTCATCAGCGACCATACCAAACCCCCACGATTTTATTGCAAAGCTGGCGGGCTGTGAATCCGATGAGATATTCTATGTTGACTACAGGAAGACTCTTGAAAAGGCTCAAAGTATAAGACGAAGGCTGATGCTATATCTCTACCTTCTGCCTCATCCCGACTCAAGCGTGGAAACACTCACTGAAGCCTTGTTCTTGGCGGTCACGCTATGGTGCCATAGACACAATCTGAAAGCGATGGCCTTTGTGGACAGCGTGGCTGAAATATCAACACTGTCGGACTATATCCACGCGACCATCCTAGACAAGAGGCAAGGTCGGGAAGTCACAGACCACCTTTACAGCACGAGTAATATCCCCGAAAACAGCTACAACTGGTTTCCCTTGGCTCCGCCTGGGACAGTGGCAGATCTGGAAATCTTCAGGCACTTCGTGCTGGACCAATTCAAGGCGAGTATCGACATACACTACGGACAGCTACCACTCTCAGAGCGGGCAAGGGTCGAATATGACTTTTCACAAGGACTTCTAAAGCTCCTGCTTTCAACCTCCACTCTCGAGCTTGGTATTGACCTGTCGGATGTTGCTGCAATAATTCAACACAAACTGCCGATAACGCCCGAAGGAGTTGTGCAGCGGGTAGGCCGATCTGGCAGGAGCTCTACCTGTCTAAGAGTAGCTTTAGGGATAATCGCTCTCCAGTCGTCACCTCTGAGCACCCTTTACATGTTCGACGAGAAGCTTCGAGGTACACTGGCGGATCCTAGCATGCTTCCACCAGCTCGAGTAGGTCAGGCCAGCACAGGCATCAAACTTCAGCACACCCTTTCTCTGCTGCTCTATAAACGGGCCTTGGAAGGTAAGCCAACTTTTGTACCAGCAGAAGAATATTTGAGGTCCAAGCAAGCAGTAGTTGATGCGGTTAAGGAGATCGTAAGCGAACTTGACGAGGAGCTACAAGACTTCAATACCAAAGTTGACCTATTTGATGACAGCGACACAGTCAGAAGCCAGATCATCGAGCTCAGATCTCTACTTTCTGCCGTTACGGACACCATTAGAGACACTGATCAGGGTGATTTTCTTAAAGTCAAGGAGAGATGGGAAGAAATACTTGCTAGAGTTGAGAACGAAGCGGGCATTATCCGACAGACTCTTCAGCAGATAGAAGAGCTGAGGAATATGTTCGAAAAGGTCCAAGCTCTTGGTGAGGAAGTCTTAAGCGAACTCGAGTCATTTAGGAACCTGCTACGTCGAGCGTATGGTTTGTGCAGTACGTTACTCAGCACAGCAAGGTCATCTTATCGTGCTGGGGACGGCGGACCAATTCAAAGATGGTATAAAGCAAATGTTTGTGATGTTGTAAGGGTAGCCAACGAGACCCCCGATTCTGATGAGCTTCTTTCCCGACTAAACTCACCTCTCCTTACCTACTTCAGCACCTCGATGAAAGGTAACTATAGAGCGTTTAGAGCAAAGTATGGATTCGGCTTCGATAAGGTTAGCAACGCATTGACAGCCGTCACCACTTCTTTGGGTAGTCGTACAGAGAAAGGTCTAGCGAGTTTCCTTCGCGAACTTCCAAACGAAGTGAAATTCTTGCAGTCTGTTAATCTACAAGGGCTCACTGCATATGAATCGATTGAGCGAATAGAAAATGAACTTAAGGTCAAGCCTTGGGGCATCGACATTATTGATGCCATCAATTTGTTGCTACTGAATAGAACAAGGTTTTCGTTGATGCTAGAACCACCCTCTCCTGAACTGCAGCTGGCAGGTATTGAAGAAACATGAGCTCACGAAGAACTCTGGACTTTACGCAAAGAGTCAGTAGGCATGGTATACATGCATTATACACTTTCACACCTTTCAAGTTTCTCAGGGCGCAGCGAGGCGAGAGGTATGTGCTTATCCTTTCGGAAACGGCTCATCACAGAGTGGAAAATCTGCGCTCTTGGCGTTCAAAAAGTGTAAAAGATGAATTCCCCTTTAATGTGCCGGCAGGGTTCCCGAAGAGGATTGTTCAGCCCTATGATCTCTACCCAACACTGTTCACCAAGGGGCAGACCGAAAGATTCGTCTTCGAACCACCAAACCGTCGATGGCGTTGGGAATACTTCCCTGAACACATGGAGTTCAGCTCAGAGGCGCTTCGAGAAGGTCATTACTGTGCCTTCGGATGGGTGCTGCTCTCCTCAAAGAAGGATGACTGCCCCATTGCAAGGGATTGCCCAGCCCGCAAAGGAACGCCCTGCAAATACTACTTTGGTCCTATGGCATATAGTAGCCTTTACAACGTTTACCCGCTGATACGCAAGAAATACGAACCGCCCCCAGATAAGAGAGGAAATGAGCCGTTAGCTGCCATAAGATACGAAAGTATGCCACTCCTTACTTTAACCTACGTTCCTAACGGTAGCTACGTTGCATTCATAGACGGGGTGCAGTTCTCGTCTAAGCGTGCAAGAGTGTTTAGACAACCTCTCCTCTTCCTTAAGGAGGGCCTTGGTTTCAGAATTTCACAAGCACCAGCTATTCAATTTGAATTCAATAAGGACACATTAGGAGAACTGATACGGGATAGGCTTAACAGCAGTCCGATGCTCGCTCGCTGGATCACGCTGAAACAACAACTATATTTGGATGCAGATGATAATCTAGTCAGAGAGAGAAGAGGCTTCACCGCCTTCCAGCATTTGGACGAAGTGGTTGCGCTTGCATTGTCGGGTGGGCCCAATGGTTCCGAAAGAGCTCGATCTATTGCAAGAGCCGTCAGCGAAGCAAAAGTTGACGATGATCTGATAGATTTTGCAAGTGTTTTATTCATCCATAGTTTCACACATCTATTCATGAATTGGTTAGGCGCTAGGTATGGATATGGTAAGGGAGATTTTGGCTACTATTTAGAACATGATAGAATTCAGCCGATTGGGCTTCAAAAGGAAGGTGCAAGAAGCTTTGTTTTTGAAGCGGCTGTTGGAGGATTAGGTTATCTGAAGAGTTTCGCCCAAGACCTTGCGGACCTGAACAAAAACATACTTACAGAGTTCCTTGGCTCTGGAAATCAAGGTATTCAGGCGATCTTGGAGTTCTGTGAAAAAAGATCGAATCGGGCAGTGAAGAATCTCTCCCTGGAGCTAAACCGTTTCAGAAGCAATAAGCAGACAGTCAACAATCTTGTCAACGCAATCTTAGCAGCTTACACAAACAGCTTCATTGACCCATATGTCTATCCACACGTTAACTCGATTAGGCGGGCCGTAGTGGACGCTGTAGATATGACTTCGGAGATTCGTAGCCTAATGGATGACCTTCTTGACAGAGGTCCTCATTGCTGGGACGGCTGTCAGCTATGTGTTATGTTAGAACGAGGTTGTAACTATTCCTCCTTCGACCAACCGTTCCTAGTCACGAGCAGACTCACTGGAAACATTATCGGGCTTCTAAAAAGAACTGTCGACTCGCCTGCCCAACTATTCCCCTTAAAGGTTGGTGTTAACAAGGAATTCGAGAGGTTCGTCTCGACAGCGAGGCATACCATCGACTTGGTCAGCCCTTGGCTCTCACCCGAAGTTGTAAGAGCTCTAGCGGAGAAGGCTGAGGAAAACGAGCTGTATGTTCGCATTATCACCACTAAGGACGTAGCCAACAAATTCCACGGAGAGAGTCTCAGGATCCTTAAAGAGATGAGCGACCGCATAAGGACAAAGATGTCACAGCAACTTCATGCCAAAGGGATGTTGGTAGACGGCATTATGTTACTGACAGGATCCTTCAATTTTACGATCTCTGGCTTAACCTCAAACGTCGAGAACCTAACGGTCGATTTTAGCCTCCACGGGACCACGAATTTCAAGAGAGAATTTGAGTCTATATGGAAAGAAAGCACACCGCTTGATTAAAGCAGGAGTAAGAAGAATGAGATTCATAATGCGATACTGGGGTAGGAAAGCAGGAAGCATAGCTGAGCCCTACATAAACAAATACTCCAAACCGAATGAGATAATCCTTGATGCGTTTGGGGGGGCAGGTAGTATCATAAGGACTGCGCTGCTTATGGGGAGAAGATGCATATATTCAGACGTTAATCCTCTCGCTGCGCTCATAGCTAGGGTAGAGATTGAAGGTGTTGATGTTCACGCTCTTACGACGGCCTCAACAAGCTTACTTAGAAGACAACGACTCTATTATCGGCACAACCTAGGCGGAAAGCACTGGATGAGTCGCTCCTGTCCATACGAAGTCAGTTGCAGGTGTGGGTTTAGAAGGCAAGCCAAATACTTTCTTTGGCATGCAGATACCATTGTGGCCGCTAAAGTAAAATGCGATTGTGGAGATCCTTTAATCAAATTTACCAATTGTGAGACTGAAGCCATAGACCCCGTATACAAGTTTCCGCGGGCGAGCCTTCGGTATTCTAATGGTTTGCTCTTCCAGAAAAGACGGCAGGTAAACACAATCTCAGAGCTCTTCACCCAAAGGAATCTTTTGATTCTCTCCGCCCTTCTAAAGGACATTAAGAAAGTTAAGACGAACGAGCGAACTAAACGTGCCCTTTTAGTTGCCTTTGCATCGATACTCTATCAAGCCAGTAAGATGAGCCGTCGGACTGGAGGAACATGGGGTGTTAACTGTTATTGGATACCCAAGGTCCACGTGGAGCGTAACCCATATTTTCTCTTCGAGGATGCACTTAAGAGGCTAAGTCATATAAAAGAACTTGCGATTGCTCATACCTCAGCGAAACCTATTATCAGTGGCGGTGCCCCTCTAGCAATTCTTAACAGTGATGCTAAAGATCTACCATTACCTGACAACTCGGTTCATTTGGTTATCACAGACCCGCCCTTCACAGACGAAATTCAATACTTCGAGCTAAGCTATATGGCAGCATCTTGGCTCGGATTGCCTATGCACTTTGACAAAGAGATCGTAGTGAACCATAGGCAAGGCAAAAAGCTTAACGACTACTACCGTCTTTTATCGAAGTCGTTTGCAGAACTGCATAGAGTCCTAAAGCCTGGACGAGCGGCTATCGTAATACTTCACGATGAAAACGAAAAAGTACTTAACAAGTTAGTCGAGCTCGTTGAAGGAGCCGGATTTATCGTAGACAAAAGGAAGAAAGAGCGAATGGTCCAGCGTCAAATAGGAGACCGGGATAGCTTGAAAGGCAGAGAGCTCCTTATCCTGACTTGTCGCAAACCTTAAAAACTAGACACGCGTCAGATTTATGATAGGAAGCTTTGGAGATGAAACAGAACGGGCTATTGGTTGGTTTCTTCAACTAACGTGGATAACATTATGCGTGCACATCAGCACCTAATGTGAGACTTCCGGAATAAGGAAGCTGGAGAAAAGGAACTGAAGAATTGGAGAAACTTCATTCGAGTCTTTAACAAGATAAAGCCCTTCGACGTAGTTATCTTTCAAGTGGCTGAAACGGGTTAGCTATATGCGATTGGAACCGCTAAGAATACATATTACGATGACCAATCTCCAGTCTGGGGCAATGAAATAAAGCAGAGCAGAGTTCCGTATCCCTGGAAAATTTCCCTCCGCTCTATGATTTTCTCTGACAAGGCCTTCACTAGGCATCTCATTAGGATAGAAAATTATATTGACGGTTATGGTGTTGGTGAAGTCCCGGAACACGAGTTTCGCAAGGTCTTTCAGACCATCAAGTCTAAGCTCAATGTCGAGTTGAATCTATGACTTATAGAGGTATCAACTCCTTACCCATGAGTAAGAGAGGTTAGTGTAGATAAAAAGCTTCGTTTAAAGTGTAAACTTGCATATTCAACAAATAGATAGGGTAGGAGCAGATTCTCCGCCTAAGTATGGATATTCGGCACCCAAAAGTTGGCGGGCACAATGGGGTATAGTTGAATCTTGTACTGAGTCCTTCTTTACAGCTCGTCTGCGCACAGTCCTGCAGTCGGCTTCTGAGCATATACGCTCGCTCTGACCGAAGACATATTCAGCCTTATCCAGTGTAGAAAGATATCATAGAAAGAGGAAAGTAAGGAGTGTCGGGGAGCAGGCAGGAGGAGAGTGAGGATGGTGGGCAAGAGGGCTGTCGCATGGAGTCGGACGAGAGCCATCGTGCTTCGCTGAATTATATACCATCGTGTATTAGTACTCCTCCGAAGTCTTTGGCTTGGATATTTTAGGCTCCCGTTCCCAGGACCCATGTAATGTTCTTATCAACATTTCAAGATCTCTGGGATCCTCCTTACCGCAGGAGTGATCTTCCGGATGAAATACTCTATGAAGCAATGAAAGCGGAGATTCGACGCAAACTCCGAGTCGTTTAAGGTATTTTCTCTTGCGTAAGATATGCTGGTAATCGAGTGTAAGAAAGACATCCCACTTGGACTTCCAAAATTGAACTATGTGCTTTACGTCGTCTTCGTCTCTAACTATCTTTCGGACTTCTTCCATGAATGTTTGCTGTTCAGCGGTCTTCGATTTGTTTTGTTGTTTGTCTTTCTCAAATTGCTTCGAAGAAATCTTCCTCAATGTATAATAACTGGAAAGTAGGTCCGGTTTCTTCTCCTGATAATAGACCCGATCACTGTCTATACGAATTCTGTCAATTTCTTCTTTTGTCATCTTTGAGGTGCCAAACGTCATATTCCACTGCTCTTCACCAATTTCTAGGATGTACCTCAAGGAGATCAGATTTCTTTCAAAATCAATTTTCTTATTCTCTGTGTACTTCTTATCCTGCTTATTCTCTTCCCATTGTAATAAAGTGAAGCTGAAGTCTAGAATATTAGTGTCGAAGTAAACCTTGATACCATTCCGGTTATCTGCCTGTTTTGTCAATGAACGGTTAATTACTCCTCTAAATCCTTTATAAATATATTTAATAACAAAATGGGATCTTAGCGTTTCACTAAGTTAATTCTGAGCGTCTGAACCCGTAATGCACACACCTGTAGCATGCATGTATTATCCCCGTCTGTAAGGTCATGCATCTGTAGGATAGTCCAGAAAGATAGAGCAGACAGGCAATGACCTTGGTCTCCAAAGGTATTTTATTACGCTCGAAGATACCATTATTAATCCTGAACGGCCTTGAGAAGCATGTCGTATGCTCCCATCTTGGATCAATGAGTAAGAACATGCCATCAGGGCCGTCCATACATTACAACAAGGACGATTGGACCTCGCGCTCAGAAAGCCCTACTTGAACGCTATCTCTGGATGAATCCTCATACATAGTTATTCAAGCGAATTTCGAGCGCTGAAACCGCCTAATCGTGTTGGTGTTCGTGGACGAGAGGGTACTCAGCTCCAATCAAGTCGGCTTTCGCCACAACACGCCATTCTTTTTTGAGTAGTCTGCCAAGACTTCAAGGGCCTTGATTATCTTCAGGTAGTCGTCTCTCGTGCTGAAGGAGGTAGACGGCCATTTCTGCTGGCTATGTCCAAACAGCCGTCTTAACTCGGATTCCGCACCTTCAGGAAGCACCCAATGATCAATCGATGGATTTCCTTGATAGTTTATTGTCACCATTCCGTTGCTGTCCAGACTGACGGGGTCCACCTCCCAGCTCCTAACGAATATTCTCATGGTGGATAATCGCCTCCCCTGTCCCCATTTAATCTCGAATTTCTTCCTCTGACTTACCCATCTGTATAGTTCATCTACGAGCGCACGTTTCTCCTGCCCAACGTTTTCGCGGAGTTGTTCAAAGAACCTCTCCTTGTTGACCCCAGCCTCGTCTGGTCTCTTTCCCTTCAGTATCAAGAGGATTCCTCGCGACTTCAGGGTTTCCGTAATCTCGTTCAACGCCATGATCTCAATCCTGTGGCCTCCGACGTCAAGAAAGTCTTTACCATTAGTCTTGATGATATCAGTATGCAAGTTGTTCTTCCAACAGACAATCATGTTACATTTTGCCAGCTTCTCGTCCTGATCGTGTCTGTGATCAAAAAAGTGTGATGACAAGTACTCGAACTCGATCCCAACAGCCTCGCCGTTCCTAGTAGCATAACAGTCAGGAAAGGTGTCCGTATAGCGGTTGATGACGAACCTATCTTCGAGGTGTGGGATCAGCATGCCGAAGAGAATCAAGACCTCAGCTTCGTAGGACGGTTCGTAGAGCAAACCGCTGAACTCTGCTTTGCTCACACGGCGGTTCCCGCGAAGCATATATTAGAACTTGACCCAGAATCAGGGAAGGATGGCGATTTCCTTTTATGTCGTAAGGTGAGAATATCCCGCAAATCCGCACGAATTTCTCACGGTGGCGACCAAAAGTGACTCCCATCGCCTGCTTTCTCGATAGGCATCCTCTGCTCCTAGCAGCAGAGTTGCTTCTTTCTTACTCCGATTGCTGGCTTGGCGCCACTGTCGGAGAGGGAGCAGAAGTTCTCTTGAAAAAGAATCCACCACTGTTAGGAGCTTTATCTGAAGCTTGGGATACGCATGCCAAGTTCATTCACCGCTTTCCCTTCGGAGAGCATCCCGAGCGATGAACAAGCTGACTCCTGATATGATCACAACCCGGGAGCGAGCTGGTACTTCCTTGACTATGTAAAGCACAAAACGAGACCGCTGTGCGCTATTTGTGTGCCAAGTGATAAACCTTGGAGAAACGCCAGGGAGAACATAGAAGAGTTTAAAGAGCACCCGAGAATAGTCGTCGACCCGTTAATATCGACGGTCCAACGGATCCACTATGACCGATGTGGGAAAAATTGTCTAATTCCGGACAAGTCCTTAAACTCCGCATGCTTGCTGACATTTTTGTATTCGATGCATTTGATCTCAGGCTTTCCGGACCATGGGCTCCACAGTTCCTTCACTCTGGTCGATGGGACGAAGAAGACCTCCGGAACTGCCGAAAGATCCCTAATTTTGTTCCTGAATGTCACCAGAGCAAAGAAATGAGTCTTACGTGGGCTTAACTTACTCTCGTCTGGCATAACCCAATTTGTTGTGTTCTTCAGGCCCTTAACATCGATTGTCACAGTTCGTTTCGTCTTCTCGTCGTACACCACTATATCAATCTCCTTGGTATGCCCGAGTGTAATTGTCGCTGTATACCCCAGTCGATAAAGCAATGATGCTACGTAGAATTCGGCGGCTAAATTAGATGAGTTTCGTGGTGAAGATTTGGACCGTCTGCCCATTTAGGATCTTCTAAATGTGCTGCGCCATTTATAAATTCTTACCGCATTGTGGTCTATTATGTTAGTTGACTCCTTGGTCAGAGAAACTTTGTTGCAGTGCGCTTTTGGTAAGCCGATATCCGTAATCCAATCTCCCGTGTCAGAAAGGGGCTGGAGAAGCTATAATGATGCCCCTGTCTGTCAGGAGATGAGAGGAGAGCTCAGCACAGACCCTTCCATGTCGCTTCCCTCAGCTCATTCCCCTCCCGCTCGTCTATATGAGGGGAAGAACAGGAGGCCGTACTGTTACCCAGAGGGGTTCATCAGGCTGATACAGGGACTATCGCTTAAGTTAATGAAACCAAGCCATGTGCACGAAGATTTTAAGGGAAGATTCGACCCCATTTAAGGTCGAATCGCTCCGCGTACTCTTATGATTCTGCTGTGTCAACCGATGATCCTGCTCAGTTCAAGGCACTCGATTGCCTTCAGGTAGTAGAGGCCGACCCTTTCGTTTTCCCTGCAGGAAGTTTTTATATCGTCAAGGTCGTGCAGATGGGACTCCTGCGGTTTCAGTTCGGACAAAGCATCCCTGATTTTTTGCTTTAAGTCCTGCTTCTGCGCAATTGGCGCGAAAACAACGTAGTCAAATCTCTCCACAGCTATATTCTTTACATCTTTGTCTTGGCGGTATTCTTTGAAGGACTTCTTTAGTTCCACGCAAAGCTCCCTCAGCTTTCCTAGTTCTACCCTGCTGGATTTTATCTCCGCGAGCTTCAGCACCCTCGTATCGCCTTTGGAAGTTTCACAGAAGGCATCGATGTTCCTGACTTTTTCAATTGTCTTGGGACGCGGGTTGTTGTATCCATGAAAGTCCTGCAACCATGAGCGCCCCAACAGCTCGACGAGGAATCCCTTTTCTGGGATGTCCCTCCTCGAAGCAATTTCCTCGAAATCTCCCAGATCCCCCTTCCGCAAGGATTCGTTGAATGAGGGCTCATAAAGGATTATAAGGTCGTAAAGCGAGTCTAGGATCTGGTCTACTTTCTGGGACAATCCCACGAACTTGGCCACGGGTCCCGGCTTCCTGGCCACGAAACTCACTATCCTTCCATCCACTGGCGCTGGGGAACCGAACGCCCTGAGGATGTCTCGTAGTCCGTCTTTGACGTTTTCCTTGTCCTCGTCGGTAAGTTTTTCGCCCCTCCTCGCTTTGAGAATCAATTCCATGGTGTGAGAAGATCTCGTCAGGAAGTGCAGTTTCTCCTTCGATGAGAAACCAGCAAACATCTTGACGTATGTAGGAAGCGCTGATCTTTAAGCTTAACTCGCGGAAGTCGCTTTCGAGGTGAGTATAGAATTATTGTTGGAAGGGGCCGGGAATGATGCCATCTGCTCAAAGGAAATGTCTTGTTTCTCTGCGTCTTTGGCTTCGAGGTTAACATCTAGCAACCAACTGTGCAGAATTCTGTACGTCTTCTCAAGGTATTTCCGCTTAAAATATTTTGCAGAGCCGCGGCGTAGTCCCATAACTTATTTGACCATGGTGTTATTAGGTCTTTACCTCACTCTCTGATATCCCACTTGGGTTTATATCTGATAAGATGGGAAAGGGAAGATACGTCGTATATGAGAGGGCTTCAAGAGACGAGGAAAGGGCCTTTCTGAGCGTAGCAAAGGAAATCGTCGCAGAGGTAAAAGAGCCCAGGGAATGGGCTCCGAGAGACCCCAAGAAGCATGCAGGAGCAAGGCCCTTCAAATACGGCTTTAAGTCCATGCTCCTCGTTCTTCTCCTGATGGTATACCATAGGAAGGAGTACAGGGAGATGGAGAGCCATCTGAAGGGCAACATATGGCTTCTCCCAGAACTGGGGCTGAACGGTGTCCCGAGCAAATCCACCATACACAGGGCGATGATGAGGCTTGGCATGGAGACGCTGATAGAGCTGAACGATTCTGTGCTGTCCAGGTTCAAAAAAACGTAGAAGAGAAGAACGTATCCGTA
>Ga0080006_1140370_pt1 | contig 21659 bp, 16 predicted proteins | sample RS3BMetagenome_FD_69209 | JGI IMG/M metagenome (GOLD analysis project Ga0080006, IMG submission 69209) | Ferric oxide microbial mat and aquatic microbial communities from Rainbow Spring, Yellowstone National Park, USA - RS3B (SPADES... ...
TAGTGGATGGCCGTTCGAAAAAGACGGGGAGGCGTCTGCATGTTAGTTAATGACGTCTGCACTAGGGCGGGTTTCGCCGCCTCTACACCGCCGGTGACACCGTTTTTCTTTTGAGAGGCGTTTGGCGGTGTCGGGCGTGCACGTGCAAACACACACGCATACGCACACGCGTTACCAACACGGATCGAAACAGAAAAGCGCGCCTCCGCAGCTACAATATGACGGCGAGGTCGAAGAAGATTGCATCAAGTTGTTTGTTTATCCTATTTCTATTGGCTTTCGAGGGGCTCGCGCTTATCTTCGATCCGAAGAGCTCCAGCTCCACAACCGAGACGTGTGTCCTTGAGAGTCTCTATACTGGACAACGGGTAAGGGCGGCGTTCTATCCGCTTCAGTGGGAACGAACGCGAGTACGTGCATGGGTCAGTACCCTTGACGGACGGAAGCGGTTAGAAACTGCCAAAGGGCCTGCTGCAGAGCTTGTTTTCCAGGCGCCTGACGATGGGGACTACTGTTTCTGCTGGGTTGCGGAGCCACCCGCAGCGAGCGTACGGTTCGGAATCAGCGCCCCGCACTTCCCAGAGCTAGAGGCGTTGTTGAAAAAAGGTCAGCTGAAACGGTTTGAGCGCTCTGTTTTAACGCTGGCGCAAACCCTGGAGGACCTGAAGTATCGTGCACAACACGCGTTACACGAAGACCTACGAACGAAGGGCAAACTGCGACAGAGCATGCGTCGGCTCCGAGTCATGACCTTGGTCGAAATGATGGTGCTGTTCAGCACCCTTGGTTGGCGTGTTTGGCGCGTAAAAAGCATGTTTCGGGAACGGTACCGAGGAACCGCTAGATGATACAGATTCTGGTTTCGAGCCGCTGAGCACTTCGGAGCAATGGAACTTTCATCTTTATCCTGGTGCTTGAGTCCAGATGGCGAGCATTTCGGGCCAAGGAAGCTGTTTGAACGCTCGAGTGAACCCCAAGGATGCTGTTCATAGAGAACTTCGCAACGTCACCAGCGCGCCCGATCGCAAGGATTATTCGAAAGAGAGCATGTGCCAACCTCGGTGCTGCACGAGCGCGAAGCGTATGCGCCGGCATACGCCAAGTGCGGGCTGTCCCATGAGCAATGCACTTGGCATTTTATCCGAGTGAGCTTTTGATCCAATCTGCTCTGGTCATCTTGCCTAAGTATCTGGGCACAAATACATGAAAGTGCGCTGCCGAGACTCCTGCCAGGGCATGGAGGCGACGGCGTTAGTAGCCCTCACATGCAAACGCAGCAGCAACAGCAGCATCCCTCAGCGTCGTTACCAGAATATACAAAACATCCCATCTGCGATGCATTGCAACGGCTCCGCGCGGTTTCATACCGCGTCGTATGCCTGGAATGCGCATCTCGATGCAGACAAGGCGTGACGATCTGGTACTGGCCACATGCTCCAGACCGCGACAACAACCAATACAAGATAAAACCTCCAGAGTGGCTCGCTTGCACAACATCGTTCGCAGTTCGCAGAACGCATCATCACTCTGCGGAAACTCGCGGGTCGCTCATTCGCAAGAGTCACCTGGGCATCGGCTGCGGGTGCGTTGGCGTGGATCCCAAACGAAGCCGCAGCGCCGAAACCGTACGCATCGAAACAGTGATCGCCCTCTTTCTTTCGACAATATCCCGCAAGCCTACCGTACAGATGCTCAGAGCCAGCCACCCAGAACAATAATGTACAGCACGTGAGCGGCATCTCGCTCAAATGACTTCGTCTTCTGGAATATGCATCGGTGCCGCGTGCTCTTGCGCGCTGCGTAGATCCAGCCACCTAGCTGCATCTCGACCATCTAGTATGAATCCTCTGGATATAAGGCACGAAAGCTCGTTCTCCAGCGCTGGAGATGAGATAGGTTCTCCGAAAACTCGAATCCCCGACACAGCAGCGTAGTGCAGACGATCAGTTAGCTGTTGTTGTGGAAAACCTTTCAGGCAAATGACAAGGTAGACACCCACCATCGGGTCGTCGAAAACCAAGGTCTGTTGTTCAGTGGTGCAGAAACACCGATAGTTGCAAGAGGTGCCCGGCGCCGACGCGTCTGCACCGTAGCTCAGCGACATACCGGCCTGTAGACTACAGCCTACACCCACTCGTGCCACCTGAAACGGATAGACCGGCCGACCAGGGTGAAAGTCCGCTTGGAATGCACGCAGCTGAACCGCGTACACTCGAACTGGGCGCCAAAAGCGATACGCTAGGAACGCCTCGCCTGGGGCAAGCTCACCAGTGCCACTGAGCGTGTTGCCGGCCTCAAAGCCTGCCGTCGAATAGAACGTATCCGGTCGGCCATCCAGCGTGCTTTCAAGGTTCTGCCAGACCAGGTCGTCACAGGTATCGGTGCCCACCGGTGATATCCATTCAGCGTCAAGCACTGGCCACTGCTGTTCCGCACGTCTGGATTCCGCAAGAGCAAGAAGGTCCTCGGAGCTTCGCGCGTTCACAAAGTGCAGGCCAGTGCGGTCCGTCAGGAAAGCTCTTTCCAGCTGGAGCACGTCATCGTGACGGCGTCGAAGCTCTCCTCTGCCAAGCAACCATACGTTCATCGTTCGGGTGGTGTCACCGACGCATCCGTCGGTCCGCTGCGACACCAGAAAGCAGCTGAAGCACCAGCGGCATACCGCCAGGCGGCGTGACCAGGGTGCGCGCAAGGAGATCAAACCCAGGTCAGTGCATTCTGGGACGTCTGTATCTGTGCATCCTTCTTCGCTTTGTTTGTTTGTTTGTTTTCATTGAACGGTTCCAAAGATAGCATGTATCTAGTAGACGCGGAAATGATGCGGAAGGATACTGCGCAGTCGGCGCTGGCTTGGAGGAAACGGATTTACTTTTGCTAGTTCGTCATGCCACTGTGAGCAAGTGGATACACCACTCTGTGCGTAGTTCTTATCCTGAACATCGTCCGCCTTAGAAAGAACTTGTCAAACTCTGTCTAAAGGTTCATCCATTCCACTAAATGCGGTTTATAAGAAACCATACTGAAGAACCTATTGGGGACGAAGCTTCTGTGACTTTCATATATAATCGGCAATCAAGAGAAACGGATGGATAAAGAAAAATGCGCGATTCTATCGAATAGCATCGCGCGCTGAACAACGCACCATTGACTTTGTCGTGAAACGCGAATGCAAATGAAAGGAAGCACGGGCATTCGTCTCACTCGATGAAACGGCATTCGGGAGGAATGGCAGATTCGTACGTTAGTACTCAGAGAGCGGCAGACCGCCGTTCGTAGAAAAGACACAAGCGAGCCTCTTGATAACAACATCATCCCTGGCGGGAATGCGATCGTGTGACCGCCTACGAATCGCAAAACGGACGTCATCATTCATCACTTCATTCTTCGTCGAGGCATCCCATGGGTTCTCCTTACCATATACTTGTGCCCTGCTCTTCGACGCCGCCGCCTTGCGCTGCTCAAAAGCAGCCCGGGACTTTGCAGCTTATCGGTACGTCGAACTGCTCTTTGTTCCAGTCCAGCTGTCCTGGTTCGGTGGAGTCAAAGACGTCTTCTCTGTTCTCAAACGCCAGTTTTACGCAGGCGGATCAGTACACGGGCCGTTCGCATCTGGGCCAAATAGGCGCTTCGACACGTCGTTATCTACCGTTGTCCGCTCTGGGCTGAACCATTGGTTGTGTGCTCGTGCACCAGAGCGAGCGTACAGGTGCGCGAGAGTCCGTGGGCGTGCTCGCCATGGCGGAGTTAACGACATGGAACCTGAGGAACGCTAGATCCGCTCATAGATGAAAAAGACGGGTTCCAATGCAACCGTCTACCCTGTACGTCTAAGTTCCGAGAGGAAACGGGTGCGAAGTATAACAATCACAACTATGGAAGCACATCAAGTAGAGGAGAAGGAGTAAAAGCAAGCAATCCAAACAGAAGAAGATGCAGCTGAACAATGACGTGTAAGGCCAGGAATGACAACCTGCCAGAGCGCTATGACCAGTCTGCATCGGGTTTCAGGGCATCGCTACCTAGACAAAGCGACGGGCAAAATCTACCAAAAAGCAGCGTGCAGGACATCATGAAAGTTGACGCAGCGTCTTCCACGAGAAAGGCACGCCAAGCTTCGCTCGCCTGGGCAGAGCTAACCAGGCAACGATTTATAGGTGTTCTGGACGCAGGGATGCCAGCTTCTCACATTCCTCGGGGATTTATCGACAGAAACCTACGTGCGAAAACTGATGATCTGGACAGAAGATGCAATAAGACATGACTTTCCAGGGTACGGCACCATCGAGAGTCAGGCACGATGGATGACAGCACGCATACGAGCACGTGGAATGGCGGATTTATGGCCAAATGTCGACGCTTTGAGCAACGTGTCTGAAACACGCGAATGTCTTGAACGTAAGCTTAAGAGAGGCCACGCATGTCCGAATGGCTCATGCGGAACATCTTTGGTGCGAGTGCATAAAAGCGCATTCGGTTGTGCGGATGAAAGAAGCGTGCTTTCGCGTACTTGTTCAATCGCTATGAGATGAAAATGACCAATGCTTGGCACCCTTGGCGGTATTCTGCGGCGCTGGTCGTGCTGCAGCTTCCAAATAATTGCATTCCCGCTCCATTGACGAGAGTATCCAACGAAAGCACGATTCAATCCCGATGCTTCCTATTGATGCGTTCATGTTGACATGCACGGGTAAAGAGCAGGGGTGCACGCTGACACTGGCCGAGAACAGGAGCGTAAAACCTTGACGAATACACGAGATGGTGTGCGGTAAGCCGAGCAAACATCAGCCGGCGAGGGCAATTGAAATCGAGTGGCTCGCTATGCTGTGATTGCATCCTCGATTATGCGTACAAGCACGTACTGCACAGAGACTTGACCGCCTCGAACAACATCCCGAAATGTTTCATGCTTCCTGAGCGTCCAGCGGCTTTGTATTGTGAGAATGCTCGAGGCGATCGTTTCGTCCCTGGTCAGCGCATTGTGCAGAAACGCTGAAGACTTTCCTTGAAAAAAAGATTTCAGTGGCGAGGAGAGAGACCAGCGGATTTCCGTCCGGAGCAAGGCATTGGTTTGGGTCGGTTCAGCAATCCATCAAGAATGGAGCACCGTATCTATACATCGGGAACAACTTTCCGAGCGTGCTGGTGAACAATGCTGGTCTTCCAGAATTTGATGCTAAAGAGTCTAGGATGCGCTTCGGCTCTGCGCGCAACTGCTAACGGGCGGGCTTCTTGACGCTGCGTCATCGTCCGAATGACGATTTGAGAACCTTTTCTCCATGACAGAAGCCCGTAAAAGCAGGCATTCGACACATCTGTTTACAAGCGAATGCTCTAGCATGAGAAACTGCGCTTCAGCCATTCGCTGCATCCCGCAGGCGTGATCAAATCGTAGCTGGCAAGTGATGCTGCTCCAATGGGGGCACGCCCTGAGATCTTGACTTGCACTCATAGCAGTTGTTGTGGGCATATAGTCCCGTTTCCAGCTTCTTCCAGGACCATATCCCGAAGCATATGTCATCGTGCCGTTGAAGCCAACGATACTCCCGTATGTAGAAAACCCCGAGTATGGGCGCACACCTTCCGCCACCGTATGAGGTACAGAACACAGCCGTCGACGTTCCGTCGCATAGACCATGCTGACCAGAGAAAAGCCTTCGCTCCAATGCTCTGGTACCTAGCACGAACATCGGGGCACAGCGGGATGCCCGCCTGACGCCAGTTGCATGCTGGGTGCCCCCATGCGCCGGACTCATTCGTCGCGTGCAACAACTCAAGTCGGTATCCACGCCAACGAAGCGCTCTGCGCGCCATGTGCAGCAGCCTCGCGCGAGATTGCATACATGGGCACCATGGCGAGTGCAGACCGCTCTTCGAACGAAAAATCAAGCTTCTCGCTGCTCGTTCGTTGCAGCACGCGAATACAGCAGACAAAGATTCAAAGAACCGAGCGCTTGGCAGCCGTAGCTTCCAGACGACGACTCGGGAGGGGGCACCATAGTGCTCACCCGAGATTCGACCCCGACGACACGCAAGGAAACGCACATGCAGTTCCGCGCAGGAGCACCATTCGAGCAACAAGATCGTCTCGAATGCGTCCTCAAAAAACTCTATGCAGCGGAGCGCTGTCCCCAGTAAACGCTCCGTTATCATAAAAACTTCCTCTTCGACGCATTCCAGACCCGCAAACGAAGCGCTCGATGCGCAGAAGTGCCGTTCAGACCTGCACTCGTCCAGGCACCGGCACGTGGATTCTGGAACCAGAGCACCGCCGCTGTCGACGCACTCGATGCGCTTGCCAGCAAGCACTCAAGAAAGCTCATCTCGAACGAGCGCCCTGCTCGGGTTTGCTTTGCCCGTCCTCGGTGGAGCTCGCTGCCGCAACAACAGCTCGAGTGCGCGCACCCTCCAATGATTCACTGGGATCTCGTCCAGTTGAAGGTGGGGCACTAGCTGGCGCCGGCAGCGGCTCTGGATTCACCACAACCGACCTGCCGTTTTCGACGGACGACGAACGTCGCTCCAACTCGGCCTCCTCCTCTTCGCGATCGTCAAAGTGATACTCGTCCGGGTGTGCGAGCATGCAGTCCTGCATCCGCTGGAACACCTCATAACAATCGGAACCTCGTGGCTCGGCTTCGCTTTCCAAAAAACACCGATACGCAGCGATAAAAGCCCCACCACACGATCCCTCCTTCAGTGACTCTACACACGGGCAGTTCAAGGCGTCTTCGATCATCTGCTCCTTGGAGCGATTATCACGCGATGGCGAGGAGCTGGCCGCATCGACGGCCTCGGTGCCCCGCACTTCTTTATCCGGCTGCATAACTTCCGAGTCTGCAGTCCGCTTGGCTTATCACAGCTCACTGCGGTACACAGCAGGCACTGCACAAACTCAATCGTTGACGCTCGAGTCGCTTGCACAGCTTTCTCTCGTCAGTGCACCGCAAGATCAGCGCACAGATCAGAGTACCGCTCTACCTATTTCAAAAAGAGGTTTGCACAAACCGCTTCCAGCAAGCACCGTTACCTTTGCGTTCTGTACCAGTGAACTTGCACTAGACGCTGGTGCCCGACGTCTCCCCCTCTGCACCGCGACACTCGCCGAGCCAACCTGCTGTCAGAGCAGCGCCCCGTGTCGCGACACACGCCGCCGTCCAGGCGCAATGCCGATTCCCTAGAAGGACGCTGCGTCTGGTGTCAGGTAAGCCGACGGCTTCAGACGCGTCGTTTAACGATCTCGTGCTGAGTAGCGCACACTGACGAACACAGGCGACGTGATACGCTACCAGAGGAAGACATAACCGGAGATTCGTCGTCTGTGATGTGAGATGAAAGGAGCGCATCACTCACCGTGAGGGTGAGCGTGAAAAACGGTACTCAGAGCCCTGACGAGGCTCGGGAGTGCGAGGTGCTGGAGTCGGCCACCGAGCCTACGATTGCCATTGCAGCCAGGGACGTCGCGTTGACTGTCCAGGAAGCGACGGGTACGCACACTGTCTGCTATGATAGTGGCTATCTGAACACGGTGATGGCGCGGTCGAGCATAACGTACATAGATGGCGAGCAGGGGATTATGCGGTACCGAGGAATTCCAATCGAGCAGCTCGCGGAGCAGAGCTCTTTCCTGGAAGTTGCATTTTTATTGATTTTTGGGGACTTGCCGTCGAAGGGACAGTTGGACCAGTTCAGCAAACTTGTCGCTGATCACTCATTCCTGCACACGGACATCTGTGATTACATGCGCTCATTTCGTTACGATGCGCACCCCATGGGCATTTTCATTTCGTCGATGGCGGCTCTTGCGACCACAATTCCAGCGGGTGATTTGCAGCAGCTCGATAAACACATATATCGCATTCTGGGGCAAGCGAGTACTATCGCTGCGAATGCATACCGGCATCGGATAGGTCGTGCGTTCAACGAGCCTCGCATGGACCTCGGCTACACCGAGAATTTTCTCTACATGCTCGATCGCCTCTCGGAGAGGGATTATAGGCCGCACCCTGCGATCGTGCGCGCTCTCGACATTCTCTGGATCGTTCATGCGGATCACGAGCTGAACTGCTCGACAGCGTGTATGCGTCATTTGACGAGTGCGCGTGTTGATCCGTACACCGCCATCAGTGGCGCCGCAAGCGCGTTGTTCGGGCCGAGCCACGGCGGCGCCGCCGAAGCGGTTGTACGACAGCTCGAGCGCATTCAGACGATTGAGAACATCGAGCCGTTTCTCGAGCGCGTGAAGGCGAAGGAGGAGCGCCTTTTTGGATTCGGGCATCGAGTGTACAAGTCGTTTGATCCACGAGCTCGCATTCTTAAAGAGCAGGTGGAGAAGATTCTCGAGCTGGTCAAAGTCGAGGAGCCGCTCTTTCTTGTGGCTAAAGAGCTCGAACAACGTGCACTTCAGGATGAATACTTCCGAGCTCGTCGACTCTATCCGAACGTAGATTTTTACAGTGGTGTTATTTATCGGGCTTTGGGTTTCCCGACCGACTTTTACCCGCTTTTGTTCGCTATACCGCGCATCGCGGGATGGCTCGCACATAGCAGAGAGGCTCAGCTGGCCGAAGCCCAGCTCGATGTTCGAGAGCATACCCACGTGGTTCGTCCGGCGCAGGTGTACACGGGGTCTGCGCCTCGACCGTTTGTTTCGCTCGAGGCAGGCGATCGCCCACCGTACCAAGGCAGGGATATTGAGTGCTATCGAACGCGCTTATCGACACGACGGCGCCTAGGACTGCTCTCTGATTCGAGCGCATCTGAGCATACGCAGCATACGCATGCGAGGGTGTAATCCAGACGGACGCTTCGAGCTGGGCACACACACACACATACACAGAAATGGAATGATCCAGAATGGGACCTCGTATCAGCGTGGAGCATGCGCTCTGCACACACCGTACCCGTGAAGCATGCTGGCGTTGTTTCGGCGTCAAGCGACCGCCGTTCGGGCACGCTGGCTGGTGCCGGTCGATTTCCACGATCATTCGCGGCAAGTCGGTTCGATCAGAGCGTTTGACGAGCATGTCGCCGTGCTTAAGAGCTTTTAAACAGCGGCAGAGCATCCTTGACCAGTTTTATCGAGATTAGCGCGTCGACGTCGTCGAGCGTTTGGCAAACCTGCTCCGTTACCATCCAGAGACGGGCTCCAGCAAAAGCCTATTGCGTTGACGCTTGGTGCTCAAATCGAGACAAGCGCCGTTGATGACGGGCGTGGCGAGCGTCCAGCTTTTGTTCCGCACTGTATATATGTGCGAGAGCCCTGGGCATGTTTCGAGGCTGTTTCTGTAGAGCGCGGGGAGCCGCGGCCCCGAGCGTGGCGTTCCCGCGAGCGTCCACGCATGAATCGCTGGTTGCCTCCTAAGGACGTCCCAGCATCGGGCAGATTGCGTGCCGCACCCAGTGGGTCGGCTCTGGGAAAACGAGCTTTCCTAACAGCATGTTTGTTTGGTGATAAACAGTCTGGATCGTAACCGGAAAGTGCGTGTGCTTCCCAGGCTCGGCCGGTGCGCGGGCGCATTGCCGTCTACACCCACTACCCCAACAACATGGACGGAACTCGCTGACTCGGGGGTCCACAGAAAAAAGTTCGGCTTTTCCTAGTGTGATAAGCACCAGCCTGGCGGGCTCTTTCTCCTCTCGCTTCCTTTTCGTCTCTCTTATCTCCGACAGTGAATAAGCCAGTCTCTGCCGAGTCTCGGGCCCAGCGGTCAGGGATCTTTGAACGATGATGATGATGGCAGCACGCACGTCCCGATTCTGTCGCTTTCACCCCTGGAAACAAACGTCTTTCAAAAGAAAAACGGTGTCACCGGCGGTGTAGAGGCGGCGAAACCCGCCCTAGTGCAGACGTCATTAACTAACATGCAGACGCCTCCCCGTCTTTTTCGACCGGCCACCCACTACTGCTTCCCATTTCTTCTCACATAGTTCAACTTTTAGTGACTGTTCAACAAAGAGCTCTCTTGTCTGCTCTGGAGGTCTCGTCTCCAGCACCGCATATCTCGTTATATTGACGGCAGCATTAAAGTCGCGGTTCACAAACTCCATACGTTTCTTGCCATCACTGGTTGCACTTAATAATGCAAAGAGTCCACGAACTTTCGCCCTCCTTTCCATTAGCTCCTCCGTCAGCGGTCCGTATTTTGCTATGTCCTTAGGGCTCCGCTGGCACATTTTCATCTCGACCCTCTGAAGTGCACAATCCAGCTCATGGTGTGTATAAGATGTTCGGAACTCGTCTGCAGGTATTGTAACAAAACGCCGTGCACACTCCTTGTACGTTCTCGTCGTTGGAGCTGGCGGAGTCCCTTTTTGGGTCATCCAGTGCACTGCTCTGTGCGCTACGACGAGCCTTTGAGTCTTGTCCTCTTTCGAGGCGCTCAACTCATGGAAAAAGTTCGCGAATGCACGCTGCTTTCCACAATACAGATTCATACACAGACGAGCTCACATGGGCTTTGTATACTCCTCCCACAGCGCCTCCCAATGAGCAACACGAACTTCCATGAATTTCCGAAAAGCTGTAAAGTCCGCTCCTCGGCTCGTCACCTCGCTCATAGCTTCCAGGTGCTCTTTTATTCCTGAATTCCAAGTCTCAGTTTTCTTCCTCGCATTCATGGTTCCCGATTCCCGGTAATATCTCGCATTCGAGAGCTTGAACACACGCATGTCTTTCTGACGTAATTTGCCGTCAGTACCGTCTTCCGCACGCTTGGGTGCAGCAATGGCTAGGATGTTCGTGCTCCCAGGGTCAAGGCCAACGACCAAGTCGTTCTCCTGCACCTCCTGCGTCGCAGGAACTGTCTCCTTGTTTTCTTCATGCTTCGTCACGGGCGAAGCCGAAGGCACGATAGGACGATCCGCCTTCAAGCGCCGACAGTGTACGCATATGGATACCCCATCGGTATGGATGATCCCTGTGAATGCTTTTTTCGTGCTCGTATTGAGACGTTTGAAATAGAAGATAGTCTTCCAATGAGTCTCCCGGTTTTCGCCGGTGAACTCTATCTGCCTTACATCGAACTCCAGACTGATCTCCATCATGATGCCGTAAAGGACTCTGGAGTCGATCGTCACGAAGCATGACTTGACGTTGCACAACTGAAAGACGTTGAAGCACTTACCCTGAAGCGCAGTCTTCCGTTTCACCGACTCTTCACGTTTTCCCCGCTCAGCTCCATCTACGCCTTGCGTTCGAATTCTCGGTTCAGGAGCACGATATAGCGCAGGATGAGGGGATAACATCTTTTTTCATATCTGATACCCTCTCTGCTCGATCGACCTGCCCCAAGACTGCACGGTGCTCTTTAATAGCCGGACGGATTACAGAAGCTTCATTTCTGCTCCGGCGTGACGTCCTCTCGTCGAAAAATTCGATCTGCTGTTCGTGCTGGCGATCAGTCCTCATTTCATTGATGATAGCCCACATCCCCTGGCGAGAGAGGTCGGGGTTCAGCGCAAACATAGTGCGTATCATGAAACGTTCGAGGTTCACGATCATATGGTTCTTCACGTCCGTGAGGTACTTGATTGCCCCGCAGGTGTAAATATTCGAGTCACGCTTGTGTCGAGTGCCGTCGAAGCGGAATTTGGAGCGATTTGCATGGAGGGCATGCGGTCGCTCAGTTTTCGTCGACGTTTCCTCTGTGCCAAGCCTCAGGTGACGAATAAAGGCCTGGTCGAAAAATTCTTCCGGAACCTGGACTGTTTCCATGTGCGTCACGTCCCGAAACATCTCCTTCACCAAATGCACTAGCCATGACAAAGCCTTTATAAAACTCATAGAGTACGACTCGACGCAGTTTCTAATGGCGTCTCGTAACTTTTCCTGGTACGGATCCTTGATATGTCGACGAAGACAGGCTTTCGCCACCATCTCGTCGTACTGTCATCTTGCTTGCAGCCTTTGTCGTAGGGCCTCCTGCCTCAGCTTCTTCGTCTTTTCCAGTTCCTTTTTGCTCTGGCTGCCGGCGACTACAGCCATCAAGGATCCTCCACTTTCATTTCCATAACTCTTCTTTTTTTATTTTTTTGAGCAAAAACACATTTTGAACGCTTCTGCTATAAACCGCGAATAGTCACTTGAATCCACTCCCATGAGGGTCAAAGCACAATTGAACTGAAAAACTCTACCTTGCTACGACTTGAAAGCAAATACAACTTGCACGTTAGAACTACAGATCAACGAATAGTCAGGATTGCGTTCCCTTTCAACGGCGATACGCGCGTCGTGTCTCATGGATGCCAGAGCTCTCGGGTGCGCGTATCGGCCACGCTATGTAGAACAAAGAACAGAGACTCACTACTAACTCGCAACGAGATAACAATTTCTTTTCCCCACTATGATAAATGTTAAAAGTGGGCAACGGTTTCCGCACTGTCGAACGTTTACCTTCTCGGCGGAAGGTCCCACGAGCCGGACGAGTCTGCCGGGCAAGTGCTTCGTGCACCAGCGAGCGACGAGTTCAGTGGCAAGACCTGAGCAGCTCGTACGCAACGTAGTTTATTCTGGGACTAGGATCGGGTAGCCTGCGTCTGGGCGTCACTCTTGTTGCAGTGGCCTCCTAGTATATCAATTCGCATTGCCGCCTGTACTAGGTCCGTCTGCGCTGCTTGCAGGCTCCCAGAATGATTATGAATCCCAGATCCCCATCAGGTGAAGCATTCCTCGATCCGACGCCCTCTGTGGTTTGGCAACGCCGTTCTGCCTCCCTGCAGCATCTGCCCAGAGGTTTAGGCGCCATCGCCGATGCTCAAAGCAGGCAATCGGCACACGATAGAACATACGAAACGACCAGTACATCCGAGAGAAAGTATAAGTAATGGAACTAGAAGACAGGGCACAGCATAATAAGTGTCTTCCCGTTTGCCTGTGACGATCCCGCAATCTGGGATCCATGGTCCATAGAGACAATGTACAAACATGAAAAATACGGCCCAAGAGGCAGCCAGCGCATCCTTTTTGGCCGTTATGTACATAAATGTGTATTAACGACAAACTGCCCGTCACGACACCGCCGTCACGAATTTTTCAAACGCCCACACCGGGTGCCAGCCCAACGTGCGCGCGCCGGCATACGTGTGCCGCGGCGCTTTGCGGCTTTCGCGTCAATTTCAACAGCGTGAGCGTGCAGAGCCTCCGCATGCGGCCAACGGAGAAAACCTTCCACTTTCGGCGCAAATCAGAGTCTCCCGCTGGGGGTGGTGCGAAGCTGCCCGCACGCTCGGACTCTGAGCAACGATCTTGCGGTGTCCAGAACGAAAACAGAGCCGTTGTAGTGGCGGGCGAGGCAGCGGCGACAAGCGTTTGCGCGGAGCCCTGCGCTGGTGACAAATCGTCTGTCGGTATCCAAAAGCGGCACGGTGAACAACAGTCAACGGGTGTGGTGCGTGGACTCGAGGCAGTAGCCTCTGCGAACGGGTTGCTCTGTGAGCGTATTCCGCGCGACATAGCCCAGGAGGTGCGGCTGCTCCGTCTGTGCGAGTGGTTCGCGCTTGCCTCTCTTGACGGATTCCGCCAGCGCCTCGTCGCCTCCCAGGACCTTTACCAGAAAACTGCAGGTCTTGAATGCATATCTGAGAACGAGCTGTGCTGTTGTATTGCGCTCTTTGAGGGTGCGGTATCCACGTTCTTGAAAGACATAGAGGAGCGTTTTGTCACACCAAATCGCTTACTCACCAGCGCGCCTCCAGATACTCCAGAATCTGAGGAGCGTCCACGTTTAGAGGAGCTGACCTTCGCCGATGTGAACAGGTTGTTGCAAAGACCAATGCGACCGAACAAACACAACCAGCGAATGCGCAAATCCGTCAGCGCCCTTACTGCACTTGAAGCTCTGTATGACCGTGAAATTGCTGGCTGGGAGGACGTTCAGAATTTCCTGCACGATGAGAATCAAGAGGCTATGGAGTCGGATGAAGCATGCGCCCTTTCGCCCGTTGACTCGACGCAAACCGACCAGGCGCTGCATGATATACGCGACCACCAAAAGCGTTTAGAGGAAAATATTCTACTCCATCTAGACCAGCTGGAGCGACATCTGCAGCGCCTGTTCCTCAGGTACCAAGCAGCTGATGAATTCTGTCTCAGCACCGCGCGTCGTATTAACTCAGATGCATTCGCCGGCCTCGTCGACATCGGAGAGACCCGAAAACTGCTCGCGAATGCGCCATCAGCCGTCTGGCTAGAGCAAGCGGAAGCCTGAGCAAGGCATTTTACACGCGCCACATGATCAACACCAGTGTCGACATACGCTCCCGGTTTCACGCTCATGGTCTGTGGTGTGTTACCCACAAAAGTGGGCGGTGTTTCACGGGAACGATGAGCAAGCTACCGCCACTGATGAGCCTCAATCTCCACGTGCGTGTCACCAGGTTTAGTCGATGCCACTGCGCCGCGTCTACTGATATCACTGGCATTGCCCGCCGAGCGCCAAATGCTTGAAAGTAAAACGAGCTCAAGTGAGAATACGATGCCCTGGACGAATGAATGAGCGGGATTCGAATTGTTTTTCGTTGCGTCATAGACGGAATGGCAGAATTTAGCGAGTCGTCGAACCCGCGGCTCGCCAGCAGCGTCCGTGTTCATCATGAATGTACGCAGTCACGAGCTCGTTGCTCGCAAGCGATGTTCGCGCCACATTGGAACTGGAGACTCACGGACAATATGCTTCGGTTCGAGCCCACACTTCTATGCACGGAGCATGCCGGCAGTGTTTGTAGCTTCGATCCTACCTCTGTAAAAGGCTATCACTATGGTTTCCACCACGTTCCCGCTTTCACCTGCCAGGGAACGGAAACGACGACGACGCACCGGGGAACGCTGTCGCCTCCGAGCGTTGCCGCCACGCTCCAGACAGCATTGCAGAGAGTGCTTACCCATCTCTCTCCTAGACAACGGTGTTGACTGATGAACCAGCCCCGAAACTCGTTTTTGTCCTGGATCCTGTGGACGCGGCTGCCGAATTGTGCTCGGATAGGTTAAACATCAAGTATCAGTGACGTCTGAAGCTCGACCTTGGCTCGAGCGTTTACCTTCTTTTGCACGGTACGTGCGGCACGTTGCTTCTCCCAAAGTGCATTCGTGCACGTGTCCTGCACAGCGTACTGGAGTCCGTTATTAGAAGAACGCTCTCAGGGAAACTCCTGCTCCATAGTCGCTTACAACCACCGGCTTACGCGAAGAAGACGCCATGAAGGCAAAGTATTTCTGACAGCTATAGTCGTTCACGTATGTGGTACAGTCCAATACAGTCAAATAAAGTTCAATACAGTATCGTACAGCCAAATTTAGTACAATAAAGAAAAAACATTCTAAACCAGTCTAATGCAGTACAGTCCAATGCCCTTTGGCGACGCGCGACTACAATCCATGCGACCGCCATCGTATCGTATCGTATCTCAGTCATGGAGCCGCAGACGGTTCAGGAGCTCGAGCTCTCCTACAGTGCTCGGGAGTTAATCCACAAGACAGCGGAATTTGTCCGTAAGCACGCGGGTACGGATGTGGAGCAGCGGCTGCTGGCCCGCGAACCGAGCAAGTTTGCGTTTTTACAAGAGCAGCACCCCTGGCACAACGAATACCTCCGCGCCCTACTGGGCGAGGCTGCTGACGTTGTGACACCGCCCCAAGCAGACGCTTGTGCTGCGAAAGCGACTGGAAATGGCGATGTCATCACTACAGTCACATCGGACGCAATCTCGTTTGAGCAATACCTTCCGTACAAAGATTTTTTCCCGGCGTTGCGATCAGCAAACCTGGTGCTCGCTCTGGGCGGTACTCTTGAGGAGTGGCGAACGCGTCGACGCGAGCTGCTGTGTGCCCCTACAGCGTCAGAGCTGCAAGTGATGCGGCTGGTTGCGTCACACATGGCCCTGCGAGTGTTTTGCTCGGCCTTGCCGCCGCAACAGCACGAGACCGAGGCTCCGGCGTCTGCGAGCCCTATCGCTGACGACTTGCGATGCTGCAGCGATATCTGTTCGGGGGAGAAGCGTGGACTCAGCTCGGAACTACAGCGGGAGCTTCTCAGTTTGCTGGAGAAACAACCACGTTTGCTCGCGTTCCTACTGCCCCAACATGTTTATCATCCAATATTCCACCGGTTCCTCGAAGCGAGCGCAGATCTGCTGCACACGGCAGTCAATGGCGCTGCCTTTGAATCGATGCTTGGAAAGCTTGAATCTTTCAAGGACGACGAATGGGCTGTGTTCGCTGCGGCACGACAATGGGTACCACGTGACCGGTATGCAGCGCCAGATTCTGGTGAGCAACTCACGTTTCATGAGCGTGTATCACGGGCTTTCGCACTTGGAGCAGTGAGGCGGCCTAGAAAGCTAGGAACCCTAGCGATAAGTGAGCGTATTCCCGAGCTTCAGCGCTTGTCGCAAGGCGTACCGCCGGTTGCAGCCAGGACGTCATACCCGAAATCGATACCAGCGCCAGGGAAGCGAAAGCCCAATATGGCCTCTGGACCTGCTGCTACTGGACAGCCGCCGTTCAAACGGAGCATGGTGACGCCACGAACATCGACAACGAGCCGCGTGGATGCTCGCGCATCCGCTACGTCGGTTCCCCAGCGACCACACCATAGAGCGGAGACACAGGCCATTTCTGATCCCCGTGCCGCACCGTTGAGGCCGGAGCACCCGCGGACTCAGCAAACTCGTGGGTGGCAAAACCAGTCGCCACGCGAAATGCAACGAGGTGGTAGTGCACAGCGGCGCCCGATGAACCCGTCGCCACCGTTTAACGGTCATCACACACGATAGCTCGAGAAAAGCATAAGACAGTCAATCCGAATGGTATGCTTGTATCTGCAGTCATGAAAATAGGCCGCACGTTGTGTGGCCGCTCAAGGCGGGTACCCGCGCACTTGGTATTTCGATGATTTTTCGGCATTGCTGGCTCGCCGAGATCACGAAATCCATACAAGCGAAAGGTTTCGCGGGTATCGCATCAACGCAAAGGCATCCAAGCTTTCGGCACAATCGGTTTACGGTGCTTTACGCTCCAAATGCATTGCACTGCGGGTCGCATGCAAACACGACCAACGATGCACGATCGCAGACGTCTCAAATCCTTGCACAGGACGCTGTCGACAACCTGGGGCAGTGCTCCTAATTAGGCTTTCGAATTTCAGCTAGAAAAAGCTTCAGTCAACAAGTTTGGCATCGTATGCCTTTGCCAGTCAGGCCAAAGATACGGGTCCATTGAACGGGCTCGGGTTCAGCATTTTACCCGATATATAGGGTGCATCTGCGCGTTTCCTCGGATCCCAGCGCGACGACGAACCACAGCTGCTGATCCTCGTACGTGATGAGACGCAGACGCTGTCAATCGTTCCACAAAAAGCTCGCCACAACAACGCGCGCCTCCGCTGCATTTCAATGAGGTCTATGGTATACGCTGGGAAGAGCCTGTCCGCGAATGGACCCCGGCATCGTCGAGCAACGCTAGTCGATACCCGTCGAGGCGTCACCAGGTGCTTGTGTCATAGTGCGAGGTCCGTGGCGATGGCACATTCAGCGTCGCACGAGGCATTCTAGGTAGAGTCGGCATGTAAGATCTTTGCTAAAGGGTACCAATCATCATTGCAGCTTGGAGGTAGTCTGGCCTGAAGCTAGTGTAGCATCGTCATCCATGGAGAGGCACGGCAGTCGCTCACCTGGTTGCTGACCGCCCTCGCGCTTCCAAGGGATGCTGTTTCAGTACATCCACCTGACTGCACGAAGAAATCGTCGCGTTGGGTGTTAGATCGGCGAGCCTGTGTCCGTCTCACATACGAACTTCATGGAGACGAGTTCCTCGATACCGGCTTCGACGATGTCGCCGTGCAAGAGGGGCCCCACACCAGCTGGCGTGCCGGTTAGGATGATGTCGCCCTCCTCGAGGGTCATCCACCGCGAGGCGTAGTGCACGAGACTAGCGATGTCGTGGACCATGTCGACAGTGCAACCACGCTGGCGAAGCTGCCCGTTAACTTTCAGCCACAGCCACAGCCGTTGTGGATCATGCACCTCCTCACGTCGAATAAAGCGAGACATGGGCAGGAACGAGTCAGCGCTTTTCGCTAGTGTCCAGGGTAGTCCTTTGGCTTTCGCTTCGCGTTGCCAGCGTCGCGCTGTCACGTCTATGCAAACGAGGTACCCCGCAATGAACGAAAACGCTGCGTCTCTAGGAACACGTTTGCACCTACGCGCTATGACAAGTCCTAGCTCAACCTCGTGCTCTGGCTCAGAGCCAATTGGCAGGAGGATCGGTCTCCCTTCGCGCAAATAGCACGTCGTAGGTTTCATGAAGAAAAACGGTTCCTGGGAAACACTAGGCACTTCATGACCCATTTCTTTAGCGTGCTCCACATAGTTTCTACCCACAGCAAGACATTTCTTGGAGATTTTCGATACCAGTGCGTCACCGAGTGCTCTCCTCGCTCGGGAGGCCATGAGCACCTGCCAAGCCTGGGCACTGTTCTCGCAGCGCTCAAGTGCGGCAGCGGCAACGGTATTGGCGCCAATGCAATGCAGCGCGCCTTGGCGGATATGCATTGAGTCATGAGCAGTCTCTTGTGGTAGAGGCACGTTGGTTGGGTATACACTGAAGTCTATACCGTCAGTCAGAAGGACAGCTGGTACGCGGTGCTGGCAAGCGAGTTGTGTGACGAGCATCGAGCACAAAAGCACGCTGTCGGGGGGCTTGTAGGGAGTAGCGTGTCTTGACGTTCTGGACGCTTTCATCGACCTACGCTGACGGGCTGGTGACCCTCGGGTCTGGAAAATGACCCGCCGTTTGCGGACAAGTCGTAATTCCAGGGAGCAAAAGCCTCAGGCGAGCAGATCGCAGGCCGCACGGCACGGCGAGTCGACGACAAGTGACGCGTTGGCGTGCCTAGGTCCAGACGCGGACGATGCGTTCTTCGCTGCGCGCTCGCGGGGCGCTGGAACCCCAGCGAGTGCGCTGAACCCACCGAGCGACTGCGGCGAGCCCGAGCACCACGCCGAGGACCTGGATGCTGAGAATAGAGCACCAAGCGGGGACAGATTGCCTCCGGAAGGAGGACCAGGAGCCCTGCAGAGCACCGGCGAACATGGGGTTTGTGCTGCACATTCACCAGAAACGCCTGCGGTGACCGCACCGACGTCTGCTGGCTCTTGGGATGCACTGGACGAGGATCAGCAACGGCACCTTGTATCAACAGTAACGCGCTTCCTACTTGTCCGTGAACAATCGCGCATACCCGTGTTGAAGCGGGACATAACAAGCCTCGTGGCTGAAACCCTTGGGGTGCCGGCTGGTCCTCGAGGTCGATTTCCAACCTGGCTCACGACACTGCGGAACGCTGCTCTGGAACGCGCCGCACGAATGCTTCTTTTTGATTTGGGCTTTCGGGTTCTTCAGGTGGGTCGTCTTCCGCTTGGCGAGCATGCGAGGGGTCGCACGCGACAGGCTGCTCGTGGTTTAACGCTAACCGTAGCCCCCTATCACTTCTATCAGGAGAGATGTCTGATCGAGGGAGCACCACCGTCGCACGACGAAGCGCCGCCTGGAAACGATGGAATGCCCAGTGATCTACTCCTGCTCGTTTCGGACTTGCCCCCAAAGCTGCGCCCACAGCCGAGGAGCATTGCTTTTTCGGGATTGCTCATGGTGCTTGCATGTCTCTTTGGTCTTTCCGACACCGGAATGATACAAGAGAAAGAGCTTTTCAATAGTTTTGCGCGAATCGGCTTAATGACCGTCCACAACAATTCCCAAGCTACCCGTGAGGCAGCGCTTCCAGCGCATACGCACAACGGAGACTATGTGCCTGACACGAACCCATTGCGAGGTGTGCCGGCGAATGACGCCGACCCCGATGCCACTGGAGCTGTCTCCGGCGACAACGTCTGGTTCCATGGGTACCAGCGAAAAGCTGACATCCACAAACTCTTAACGCTCTATCTCCCAAAAATGCTCTATTTGCAACGCTTTCGATTGAATATCGCGGATTCGGAATGGACATACGCTGCAGGTCCTCGCCTCAGAGCCGAGCTTCCACCGGAAAGTTTGTTCGAGCTCCTGTGCGAGTTCTTTGGCGAGGATGCGGACGAAGGCGCTGCAACGAATCTACGGCGCCGTCTCCTACCAGATCAGCCCGTGATGCTGAATGCATCACGTGCCGAATCGTAGAAGGTGAATGGATTCGGCAGCAGGTGCGCATCTGTGCCGAGTCTGCTTCGACGAATCGCTGCTTTTCTAGAGCTGTCAGTGCCCAGATGATCTGTTCGAGTCTAGGTCGCGTAGAGTACTTCAGCAGGCGAGTAATCGTCAAAAGCTCGCGGTGAGCGCCGATGCTCCAGTCGCAAGTGCTGGTGCACGTCCGGCCATACCTGCACACAATTTGGTCCATACGCTTCAGCAACAGCATGAACAGCTGTGTAGTACACCTGGTCAGTACGTACGAAGCACTTTTCACGGTTCAGGTGCGGTTTGCAAACGCGATCAACGGGAGCGGCTGCACCTAGCCATGGCCTCCGGAGCGACGTCTGAGAGGCTTCGCTCCAGTTCAGAGCCGGTTCAATAACGTCGTAACGCCACCAGCAAGGCACTCGAACACTGCACAGGTTAATCGGTAGTTGTCTTTCAATGTCATCCAGCACATGCAGTACCGGGCTTTCCGGATTAGAGCGCAGCGCATTTTCGCTCGGAACGATGTACTCGTCCACATCTGCGAAAAGAATCCATTTGAATATGCCGCGATTCCGCCACAAACAATCGTTCATGGCTGCAATCTGAACATGATTCCAGTGCACGCCCTTTGGTGGACGAAATGGCCACGCTATGATCGATACATTCGCAGGCACATCGGCGAGTCGCTCCGTCAATTCATCCCTAAGCTCCATTATTCTGGAACCACAGGCATCCGGCTCATTGAGATAGATGAAAAAATTCCGAATGCCGACCCTTGTATGGTGTATGATCCACGACAGGAGGAGGCTCTGCGAAACGGAGCGTTCTACGTTGTTCGGCCGACGGTTCTCCTGAGACTCAGGGCGCAACCGCAGCATCGTCCAGGCAGCGAGATGTAACTGCTCGTTTGGAGCAGTTCCTTCGAAAGCATCGGCGTCTGGTTTGCACTGCAGAATGAGCACTTCGTTTTGCGGGTCTAGGCGTGGCGGGAGAACGCCACCGGGCGCACACCACGTCGCTGCTGCTTGCTCTACAGTGCGCCGGTCCAGGGGCCCGCGAGCGCTCAAGACCAGCGTTTCAAGACCGTCACGTGACCGGAACCTGTCAAGGACGCGTAGCTTCGCGTAGGAGGTGATTCCTGTAGTCTCCTGGGTAAAACGGCAAGCTTCTAGTATGGAAAGCGTGCGCTCGAGAGCATCGCCCGACCTGGAGTGAAGTAATACCAGGAGCGTCAGCACCAGGAAGCAACCGGACAGCAGTCTTCTCGGGAAACCTGTTCCAGACGCACCTCCGACACCAACAACAAACATCTCCCAAAAGAAAAACGTTGTCGCCGCCAGTGGTGTACAGTAGTGGCGAGTGCTCCGCCTTAGACTAGACGTCGCCAACTGACGAGCTGATGCCTCCCAGTCTTTTTCGACCGGCCACCTGCTACCGGTTCCACCTTTTTCTCATATAATTTCACTTTTAGAGGTTTTACCTTAAAATTCTCTCT
>Ga0080006_1127967_pt1 | contig 21649 bp, 12 predicted proteins | sample RS3BMetagenome_FD_69209 | JGI IMG/M metagenome (GOLD analysis project Ga0080006, IMG submission 69209) | Ferric oxide microbial mat and aquatic microbial communities from Rainbow Spring, Yellowstone National Park, USA - RS3B (SPADES... ...
CTGGTTGCACCAATCGTTACCATACTTTGTGCATTCTTGACCTTTCCGCCTTGACCGCAACACTTGATCGCAATTTCTGATTTCTCCTCCAATGAAAACTCGCAGTTATGTTTTTCGTGAGAGTCGTAAGATAAACCACAACTCCCCTCCTTCACCAACCCCTCCCTTCATGCGTTTCATAGCCAGACCATCACGTTGGCGCCCACTGTCGCCAAGCTAAGCACCATGCCTACCAACCCTACACCGGGGAATGAGGGAGGTCGGGAAACCGTTCTGCCAGCTGCTCCCTTGGAGGCCGTCGAGCTGGCTGCGCTGCCTGATGCCGTGCTGCTAGCCTTGGAGCTGACTGCAGACGGGGTGACTGTCGGGCGGTAAGGACTACTGGTTCCGTCTCTTGCGAACGCTGCAGCGGGCGCGCCGCGCGTACTGGCTGACGGCCTGCTCGATGCTCCCGCGTACGGTGAGCGGCCGTGATGCGCAGCTGGCCCCGGACGAGCAATGCTGCCCACAGTACTCGGTGGCGGCGCCCGCACCATGCCGCCGCCATAGGCTGCAGCATTGCCTCCACGACCCGAAGTCGCATCGGCACCGGCAACAGCAGCTGGGATTGCTCCACCCCAATTCGTAGAATTCGTGGCCAGCGCTATGTTGCTGCTCCACGGCGACATCGTACCGGGGTTGACTGGCATTCGTCCGTCCACAGGGGCAAAGGTTTGCGCCACACCTCCACCTCCAGCAGGAACGCCAGCGGTGGAGCGCCCCACGGCTGTCGCTGCCGTAGGTCCTTCAGGTTCTATGGAAATTTTGTGCTGAACGGCGGCCCCGTTTCCGCCAGGCGCTCCCGAGTCTACTGGCGTCGTACCACTTGGATGCGAAGCAACCGCCCCGCCACCCCCAGTAGCTGATCCTCTGCTAACGATAGCTGCGTACCCCGAGGTTCGCGCGCCCACACCGCTCTGGGACGAGGGAGTACCCAGTGCCGCACTGCCTCCAACGCCAGCGGCGCCAGTGCCCGTCGCCGCGCTGCCTGCCACCTGTCTCTTCGCGTCACAATGCGCACCTCCGACCGGCCGTTCGGAGCTAGGTTGTAAGCTCGACTTTTCCATGGTCAGAATCTGGTTTCGCAGCAGTTTTCTTTAAGATAACCAGACGCAAGAGGCTGAACGCAGCGCGCTCTAGTGTCGAGACGCACGCCCAACACCGCGCAAGTGAGGCGAGGCCTCCACGCGGATCGCCCGTAACCACCGCAGAACGCCACCCAACGTCCCTTGCGTACGTTCTCAAAGGCTCGGCTATCGGACACTCTCCCGGAAACCAAGCCACCTGCCTGAAAAGACACCACCCGAACAGGATACAGGATCCCGAACTAGGTTACAGCCTGAAACGACCTTTGCCGCGCAGGTGCTGGAAGAACAGCGCCGTCGACGCGCACGCACGCATGTACATGCACCGTCGCACGCACGCATCAGAGCCAACATGCGTGCGTGCGTGCGTGCGTGCGTGCGTGCGTCCGTGCATGCGTGCGTGCGTGCGTCCGTGCATGCGTGCGTGCGTGCGTGCGTCCGTGCATGCGTGCGTGCGTCCGTGCATGCGTGCATCAGCTGCCTCGGCTGCGGAGAAGAAGGCGGCGCACGCAACGCTGTGTCACGCGCGTTGGCATCGTTGATTTTTTTTCATGGACAAGACGCTTCCTTAGGCCAGCGTTCTCCGACTCTGCGCATTTTTCTTTTCTTTTTGGCTTTTTTTTCAGTGCGGGGTAAAGTATCTATCAACCCCCTACTCCCAAGTTACATGACCTATACTTCTTCTCGGATATTCTGGTCGTTTCATATGTCCTATCGTGTGTGCCTAGTGCCTGCCGAAAGCGACAGCAATGGCGCCTGTAGCGCCGGTGCGGTCGCTGCGATGGTTAGAGTCCGAGCCCAAGACTCTTTGCCATGTTATTAAAATAGACTGGAACCCCTGGGAGCATATCCCATGAGAAGTATCAAGCTGTTGTCCAATGAGATTTCATCGATGGCTTCAATGGAAGGCGAATTGGTTTCTCGAACGCCAGCCATTATTCGGAGTGACAAGTTCAATGAACGTGCGGCATGAGCTTGTGAACAAGTCGTCCATGGGCGATGTCGAGAATTTCCATCGTCAACTCAAAGGCGCCATTGGCTGCGACTGCAGGTTGCCTTGGAACAGAAAACTCCAAAACCTAGAGAACGCGTGAATCGAGCTTGCCGCATGTACTGAAAGCAGAAGAGCGGATACCTGTGCGCACGCATTCGATAGTGGTATCGTTTACCATACGAGGCCTTGTTTGACAGCGTCGCGAATCATCTTGACTCTGATCACGTATCGAATTCCAGCGGAAAAGCGTCGAAGGTGACATGACGACCGAGCATCCTCAAACGAGGTATGCATTCATATACCCTCATTGCCGCACACTGAATATCGAGCTATCCATTTAAACCAGGCCGGAAAACATCGAAATACGGGAACAGAGCGAGCCGTTCCGCGCTGTATTTCCATCTGACACAAATGTAGATCGCGTCCCGGATGTGAATGATAGCATTGTTCAACGCAAGGCAGGCATATCTACGTTCTTCTGGCGGTCTCTAATCCCTAGAACTCTAAGCAGAGAACCGCTACCAGCTGCCGTGTATTTGTTCAACCTGTTTTCGCCACTCACCGGAGTCCGAAATTTCAAGGAGCTCTCCTGAGATACGTCAGCAGAACGCTTCGGAAGAAACTACTTTTGAGGCGCGACACGTTCATCGCTTCATTCTATGGACGGAACAATACTTTCGGAAGCTGATGGCACATGTTCGCTTCCAAGATCAGCACTGGATGTTGAACTCTGAGCATCTGCTTTGGCGTGCATGATGATAAAAAAGCAACGGCGTTGTGACTTGCCGGTTGCAACAAGCCAGGACTCACGAGCGACGCCAAAAGCCTCAACCGAACCATGCAGTACTGCGTGCAGTGCCCTTCTCAGCACCACGAAAGAGCCGCTGTAGCGTTGGAGGCTCCGAGCAAGCCACGGACGCTGCAAACTGGTTGGTGTACGGCGTCGCAAGTCGTTGCTGTCCCCGGACTCTACTGCTTATCCTTCAGGCTGGTTCCATTGCAGCCATACAGCCATGGAAGCCTTTTGAAAAACAAAAGACTGATGCATTCGGTCGTCCTTCTACGAAATGAGAAACAGTCCCTCTGAAGCGGTCAATTGGCTGTGCGTGACCTGTGCAGCGCACTATTGCAGTCAATGTACGAGCATGCCTGAAAAGCTACCGTGTACAAGGTTGGTTCCTTCGTATGAGCTGTGGATACGACTTGATGCATCTCTAAGTGACCTACTGGAGCTACGTTTCAGCGTTCAACTTCCGAACTAGCTTGCGTCCAAGACGAGAACGCCGTGCGTATCTCCAGTAAAACCTGAACAAGTATCGCCGCCGCCCCAGTGTACAACAGGTGTCGGCTGCACGAAACAACGCTTCCAGGAGGCGGAGCACGCTGTGGAGGCCGGGAAGCCCAAGCCGCCCTGCACTTCAGCAAGTGACGGCCTTGTGTGCGGGTAGCCACAAGTTCTGCATAAAACTCAGAGGCGCAGGCTTGCTTAAAGACATGTTTTCAGCCTGTGCAAGCACAGTGCGGAAACTGGTGCGTGTTGCTTGGAAACAGCGCTCGCTCTTGGTAACTAGTACCGTCGGAAGCGCGGCACTCGTCACCTATGCATTTTACACAAACGAGCCCGTGCGAGCTCAGAAGCTCATAACACGGCCGGCACCGCACCCCGCAGGAAACCAGCCCCCCAAAGCCTCACAGAGTGCAGCGAAACCGCAGCACGAACTCCCGTATGCGGAGCGGCTGCAGAAGGCAGTCGCCCGCATACGAGAAGCGCAACCGCAACTCGACATATCGCTCGACTCGAGTCACTTGGAGAGCCACGCTCGCGATGTGTCTTTTCACGAACCGCACCTGCCGGACGTTGTCATCTACCCGCGGTCTGCCGAGGAGGTAGCTGCGGTGCTCCGCTCTGCAACGGAGTTTCGCATCCCTGTGGTCCCATATGCGGGCGCCACCTCCCTCGAAGGCCACATTGTGCCTCGGTTTGGTGGTATCACCGTCGACTGCTCGCAGATGAACCGCATTCTCGCAGTGCGGCCTACCGATATGGATTGCGACGTGGAACCAGGGGTGCCCTGGGAGGCGCTCAACGAGCATCTTCGTCCGTATGGCTTGTTTTTTGCCCCTGACCCTGGACCCGGCGCGTGCATTGGTGGCATGATTGGCACCTCGTGCTCCGGAACAAATGCGGCTCGCTACGGGACCATGCGTGAGAATGTCCTGAGTCTCGAGGTTGTCTTACCAACAGGCGAGATCGTCCAACAGACGCGCTCGCGAGCCAGGAAGAGCTCCGCGGGGTACGACCTCACGCGCCTATTTGTCGGCTCCGAGGGCACGCTCGGTATTGCTACCAAGGCGACCTTGCGCTTGCGCCCGCTACCGGCCTATAGAGGTGTCGCAAAATGTACATTTGAGCGCCTCGAGGATGCTGCAGCTACTGTCCAGGACGTGCTCGGGCCACCGCTGGCCGTTTCGATTGGTCGCTGCGAACTCATGGATCGACTAGCGGTCCAAGCGGTGAACCTGTCGACGAATCAGGAACTCGAGCTGGATGAATCACGACATCTGCTGCTCTTCGAACTGGTCGGAGAATCCATGCAGGTCATTCGAGAGCAAGCACACCGAGTGAAGATGTGCGCCGAGCGACACCATGTTCACGAGTGGCGCATGGCAGCCGCCCCGCATTGCCTAGAGTCGCTCTCGCGGCCTGCCGAAGCAGACCAGCCACAAACGACGCATGTGGATGCCCTGCATACGAATGCAGCACTGAGAGCGAATCTGGACGGTGCAGGGGACGCTCGGGTTGAGACGCATCCTGGCTCCGCCGAGCATCCCGAGGTCCCGCCTCCAGCGACAGCGAATCACGTGGCTGCCGATGCCTTCGCAACAGCATCCGTTCAGATGCCCGAGCAGCGCGGGAGAGACGCGGACGCGGTGCCCCGGAATCGAAGCACCAGCGAGGTTGGTGGTCAAACACAAGCTCCGACGTGGCTCGTCCCGGAATCGCCCGACGACCGTCAGGAAATCGCAGCCAGCCGTGCCGCCAGCGTCGAAGACATCGCCACTTTTGACCCTGCACCAGGAGCATGGCCAGCGCAGCAGCCCGGAAAACAACTCACAGCCGATGACATGGATGCCGCAGAGCGTCGGCTGTTGGAAGAGCGCGAGCGCCTCTGGCGCTCGCGCAAAGTCGCCTACTGGTCCGCTTACGAACTGCGACCTGGTGCGGAAATATGGACAACAGATGTGGCAGTGCCGCTCTCAAAACTGGCCGACGTACTTCGCGAAACCCAACAGGATATCGAGCAGACCAACCGTGCGTATACGGAGCGACACGGATCGCTAGTGCCGCTGGTCGCCCCGCTAGTTGCTCATGCCGCTGACGGGAACTTCCACCTATTGATGTTGGTGGACCCCAAAGACCCTGTCGAACTGGAACGCGCTCAGCAAGTCAACGATCGTCTCGTCCAGCGGGCAATCGCTGCTGGCGGTACCTGTACCGGGGAACACGGTATCGGTGAGGGGAAGCGGCAGTACCTCGTGCCTGAGCTGGGACTCGAGGCCGTCGACTTGATGCGACGGATTAAAGCGACAATCGATCCGGCGGGGATCATGAACCCAGGAAAAGTGCTCCCACCCGAAGTCGGCGACACAGGGGAACTGCTCCTCCGTCGCAGCTACGAAGCGTAAACGCATGCGAGTGCTTTTATTGTTGGAGCGCAGGTTAGCGGTTGCCAGATACGCGGCGAAGATTGCACGGCAGCATGCCTTCGATTGCGGCCGAGTCTGAACGCGCTGTAAATCTGGAAAGCCTTTCTGATCAGGAGCCGCTCCGAGGTGAATCGGAGCCTCTTTTCGCAGTTATCTCAAACAGGGAACCTTCAGTACCCAAACTGGTACGCAGGTTTGGAGCATTTTCGAAGGGGTTGGTATTTTTCGTGAAGCAGAAGCCGGAGCTTTGCCTCGTTCTACAGCACTCAGAGTTGAAAAATTGAGGGTGCCCGCGACCGTACGCGTGGATAGCGCGAAAGTATCTCCGCTGTAGACGCACTTTGGAGCTGAAATGCTAAAAGCAGTCACGCCTGCATTGAACAGCTCCGTCGGGGAATACCGAGTTTTCGTCTGACTTTACGAGGACGCTTGAAGCCGCGGGAGCGTTCCGCAGTGTTGCGCCCAATGCACAGCGATTGGTATGAATGTTTTCCCGTAATAGACACCAAGGGATCGCGAGCTTCAGATTTTGTTCATTGTACAGGGCCCTGTCGCGTACGTATGCGGCATCATGACGAATGTTTGTGCGTACAGCATCGAAACCTGAGGCTGAAAGGCTTGCAACCTTGTGTTTCCTGGCCCTAAGCAAACACGCCACAGTTCACGATCTCGAGTCCTGTGAGCTTCTGTAAAAGAAAGCACCTCCTTGACACATGCCCGAGTCAAGGAAGCTGGCAACAAGGTGGTGAACGCCACACTTCACGATCTCGAGTCCTGTGAGCTTCTGTAAAACAAAGCACCTCCTTGACACATGCCCGAGTCAAGGAAGCGGTCAACAAGGTGGTTACCGGTGCTAGTGTTCCGCCCTCTGCGCGCTGCTGGTCAGATGAAAACCTGCCAGCCTGCCTCAACGCCAGCACTTTTCTTCTGAGCGCATCAAAGAGCGTACCCGGGCTCTGCCTTCCGTACCTATGGCATCAGCAAGACCTTTATCTGCCAGGACAATTACCACGATACCGCTAAAAGGCAGAATATGAGCTGCTTCAGCGACGAGGACGTCAACGATGCCCCCAGGATGGTCCCCTTGGCACCGCAACCCCGTCTCCGAATCCATGCAAGACCAGGAACTACCGCTTCGATTCCCATAGCTGTTGCTGCTGCTGCTGCTGTTGCTGCTGCTGCCTACAAAGGCATGCCTGGGAACCGTAAAGCCGCAGTCAGTGGAAGTGTTCCCAAAGATGGTCTAGGAAGGGCACTGACTCGACCTCGAAAGAACCTTAGTGGTCGAGCCTACCGCCGGCAGCGGCAACACGAGCTGGAAGACTCGAGTTTGCTGCTGCTGCCCGAGTCAGAGGCAGCAGCTTCTGTTCTCGATCGAGTGCAGTGGGTCGAGCTTCTGGCACGGGCGGAGCTGGCAGGTCGAGACTTCACAGCAGAGCCGGCGCTGCCCGTGCAGAACGTGGTCAGCGAGCCCCGTCTCGTTTCTTCTACGGATGCGATCGCTGAGACTCTGCGCGGTGCAGTACCGGCTTTCGATGGGCCGTCAGCACCAGACCATGGTGCAGAGCTTCCGCTAACTATACCAGAACGTCCTGTATGGAATCGCGGGATGACCGCGGAGCAACTGGCTGCATCCGAGCGACAAGCCTTTCATCGTTGGCGCGCTAGCATGGACGCTCTTGAACAGCAACTTGCCCAGGAAAGGCAGCGGGGTTCTCTCTTATCTCGCTTCTTCACGCCATATGAGAAGAACCTCCAAATTTGGCGCCAGTTATGGCGAGTTCTCGAACGCAGTGAACTCGTCATACAAGTTCTTGATGCTCGTCATCCGTTGCTCTTCTACAGCCCACATCTGGAACGTTACCTGCAAAAGCGACATCCAGAAAAGAAATGTATACTTTTATTGAACAAGGCGGATCTGTTGACGCCGGCAGCACGACGAGCCTGGAAAGATTACTTCGCTGAGCGAAACCAGACTGCCTGGTTCTTTTCCGCCCTCTATCCAGAGGGCGAGAAAAGCACTCTCGAGCCTGCTGAAGGCGACGAGTCTCGTTCGGAGTCCGGCATCTGCGCTGACGACCACGCTGCATCCGGGATCACGGAAATTATTCGGAACAGTCTGCTGCTGAACGGTGCGCCCACTGGGGCAAACGGTAGCGCCTACTCGATACAAGGAAGCCCGCTTCACCAGACGCATGAAGCAGAGACATGGAGCGAGCCCCGCGAGCCGCCAGACGCCCAGCAGACACGGCATAGCTCAGTTTTTGGTGATCCGCAGAAGCGCTCGCCCAATGCGAACCACGAAAACGATGTACAAGCGAGCAATTTGTGCTCGCGAACACAACTCATGAATCTTGTGCGACGGCTGCTTTCAACCATTGAACCGTCACAAACAAGTAGCGGACCACATACATCGCCGCAACATCGTCGTACAGTCGGTTTCGTTGGGTATCCCAATGTAGGCAAATCATCGACTTTGAATTGTTTGCTGGGAAAGACGCAAGCAGCAGTCGGGCCGAACCCCGGCAAAACGAAACATTTCCAAACGCTAACGCTAGACGAAGACCTCATGCTGTGTGATGCGCCCGGACTTGTGTTTCCACAGTGGGCCCACAGTCGAGCAGAATTGATCTGTGCGGGAGTGATCCCTATCGATCATGCTGGTGACCTACTGGACGCTGTACAGTTCATCTGCTCCCGGTTGCCGGCATCGAAGCTTGCGTCCCACTACAGCTTGACGTTGCCGCCGAAGTTCAACAGAACTGCTCCCGAGAAGGTGCACTGCGATGCGGCTACGTTTCTGGATACTTTGGCCTTGGCGCGCGGCTTTCGAACCAGCCATGCACAAACGGATCGTCATCGAGCAGCTCGACTTGTGCTGAAGGATTACGTTCGCGGTGATTTGCCAGATATGCACTGGCCGCCCGTACCAGCAAATGGTGTAGGAAAAAGCACCGAGGCTCTGTAAACGGTGGGTGAACGAAGCAGGAAGGATGCTTCGGCGGCAGTGATAGAGGTGTGCGGGCAAGCGCCTGCACGACGCACCCCGTTGCATCCCTGCGATGAACGCAACGTCAGGCGTCGCTTGTTTTTTTCGGACATGCTACCTGCGTCGCGTTAGGTGCCTGTACCGAACCGGTTGGATATGCAGGGACAGGAGCGTGCCTGATGCACATGACGGCGTTCAAATGCATATCCGACCAGGTGGCAAAGTAGGATATGCAGGGCGAGGAGCGTACCTGATGCACATGACGGCGTTCAAATGCATATCCGACCAGGTGGCAAAGTAGGATATGCAGGGCGAGGAGCGTGCCTGATGCACATGACGGCGTTCAAATGCATATCCGACCAGGTGGCATAGGCGAGCGTTCGGTGACGTGCTCGCTCGCGTTGGAAAACACTACTCGACATGAACTGGGGCACTGCAGTGCCCAGCTGGTGCCAACGCTTGAATGGATCCCTGTACGGATGCAGGTGCATTGTGACTTTTCGATCGCACGTTGCGTACCTAAAGTTTGTCTGTGCTGCCTGGGACATTTGGAGCAAATCGAGAAAGGAATACTGTGATCATTCACGTATTGCCCAGGTAACCTGTCCCAGGTGTATACATACGGCGCTCCAGGCCTCATAGACTGCTGAACCAGTACCGTGCTGGAGCGTTGGTCCAGGCTGGAAACGAGTTGCTTTCCGCATGGCCAAGGATCTTTTTTATTTCAGACCAAGTCTTCAGCGTTCCAGCAGAAAGCCTATACTGGGTACGAAACGATAACGTCGAAAGCTCGATCGACACAAACACGCTGGAAGTTGCGGAGGCCCCAGATACTTCCGGATAATGATTCAGGTGATCGAATCTCGATGCAGGAAGCGCTCGGGTGCACTGTGGCTGGTGGAAGCGCAACAGAGCAGGCGTCTCACGAGCGATTGCCTCGCTATTGAACGATCGGTCAGCCTGCTATACTCCATGTCGCGTGTCATGCACGCTTTCGCTCTCTTTTTGTATGCCAGTTCGAGCGTGCAGACGTTCTCCTGCTGCGTATATGCCGTCCTGAACGTATCGATGAGAATCGTACAGAATCGATTCCTGCACGAGTTATAAGCTCTCTTCAACGGAATCGTGGTGCAGCTTTTGCGCTCTGCAACACGACCAGCAAGGGAGAAGGGCATGAAGCCTCACTCCTTACAGGACGGTTTCTTGTCCAGCTCTCTGAACAAGTCGGCGAATGCACGATTATTGCCCCCGCACAACCTAGACCACCGGCGACCTCAGCCTGGTCTCATGCCCACTTGCCGCAGACCGTCTGCATGAGCGGTTTGGACGCTCATATGCGCGCTCAATGAAGCGCACAAATCACCCCTACTCTACTCGATACGGTTCGCAGAGCTTCGACATGGGGTCGGCCTGACGACCTCATTCCGTTCGATGTGATGCCCACCGGCGGCTATTAGACTCGGCGCTCGATGATCCCGTGCCCTGGAGAAGTTGGGAAGCTTCATCTGTTTTCCATTCAGGTCTTTTGGCTGTGTACCCTTGATATCTCAGCACGTCGGCAGCAATCATGTTCCCGACTGCGGGATAGAGGCTCACCACAAGAGTTTTCTCTTCGTCTACATTCAACCGTTTACAACGAGTCTCTTTGGTCGACGCAGGCCTAGGTTTCAAAACGAGCAAGCAGACTGATAGCTCGTCTGTATCCATGATCCGTGTAAGCCGCTTTCCATTACCTCCAGGAAACAGAGGAACCTAGAACGTGCGCCGCCAATGCTCTTCGCGAACTTGTTCGAGAGCTACTTGCTTGCTTGTACGGGCCAGCCCTGACGCCCTGAGAAGGCCATACAGTCTACCACAGCATACCTATGAAAGTAGAATGGACCTTGATGTAACGTATGGGCATCACATCGAATAGACGCTTATGAGCACTCGGGCGGCTGGATTCGAAGACGCAATCCGCTTTGCTCTAGAAGGCTCTATGCACCATCACGTATTCGCGGACGGTGCCATGAAAGCACGGCTGACGTTCCAAAGACCCTTGAGCTACGAGTTTCTCGGCTCCGAGGCCCAGTACAACACTACGAGTTTGGACAAATGCTCTCTTTACGATATCTTCTCCGAACTCGCTATCATATCGATCTATCCTGCCAGTAGCTCGTCAGTTGCCTCCGTCGTCGCCCCAAACATCATTTGTGTCATTTCCCACTTTTCGGGGACGGTACGGAGACCGTACAACGGATACAACGCCCCTACAGCGCGACTCAAGAAGCGCTCGAGATTGGCCCGCATATGGTTTTGGGTTTTTGAAGATAGTTTTCGGTTCATTTTAGCTCCTTCGTTGCAGGTGTTCCGACTGACGAGACGGTGCGACGACGCGCCAAGGTCTGCTAGGATTCGTGTATGCAAATCTCTGACGCTTCGATCAGGTCGTAGTGCAGCATCTGTCCCGAATATCTATGCTCTTGTCGTACGAGGGGTTTCATCGGCCATACTCTGAGGAATGTGGGAAAATGGCCCCGAATATCTATGCTCTTGTCATACGAGGGATTTCATCGACCATACTCTGAGGAATGTGGGAAAATGGCCCCGAATATCTATGCTCTTGTCGTACGAGGGGTTTCATCGACCATACTCTGAGGAATGTGGGAAAATGGCCGCCTTGCGTCCGGAACCATTACGAATGGTTTCTTGACGAGGTGCGTCAGGGCTGACGAAGGCTGGCGAGACGCCCTCGACTAAAAGGTTATGCGATCTTTCATGGCGTCCCGCATATTTTGATTTCAGGGATGCGAACGACTCATCTATTGATAAATCAGCATGGAAGTGATGTTTTGTATCCGAGACGACGACTTCGACTCGACTGAATCCGGGCGAATGGCCTGGTGCAAAGCGCAGCCCAACGCAAATCACAATTGGGTACCCCACGATAGCATTTGACTGACACAAACCTATTTTGCTTACCAACAGGACGGAAAAATTCGGGAAGGAGAAGCCGTCGAAGAATGCTTCGACGGCAAATGAGGTTTTGAACGATCTTGTGCGTTCAGCAATTTATTGGAGACAACGGGATTCAAACGCTGCCACAGTTGATTTCGTGAGCATTCTCGCTAGTCGCCTCTTTACGAACAGCAATCTGTCCCTCTATGAGTATCCATCTACAGGTCCATCATTGCCTTCGAAGAAAATCTTATGTAATGGGACTCCATTCGTCTTTCCTGTCTTGAACGTTCGCATTTCAGTGCCTCTTCGATCATGTGTGTTTCCTTGCGCAACGGTCTCTGACGGAAGCGTGCATTTTTCCGTTTTTTCCACTTGTGTCCCTTTATCAATATTCGCACGAACGGTACCGAGACGCGGTGTCCTGTGGCTTCTTTAGTCATATTTCCGGCAAGACGTGTTGAATGGCATTGGTTTCACTAGTACGCAAATGCTTAGATCCGGTTAGTTAAGTCGCTTTTCGAGTACACGACGTTCGTTGTAGGAACTAGGAAGTAGGTGGTCCATTCAACTGCTAACAGCAGAATAACTGACTCGTGGAAGGTAGCTCGTTTTTTTCGCAGGCGAGCACTGACAACGTAGGGTCTCGCCGCCCCTCCCTCCAATCCACAGGACAATTTCCTACCGTTCAATATCTTCACCAAGAAAATTACAGAAATGAATGGTATGCTGGTGCGGGCATTCCCGAAATCACTGCTCTGGGTATTACACAGGCAGTGTAACGACACCGAATGATGCGAAGCGAGCCGTACGGCAAGACGTCTTCCGCTCTCTAAAAGCCGACCTCGTAGTTGTTCATGATAAAGGCTCGAGATGAATCTACAAGGATGCTCATGTGTGGGATGGTTATCAGTGCCCAGGAAAACGACCAGCCTTCCATTGCAGACGCCAGCTTCCACAATCCACAGACTATATGTCGATACTCATGAATGCGCAATGTACCACGAGAGACTGGATCCCAAAAAATTCGGGATCATAAGCATTGTCTGGACAGCTCCGTCCACTACGTTCTTGCAAGTTCCCAGACAGACCGAGCCGATTTAGACACCAATACCTCCGGACAAAAGACCCAGCGCCCAGGGCAACGTAGGTTGTTTTTGGAACCAGGGGATTCGAATAAAATGTCTTCGGGACTTGGAGGCACTCGTCTCAGCTGCTTGTGCGCGAGCACTTCCATGAGTCTACCAATGCCGCATCTTTGTGGATCGCTGCATTTGCTCCTTGGTTTTGAGAAACACGATACCGTCATTCAGAGCTGTGCAGACTGACGCGTTATGGTCCATAAGGCATCTGGAACCCCGAATGTGACCTGTCTTCGACTCGACAGTACCTAGCAGTCAGTATCCGTAGCGCATACTTAGTGCACCTGACTCGGACTAGCACCGGCTACTCCAGAAGCGGTTGCTGCTTTGTCGCCTCGCAGACAAAGCGCTTCAGACAGACGCACCAGCCTCTTGCGGCTGATAGCCGCAGCTGATGCAGCAAAAGCACGGCCCCGACTGGCACCGGCTACTCCAGGGGCCTTGGCTTCTTTGGCCTCTCGTAGACAGAACACTGCAGGCGAACCCAGCAGCCGCTGAAGCGCTGTTCCGTTGGCTCGCAGCAGTCCCTTCAGACACAGCACAACGAGTGCGTCTGAGCGCTTTACCTGCTCGTGTCCAAAGGCACGCTTTTCTGATTTTACTGCGGTATCCACAGTGCTTCCGTCAAGATAAAGTGCACTTTCTGCTGAAAGATTATATATTAGATCGAGTGGACGCGGTGCTGCAGACGGGCGTTAAAGTGCAGCGCAGGACACCTGGGGAACTGTGCACAGACAAACCTACAAAACCGCTGCAGTCGGGCCAGTTAGGTGCGTGGACCGACGAAAACGTGCTCAGAACCTCGCAGTCTAGTACACAAAGTCCGCAGCACGCGGTAGCGAATGCAGCGTTCGTACTCGAGCAACCGGCTGGGGTGCCAGTTGCCGAGAACCCAGCTTATCACGATACCGTCGACACACTGCTGAAGCGGTCAGGTTCCGCGAACGAGACCTCGGGCGATGATACGACGATCCTCTCCGATATCCATTCGAGGACTGCGTTGACCCGCAATGACCTGGGCATGCCTCGACAGGGCCGTTTGCGGGAACTTTCACCGGCACCTTTACCGCTGCCGCTGACGATGCCGCGCTGGATAGCTGCTCGATGTGCAGCTTGTCAATCCTGTCTCCACGATCGCATGGGCGAAGCTTTCGCAGACGACCCATACATGAAGATACTCTGGGAGCAATGCTGGACGCGCTTCGGTGAACCGCCTGATTCAGAGATGCATCAAGGCAAGCGCATCAAAGTAGCGGAGGCAGTGCCGCTGTCGACCGAAGCCCACGCGCCACCGCCTGCGTCAAGAACATCCAATGAGGGCGAAGACGTTTCCCCTGGATCGCCGCATGTCGTGGCAGACCAAGGCGCGCTTCGTGCCCCATGTTCACCGAATATGCGGGGCGAAGACGCTCAGCAGGTGCTCGAATGGCTCAGAAAGCTCCGTGAGGATGATCTCGGCTCGAAGGAACCATCACCGCCATTAGCCATTGATCGACTTCGTACTGCAGCCGACTGGGAAATTCTGGATGCCCAGAGTGCCTCGTCTGTCGATTTGCTTTATTGTCTAGAGACGATGTTGAAACTTCCCGAAAGGGTAAGCGTATGTTGCATAGAAAGCGGGACACGGACGTTTCTGCTTCGGCTGGTGCGGCAGCTCAAACAACCGGCACCTCGTTCAGTGCTTGGCGTCGTTCGCTCCTTGCAGCGTCAGTGCCCGCGCATCCTCTTGGAGCAACTTTTATATCCATTGCTGACCTGCTCGGCTACATGCCAGGGTCCAAGCGTGGCGTGCTTGCAACCGCTGGGTGCCCCACAGGCCGAGCTCTGTGTTCAGATCCTCGAGGGGGACTGGGAGCCGGCGTTTCGGCGCGAGATGCTCCACGAATTGCTGGAACGGCAACTATGTGAACCCTGGACCGAGCACACCCTTCAGGTCCTCGAGTGCTCGTTGAAGCGACTGCAACCGGCGGTGCTGGACTCGAACGTTGGTGCTCGGCTGGCACAAGCCCTCGAAGCACATGCTAATGCGCCGACGCTGCAACGTGCGGGTTTGCGTTTTGCCAAACTGGTGCACCTGCTCCTCAATCGCTATCCTGCGGTGGTTGCGGAGCAACGCCTCGTGCTCATAGCGGCGCTCCAGCAAGCACCCGCAAGTTTTCTACGCGAATCTGCCCTTCGTAAGCTACAAGCGCCTACCTAGACTTGTCTGGACGCGAACATAGAATCGGGAATGCTGGCGCGAGGAACCCGCGACACGCCCGACCTGGCATCGTTTTTTCCTGCGACAGAAGACTCCCGCAAGTTTTCTGCGCGAATTGGTGCGATGCCAACATCAACCGTCAGCTTGTACTTGATCGGACGTGATCACATGAAGAGGTGTCACGTCTTCGACCTGGTATCATTCGCTTTGAAGCAGAGAAGCCTAGAACTTTTGGGGCTTCACGGTGAGCGATCGCTTTAGGCGGCTTGGATTCCCAACATCTCTCGCAGCAGCGCGAGATCCTCTTTCACCTGATCGTTCTCGGCATTAGAGCGGGCGGTGCCCAGCGCATACGCCTGGTACACCAGGTAGAGCTCTTGGCGCTCTGCACCCGTCACCGTGGGCGTCTGCACCTGGAACGGAAGCAACTTGCCAAAGCGCAGCGCTCGGCTCAAGTCTCGCGCTGCGCCCTCTTGACGACGTTGACGCAGAGACGCTGCCGCCTGCACGATGAGCGCCTCGCAGCGATCCTGGATGCAGTCGAGCAAAACCTGTCGAGCTTTTTCCGCTGAAATCCCCAGTTCTTCTTGAGACTCCTTCAGCAGACTTTGGTTCTCAGGCGTAATGAGTCCGTTCTCAATGGCGTGCTCTATCTCTGCCCGAAAAGCTCGAACACGACGATCCTCGGTGAGTTTCAGGTCCCGCACAGGATCAACGTCAAGCTCGCGACACACGCGTCGAAACTCTGCCACCGCTTCCGCCATCCCAAATGTGCGAGAGAAGATCTTGTCAAAGAGGAAGCCTGCGCGCGCCTCCTTTGTCTCTTGGAGCAGCGTCCTGCACGTTGCCTCGTCCATGCTGAGCATGTTTTGAATATTCCGCAGAAACTCGATATCCTTCTCCTCGAGCCGATTATTCGTCAGCGCCTGTGATGCATAGGTTTTGTAGATTACGGAGCCGATATTCGAATGAATGGCATTGACCTCGGCTGAAGTAAGGCCCAGGATGTTCCCCAAATGTGCGAGGTTGTTAAAGAGGCGCTCCTTTTCTGTGCGACTTTTCGCTGCGAAGGACTGGATGAGGTATTGTCGATACATCTCCTGAAGAATGTTCAGATCGAAGACACCCCGGAGGTTCACCGGGTACACAGCCTGTTCATTCTCCATCTCTAGGATTCCATTGCGGATGTAGAAATCGATCAAGTTACTCAGCTCAATGGTGATGGTACCCGCCTCGATGCCCAGAAAAGCGCCCGCTCGTCGCACGAAGGGATCGTCACCGACATCGCGCTCTTCATCCTGACCCCGAAACGACTGTTTCTTCTGGAGGAGCTTGATCGCGCGCTGTACATAGCCCGCCATTCGTCGACGAGCTACCTGCAGGAAGAGCTCTCGGGCACGTCGTTCATCAAGGCAGAGCCGTTGTCGCAGACGCTCCAGCCCGGCGCGATACGGCTCCGGGATGATGCCGTTCGAGCCCATGCACTCGTCGACTGACTGCGCATAGGTGCCTGCGCAGACGCTGGCGTGCAGTGCCGCGAGCGCCTCCGAATCCAACTGGAGCAGCTCTCGCAAACGCGCCAGCTGACTGGACTCTTCCTCCGATGGTACCCGATTATCGCGGGTGCTCGCTTCAAGACGCTCTCGATACAGCTCCATACGAATATCGTGGGCAACCTTGGCCGGTATATGCAGGTCGCCTGCTATTTGGTTCAGGCTCTGGATATCCGCGTCCGTAAACTCGCTTCGATTTGCCATGACCTCGAGCACAGCTTCCCGGTAGACGGGACCAGCAGCACGGTTGTACGCTTGGGCAGCTTCGTTTTCAGAAATACGCAGAACGGCGCGAAGATCATCGAGGTTGCGTCCTTCTTGTGCGTCAATCATGCGGTCCTCAAGACATTTCGCCAGGTACACTCGATAGAGCTGCTGGCGCTCTAGGTCCGCGAGCTCATCAAGGAGCACACTCATGATACGCTCCAGTGACGCGTTCACGGTGCGTTGCTCGGCCGAATTCGGAACGACCTCTTCCCAGACGACGCCATGAATGATGCTCAAGCTTCTGCGGATAAGCCCCAGCAGGCGATTCAGTTCTTCAATCGTCATGGTAAGGTTCTGAACGCGGAGCGCTCGTGTGGCATCCTTCAGGATAGCGGTAACACGCCCGCGAATCCACTTCTCTGCCGCTGTGCGTGCGAGCTCTACGCTGAGCCCCAGCTCTTCCCGACGCACCGCTAGGCGCCCATGTGCCGTAGGAATGCGAAGATCTGCAGACTCAACGACGCGCTCCACCTCTTGCTGATAGAGCGGCTCTGCGGCATCGCGGAGCAGCGCATCTGCATCGCCTGCATCGATATCCAAAAGCCTCCTTGCCTCCTGGAGCACGCTCATGTCTTTTGCGGATAGACGTGGGACTTTCTCGTTCGAATGTGCTTGCAGGAGGCGCTGCACGAGCGCTCCATACGCCTCCAGATGCAGACGACTAGCGGTGCCATCGTCAACATCCAGCATTTCCCGAGCAGATCGCAATTTCTCTAAAGTGATCGACCGACCTTGCTCAAGCAGCCATACAGCCTTCCGCACTGCGGTCTGGTAGAAAGGAACGGCAATGTCACGAACACGCGCCTGAAACTCTGATTCTGACAAGTCAAATACGTTGCGCAAGCGGGCCATTTCGTAGCGGTAAGCCTCCTCTGGTTCAGTTGGATCGTCGAGCACGCGTGCAGATAGGAAGAGTAGCTTGGAAAGTTTCTGATTCACATCTTGTGCGCGTTCCCGGAAGATCTCATCATAGTTCCGATCGTCGACGTCTTGTGCGCGAATATAGTCGTCAATATAGACGAAATTTTCTCTACGAAAACGCATCGCTACTTGATGATGCGCGTCACCGACATCGACATGACTCAGACCAAACGCGGAGCGCAGTGCTTTCAACTGGCGAACTTCGGAGACGCGCGGCGTGCCGCTCGTCTGCACCAAAGCCAGTAGGTATCGTTCATAGAGACCAACAAGCGTCTCCAGCTTCCACGATGGAGCGTCCGGCTGCATCCCGTATTGTATTGCCACACGCTGAATCATCTCCGGATCGATGTGTGAGGCAAGCCCCAGTCGCGGTGGCGCGTTTGAGGACGTCGCTCCATTGTCGTCGCTTTCCGTGTCTTCGCCGCCATTGTCGTCTGCACGGCGACGCTGATCATCGCTCGCACACGGCATGTTCTTCGTCGATACAGCAACCGTGCTCTCGACAAGAGCGCTTGCGAGCGCTCGCGGTGCACCAATCGAGCGTCCCCGCCGGAGCATCACCACGGCAAGCGCTGCAGTTGGAAGCGCACCCGCGGCGAAACCCGCAGCGCGTCGACGTCCCGGTGGCGTTACGCCGGCCGCAGCCGCCCCAATAGTTGCTGCAAGTAGCACACTGAAGAGTACGCGCCAGACTTGCCCCAAACCAGCCAGCCTGGTGGCCATGCGGTCGCTCCATTCGAGCCAAGCCGGCTTCACCAGCTGAGCCGGAACGCCAACGGGCCCAGTGCCCTCACTGCGGACCAGTTCTAAGAACCTCTTCGCTACGAGTTCGTTCAACTCTTCCTCTGATCGAGCATGCTGCTGCGAGATCGGTCCCGCTGCCTTGGCTCGCTCGACCGGTGCTCGCCCCAGCGCGAAGCGGTAAGGCGTCGGCACCTCGGCGGCAGCCTGCAGGGACTGACGCTCTACTCGGAAGCCGCGCACACAGCACCAGCGCTTTCCCCGCAGCTGCTGTTTACTGCAGCGACCTTTCCGTAGCAAGTTTCTCGTAGCAAAGTTCGATCCAGCCCCCGCAGGAAACAGGTTGACAAAGCCGAGTACGGCGAAAGGTCCTCTCGTGAAGTGCCAACCTTGTGCATGCTGCTGCGAAAATGCTTCCGCAGGACTCTGCATGCCTTCGGAGCGGATTATGATCGATCGCTAAGCTGCTGTTGGGTAACTGACGGCTCTTCCGAGCTCTAGAGTTGCCACTCTCGCTCGGCAGAAACTGAAACACAGCTTCTGACGATCTCGAGTGTCCAGGCGAGGCGATGACGATGAGCCTTACGGCGACGATTGGGATGCGCGCCGCCGCCGCCGCCGCCGTCGCCGACGCCGACGATGATGATGATGAATATGATGATGAGGAGGAGGAGGAGGAGGAAGAAGAGGAAGATGAAGATAACGCCCACCTGCCTCCGTTTTCCCATGAAAATCGTTACCGCACCAACGTCCAAGGGCTGACGGCGGTGATGGTGAAAGTGTTGGTCTTAGTAGTGTTGGTGGTGTTGGTGGTGGCGGCGGGTAGGTACGCGGCCATATCGGGTATTCAAGTCCATCGAAACATTCTGTTGATCGAAAAAACTCGGTTATTGCAGGGTCATCAAGTATCGGATGCAGCGTCAGCTACAACCTATCCAGGGTGGTATCCAGTGAATGTTTGCACGTGGGGTTTAGCCGCTCTTTAACGCCCCGCCGTCGATTCCTCGACACGTTTATTTTAGGGTTGATGTGAGGCGATTCGTTTGCTGCTCGCAGAGCATGCTGAGATACTTGCGCGATTTGAGGTCTTTTTCATGGAGACTGTAGCCAACTGAGCAATCGGGGGCATTCGCTTCGATTCATGCATGCGACGTTGGTGATAAACAGAGCGCCATTCAAGTTTGGTTGAGGCGAGACTCCTCAAGGAGCACTTTGCTTGGATACATGGACCGATGAAGGGAGTGTGGGAATGTGAAATCTTTTATGGAGTTTTTGACCTTCGGCAATCGCGCACCTGGGAATTTCGAGTGCGATGCACGAATCCTACCTGAGCACAGCATTGCGGGTGCAGAAGCCGTGCACGAGCACCAACTGATGCCTTGGTGCGGTTGTCATCGGGGAAGCGCTTCCTGAAACGCTATTTTTGACCAAATTCATCGCACGAGCATGTGAGCGTAAGAGCGTTTGGTAGCTATTGTACAAGACGCATACCCATGACAGCGCAAGACGGTATCTTTTGATTGGGTAGCATCATAAGCGGGAGAGGGTATCCCAGTTTGCGAACTGGTCATCAGCATGCGGGTTTGCAACTTTTCTTACGGGCCAGTCTTGGCCGCTGCAGCGATAGAACGATGCTCATGCACTCGTGTCAGGTGAAAAAGGCGAACAGAACTTGTCGCTCTGTTCAGGTCTTTCGATATCTTTCCGGACTCGTGTTTTTTTTCGTGCATCGCATGGATATTCAACGTGCTGCAATCAAGGTGTGTGGATTCATGCGTAGTTTTAGGATGCTGGGTCGTCAGTTGGGCGTGGCCTCTTCCACGCTGTCCCGCTTAAGGTTTTTACGGAAATGGAATCAAGACGATTCGCGAAGCTATTGAACAGTTGTTCGACAAGTAACCGGTATCTTTGACCGACCCGTATCAACAAGCATCCGTTCTCCCGCTTGCCTTACGATCGACATGCTTACATTACGGATTCTTCAAGTTTTCGAATCTTTTTTTCTCCCTATGCCAGCCATGAGCGCAGCGACTCGAACTGTTGGATTGTCGACCGGGCACCGTCGACACCGACGCTTGGGTTTCGTTCACGGGCTCATGCTGAAGGCTCACTGAGCCAGTCACGACAAGAGGATGGATGTGCTTCAGGAGGTGAATCCCGCGCTGTCTCTCTCTAGCGAAGAAACGGGAATCGGCACCAGCGTGATACGTTTTGTGGAGTACGCTACGAGAGCTTGCTTTCAAGTACAGAATCTTCCCGAGCTCGGGCTTGAGTCATCGCAGTGCTTGCTTCGTGTGTGCAGCGCGGTGACGGACGCTGGACACGAATGCAGCGATGACGGGTCGAGATTTCGCGACTTGTTCTCCAGCGTGAGTGCTCCTTCCGGTCCCTGTCTCACGATGAGCAACATCGGGTCCCAGAAAAATCCGCTCTCGAATGAAGCAGCGTGGACGTGTGTGAGTCTGTGTATCTGTGTGTCAGTATGTGTCTGTGTCTGTATGTGTGTCTCTCTCTCTCTCTCTGTGTGTGTGTGTGTATGTTTGAGCGCGCACAGCAGTCAGCATGCTCGCCGAGTGTATCGCCTAGCGGAAGACCGTGTTCATCGCGTACGGCACTGGGCACGGAAATGGGGTCGCCCCCTGAGGTGAGCGTCCAGTGCATGTGGCAGGCAGCACTCGGGGAAGCAGGTGCCCAGGACGTACGGGCATACCCGACCATGGTCACGTGTCAGTACTGTGAAGGGCGCAACGAGGATCTACACGAAGCAAGTCGTGCAAACGGCAACCGAGGCGTAGAACGCAACTACTGTCTTTGCGCGAATTCTGTCTGAAACAGCCGGAAGCGATGAATTCGGGACTTGAACACCGGCGACAGCATTCTGAGACTGCTGACAACGCAGCTGGAGGAACAGGGGAAACCGGCGTATGGCGAGCCAGAGAATATATAGAGAGAGAGAAGGGAAACAGTCGCAGAAACATCCCGTAAAGGCCGACGTCCATGGCGATGGAATGAGACGAAAACTTTGGGGGGTACGCTCCTGCTAGGAAAGTACACCTGTTCCATTTTATTGTGA
>Ga0080006_1155080_pt1 | contig 21648 bp, 18 predicted proteins | sample RS3BMetagenome_FD_69209 | JGI IMG/M metagenome (GOLD analysis project Ga0080006, IMG submission 69209) | Ferric oxide microbial mat and aquatic microbial communities from Rainbow Spring, Yellowstone National Park, USA - RS3B (SPADES... ...
TCGGAAAGCGCATCGGAAAGCGCATCGGAAAGCGCATCGGAAAGCGCATCGGAAAGCGCATCGGAAAGCGCATCGGAAAGCGCATCGGAAAGCGCATCGGAAAGCGCAACGATGTGCATCGGAAAGCGCATCGGAAAGCGCATCGGAAAGCGCAACGATGTGCATCGGAAAGCGCATCGGAAAGCGCAACGATGTGCATCGGAAAGCTCATCGATGTGCATCGTGTGATCGCGCCGCAGCCGCCGTCGATTCCGATCAGCGCTGCGCTGCGAACGCCTTTTGAACCATTCTTTCCCGTGAGGTGCAGCTGCTATTTGTGCTGCTACTACTTCTCCGGCGACACCAGTCATAGACGGGTTCGCGTAAACTTGTTGCGAGTACCCTAAACAACAACCATGACCACAAAGGGGGCCCCTACTTTTCTTGAGGGAACGGAGGCAATGACCCTCACCCGCTACGTGCTGGTGGAGCAGCGGCGCCACCGCGAAGCACAGGGCGACTTGACGCTGCTGCTGTCCGCGGTGCAGCTTGCCTGTAAGGTCATCGAGTCGTGTGTGCGGCGCGCCGGTATTGCAAAACTCTACGGTCTCGCAGGCGACCAGAATATTCAGGGCGAAGACCAGAAAAAGTTGGACGTGATAGCAAACGACACCTTTAAACTGAACTTGATTGCATCGGAGAAGTGCGCGTGCTTGGTCAGCGAGGAGGAGGAGCTGGCGATTCTCGTGGACCCATCCATGCGCGGCCACTATGCCGTCGCGTTCGACCCGCTGGACGGTTCTTCGAATATCGACGCGAACGTTTCTATCGGCACGATCTTTGGCATCTATCACATCGATAACCCGCAGGAACTCAACTCGTCGGAGGACGTCAATCGCTATATGCTGCAGAGCGGTCGCTCGATGGTTGCTGCTGGCTACGCCATGTACGGATCCGCGACGAACCTCGTTTTCTCAACAGGTGAGACTGTCAACGGGTTCACGCTGGATCCGTCGCTGGGGGAATTCGTTCTAACGCACCCGAACATGCGTTGTCCACCCCGCGGGACCATCTATTCGATCAACGAGGGCAATAGCCGCGACTGGGATCCAGCTGTTCGCGAGTTCGTGCAGCGCATGAAGTATCCTGAGAAAGGGAAACCGCGCTCTCTGCGCTATATCGGATCCATGGTGGCTGATGTTCATCGGACGCTGCTGTACGGGGGAGTTTTCATGTACCCCGCGGACAGCAAGAGCAAGGATGGCAAGTTGCGGTACCTGTATGAAGCGGCGCCGATGGCGTTCTTGATGGAGGTCGCCGGTGGCAAGGCCACGACCGGCAGGGAGGATATTTTGGACGTCAGACCGCGACATATTCACCAGCGAGTACCCGTGTTCATGGGCAGCGCTGAAGATATCGAAGAGTTTTTAGAGATCGCTAGCAAGTTTCAGTAAAAGGGGAGAGGATCGTTACCCGTGGATCGCGTAGCGCAGCGTGCGCTGCCCGTTGGCGGCTAGCGTCGACTGGACGCGTCCCCACAAAGATCTTGGTCTTACGTCACATCTCCGTGGTTTATCCATGATCATTGGTATCGAGCGCGAAACTCCCCGAAAGGACAAATTCCGTGCGCACGTGAGACCGCCGGCTGCAAGATGATTGGAGACACTGTGTGATGATCTCGAGCCAATTCCCTTCGATCTTCCATGCGACGAAGTGATAGGCGTCAATGCCGCGAGACGCTATGGCGACCTCAGCCCAAGATGCTGCATAGAGCGTACGGAAAGGTGACCCGCACGATAACGCATGCCGAGCGAATCGTGCACGCCTGTGCATGACACGTTGAGATCTCCGGAACGAGAAACCGTTGAATACGACTCGTTTTTTATCAGTTGGAGCCCGAGATTCCACGACCTGTCTCTGTGGTGCGCATAATACCAATGAACTGGACTCCGTATCCCTCGGCGACGTCTTTGGTCGACCTTCGCTACTAACTCGCACCCGAGCTGCTCGTCCACAGGGTTGAATTATCCACCCGCATCACGGCAGACGCAGTCGCTGATGCGGCTCCCCGCTCGTAGGCATTGGTACCCATCGAGCGGCGCGCTCCCTGCGGTCCGTCTACTGCAAGGGATCGCGGGGAAATAGCTCCATTCTCAGGCACCGCATATTCCGATACGTGAGCGTTTTTCTCAGCGTCACTCGGTTCCGCGGTTGTCGGCAGCGTCTCGACGAGTGCCGGTGGCCGCACTGCATCAAAGAATGGATGCGCCATGCATTCCTGTGCAGTAAAGCGCTCTTGGTGATCGTATCGTAACATGTGCTCCAGCAGATCGATGCCATCTGGTGTGACGAGGTGTGCGTTTTCGGGCACCACAAATTGATCCCACGGTTTTCTGCTGTGTCGCCCAATCAACGTCGCGAAGGAAGCGCGCAGTTCAATGCCGTATTTTGCTAAATAGGCATAAAGGTCATCGGTACCGAGCACGCGAGCGATCTTCACCAACTGGTCCTGGTTATCATGGCCATGAAAGAACGGCTCCTTTCGGAAGATCATGCCGGCAAGCATGCACCCAAGCGACCAAATGTCCAAGGAATAATCATAATCTTGAAGATCGACGAGTAACTCAGGTCCTTTGAAATACCGGGAGGCAACGCGTACGTTGTACAGTCGTCCGGGATGGTAGAACTCGGCTAGACCCCAGTCGATCAGTCGGAGTTCGCGTCGTTCATGGTCGATCATGACATTGTGCGGCTTGACATCACGATGCATAATGCCCATACTATGCGCGTAATCGAGCGCCTTCAATACTTCATAGACATAGTAGCGGATGTCGTTCAGCGTTAGCGCCGGATACAGCTGTTTGAAATCAGTGTTCTGAATATACTCGAAGATCAAAGACGGTGTCTTCGAAACGGGGTCGCGACAGAGATCCAGCAGTTTCACAATGTTCGGACCGCCCCAGAGATTCTCCAAGATCTTGATTTCTCGCTTAATTTTCTTCTTTTTCACCGGCTTGAGTATTTTGATTACGACCCGATCGCCGTTCACGACGTTGATACCCTCAAACACGTCGGAGTACTTCCCCCGACCTACTTTTCGAACCACTTCATAGTTATCCTGATTACCCCAGTTGACCACGAGGTTCTCATAGTCCCAGTATTCGCGGGGGCGGTTCTCGTTCACGTGCGCGTAGACGCGGGCAACAGAGCACGGCGGCTTGCGACGCACTGTGCCCATTCGATGCACTCGGACAACGGCCCGCTCAGCGGTACTGCACAGCTCTGCGACGTTACCTCGCGGCGAATCAGATAGCTTAGGTTACAGGAATCAGGTATGGCACCAGATACCGCCCGAAACACAACCGCAAACGCACACCGAGGCGTCGCCCGCCGAGGCAACGAACACCAAGCCAAGTTGCAGTTGTACCGAAGAACCCGGAGTAGCCGGCTCCTCCAAGCGGACACCTTACACTGTCTTCAGTGCACAAGGCACTCGTTAGGTCAACGCGTCCTCTACCAGTCACTATGCCCAGTCTTTCGACAGCAGCACAGTAGTTTCCGTTGATAGACGGTAGCGTTGTCGCTCCTCGCGATGGACAGCGCCTGCGTGCGAGGCGCGGCTTTCCGCCACCGCGGCGACGCGCCCGCGCCCGCCGCTGAACCCTGGATGCTGGACGCAGGCGCGTGATCATGGAGACGCCCCAGCCTGCCAGCGCTGTCAGTTGAGCTGCCTGTTTGCTTTCGTGCAGGGTCGATGATGCCACACAGACTTTCTGGAAACATATTTGCTTTTGATAATCTGGGACGGCGCTTCTGCTTCTATGCGGACGAGTTCCACGTACCCCGGTATCAGTCTAGCGTATCCCATGGAAGAACGGTATCATCGATCCGGTGAGTAGATGCGCGAAGCGTCATCGGCGGGCGCTGGCTGTGGCGCTCGAATGCGCCTTTGCAGTCACCGGAGGCGTACAGGATGGGTTTCAGATGCCTTTGCGGCCGCTTTCGCGAAGCTCCTGTCCAATGCGAACGCATAGCTAATGGATATGGTGGGGATTCACATCAGCGCAATGATGATGATAATAATGATGATGATGCATCAGGGAAAATAGGGAACGCGGACGACTGCGCTTGTCGCGTCGTGCGCGCTTCGAGTTGCTGCTCGCAAGGCCGCCTCGAAACGAATGCGCCTCACTCGGACAAGTGCCTCGTCTGCGATGCCTCCAGCGTATCGCCAGATTGCTCGAACCCGTTTTCATACGGAGACACCCGCCTACAGCTATTCGAGAACAGTGCCGACCTTGTAGAGGAACGATAATTTTCTCTTTGGTCTATGATAGCATATGCGGATCGAAAGAAAATTCTGTTCGGCTCAGGAATCCGGTATCGGAGACAGACGAGAGACCTCGCGCTTTGTATGGATTCGCGATGCTAAGAGCGTCCGCGCAGTCGACGTGCGCTGTACGCAAGTGCGTTGATCCTGGAGCCGTACGGAAATTGGATAGTTCGTACTTGGTAGTGCTGTCGTGCCATACCTTTATTCGTGTTTTTGGCTTAAACTAGTGATTGTGACCAGCGCTTGCATTCAACGCAAAGCTGCGGGTATTCTTCCAAGTCGCTGCTGCAACGCGACCTAGGGGCAAGACGGTGAGGTATCCGAGCGCGAAGCACACCGCCGCAGGAGTTTCAGCGGTCTCTGGCGCGTCGCTTTAGAGACTCGACCAAACGTGGACGCTGTACTATACGAAAGTGTGTGCGCGGCTTCTTTCGGACACCTGCGGAACGAAAAGTCGAGGAACCTAGTCCTGGATCGTGTGCTCCTCGGAACGTACCCGCTGTGCGCGACCCTTTTCGGAGCCTTGGCGTCCTTCGAGAACGCCGAGTGAACGCTTCCTACAGACAAGTGAAACCCGATAACGGGCATAGGTCGATGCAATGGCAGAATCAGGTGAGCACCGCGCAAGACTCCGATATTCGCGCGCTAACTTCCAACGGCGTCTCTCAACGATCCAGCCGAACCTGGAGTCCATCCAGTCCCTCGCGCAGTTCATCCTATTCATGGCGCCAACGTTCGCATCCTCACTCGTTCAAGAATGGGTGCAAGTGTTTACCGAAAGCGATCGCGAGCGACGTTTACACCTTTTGTATGTCGCGAATGAGGTGCTGCAGCACGCGCGCCCCCGCCTCCCTGTATCGACACTGGAGCAACTTGCGGGTCTCTTCTTTGCGGGATTGGAAAATCACTTGGATGTATTGTTTGGTGATGAGCGCTTTGGGAAGCTGATGGATGTTTGGCAGTCGAGGCAGGTTTTCACGGAGGAGCAGCTCGATCGTTTGCGCAGACGCATGAAGGAGCGGCTTGAGTGGCGGGCGCGAGTCCAAGATGCCGGGAAGCACATTGAAGCAGCAATTGCAAGCTTGAAGGATTCCGAGTCCAGAGAAGTTTCCGATGCGCAAGCACGCAACGTCGAGAGCGTTGTCATCAAACTGGAGGAAGCGCTCCAGCTTGTGAAGCGTTACCTCGACGGCCCTGACGAGTGCGCAAGCCCGGAAGGGCGACCCAATGAAGACGGTTCCAAAAGCGAAACTGCTTTTGTATGAGAATTTACTTGCGTAGGAAATCGCCACCGTGATGCATTCTCCGCGCTTGCTCGATGACTTGATTGCTGAACGAGTTTCATCGACAGAGCCGGATCACGTTGATGAAGGATGGCGCGCGGGTCGAACGACGCAGCGGCGTCCCGGTGCAGCAACTGCACCACCCTGGCAAGCGTCTCCGAGCAGTGCATCATGTCGATGGGCGTTGCAGACGCTCGTGCAACCACCATGGAGAATTTTGGATGGTGGCGGCCTGGTCGCGCAACGCAAGCATGCAGCGGATACCCGATGTGGTATAGTCGGGAATCTCGAGCAATAGAACACGATTACCGTTCGCAAACGGCCGAGGAGATCGGTGTCCGAGGTGGATTGTCCGCGCTCCAACCTTGCTGGAATTCTAGCTCCCGGGATGTCTCTTCGTGTCCATCATGCCCGACTCCTGATAATGCCGTGCGCTGGCAGAATTGAGCAGCTACAGCTGCATGCCTTGGAGGTCTCTGGCTCCGTCCCCTACCCCCTCATGAGCTCGGCGACGGCGCCCATATCAATGAAACCGGAATTCACGCCCGCCACCGAGACTTGCTCGTCATCCACCTCGAACGGTTGGAGAGGAGTTTCATTGCTCGACTCAGGCGTCGGTTACACAAAGTGCATGCACACAGATATTCTGACTGTCTCCATCATGGCGGTAAACGTGTCTCCGCTGTCTGCCCTGAGCCGAGAGGCCATGCATGAGCCCCGCAAATGCTCGTCGCGACGATGTTCGAATGCCTGGTCTCTGCTCGCAGAGGCCAATTGTAGCGCACGACGGACGCAGCATAGTGCTATACACATGTGTCTACAGTGATGTCATGGGACCGGACCCCATACGTGCAGACCACATGGAATACATGTTCGTGGCGGCGGGATCGCTCTTATTCGAGCACGGCGTCTGCTCTGTTCTGAACTAGTCGTCTGTTCCGGAAATGGGGAAAATGGGGAGAATGGATTGATGACGATGCAGGTGTGCGGATGGAGTTTGATGGCATTTGTTTCGGATGCACTGCGCACTGGATGCGGATGACGAGACGTGTGCGTCATCCACCTGCTGAGCGTGGCTCGGCTTACTTTGGCGAGACGGGTCTTTGTACTCCTATGCTATCGGAGTCAACACCAAGTCGTCCAGCGACGTTTTTGCAATGAATTGGATACATTTCTCCTGTTAATCCAGATTCACTGCTCACATGGTAACAGCTTGAGCTCGAACAAACGGAAAGCCATGAAACCGCGACGAGCCCGAGATCTTGGTCGTGTATTCCGGAGGCGAAACACCACCAACATAGCGTTCAGCGAGCGCAAATCCACCCGATGTCTCTGGGGCGCGGATCGCGAAGCAACTCGCCATACGCCGTGTGAAGTGCAGTTCGCATCGAGACGCGATCTTCAAGGACGCTTGCAGAAAATGGCGGCGACGATGGAATTCAGGCCTGTGAGAGTGCTCGACGCGGCCCCGCCCTTGACCCGTTATCTTCACCAAGTGTCATTCGAAAGCAGGTTGCCAACGCATGTATCGGGAGCGGTAGCAACGGACTCGCATCACGCAAATCGTGATGGATTTCGCACCAGCCAGCTGCCAGTGATTCCTCCAGCGTGACAAAGTCATTCAAACGAAATATATCGATATTTGGGATGCTATTCCTCGTTCAAGAGCACGCGTTCCCGCGTAGTGCAGCGCTCACGTGATCATTGCCATTCCTGAACCTGATCCCTTCACAGACAAAGCCGGAACCACCCATTTCGCCAGCGGACAAGACTCCCAGAAAAAAAGCAACGTTCCATGGACCTCGACTGGCCACGAGTTGAGCTCACAGTGCATCCACCAGTGCTTCTTTCCAGGCAGCGGAGTGTTGAGTCTAACGAACATCCCACCCGAGTCCGTGATCCATGCACCCAGTCGTGAACTGTCGCGTGCCTGCCGCCGACGCGCTGCAATCGGAGCGCCGTCGCCCGCCGATCCGCAGGCGAAGTCGCCTCCTCTTCGCCATCTACGCGTTGGTGCACGTGAACGGTCACAGAAGCGGCCTCTTCGGCTCAGTGTTATGAACTACGGTTGCTTCTGGCGGCGGACGTTGGTTCTACTCGATGGACGGGTTCGTTTTAGCCGTCCGAAGCGGAGACTGTCCCGCAATCAAAAGGAAAACAGGCGCAAGTTCGACCGTTTTCTCCAACGAAACGCCCAAATACTGACCCAGGGTGAGCTGCAGCACGCGACCTTGGTCGAGACGACGCGGACACGACACCCGGACGATCTGGAGCCAGAAGCGAAACGCGTCGCTGACACAAGCGCAGAGCGGTAGGGCGCCGCTCTGTTCCGCCGAACGTTTTGTGCAAAAATACTTTACCTAGTCTGTGAGCAGACCGCCATTTAAATCTACAATTTCGCCTGTGATAAACCCAGCCATAGGGGAGCTCAGAAACATAACAGCGAACGCAAATTCTTCTGGTCGCATGAATCGACCAACGGGTATGCTGCTAAGCAGCTGATCGACAACCTCTTTGGGAAATCGTTCCAGAGTCGCCGTCTGCACGTACGCGTAACTGATACCGTTCACAGTGACGCCATCTCGAGCGGTTTCGCGTGCGAGACTGAATGTCAGCGTCTGGAGCGCACCCTTGGTCGTCGAATAGGCAATACCGGTGGTAATGCCTCCTGTCTTGCCGGCCAAGCTGCATGTGTTGATAATACGCCCGAAGCGCTTCGCGCGCATCGCCGGAAGAACCTCTCGCGACATGTAGAAAGCGCTATGCACGTTCTGTGCAAAGGCGTACTGCCAATCCTCTGGCGAGGTGTCGAGCGCGTGCGTCGCGCTGACAACAGCGTTATTATTCACGAGGAAATAAACCTGACCAAAGTCAGTTTGGATTCGATGCATGGCCGCAGCAACTGCTTCGGGTCGCGATATATCGAAACAGATGGGGTAGAGCGCCTCGGCTGTTGCACTTGCACCCAGCTGTGCGACAAGTGCGTTCAGGTCCTCCACTGAGTTGTCGTGAACAACCACCCGAAACCCCTCGTCCAGAAACGCGCGCACGGTCGCCTGCCCGAGCACACCGGTCGCTCCCGTAACCATAGCCACTCGGAGATCGGGCTCGATGGAACGAAAGCGGAAGGGGTCGTACTCTGTGGGCGTCCCAGGAGGCGTCGAGCCCGGTGCCGCCGCGGCCGCCATCGCGCCCTTCAATGCCGAGAAAGACCTGGACCGCGCTGCCGGGAAAGACGCGTTTCTCGACAGCCCAGGTACGAGCCTAGTCTCCTGGGTTGCCAACGACGACGTGCCGAGGCGCTGTTGAAACACTACCACCACAACCGCCGCCGCCGCCGCCACCGCCGCCGCCACCTGCCGAGGCCGGCGCGGTCTCTACCAGCGGGTAAGCAGCACAACAGAGACAACTGCCGTTTTCCGACCGCTGTTGCTCGTCTGCAGCACGTGAATCCCCAAATAAAGACGCTCCCACTATCGAACACTATAAAAGGCCTCAATCTATCCACCGTGAACGCCGCAACCCGCTCCTTACGAACAGGACAACAACACCAACAACAATTGCACCAAGCGATGCACGAAAACAATGCCCCGCTGCCGTGACGCCCTGCGGCCCCGTTGCGTCCCGCGCCCAGCTGCGTGCGCGCCGGCCCGCCAGCTGATTTTTTTTCTGGACAAACGTGGACATTGAGATCTGGGTTTTGCGAGTCGGCGCTTGGTATCAGCGCGCCCTTCTTTCGAAGCTCTTCCAAGTTTCATGAACCGTACTTGTGCTCGGATATACTTTCCGATTCGTAGGTTCTGTCGTGCGCCGAATGCCTGTCCAGAGCGTCCGCAATAGCGTCTATAGCACTGGTGCGATCGTTGCACGACCACAGAACGGCGTCGCGGTACCAGTGAGGGCGTCGGCTCGAGCGCGTACTCGAATACACAGTCAATGGCGCCTCGGGGCCTTTTTTTCGATCGGCCGCTTGTTATTGGTTTCAGTTCCTCCTGGCATGCTTCGAGCCTGAGAGGCTTCCCCACAAAATTGGATAGCCTCAGCTCTTCAGGTCTCGAATTCAGCACCGCATATCTTCTGAAATGGCTGGCGCCGTTCAAGTCTCGGTTCACGAACGTCTTGCATGCATTGGCGCTGGTTGAACTCAGCATTGCAGGGAGTCCTCGAACGCTTGCCCTCTGTACCAGTACGGTCTCGTCGTCGTCCTGTCGGGCAAACACCTGTTGTCGCCGATCACCACTCTCTTCTTCTTCTTCGCTCGAAGGTCGACGAGAAGAGGATTTTTCTCGTTTTTTTTCATGGCAGGCTGCGACACCGGGCCTCGAGGATGCCCGGCTTCCATGCCCATACTTTCCCCTTCGATCTGTTTTTGAAAATGGACGCTTTTCACACGCGCCTTGTATCAACTGCGAGAAAGCATTTGATGACACGCACCCGGGGAATGGAGCACAACTGAGGTGAAATACCAGAAGATTGCTTCCTTTTGTTCTCTTCATCCCCGGCTTTAAATGGTCCAGAGTCTCTCCTGTAACTCCAGCGCCGTTACTAGAAGTCGAAGGATGTTGGTGGCAGCGTCAAGTCCAGATTCGCTGATTCCGCTTCAATCGATGCATCGGATGCGTATCACTGCGAACGAAGCTTCGCTTCCATTTGCATTGTCGATTCATGCAGCCACGGTACGCCCGTCGCTACGGTGGCACTTGGCTCCGTTTGGTTGTTCGGGGATGTCCGCCGGAGACCTTGTCCTCGAAGCGTCACCCACGGCGCGTGAAGGCTTGCTCCGTCGCTCGGTGAATGCCATCAACGTGTACAGAGGGGCCCTTCTCGACACTCTCCTCCGTCTCCGCGTCCGCTGCCGCACCTACCGATTACGGGCTTTTTCTGGGCGACTCACTGGGTGAAGACTCTGTCTACTGCACAAGTAAACGCGCGCTGTTCCATGAAATAGAGGATTTTTGGAACTGGATGTTTTTCATTCTGAAACAAGTGCCGTAAGGAAAATAGATGCTGAAGAACAGATCGAGCAGTCTCGATCCGTAGACAATGCGTTTGTGCAGAACACTGATGCGTTTTCCGCCGGAAGCGATCGCTACGAGAGCGCAGGTCCGAGTCCAGGACCTCGTCGTTTCATGGAAGAAGAAAGCCTAGCTTCTGGGGGCATAGGTTCTGACAGGTATCATGCTGCTGTGGAATACGGGTTTTTTCGATGCCCTCAGCAAGACGCGGATTCGACTTTCGAATGGAATCTACCGTTTGACATGACAAGTTCAGAGAAATTTCGGCATGAATTTATAGACAAGCCGTCAAAGGTTGCGGTCGCGTTTTTCGCCTCGTCAATCCAGCGGCATGAAGTCCTGTACCTGCGAGTTGCCTTGAAAAAGAAAGATCGGAAAGTTAAACCATGGGTGATTCGAGCACACTACACGTAAAAAAAGGAAAAGCGTGGAGGCTCATACGATAGAACTGGATGATGGAAGCGGATATGGAACGAGACCCTTGTTCGTCGGCGTCGCGAATCATCTCGATTACGCTGACGCAACGCATTCCGGTGGCAGAGCGTCAACGCAGTCACCTCGAAAGCACAATAAACCGTCCTAAAACTTGGTTCGAATTCGTAAACCCTTATAACCGCACTTTCATTATCGAGCCTGTGCATCTAGAAAAAGTTCAGAAAAAATCGATAAGCAGGAGCAGGCCAGCATTCCGTGTTCATCTGAGCAGAACTCGTGTCCGAATAAGCGTCGACGGACCAGCGAGTGGCTTGCGCGCTGGACCAGGGCGATACCTTTGTCGATTGAAAAGCGCCCTGTATTCCAGTGCCTCATGTCGATACGCGCACCAAAGACGTCCTTTGAAGCATCTATGCGAAAACTGGCAAGCTTCCCAGACGCTGTCCAGAAGTGCCGTCCCTGTGACTGTCCCGCTGCCAAGCCAGAACGATGAATGCAAAGAAAGAACGTGTTGACGGGGCGGCAACCGAAACAGCCCCGCCTCCATCGGCGCCTACCCTGTTCGAAGACACGCTTAGGTGGCGGATGGCTCAGCGGTACTGCCTGGAGCGTCGTTCTGTGTATCGTTCTCCAAGTGCTTTTTCGAAGACTTTCGGTCTTCTGTTGCTGCAGCAGGCTCGTTGGCGTCGACGGCGTGCGTCTCCTCTGCAGCTTTCGAGTCCTTGTCGATCGCTGCTGGCGTCGCTCGCCATAATGGAACCTCGTCAGAACGGTCTGCATCCATCGCTTCCTGGAGGCATGCTTCTGCATCCTGATCTGGTACGCAGAGTTCGTTGAACGCGCTCTCACCAACGAAACATATCTCGTACCCGTCTGGGTCCTGAAGGATCACCACTTCAACCGTTGCCTTGGCTGGCGTGTCCAGTGCAACCAGGGGAGTTTGTACGCGACCGAGCGTTTTGGGATTCTCGTTGATCTTTTTTTCGATATCCAGAGGCGATCCGGAGATGGAAAATGCGATTCTTCCGTATGCCTCTCCGTGGTCCAGCGCGGTACCCGCTGGAAGCGCCACGAGCTCGACCACGAAAGCGTCGCCCGGGTATCGCAAACGAACGCAATCCTCCGGGTCGCTGGACCTGCCCTCGAGCTGCATTCCCAGTTCATCCCGGTAGAACGAGATGGATCGCTCAATATCAGTCACGTGAAGTGAAATCTTCCGAAAGGGATCAGGTTCCGTGACGCGCTGTTCTGCGTTTTGTGCAGCGGAAACGCTCTTCCCGTCCTGCTTTATATCCGTTCGGAGCCGCTTGCTAGGTGGTTTTCCCGCTTCGGTGAGCGCCTCGTCACCGCAACAGCGAAAAACGTAACCACCGGGTGCACGCAACTCGAGCACAGAGCCAGCCTGGATCTCTTCGAAAGGCCAACCTGAGTTCCGAACGCGTTCCTGTATGGTGGTGGAGGCAAGCTCGACGAAGCGCAGGTCGTTTCCTAACGCATACTTCTTGATAGGGTAGTTGTAGGTTAACTCACACGCAAAATACTCGCTTTCAGGTCCGAAACCGTACATGGTCTTGGACCAGCGGTTGTCGTAGGGTCCGTTACACGAAGCTTTGCACTCACTGTCGAACTCCTCGTGCCGAAGGACCTTCATCCCCAGCAGTGTCCGATAGAATTCATAGGTCTTTCGCCGGTCGGGATCCTTGAACACCCAGTGCAACGCACGAAAACGCCGCGTTGTTTCCTCGGTTGCCATGAAGCACTGCAAATCGTCACTGAGAAACTGCCCGGTAACACAAGTGGCTAGTTCAGATGCGAACCCGTTGCCGTTTGACCCGTCGCTTGTACACCTCCAGCCTCGTACGGAATGCCGGTGCAGGCTAAAGCGAGCGCCAGCGATGGCACGTTTTGCCTGAAGCGTGCGTCGCTGCAGGCATCCCTGGTGCAGGTTATCATTATTGCAGTTGTGGCGCTTCAGAGAAAACGCTTTGTTTGTTTGTTTGTTTGTTCGTTTATTAGTGCGTATTCCTGACTCACCGGGAGACACAAAGCGCGGTTCGCTTACGGTGTTTCGGGGTCTGAGCAACTGCTACCCGTACATACTTCGGCAACAGGCTCCAGGCGTAAGCTTCTCGGCACCGAGCGGCGAGCTCAGGTCAAGCAACAGCGCAAATCGTTGCACCCAACCCGAATCGAATCGCGTTTCTCTTGCTCTGGACCGAGAGAGCTTCCGGTGACTGATGGAGAGTACAAAAGTAGAGTCGCATCGGTTCGAAGACGTCAAGCCGCGCTTAACGTACCGCACTGTGGCAGCAGTGAACGGGCCGCTCGTCGTGCTCGAGCGGGTGCGTCAACCGCGGTACGCAGAGATCGTGACGATCACGCTCTCCGATGGAACCAGGCGACGCGGTCAGGTGCTGGAAGTAAACGGTGATCGTGCTGTCGTTCAGGTTTTCGAGGGTACCTACGGAATCGATAGCGGCGGGACGGTCATCGAGTTTACCGGCGACGTACTGCGCATGCCACTCTCGCGGGACATGCTGGGGCGCGTTTTCGACGGCTCTGGGAGGCCCATCGACGGGGGGCCCGCCTTTCTCCCCGAAAAGCTTGCGGATATCAATGGATCGCCGATCAATCCGCAGCGACGTATGTATCCGCAGGAAATGTTCCAGACCGGCATCTCGACGATCGATGTCATGATGAGCGTCGCCCGCGGTCAGAAGATTCCCATTTTCACGTCCAGTGGCCTGCCTAGTGATGAGGTCGCCGCACAAATATGTCGCCAAGCGTGCCTGGTGCGACCACCCGGCACACAAAAGAATGATGCCAACGACGATCAGTTTGCCATCGTTTTCGCAGCAATGGGTGCGACCCAGGAGACCGCTCGCTTCTTCCGCCGCGATTTTGAAGAAAACGGAGCCATGACCCGCACGGTGCTCTTCCTGAACATGAGCAGCGATCCAACGATTGAACGCATCATTACACCGCGCCTGGCGCTGACCACTGCCGAGTATCTGGCATACGACTGCGGATTGCACGTGCTGGTCATTCTTACGGATATGGCTTCATACTGTGACGCATTGCGCGAGGTCAGCGCGGCTCGGGAGGAGGTACCAGGGCGCCGCGGCTACCCTTCGTTCATGTACTCGGATTTGAGCTCACTCTATGAGAGAGCTGGCCGCGTCGAAGGCTGCAAAGGATCGATCACCCAGATCCCGATTGTCACCATGCCGAACGGTGATATCACGCACCCGATTCCCGACCTTACTGGCTACATCACCGAGGGCCAAATATTCTTGGACGCAGCGCTTCACAGCCGTGAGATTTATCCACCGGTGAACCCGTTGCCGTCGTTGTCGCGCCTCATGAAGAGTGCCATAGGCGAAGGCATGACTCGACGAGACCATAGTGACGTGAGCAACCAGTTATATGCTGCGTACGCGATTGGCAAGGATGTGATGGCAATGAAAGCGATCATCGGTGAGGAGGCGCTTACCGCAGAAGATCATCTGCACCTCGATTTTCTGGCAAAGTTTGAGTCCAAGTTCATTCATCAAGGTCGTAACGAGAACCGCTCTGTTTACGAATCCCTGGACCTGGCCTGGAGTTTGCTACGCACATTCCCCGCGCACCTTCTGAAACGTGTGTCCCAGAAGATTCTCGATGAATTTTACCATCGGGAAGGTGTTATGGATGGGCCTCTGAACAAAAAGCCCTAGCATGGAGACCCCTAATCGAGATGAGGCCGACATGCATTGAGCGAGCGGTTTCTTATCCAGTGGATGCAACGATTACGTTAGCTCTATATGGAGCACGGGAAAGCGCGTTGCATAGACGCATGGACTCGCTGGAGATGCGTTCGTGAAACGTCTTTCTCGGCGTCGTCGCCTGGAGGACGAGCTCCGTATTCCGCCGAGAGAAGCCACTCGGACCTCGTATTTGCTCGCACACACGAGATGCTCCGTGCTCGCCGCAAAACAAACTGCACAATCAGACGTTGCTCGATGCCTCACTTGCGTATGCACGATCCAGAACTGGATCCAAGAGAATCGTTTGCGCTAAGGCCCTGCCACATGGCTGGACTTGATGATTGCACCTCGCAACTGCGTCGCAACCAACGATACATTCCATACAGAGTCTTCGGCTGCGAACCTCAATAGCGATCGTAATCGTGTTTCGGTATCCGCGATATCGCCTTCGTCGCTCCTGCTTCGATGCTTTCTCTGGTACGGAGTCTCGATGCGGTTTGCGCGTCTCGCTTTGCGTCCGGTTGAAGCGACGCTTTTCGCAGCACCTCGAGGGATGTGTCCATCGATCGACTTCGCGCCAGGGATAGTGGCGACGACTTGAACGGCGGTTAAACGTGCCTCATCATCGAAGCGTTCTCGACCAGAACACCAAGCAGGGCGTGTCCTGCGCAACACCAGTCTCCGCCAGTGCGTTCGTGTTCCCTTGTCTGCAACTTGCAGTCGCAAAAGCGTTCACGGTGTGATGTATGTGCAAAACAGTGCTGCTCCCGTCAGAGGCAAGGCATACACGAGGCGGATGTGCGGCAGTAGCCACGAACTCGCGGTTCCGCTACGAGCGTGCGATGCAGTAGAGAAGCAGCAGCGGTTGCCGTTGCCAGGACTTGAGCTGAACGGCGTCTCCTGTTTTGCTGTCTGGCGATGCGCTACGCTGCAACGCGTTTTCATCGGAAACTCTTCAGGCGTACGTGCAGGTGAGCATAAAATGGAACAGGATCCGCCTCGCGAACATGGGCGTTCATTATGAAGTTTTCCGTTCTCTTCTAGCTATCATCAACACCAGCGTTTACGAGCTCTACCCGCGACTGCTTCGTATTCCGCTCTCTTATTGCAGGCTGTCAGTACGCCAGTCTCTCTCCTCTTTGGATTTCCGTTGGAAGCTGTTTCGCCTACAGTGCGGTCCAAGTCTAGGCGCAGGGATGCAATCCAAGCGAGCGGCAGCGTTGACGCATTGCTCGTTACTTCACCAAGCTGTGAATTCTTGAGAACCTGCATCAGTTTGCCTTTTTTGGTTTTGCTTGTTTTTCAAAAAGCTGTATTATGAGAGGAATATATTCGCTGGATTCGAAGCAGATCATGGAAAGAAGTTCTGCTGGCAATGATCGCTTGCGAAAAACTACCTTACTTGTACAAGCTATTCGTTCTGCAGTCCGCATGTCCATGAACGACGCTTATCTTGCTCCGTATCCTGAAGATCATGCCCCATCTACAGAACTTCCGAGAGCCTATTTATTCACCATTCCCATCGTCAATGCATCCGATTCCATACGTTCTCTAAGAAATTCTATCAAAAAAGCCACAGAATCTGATTTTAGCATACCGCTGCCCCGAACGGCGATGAAGAGGCACGCTTACCCAAAGAGACCGGTGTGCGTCTGCGGTAGACTGTCACGTGCAGGACAAGGCTATGGATTTCGTTCTGAAACGCAAACGTTCGTCACAATAGATGCACGTCTTCGTGTTAATCGATGAAACGGTATCCGGAAGAAACAATATACTGGTATGTGGGTACCCCAAAGCAGGCAAACTGCTCTTGTTTCGCATGAAAGCGACCAAAGCGCCAACACCAGCTCTCGCTGTGATTGATGCATATGGGCGCTCACAAATCGCAATATCAGCAGGATTGTTCAGCGACGCATCTTTCGTCGATGCACAATTCGTAGCTTCTCCTTTCCAGATGCTTCTGTTTTTGCTTATAGACAGCGCCGAATTCCATCATTCAATACCTGACCTGGAATATGCTGCTGATCCTGGGGTTGAGCTGCGCGTTGTGCCTGCCTATGCTCGCTGGTTCAGTCCAGTCGAAGGCGACTTTTCTGTAGCCATACGCCGCATCTGGCGCTCTGTGATTTATAGACGAGTCAGTCGCATCCGTGACACCGTTAATCGAAAAACTGTTTTACGACTTGACGTTCTCCAGTGCGTTCACTAGAACTGAATCGCGCTGTTGCGCATCTGTTTGTTCATGAGAGGAAATGAAACTGTGCGTTTCGGTCTGCGGACATGCTGGAGGCAGAGAAGCTGACAACGTATTACTTGAGGAACCGTAGATGCATCCATAGAAAAGGCGATTTTCAGTGCCACCGTTCACAGCGTGCGTCCGGGTCCCGCGAGAACAAAACCTGAAATCGAATGCAGCCAGTACATCCATGTGAACCAGCAAAATAAAGAAAAAAGCGAACAAGGAGCCAGTCTCTGTGAGCAACTATGAAGCATTCGACCTACATCTTAGACAGCGTTCGCAGAGCTCGTTCAAGCTTTGTCGTTTACAGAGAATATAAAATGGAAAGACTTCTGCAGGGAGGATACAGATGCAAGGCATCTCCATTTCCACGCAATTTTTTTTAGAAATCCTGTCCAGAGTCGAGCAACGAGACTCACGTTCAACCGCTGAACGTACATGAAGGGTATACGTTTACGGTAAGCGGGGTCCCGGCTTCGTGTGCATCACGGCGGTCGCCGTACCCCCATATATAGAAACGACGGAACCCAAGATCTGAACGGCAACCAGGTGAGGCCGCTCAACCTCTCTCCGGGGTTCGGCATGATCGGGTATCAGGCATCGTGGACGCCCCGAGGTGTACCATCAGCTGCAATGAGGGCGTCGATACCTCATACGAAGCCCACAGTACCGTACCGAGCACAAGGCCGATGCTTTGTACACATCATTCAGAGCATCCATGAGTTTCCAAGTGGATCAAGAAGGAGATCCTGGGTCAGCGCACATGCGACTGCGCCAGGCTGGACGTCGGTTTCGGATGTACCACGGCCATCGTCGTGCAACCGCCGACTTGTTCCACGAACCCTAAAAGGAAACGACGGGCAAGTCGCGTGGTTTTTGATGGCAGCATATGGCGCCCGACAAGCGACAGCGCGCACTCACAGAGCGTCCGAGAATCGGTACCCGACGATTCCCATCGATACGTTTAGGACGACAGACGTGCATCACGGGTACGGATGCAAGCCGAACCTGGTTCAGCAGCATACCGTGAAACATGTGCCGCATGCAGCAGATGGTGCACGGGAAGCAGACTTCAGGTTACTCGGCGGGGCAGACGAAAACGAGCGACTTGCTAGAATACGATGCCGCCTGCAACGATGTTCGCAAGTACTTTCTCTTCACCGATATTCGACCGCCTCGATCAATATTCGGAAACGTCTCGTGCTGGATGAACATCCATCGCCTTGCTGTTGAGCGAACGTTCCAGTGAATGATTTCGTATCCATGGTGGACATTGTGCTGAAACGGGGCAGGCTCTCGAGAAACAAAATATCCTTGGCCAGGAGAGAGGGCACTGCGTACTCGCCTGGGATCAGGTACTGGTATGGTAGGGTTCAGCGGTCCAGCACCACACACTGGAGCGCCGTATATTTACACCGTGAACGATTTGCCTGGCCAATCGATGACCGGCTATGGTAGCCCAGTATTCGATATTCGTACGTATACGTCAACAACCTGTTTTGGTTTGGAAAAAGCGCCAAGCGTATGCGACAACGCTTCTCAAGCGCTATGACTGTTGCAGTGACTGCTGGCAGCCACTGTGGGATACTTAATTCCCGCCACGAGCGTACTTTGCCTGTCGTTGTTGGATGATGCGCAAGTTGAGAAAACCGACGAGTGCGCGCACACCGCACACTGCTGCTCCAAGGTAACAGGCAGATGCGAAGACCCCGGCGAGTGCCATGTTCATGAAGATGCTTGCGAGCATGCCGTGACCTAAAATTTCGACCATGACGCTGAGCAGTTTGAAAGAGCGCTCGATTTCCAGCGTTCTCACGCGAATCTTGAGGTCGCCCGTCTCTATCTTCCGCAGTACCGATTCGATATAGGCGACTTTTCGGGGCTGCGTGACGACGCTGGCGAGGTCCTCCTTGCGCCAACCCAGCGCTTTGGTGGCGGTTTTCAACGCGGTCTTTGCTATGGATCCATCGCGGAGGTCGATGAGATCACGCAGGTACGGCTTGGTGAGACGTGTGATATCGAAGGCGGGGTCCAGTGCCTTGGCTGCACCGTCGATGGAGGTCAATGCACGGAAAACGAAGGTAAAGACTGCCGGAAACTGGAACGGCTGATCGTCGGCCACTGCTAGCAGCTCCTCTCCGATTGCCGAGAGCCTCTTCTCTAGCGTCATTTGGCGTGCAAGCTTCCTGTCCACCACTGGCAGACTCGGTAACGGATTTGTTGTCGTCTCTGGTGCTGGCGGCTGTTCGCCAGTGGCCTCTGCACCCGCGACGCCGCCCAGTTGCACGGCAGTGCCGTCGAGGCGTTCCCGGAACGCTTTGAGGAAGTACCGGGCGATGCGGTATACGGTAAGCCTGTCAGCGGTTTGTTTCAGGACACCCATTTCCGCCAGCGCATCCACAAAGGCTGCAACATCGTTCTCGTAGGTCGCGAAGACAAGGTTCACGACGGCCCGGCGCACTTTGGCAGTCAGGCGCTGGCACATGCCGAAATCATAGACCAGCAACCTGCCTTCTTCGTCTACTGCGATGTTTCCCGGATGCGGATCACAGTGAATAAAACCATGCCGCAGCGTTTGTTCCAGGAAGAAACGCCCGAGTCGCTCTGCAAGTAGCTTTCGATCGAGACCGAGGGCGTCGAGCGCCTCCACGGCGCTGATTTTGGTGCCTTTCACGTACTCCATGACCAGCACTCGCTTGGACGTGTAGGCATCGAGAATTCTGGGGACGCGCACCCAATCATTTGCGCCCCCGAACGCCCGAGTGGATCGCTCAAAGTTGTCTGCAAACTCTCGCGCATTCTGTGCTTCGTTTTCGTAGTCAATCTCCTCGTAGAGCAGCCGCGCCGACTCATTGTAGATTTCCACCCAGTTTCGTGAGGCGCCGTCTGTCTTCGGATCCAGCCAGTCTAGCATCTGCGCGAGCAGACGCAAGTTCTTCAGATCCACATCAAAAAGCTCCCGCAGTCCGGCGCGTTGTACCTTCACAGCCACGTCTTGTCCGTTGATGCGCGCTTTGTGCACTTGGCCGAGCGATGCGGCCGCCATGGGCTCCTCTTCGAACGTATCAAAGAGCTCCTCGATGTCGCGACCGAGGTCCTCCCTGATGATCTGGCGCACAACGCGAATGTTGAACGGTGGAACGCGATCCTGCAATGAGACAAGCTCTTCGATATACTCACGGGGGAAGAGGTCCACGCGCGTGCTCGCGAGTTGTCCAAGCTTGATGAACGTCGGTCCGAGACGGAGGAGGCCCTCCTTGAGCGCGCGGGCGTTCCGGCGGCGCAGCGCAGCGCGTTGCTTCGGATCCTGAACTCGACGCAGACGCAATTCCATCCACACCTGATGAAGCGCAAACGACCAGATTTCCACTGCCCGACTCGCTGGAGAGCCGAAACCGCGGCGCGCCCAGCCTGCCTCCAGTACGAGGCCCCATTCGGCAGAAGGCGAACGAGCCCTGCGGCGCTGCCGAAGTTTCGACATCCACTCGAGATATTTGAGCATGTTTGCGGCAAGCAGCCGAAGCCGCTGCTCGCACCAGACTGCCCCTCGCTGCACCTGCTGTCGAGTCTCGCGAAGGAGTTGCGGCGAGCGCCGCAGCGTCGTCCGAGCACGTTCCACCAGAAGACGACGCGCTCCAGCCAGTCGCTCGCTCCAGGTGCGACGCCACTCGGACGACCCCAGCCTCCTGTGAACGGCATAACGGTTGCGTGTCAAGTCTCCGGATTCCGTGCTGCCAGAGTTTGCACACGACACATTGTCCCATACGTGCCCGCTCCCGCCGTGTACACTGCGCAAACTAGCCAGCGTTCCGCGCTTCAGCCGCTGCGGTTGCGCCCCAGCTCCAACGAGTCGAGTACGCCGCACGATAGCGTTCCCTGCAGCCACCGCACTTCGTGGATGAGGCACTCTGTCAGTCGCTCCCAACCAGATTGAGTGCGCAGCCCAGCGTTGCGTTCTAGGAACTGGCACAATGAACCCGAGTGTCATGGTGTGCACCAGTTGACGCAAAACGCTCCTGGAACAAGTCACCACGAGCAGAAAACCCGCTTTTCGAAGTCTCTGCTACGCACCTTCGACGTCGTGTGGTGCAGTGTGTGCGAACGTGAACTGGGAATCGCCGCTCTGGGGCATTTGCGCTCCGGCGGCGAGCAGCACCGTGGACGCGCTCGACTCGCCCATTGTGTGGTGCAGGTTCTTTTTCCTATGGAGAAGACGTTTCCTTGGGTCAGCGTTCTCCGATCAAGCGCTTTTTCTTTTCTCACTTTTTTTCCAGTGCGCGGTGAAGTATTTATGAAACCCCCTACTTCCAAGTTACTTTACCTGTACTTCTTCTCGGATATTCTGGTCGTTTCATACGTCCTATCGTGTGTGCCTAGTGCCTGCCGTTCCGTATCCGCCTTTGCGCCTTAAATGCTGGAGCAGATAGTTCATAGAGCTAGAACTGCTTTTCCATACCCCAGAGGGCGTCGGCTCGAGGCGTGGTTCACCTGAAGTAGAATCGGGTCTCGTCGTCAGTTTGTGCTCGGACAGTCTGCGGATGCAGGCCTGTCTTCGCTGCACGACACGCTGGAGAAACATGGCTGTTCGGATATATCCTGGGAGCCGCCTCTCTCCTTC
>Ga0080006_1185110_pt1 | contig 21647 bp, 21 predicted proteins | sample RS3BMetagenome_FD_69209 | JGI IMG/M metagenome (GOLD analysis project Ga0080006, IMG submission 69209) | Ferric oxide microbial mat and aquatic microbial communities from Rainbow Spring, Yellowstone National Park, USA - RS3B (SPADES... ...
TTTGACTACAAATAAACTTTGAAAATCGGGGTTCGTTTATGCTTATTGGTTTGGTTCGGGGTTGCTATGATTAGGGCTAAATTACAAAGAAATGACGGCGCAACTTGGATAGCGCACCTGGCTTCGGACCAGGGGGTTGCGGGTCCAAATCCCGTCATGCCCGCCTTTCAATAGGGTATTGCTTGACGCAGAATAAAAACGCATATACTAAAGGATGCCTTTTTGCGCTGCTTAGCTCCGCCTCTTATGCAATCTGGGCAATTCTTTCTCTAATAATCGTAAACAACAATGGGATAGGCTCCAGCGTCTCATTAGATTCAATCTACATTCCACTTTTGATAATTGCTTGGATTCTAGTGCTTGTTTACAGAAAGAAAAAGGGCGTGTTTTCGCTTCCAATGATAAAGAGATCTGTGATGATTGGATTAATCTATACAGGTGGAACTCTCTCCTTATTTTATGCGTTAAGCTATGCAAAGGCCTTTCCGCTCACGATGGCAGCCTCATCTGCAGGTTTAATAGTTTTTGCTTTTCTTGTAAGAAAGAGGAATAAAAGCAAAGCAAGCCTGAAATATTTCATTTCAACCTTGGTTGCTTTTGCAGGAATTGCAATCATTACCTTTGGAATTTATGGGTCGGGTTTTGTCTTTAACCCTATTTACATCGCTTCGCTGCTTCCTCCCGTTCTACTATACGGACTTGCGGGGTACTATTCGTTTCGCGCCATGGAGGAAAAATATGATCCTGTAGGAATTCAGGCGGTAGGAATGACAGCCCAGACTCTTTCTGTAAGCGCAATAATTCTTGCACTGGGACTTGCTGGAGAGTTTGACAGCCTGACACAACAAGCTTGGATATACGCAACAATAATAGCCATCTTCTTGGCAGTAGGATATTTGGCAGAGCTAAAGGCATTTGACATAATAAAGAAAGCAAAGGCGGGGGCAATAAACACTGTGAACATACTCTCTAGTTTGGAATTCGTCGGGGTAGCAACCTATTCCATAATTTTTCTATCTTTGAACTGGCTGGACATGGTTTTAGGTGGAGCGCTTCTATTGTCAGGCATTGCGCTATTGCAGACAGTAGAATAAGAATTGCAAAGTTATTTAACCAAAAACTTCCGAAGTGAAGTGATAGAATGCACGACTTTACAATAAGGATTGCAGCAAAAAAAGACATGGCTGCAGCGAGCAAATTCGCTACTCCGATAGTCAAGGAACTCGGGTTCTACAACAAGGAACAGATGGCCAGAAACATCTATGAGATGAGTGCCAAAGAGTTGAAGGCAAACCTCAAGATATACAGGGACAGTGTAATAATCGCCATAACAAAAGAGGGCAAGATTGTTGGGCTGCTAACGCATTTTGTTGGTCTCAACCACGTCGATTGGCTGGACTGGATCCTTGTGGATCAACGCTTCAGAAAGAAGGGTTTGGGCAAGGCGATGCTAAACTACGCAATTCAAAACGCCAAGCGGAATGGCTGCCACAAGATATGGTGCGATACTGATCCGAATAACAAACAGGCGATAAAGTTCTTCAAAAGAATGGGCTTCAGAAAGATCGGGATAGCAAGAAAACACAGTTTCGGGCAGGATGTGATATTTTGGGAGAGGCTCTTTTAGCCGCTAATTTATTTTAAAAGAGTGCGCGTTCATAGAAATCACGGTGCTCATCTGACCAAGCTCATAGAGTACAGGCAGCTGACGAGCATACTTGCGATGTTTCTGATTGTGCAGGTCGCCGGACTGCTGATGACCTTCTTTTTCCTCTCGCCCGCCGAGATTTTCGTGAATACCGCGCAGGCTGGCGCTTCGCAAAGCGGCTTTGCCTACGCTCTCCTGCTGATAGCATATATTGCAGTCTCAGGTCTTGTGATAGCCTTCTTCTTCAAGAGGATGCATGGCCCGCTGTTCTACAGGAGCGTGGAGGCGCTGGCCGTGGGCGGCGGCTCGTTTTACTTCTTCTGGATCGCCTTTGCCTATTTCTTCCCCGCGTACTATATTGCTGATGCCGCGGCCTCGATCATCTGCGCTGGCGCGCTGGTTCTGGCCAAGAACAGATGGCTGCAGCTCCAAAACTTCTCAGCCATCCTGGCAAGCGTGGGCGCAGGCATATTTCTGGGGCTTTCACTGAGCGAGTATGGCGGCTTCCTCGTAACGTTCGTCTTCCTCGGATTCCTTGCGGCCTATGACTACATTGCTGTGTTTGTGACGAAGCACATGGTCACTCTGGGAAGAGAGGCTGTTGGCAGGGGGCTGGCGCTGCTTGTTAGCGTCTCGAACGTGGAGGTTCTGCCAAAGGGCTACCTCAAGGCAAGGGAGGAAAAGGAGGTGGGCAGGCAGCTGAAGAAAATGAACAACAAGACACTCCTGCGGCTGATGAGATCTGGAAGCGTGCCTGTGCCAACCATATCTGCGCTCGGGGCCGGGGACCTTATGGCCACGCTCATGATTGCGGTGAGTGCCTATGTCTCATTCTTCAGCTATTTCTTCAGCGCTCTGCTGGTGCTCATGATGTGCCTTGGGATAGTCTTCATCTCTTATGTTGCGAAGCGCTACAGGGCTTTCATGCCAGCAATACCACCGCTCTTCTCATTCTGCAGCTTCGCCTTCGGGATATACGCGTTGATGAGTGCAACTGTCAGCCTGATACTGCCGCTGACACTTTTTTTGGGGGGCCTGGCAATCCTGGTAATTGTTGTCCTGACCGCCATAAGGCAGAGCAGGAAAGGCGCTGGTGCGGGGCTCAGGCCGCGAGGGGCTACTTCTTTTCGATCTTCTCGATCCTGACCCTGAACGTTTCCTTGACAAGAGTTTGGCCGCGGCCCCTGCAAACCCTGCAGCTCTTGTCGAATATCTTTCCGCGCCCTCCGCACCTGCCGCACGAGCTCTGCATGAAGAAGAATGAGCCGATCCCCTGCGATCCGCCCCTGCGCACAATCCCAGTTCCGTTACACTCAGGGCATGTGATTATCCTTGATCCGGGCTCTGCGCCGCTGCCGCCGCAATGGTCGCATTCGGCGTAGTGCTGTATCTCTATCTTTCTGTCCAATCCTTTTTCCATGTCAGATATAGGAATGTTCAGGTTGAGCTGCTGCTCTTCATACTCCTGCCTCTGCCTGCCGCCGACACTGCTAAACAGGTCCTCGAAGTCGCCCAGGGGCCCGAAGTCTATTCCCATCTGCTTGAAGATGCTCTCGAAATCGAAGTTGCGCATTATGTCTTCTGGTCTGTACCACTGGCTGAACTGTGCGGATCCCAGCATGTCATACTGCTGCCTCTTCTGCGGGTCGCTCAGCACTGCATATGCTTCGTTGATGGCCTTGAACTTCTCCTCCGCTTCCTTGCTCTTGTTGCGGTCCGGATGGTACTGAAGCGCAAGATTCCTGTATGCCTGTTTTATCTCATCCAGCGTTGCGTTCCTTTTTACGCCCAATATTTCGTAGTAGTCCTTTGCCATTTTTAGCCTCTGAAGTTTGCATCTGCAGAGCCTTCGCTGCTGTCAGAGGCTCCGCCGCCAGGGCCCTGCCCCGGCCCCTCTTCTGGACCGCTCTGGCCTTCACCTTTGCCGTATATGCTGGCGCCTATGTCCTGCAGCGCCTGCTTGAGAGTGTCGAGCTTGTCCTTTATCCTGCTGTAGTCGTCTTTGTCGAGCGCGTCCTGAAGCTCGCTTTTTGCCCTGTCAGCTTTCTCGTACGTCTCCTTGGGTATTTTATCCTTGTTCTCCTTCAGCAGCTTTTCGGCCGAGTAGACGAGCGTCTCGGCGTCGTTCTTTGTCTGCACCTTCTCCAGCTCCTCCTTGTCCTGGCTCGCATAAGCCTCTGCTTCCTTTACCTTCTTTTCTATTTCCTCTCTCGACATCTTATTGGGCGCCACTACCTGTATTCCCTGCTCCTTTCCGGTCTTCTTGTCCTTCGCGGTGACGTGCAGTATGCCATTGGCATCGATATCGAAAGTTACCTCTATCTGCGGCATGCCCCGTGGGGCAGGGAGTATTCCGGTTAGCGTGAACCGACCCAGGCTCACGTTGTCCTTAGCCATGGGGCGTTCGCCCTGCAGTATGTTAATATCCACTGCCTGCTGGTTGTCCTCAGCCGTAGTGAATATCTGCGACTTCCTTATCGGCACTGTCGTGTTTCTTGGAATCAGCACTGTAGTCACTCCGCCAAGCGTCTCAACACCAAGGGAGAGCGGGGTCACGTCAAGCAGTACTATGTCCTTGACCTCCCCTGTAAGCACTCCTGCCTGCACAGCAGCCCCGAAAGCCACAGCCTCCATTGGGTCCACTCCGCGTTCTATCTTCTTCCCATAGAGCTGTTCAACGTATCTTTGCACTATGGGCATTCGCGTAGGACCGCCGATGAGTATGACCTTGTCTATGGCGCTGGGATCCAGTTTCGCGTCCTTAAGCGCCTGCTGCATCGGCCCCCTTGTCCTTTCTACTATAGGCATGACCAGATCTTCGAGCTTGGCCCTTGTCAGCGTGTAGCTGAAATTGACAGGCTTGCCTCCGACGCTTCCGAGGAATGGCAGGTTTATCTCGCTGGTGAGTGTCGTAGACAGCTCTATCTTTGCCCGCTCTGCTGCTTCTCTGACTCGCTGAAGTGCCTGCACGTCCTTGCTTATGTCAAGATTGTGCTTGTTCTTTATCTCCGCCTTCAGGAAATCAACGAGCACATTGTCCATGTCTGTGCCTCCGAGCTGCGTATCGCCGCTTGTGGACTTGACTTCGAAGACGCCGTTCCCGAATTCCATTATTGTGACGTCAAGAGTGCCTCCGCCGAAGTCATATACGAGTATGCGCTGCTCCTTGTTGGCCTTATCAAGGCCATAGGCGAGGCATGCTGCGGTTGGCTCGTTGACTAGTCTGACTACCTTGAGGCCTGCAATCTCTCCGGCGTCCTTGGTTGCCTGGCGCTGGTTGTCGTTGAAGTATGCTGGCACTGTGATCACCGCCTCCTTTACTTCTTCGCCAAGGAAAGCCTCGGCATCGTGCTTTATCTTCTGCAGAAGTATTGCGGACAATTCCTGGGGCGTGTACTCTTTCCCGAATATCTTGTACTTGAAGTTCGTCCCCATCTTTCTCTTGAACGCTGTCACTGTGCCTTCTGGGTTTGCGACTGCCTGCCTTTTTGCGGGTTCGCCGACAAGCCTCTGGCCGTCCTTCGTGAATGCGACGTAGCTAGGGAAAGACTTGCCGTAGAGTGAAACTCCCTCTGCGCTTGGTATGAGCACGGGCCTTCCCCCCTGTAGCACGGCTGCTGCTGAATTCGAAGTCCCAAGATCAATTCCTATTATCTTCGACATTCCTATTCACCTTTTGCTTTCCCCTCGTTTGAAGCATCGCCTTTTGACACGATCACAGCACTCGGTCTGAGCAGCATATTGTTGAAGGTATAGCCCTTGCGCACCACCTCTAAGATTGTACCCTCCGGCTCCTTGCTCTCCCTTGTCATTATTATCTCGTGCCTATAGGGATCATATTTGCCTTTTGAGTCCACCTCCTTGAGGCCGGCTGACCTGAGTGATCCGAGTATGTTTGAGAACACCAGCTCCACCCCTTTTAAGTGTTGCCTATCGTGCTCCGCGTCGTTGAGCGCTGAAAGCGCGAGCTCGAACTCATCTAGGGTCGGGAGCAGCGCCTTGACGAGCTCGGCTTTTCCGATGTCCTTTGCCGCTTCCAGCTCCTTCGCTGACCTCTTCTTATAGTTGTCGAACTCAGCCGCAAGCCTGAGCAGCTTGTCCTTCATCTCGGCCACCTCTTTTTCCGGCCCGGTCAGGGCAGGCGCCTCATTACTTGGCTGGCTTTGCTCTTTTTTCCCGTTTTTCTCCTGCTGTTTGTCTTCCAGTGCCATAAATCTCACCTTTGAACAGTTCATCGAGCTTGCTCGCGAACTGCATCATGCGATTGAATTCTGCGATCATCTCCGCCTGTATCTCCTGTATCGTGCTCTCGAAGTCGCTTGCGCGAAGGTAGTATTCCCTGCCCTTTCTGACCACAAGCCCGGAGTCAATGAACTTGTTAAGGTTGTAGATTGCTGTGCTGAGCGGCAGCCTCAGCTTCTTGCTCAGTTCTTTGCTCGTGGTGCCCCTGCCTTTCAGGCTGTTGTTCACTATAGTGCTGAACATGGCCCTTTCGGATTTGTCATCCTTGCCTGAAAGGTCAAACGATTCGAAGAACCAGTTGGTGAGAGACTGCGCACTCTCATCGCTTGGCCTTCCGACCGTCTTGATCACTATCTTCTCTGACTTTGGCATGTTTCAACATATACTTGTTCTAATATAAAAATATTTGCTTTTTAGCAAGAAAAAGTTAAAATATTAAGAGGCTCTTGTCGGTCTCCCGCCGGCCAGCGCGGCGATTATCTTCTGCATGGCTTTCTCCTGCATGTTGCCAAAAAGCATGTTGCGACATTGGCCGGGGTTGGGCGGATTGTGCGCGTTTAGCGTACTATTAACGTATTAGACAGTGTGACAATATCAGAGGGGGCGGTGGGTTCATCGGAACTGGATTCCAGAGCACTGGCACGCAACATGCCAGTCGGACGCGAGCCACTTCTGAGCTGTCTTCCATTAGTTTTTATTTCCGCAAAATACTTTGCAGCTTTTCCTGAGCCCCGAAAAAAGCATTGAAGATTTTTTCCTCCCACATTAACCTTTGCGCGTTGTCATAATTTGCTTTGCCAAATTCTTTTTCGAGCAACTTAAAGTATTCCATAGCTTTTTTGGCTACCTCTTGCTTTACCTCTTTATTAAACAGATAATCGAATTTCGTTATTCCTAAGTCCTGTGAAGTGGATGTTGAATACTTGAGAAAAGCTGCTATTGTTTCGTGTGTATACCCAGGATTAGAAAATGTCCTTTCTATTGTTTCGGGATCAAACAATGGCCTTTCTCCTTCCTCCCAATGACTGAAAAACACCTCCTCTCCGAAGGCGTATGCGCTTCTTATAGGAAGAAGGTACAGCCCCATTGCCACTAGCGCGGCCATCGAATTTATGCCCTTTCTTTCATTTCCGTCGTCAACTTTGCTAAGTGCGTATAGTTGCGCAAGCGTCTCGTTAGCTGTATAGGCAGTTCCATTAATTGTATCGTATTTTTCCAATTTGACATGGCCTATTTCATGGTGCAGCATCATTTTAACGCCGTCTTTCAGTTCGCTCAGCGCCGGAGTGTTGATGATGTCTGTCATTAATTTGGCGCATTGGGGAGAAAAAAGAACTAGGCCGATTTTTTGGACACCATCGGTGCTCTCTACCGTATTTGTCAGAGCTGCTAGGTTTACTGATTCAATGTGCAGAAAATTCGGTTTGAAAGCAATTATCACTAGGTTATCAGTATCTAATAATTTTCTTGCGGACAAAGTGATATCTATGGTTGTTTTTTTGTCTATCTTGCTTTGCAAACTTTTTATTATTCTTGCAGGAGGTCCTAAAACATCATCGTCAGGAATGTTTATGTTATTTCTGACTGCGCATTCCAAGAGTCTTTTAGCATCGTTTATTATTCCTTCGCTAGTTTCATCTTCGTATGAATCTTTTCTTTTTCCAAATAGGTTTTTGATGGAAGGCATGCTTCAACACACGCTTATATCGTGCAAAGGCGCCTTTAAAATAGTTTAGATGAAGTTCGTTTTTAGTGAAACTGGCCGCATCAACATTTCCCAATACAGAATTCCTCTTTTGGTTCTTGTGTCCTTGCACATTTAACTCTAAGTTTTGTGAAGTAAATGGGGCTAGTCTTTCCGCCTGTGGCGGAACGAAGTTTTCCTATTGAGCCAATGGAGTCAGCAATCTATCTTTTATCTCGCGCCTGTGGACTCTGCGGGATTCGAACCCGCAACCCCCTGCATGCCATGCAGGTGCGCTACCGTTGCGCCAAGAGCCCAACAATGAATCGGCTTGCTCGGCTTTAAATCCCCTCCTCAGCGCCTATACTGGGGAGACGAAGAGTATGTTTCCCCCGCGAAGCAGAATTGTGCCGAGCTTTGTCTTTGGGCTGCCGTCGCCGCCAAGCTCCTCCGCCTCGATGAGCACCATGTTCATGTGAGCGTCGAAGGACGAGACTTTGCCCCTTATTCCATCTCCGTTCTTCAGTCGGACCATAACGTGCTGCCCGATCGACTTGCTTAGAAGATCAAAAGGCCTTTCACCCTGCATAATAAAACCAAAACAAATGCAAGTCTCAGCTATTTAATGGCTTCTATTTCTTCTTCGACTCCTTTCTCTTTATGGCGAGCTTGACAGAGCCAGTGCCAAGAGGTATCTGCTTGCCAACGAGTATGTTCTCGGTGACTCCGCGCATGCGATCTACCTCTCCAAATGCTGCCGCATTGATCAGGTGCTTGACAGTCTCCTCAAACGCGGCCCTTGCGAAGATTGATTCCTTCTTCCCCACCAGCCCATGCCTCCCTATGCTCTGTATCGTCCCGCTTGCTGTCATAGCATCTGCGATCAGAGCGATGTGCCTATCGTTCACGGATATGTCCTGCTCCTCTAACGTTTTTTTCAGCTCGAGCACAAGTGTGTTTCTTGCAGCTTCTATTCCGAGCACCCTGTACATGGCGAAGAGATCGTTAGTATATATCTTCCCGGGCTCGACTCCCTCAACCTGCATCACAGCCTCGATGTTGCTGCCGGCGGCCTCTATGTAGAACTCGCCATCTTTACCCTGGACCACCATCGCCCTTCCCGCGCCCTCTATGCCGTTGACTATCGACTTTGTTATCTTTACCGTGACCGCGCGCACGTCTTTGAGGCTCTTCATGTGCGTGTTGACTATTATGTTCCCGTGCTCACCAACCTTTGCCTCTATGCCCAGCTCTTTGGACAGTCTTGAGGCCACAGACCTAGCGGTTAAGGCCGCTGCCTGCATCGACTGCTCATTGAGAACTATCAGTATCTTGCCGTTGGAGAAGTTCTCTATGATCCGCTTCATGATGCTGCTCATCTTTATCTCGCTTATCTTCTTTGCCACCTCGTCCGCCTTGGCAAAGCTCTTTGCGTAGCTTTCTTTAAGGCTTATTCGCATCAACGGCGACGAAGGCGTCTTCTTAGCATCGAGCAGCTCTATTATCCTGGGCAGCCCAGAGGTCGCGATTGCTGTGGCTGCTACGCCAGTCATGTGGAAAGTCCTGAGCACCATCTGCGTTCCGGGTTCACCGAGCGACTGCGCGGCTACTATGCCCACTGGCTCGCCTGCCTGCACTTTGTACTCCTGCTCCTTCGCCATAGTCATTCCTTCCTCTCTTTGACGAACTTTACCTTTGTAGGGTCGACGCCGTCTCCGCCGTATATCGTTTCAATGATGTTGTTGTTGACATCGCGCACGCTGCTGTCGCGCACCACGTAGTAGTCCTGCAATGCGTTCGCGAGCCTTCGCTGCAGGTATCCGCTCCTTTGCGTCAGAAGCCCCTTCTGTATTACTGTCCCCCTGCCACCGACTGCATGCATCAGCATCTCTATCGGAGTGAGCCCATCGAGGAAGCTGTTCTTTACAAAACCGCGCGCCGCTGCGCTCGTATCGTTCTTGGCTATGTGCGGCACCACCCTTTTGGAGTAGTAGCCGCGCTTTATCCTGCCTCCCTCCCTGCTCGCCTGCTGGCCGAGGAACATGCTCATCTGTTCGAAGTTGAGTATGCTTCCTCTAGCTCCCGAGTTCGCCATCAGCATCGCGAAGTTGGACTTGTCGACGTTCTTGTTTAGCAACTGTATTGCCTTGTTCCTTGCAAGGTCGAGCTCTACCATTATTATCTGCTCCAACGACTGCCTGAGCGTCATGCCGAGCAGCGGTTCGAGCTTCTTGCTCTTGTACTGCTGTATGAGGCTCTCCACTTTAGCCTCGGTCTCAGCAATGAGCCGCTCCTTCTCCTTCATCATCTCTTCGCTGGACACGTACTCCTTCACTCCTATCGTGGCCCCTGACAGGGTCGCATAGGCGTAGGCGAGCCTAGATGACTTGGCCAGGAATACGCGCAGCGCATCGAATCCGCACTGCATCGCTATCGCTGCGAAGAGCTTGTTTGATCCTCCGCTCCCGTATACCTTCTTGTTTACAGAGCCCTCGACCAGCTCGCCGTCCTTTATCACAAAACCTTGCGATTCAAAATTTAACCCCTTGGGCAGCACCATCGAGAATATCTTCTTGCCGCTGAACGTGCCGTCCTTCTCTGCCTTTGGCAGCTCCCTTATGCCAGCGGCGCCTAGCAGGTATTCTGCCTCATCTTTGTCGAGCCGCGTCTCGTCCTGCGTCAGTAGGTACAGGCCTATAACACCGTCCTCGCCATTGGCTATTATCACGTTTCCGTCCCTTGGCGAGAACACCTGGTCCTGAACCTCCATGAGATACTTGGCCTCTGCCTGCGCCTCTAGGGTCTGCGGTATGTGGAGGTTCATCTCGTCCCCGTCGAAGTCGGCGTTGTATGGCGCAGTGGCCGGATAGGTTATCCTGAAAGTCTTGCCTGGCAGCACCTTCACTCGGTGTGCCATTATGCTTATCCTGTGCAGCGAAGGCTGCCTGTTGAACAGCGCTATGTCTCCATCTTGCAGCTGGCGCTCTAGAATGTAGCCTGGCTTGAGCTCCTTGAGCAGATCCTCCTTGTTTGTGTCGAGTATGCGCTTGCGCTTGCCGTCGGGGCCGATGATGTTGACGACCATCGGATACTCATTCCGCTCCAGCAGCTTCTTCGCTGCTTCGAAGTTCCATTCGGTGACGTAGAATGGGAGCGTCAGCTTCTCAGCTATTGCGCGCGGAACGCCTACCTCGTCTATGTCTATGGCTGGGTCCACGCTGATCACAGTCCTTGCTGAGTAGTTGACCCTCTTTCCTGACAGGTTGTACCTGAACCTGCCCTCCTTGCCCTTCAGCCTCTGGGCTATCGTCTTGAGTGCCCTTCCGCTCCTGTGCCTTGCGGGAGGTATGCCGCTGGTCTCGTTGTTGAAATACGTTGTCACGTGGTACTGCAGCAGCTCCCACAGGTCGTCGATTATGATCTGCGGCGCGCCGGCATTTATGTTCTGCTCTAGCCTCTGGTTGATGCGCATTATGTCCACGAGCTTGTGCGTGAGATCATCCTCGCTTCGCTCCCCTGTCTCAAGAGTTATGCTGGGCCTCACGTCGACAGGCGGCACAAGCAGAGTGTTTAGCACAAGCGCCTCCGGCCTGCTCGTCGTCGGGTCCACGCCGATTATCGCGAGATCCTCGTCACTTATCTTAGCGAGCATGTCGCGTATCTCATCCGGCTTGAGCCTGCGCTCCCCGAGGTAGAAGTATGTGGGCATGGAGAACTTGAGCTTCTCCTGCACTGACTGGCAGTGCGGGCATTTCTTGACGCTCTTCAGCCGCTTGAGCATATCCTGCTCCGCATGCTTCTCTCCCTCGTTCTCTGGCGCCGGATTCTCGGCCGCTATTTCCTTGGCGACCTCCTCTTTGAATACCTCTATCTGCTCGTTGTTCAGCAGTATGCGGTGGCACTTCTGGCACGTGGCCTGCAGAAGCATGCTGATTATCTTCCCGAATTCCGAATGAATGACAGGCCTTACCAGCTCAATGTGGCCGAAGTGGCCGGGGCAGGTCTTCGCCCTTCCCCCGCAGGTCTTGCACACGAGGCCAGGGTCAATGACGCCGAGCCTCTGGTCGAGAAGCCCTCCGTCTATGGGATAGCCGTCCTCGTTGTATGTGTCTGGCACGGTGAGCTTGGCCACGCTCAGCTTCTTTATCTGCTCCTGAGTGAATATCCCGAACTTTATCTGCTTAATCACTTCCGCTTGCATGTCTATTCCTCCATACCAACCTGCGGCCTGATGTGCAGGCTTTTTATCTCGTCAAGCAGTAGCTTGAACGCATAGCTTATCTCTACTTCGGCAAGCTTGCTGCTGTTGCAGAGCGGGCAGACGTCCACTCGCTTGGCATAATCGTGGTACCCTGTGCTCCCGCATTCCTTGCAGATGAGAACAGTTGCCTTGTCGCTCTGGTCCAGCATTCGCTCCTTCAGCAGAAGGCTGGCTCCATAAGCCACGAGTACGTCTCGCTCCATCTCTCCGAACCTGAGGCCTCCGAGCCTCGCCTTGCCCTCTGTTGGCTGGTGGGTGAGTATCTGCACCGTACCCCTGCTCCTGACCTGCATCTTGTTGCTGACCATGTGGTGCAGCCTGTTGTAGTAGACTACTCCCTGGAAGAGCTTCGCCTTGAAAGGCCTGCCAGTCACCCCGTCATACATTGTCTCTTCGCCGTACCTCTCGAAGCCGTGCGCCTCGAGTATCTTCGCGTAGCTCTCGATTCGCTCGCTGCCCTTCTCGCTGAACGCAGTTCCGTCGATCCTAGTGCCCTTCAGGGCTCCGGCCTTCGCGCCAAGGGTCTCCAGCAGGTGGCCGAAGGTCATCCTGCTAGGTATGCCGTGGGGGTTGAGAAGGAGGTCTGGCACGATTCCCTGCTCGCTGAACGGCATGTCAGCATGCGGCACCACAAGCGCCACCACGCCCTTCTGCCCGTGCCTGCTTCCGAATTTGTCCCCGATTTCAGGCACGCGAAGCGAGCGCGTCCTGACCTTGACTATCCTTGTGGCCCCGGGCGATTCGGTGAATATGACTTCGTCTACAACCGCGTTCTCCCCTGGCTTTAGCACAATGCTGTCGTCCCTTGTCTTCTCCTCGAGGCCACCGGCGCCTATGCTCTCCTCAAGGAATCTCGGAGGAGCGACTTTGCCTATCAGCACGTCGCCTTCCTCCACGCTCATCTCAGGCTCTATCACTCCGTCCTCGCTCAACTTCGAGTATGCATGCTCACCCAGATAGCCCTCGGTCGTGGCTGGAGGTATCTTGAACACATCTTTCTGCCCACCGGCATACCTCCTCTCCTCGTCCGCATATGTCTTGTAGAACATGCTCCTTGCGAGTCCCCTGTCAACCGCCGCCTTGTTAAGCACCACTGCATCCTGCATGTTGTAGCCGTAGTAGGTGGAAAGCGCCACAACGAAGTTCTGGCCGGATGCATGCTCTCCAAGATGCAGAGATTCATAGGCTGTAGTGGTCACTATAGGCACCTGCGGGTAGAAGAGAATGTATGCCCTAGACTCAAAGCGCAGGTTGAAGTTTTTAGCGTACAGACCCTGCGCCTGCTTGATGAAGCTCGCCAGCATGAGGTGCCTTGGCGCGCTGTTTGTCTCGGGGAAGGGCGCTGTGTTTATTGTGAAACCGAAGATAGAAGCTGGGTCGACCTCGAGATGCGTATGTTTGTCAGTTATTTCTGCTTCTGTCATGGCCACTAGGGCGTTCTCCTCCTCCTCTGCATCAAGGAACTCGATGATGCCGCTCCTTATCAGATAGCTGAAGTCTATCTCCTTCTTCTCAAGCTTCTCCATCAGCTCTTTGGTGAGCTTAGGCTTGCCGCCCTCGACTATAATATAGGGCTTCCTGACCCTGCCTCTGTCTGTGTTTATGTGCACCTCGTTCAGCTTCTGGAGGTACGCGATGTTGACCTCTCCGGAGATTATCCCCTTGCGCCTCGCCGCCCTTATCTCGTTCACATAGGCGAGCGGGTCAGCCACATAGCCGATCGCCCTGCCGTTCAGATGAACATAGCACCTTTCGCTTATCTTGCTTGCCATCTCAATCCTTCTCTATCTTGCCTATCTCCCTTAGCTTAGCCTCGACCTGCTTCTCGTCGGCGCCAACGCTCACTCTAGACATTATTGCCAAGTACTTCGTAAGCCCAACATCAAGGCCCTCTGGGGTCTCGGAGATGCAGATCTTGCCCCACTGCGTTCCATGCACCTCCCTCGCGTTAAAGTGGGGATGCTTCTTCGCAAGCGGAGATTTCAGCCTGCGCAGGTTGGTGTATGTGCTGATAAGGTTTGTCCTGTCAAGAACCTGTGAAACGCCGGTCTGGCCGGCGACCCATGTGCCCGTGCCCATCGCATAAGATATCTTCTCAGTTATAGTCTCAGGGCTGATTATCGTTGGTATGCTCAGCTTCCTGCCCCTTGCGCTGGCGCGCTCTATCTGGTACTTGACATCTTTCACGAAGAACCTGAACGCGTATGCGAAGAGCTCTTCCATAAGCTGCCCGGCGTACTTGACCCGCTTGTTCGAATAGTGGTCCTTGTCGTCCTGCGGAGCGAGCCTGTTCGCCACTATGCTCGCGCGCCTTGCCATCTGCAGCACATACCTCCCTTTCTCCTTCCTATCCTCCGGCTGAGTGCCTATGTGCGGAAGCAGGTATGTGTCTAGCTGCGTCTCTGCGCGTTTGAGCTGGTACTCTTTGGCCTGGCCTGGAGCCGAGAACTTGCCAAGTTCAAGCAGCGCGTCGCTAGGCCCGAGGTCCTCGACCTTGCTCATCTCCACGTTGAGCAGCATGTCGTTCTTGTAAGCCTGCACGTCGCTGGCTGCATCTAGCATCTCGCTTATCTGCATGCCGAGAGCGCGCAGTATCAGTATCATGCCAACTGCCTTGTGCAGCGTGGGGAATTCGACGCTGAAGATTCCGTTCTGGTTTCTCGACACAATCGTCCTCGCCCTGAAGCCTGGGGCCGTTGAGAATACCTTGCTCGTCACCTCTGCGCCGCCTTTCTCCTTGCTCGTTATAATGCGGTTTGGAGCAAGGTCCTCGAGGCCTATCAACACCCTCTCGGTACCCTTGATTATGAAATAGCCGCCGGGATCGTCGGGATCTTCGCCTTTTTCAATCAGCTGGCTCTTTGTGAGCGTTCGGAAATTGCAGAGGTTGCTCCTGACCACTATAGGCAGCTCGCCTATGAAGACCTCGCCGTAGCTCGCCTCCTTTTCTATGCCCATTATGACAGGCACGAACTCAAGGAATATGGGAGACGCATAGGTGAGGTTCCTGAGCCTCGCCTCGTTCGGCAGTATGCTCCTCCTAGAGCTGTCTGCCTCAATCACAGATGGCTTGTCCAGCCTTATCTTCCCGAGCTTGAGCGAGAAGCCCTCGACGCTTGGCTCGATGGTAGCCTGCTGGTCCACTATCTTCTGCATGTCGTGCTCCACGAAGCGGTTGAAGCTCTCTATCTGGTGCTGCACAAGTGAGTTGGAACTGAGGTAAGAATCCAGAAGTATGTTCTTCCTCATTTGAACCAGCTAACCCCGCTACCTCTCAACGACAAGCCTGTAGTAAGTGTAAGCCTTCCCAAAATCCTCGCGGTCTATCTCGAGCACGTCTCCGGCCTTGGCCCCGAGCTTCTTTGCCTGCGGGTCGTTTACAAGTATCTTGGGCAGGTTGCTCAGAGTGATCCCGAGAGATGCAAGCAGTGAATTGACTTCGTTCCTGCTCATTATTCTGTGCGTGGGCACGAGGTCGTGTTCTCGCTTGCTCAACGATCCACCTAAAAGAAGGGTTACACTAACGTTGCCATTAGTCTGAACTACTTATAATAATTGAAAAGATTTATATTAGTATGCCTGCGCCATGGGTTTAGGCTTCTAACATTTACACATCATCGCCATCGGCGAATATTGTATCGCCTCCAAATCTTCACATCACATATTTTATCAGGCATGCGGCACTGATAAAGCCGAACTGCGGCAGGGATTGGATTTGACGTCCAAGAAAAGATTCTTAATTTGCCGGGTTCTTGCCCTGGCTCCATCGCTTTGAACAGGAATAGAAAGAGCATGCCGGCTCGCGCATGATGCGCGTGAAGTGTCTTCGAAAGCTGTGGCGGCGCTAATGTTAATATAATCTGACTCGGAAATTCAGATTATGCTGACGATGGGAATAGAAAGCAGCGCCCACACCTTCGGAGTGGGAATTGTGGATGACGGTCGGGTTCTCGCGAACGAGAAGATGGCGTACGACGTTGGAAGCAGGGGGATGATTCCGTCAAAGGTTGCGGAGACGCATGTGAAGAACGCAAGCGCAGTGGTAAGGATGGCGCTCGAAAAGGCAGGCGTAGGGATCAGGGACATAGAAGGAGTGGGTTACACGAGGGGGCCCGGGATTGGGGCGTGCCTGCAGGTCGGCCAGCTTGCAGCAAAAACAATAGCGAACGGGCTTGGAGTGAGAATTGTGCCTGTGAACCACGCAGTGGCGCACGTGGAGATAACGAAGCATGAAGCAGGGCTGAAAGATCCTATAGCCCTCTACGTAAGCGGTGGAAATTCGCAGATACTAAAGCTTGCTGAAAGGCCATTCAGGCACTACCAGATACTAGGTGAGACGTTTGATGTGGGAGTCGGCAACATGCTGGACGCGTTTGCGCGCAAGATAAAGCTGAAGCCCGCATGGGGCTCAACTGTTGCGAAGCTTGCGGAAAACGGCCGCTACGTCCCCATGCCCTACACGGTGAAAGGCATGGACTTCGCCTTCACCGGCCTGCTGACATATGCTTCGAGCCTCGCTGGAAAGAAAAGCAAAGAGGACCTGTGCTATTCGATTCAGGAAACGGCGTACTCAATGCTCTGCGAAGCTACAGAGCGCGCGCTACTGCTCACGAACAGCAGCGAGCTGGAGGTATGCGGAGGGGTGGCGCAGAGCGCAAGGCTACAGGAGATGCTGAAGAGCGTGTGCAGGGAGCACAGAATCAAGTTTGGCGTTGCGAAGAACGAATTCAACGCCGACAATGGGGGAATGATTGCCTACGTGGCCGAGCGGATGCTGAAAAGCGGCCTCTCAGAAGCGCTGGAGAACTGCGACATAGAGCAGAGATACAGGATAGACAGGGCGGTGGTGGTGTGAGGAAGCTCAGCGAAGGGGCGGAGGCGAAGGTTTTCGAGACAAGGATATTCGGAATTGACGCTGTGGTAAAGACTAGGCATGCAAAGGCCTACAGGATAAAGGAGCTCGATGAGGCGCTTCGGATAACGCGCACACGCAGGGAGGCCAGGGCGATGATGCGGGCAGCCAACTCAGGAGTTAACGTGCCGAGGCTCATCGGACTCGGAAGATTCTCCATATACATGGAGAAGCTTGGCGGCAGGCTGCTGAAGGACGTGCCGGGGAAACGAGCCTCATATTCGGACATTGGCGAGATGCTCGCGAAGATGCACGCGGCAGACGTGATACACGGCGATTTCACTCCTGCAAACGTGATTGTGAGGAAGAGGAAGGTGTACGTGATAGATTTCGGTCTGTCGGACATAAGCAACAGCGTTGAGGACAAGGCGATAGACCTTCTGCTTATGAAACGTTCGGTCAGCGAGAAGCAGTACGGGGAGCTTTCAGGCTCTTACGCTAAGGCCTACGCTGACTCAAAGAAGATATTCGCCAGGCTAGCAGAAATTGAAAGGCGCGGCAGATACCAGATAAGGACGCTTGCCTAATCGGTTTCTCCTAATGTTGCAAGTTCCTCTATGAAACTTCTGCTGAATTTTGCGCCCAGGAGCCTCTTGCCGTCCTTAATGCTGACCCATTTATAGGACGCGTGCTCATCGCTAAGCCTAAATTTTCTTTTGTTGGTCCTAAGGCTGCAGAGGAAGGTAACAAGCAGGAGCGGCACCCGTATCCCGTGCGAAGTTCTTATTCTCGAGATCGACGCTTCGAATATTCTTATGATTTTAAGATCGCTCTTTCTGATTCCTAGCTCTTCCTCTACTTCCCTGCGCAGGGTTTCTGCTACGCTTTCTCCCCACTCTGCCTTGCCTCCGGGCAGGTCCCAGAAGATCCTGCTTCTTTTTGTTGAGGAGAGCTCGGGGATGCCGGAGCTGAGGAGGAGTATTTTTCCCTTGTTTAGGATTAGCGCCTTGATGCCCACGAAGAACAACCATTTCTTCTGTTTGAAAAGCTCTTCGGCTTTCATCAAATCGCGCTAGAGCTCGCCCACCCTCCTCTTCTGGGCCCTCTTCATCCTCTTCCTGCGCTTCTTCACCCACTTCCAGCGCATTCTCCCTTTCTTCTTCCACTTTCTAGGTATGCTTCCCAATCAAACACCAGCTGTGACGAATGAGATTTAATACTGCTTACCTATATTAAAGTGTGGTTTGAGTGCACCGGGGAGTTATTGCTTACTTCATAATCTTGGCTGTGATGGCTGTTATTGCTGCTTATCTCTACTTCTCCCAAGGATCGAAGGCGCTTCCTGCCACCACAACAGTCAGCGCAGAAAGCACAACATCGGTAAGCACTACCATTTTGCCAAACACTACGCCCGCAAACACCACCACGCAGAGCACCACCTCCATCTACTTCGCCAGCTGCATATCAAAAAACTCAACTGTGCCGATCTTCAACGGCAACTTCTCAACAGGCACATACGCGGGCTGGAATGTTGTGGGCCCTGGTTTCGGAGCGGCGCCATTTAACATAATCAAGGCCAACGCGGACGGCGCTTACTACTCTGCGCCATGGAACGGCTATGATGGCAGCTTTGTGGCAACAGACTATACCAGCGGGCTCGCCCTCCAGGCCGGCAACCTTACCTCTGACGTGTTCAACGCGAGCGAGCTTTACCTCAATTTCAAGATAATCTCATCGGCAAGCTCGCTGCTTTATGTGCAGATACTCGAAAACGGGAAGCCTGTAATAACTGATCACTACAACACCTACAGCTCCCCGCCTGGCGTGGCAAACCCTCAGAGCACGTTTGTTAATGCAAGCATACCGCTTGCGACTGTTCTCTGCAAGCCGGTGAGCATAAGGCTGGTGGCGGGCGTGACTGGCAAGTCATCGGAGGGAACGGGCTACATTGCTGCTGGGGACTTCTACCTGAGCAGAACGCCTGCGAAGAATCCTACGCAGCCAACGAACCAGACATTTGGAAGCTGACGGGCCTGCTGGCCTATGGGTTTTGCGATTGCTCTGGATCCTGCGCCTTGGAATCAGACTGCTTTGCTGCATTTTCTTCTGCTGCCCTGATCTTTCCGCCACGCTTCTTCTGCCTGTCGGTCCTTGCATTGGCAAAGAGCACATCTGCATCTTCGCTGCCCTGCGACTCCATCCAGGCCTTTATGTAGAGGGCGATGTTTTTGAAGGGCTTTGAGTACCTGTCGGTGAAGCTGTAAAAGTTGTCCTCATGCTTGAGTATGCCTACAGAAACTCCGAAATCAAGGTATCTTTTCCATGTTGCTATGGGAAGCGAGCCGTCGCAGTCCTTCAGGCGTATTGCTTTCTTCTTCTTGACCTCAAGCAAGGCCTTTGCGAACCTGTACGCCCGTGTCTCGTTCTCGAAGTATATCTTCGCAAGATCCCGTACATTAGGGCTCTTCAGCTTCTCCTTTAGTGGTGCGTCCTCGAACTCCCAGTACCTGATCGCCATGATTGTTTTCCATAGTTTAGAAATTTTAACCTTTCGGCTACATTTTGGGCATGAACTTGGAGAACTGCTTCCTGATATTGCGGTCGTTCTTCATCATCCCATAGAGCTTCTTCATCCTGTTGAAGTCCGCAATCATCTCCCTCACCTCCTTTTCGGTGGTGCCGCTGCCCCGTGCAATCCTCTTTATCCTGCTTGAAGCGCTGAGCAGGCTACCGTTCTCTCTCTCCTGAACGGTCATCGAGTCTATTATTGCCTTATATTTCTTCAGCTTCGCCTCACTCTGCTCGAGAGCCTCATTTGGAGCGGAAACGCCAAGCGAGGCCATCACATTCTTCAGAGGGCCCATCTTGCCCATTGCCTTGAGCTGAGTATAGAAGGTGCTGTAGTTAAGCACCCCGGCCTCGATCTCCTCGGGCTTAACGTTCGCCTCCTTTATAGCCCGCCGCACGTTGGTTACAAGCGATTCGAGGTCCGGCATGCCAAGCAGCCTGCTCACGAACTTCTTCGAGTCATAGAGCTCGAGCGCATCCAGCTTCTCTCCTGTGCCTATGAACTCAATCCCTACGTTCGCTGCGCTGACGGCGCTGAGCGCTCCGCCTCCTTTGCCAGAGCCATCAAGCTTTGTCACTATAACTCCGGTGAGTTTGACAGCGTTGTCGAATTCCTTTGCCTGCTTCCCTGCCACCTGTCCCGTGTCCGCGTTGATCACAAGCGTCTTCTCATCTGGCTTGAACTCCTCGGCGACGACCTTGAGCTGATCTATCAGCTCCTTTTCGAGCGCGTTCCTGCCGCTTGTGTCGCATATGAGTACCTTCTTGTCCTTGAATGCTGCGAGAGCGCCTCTTATTATCTTCCTGACATCCGTTTCATCCTTTATGCCGAAGAATCCCACGCCTGCCTGCTTCGCCAGCGTCTCCAGCTGCTCGTATGCTGCTGGCCTTGAAACATCGCAGGCTATGAGCGCGCTGCTCAGCCCGCGCTCCTGATAGTATCTTGCTAGCTTCGCTGCGGTGGTGGTCTTTCCGGAACCGTAAAGGCCGAGAAGCAGCACGCGCTTTGGCTTCATCGCAGGCTCGAAAGCTGTGCCCATAAGCTTTGTGAGCTCCTCGTAGAGCATGTTAGTTATGTAGTCCTTTGCGCTGACTCCCTGCGGCAGCTTCTCTTTCAGAGCCGCCTCCTCCAGCTTCTTGGTGAGCTTAAGGACAAGCTCTACATTGACGTCTGCAGAGATGAGCGCGCGCTGGAGCTCCTTGTTGAACTCGCGTATTGTCTTGGCATCTATTATCGTGGCTCCGGTGAGCCTCGCAACCGCCTTCCTGAGCCCTTCGCCCAAATCCATAGCCATCGCTCCCTGCAGTAATGAGTAATATATGAATATATGAATCTTAGATATTTAAAGGGAATCAGGGGCTCGTAGCTCAGCCTGGTTAGAGCGGCGGTCTTATAAGCCGTAGGTCCGGAGTTCAAATCTCCGCGGGCCCATCTTACTTGGAGTTGTGTTTCTCTCCATAGTTATTTATATATCTTTCCCTCCATATATTCCCATGGGGGACAGAAAGGGAGCGGAAGAGAGGACGATAGCCCTGCTTCTGGCTAAGATAAAGAGCAAAGAGAACAAACGCGCAGTGACCTCGTGGGTCGAATTCCTGAGAGCCGGAGGGTCCAATCCCAGGACTATAATAAAGGATCTCTACTGCCTGACCCTATTCTTGAAATATGCGACATTCAAGACGCCTCTGGAAAAAGCGACAAAGGATGAGCTCGCATCTGCGCTGGCGAAGGTGGAAGGATCGGACTACTCGCCGAGCACGAAGCGAAACGTAAAAGTGACTTTGAAAGCGTTCTACAAGCACCATCTGGGCGAGGACCTGTACTACCCGAAACAGGTGGCTTGGGTAAAGCCGTCAGCCAGCAGGGGCAAGAAGATGCTGCCTGAGGACATTCTCAGCGAAGAGGAGATTCTTAAGATGATAGAAGCGGCCGGCAGCGTAAGGGACAAGGCGATAATAGCGCTGCTCTATGATTCTGGGATACGGGTAGGAGAGTTGCTCAGCCTCAGGAAGAAGGACATTGATTTCAACGAGGACATCGCGCACATAACCGTCAACGGCAAGACGGGAATGAGAAAGATACCGATACTGTTCAGCGCTCCCTACCTCTCGAGTTATCTGGAGTTTGTGAAAGACAAGGAACCTGACAGCTATTTATGGACAGGGATAGGCAGATGGACAAAATCAAACAAGCTGGTGGACGATAACGCGATAAGAAAAGTCCTCAGGCTCGCCGCAGAAAAGGCGAGAATAAAGAAGAGGATATACGCTCACCTCTTCCGCCACAGCCGCGCCACCTACTACGCGAACAGGCTCACCGAGCAGCAGCTAAAGGCGTTCTTCGGCTGGACCGGAGACAGCAAGATGGAGAGCACTTACGTGCACATCACGG